>Ga0233341_1000106_pt1 | contig 10933 bp, 5 predicted proteins | sample GEONDECOMP247_FD_180672 | JGI IMG/M metagenome (GOLD analysis project Ga0233341, IMG submission 180672) | Leaf litter microbial communities from Shasta-Trinity National Forest, California, United States - GEON-DECOMP-247 | ecosystem: Environmental > Terrestrial > Plant litter > Unclassified...
CAGCAGAATCTAAATTATTAGCATTGGCTGCAGTAAGATTGTTTGCTAATTTTTCTCAGTAAGCTTTTTGTAGCTTTAATTGTGAATTTCTTTTTTCTATTGCACGTCCTTTACCCTTTTTCTTTGAGCCTGAGGCAGATGGAGATTTGGGTAAAAAATACAATATTGATATTTTAATACCATTAGGAGTAATGGTATAAACAGGTTTACTTATCAAAATGTAAAACTTTCTAAAGAAAGTTGCTAATATACTATTTATACTTGCTATTTTTTGATATTGAAGTTTAACATTATTTACTTTAGATAATGGTCCTTTACTAACACTCGCCCCTGCTGAGGGAGAGAAGTATTTAGTAATATTGTTTATCATATTATTTTTAATATTAATATAGGGTACTAATAAAACAGAGGGCTTAACACTAATTATTGCCTTAGATCTTTGCAAATCTGATAAAAATGGTAAGAAACTAAATAATAAGTATTGGGCTGAGCCTTGACATTTATTCTGTTACCTTATTCCATGTCATTTAATTTTTATTTTGCCTTTTTGTCTAAACAAATATAATATAAGATATATTATTTAATATTTTAAACTTAATATACTCTGCTCCCTAAAAAAGTAAATAGAAATATGAGAGAGGCTAGTTTAAAACTAAAAGCCGAAAAAAGGAGTTGAACCTTTGTTTTACCGTCATGAGTGGTATGTTCTAACCCAACTGAACTATTAAGGCATTTATACTTTAATTAAAAAAGAGAATGATCGTATTTTTATTAATGCTTGTTAGATATACTATAAGACAAGTTATGTATAATCTGAATCTTCATCTAAATTGCACACACCTCTACTTATCTTTACAATGTTTAGAGGTTGGGGAAAGGTATAGGAGTTATTATTTTCATATAATTGTATTTATTATTAGACTATCCTTCTACAAAATAGATAAAACTACAATTATGAATATTTTCTGTGAAATTACCGCACTGCCTAGTTTAGTATCTCTTTCAATAATGTATTATTATAGCCCTTATATACTTTGTATGTTTCTCAGAGAGTACTTTTTATATACCTTAATATAAACCTTGAACCTTCGCTAAATATATATTCTCCCTCCCTTAGGGCTTCCTTATTCTGCCATCTTTTATTTTAAAATAGTACAGGGTAAGTAAAACTTTAATTTAAATTATTAAAGCTTTAGGAGCGTAGTATATTCCAGAATTAGTTAACTAACGGGTAAAATTCCAGATTCGAACTGGAACCGACAGAGCCACAGACCATCATTCTACCCTTGAAATAATTTTACCTCTTTTAACTTATATTAAACATTCCCTCCTGAAAGGGGTTCAGGCAAGGGCCAATTAAGCAACTTTTTTATAAAAACTTGATAACATAATTGGTGCTAACATAGATAATAATAGTATAAAACTAGTTAAAATTAATAAGATAGCACTATTTGTGTATAGATTGTGCCCTAGTGCTTCTATTTGAGTGAAGTCAAGTAAATGTGTATCTACTGAATAAGGGTACACAGTAGTATGCAGAGAAATAAAACTATTTAAAGAAAATAGATCTGCACTTGTAGGTGAAATAGAAACTAGAGAGTTTAGTGAATGAAGTACGGATGTACCTACAGAAGTTTGGAAAATATTAAGATTTGTAATTGAACCGAAAATAGCAAAAATAAATAAAGCACCTATAATAAGTGCTAAAGGTAAATTTTTAGTATAGTCTGTTCCCACTTCTAATATATCTGTTAATTTAATATTAATCATCATCAGAATGAATAAGAAAAGTATAGCTATTGCACCTACGTATACAATAATATAAGATATACCTATAAAATTAATACCTGTAAACATTAAATAAATAGCTGAATTAACAAATACAGAAATTAAAAATAATACAGAAATTACGGGATTTTTAGAAGTAATAACTAATAAACTAGAAATTACAGCAGCAAAAGCAAAAATGTCCTGGGCTAGTGAGCCAAATAAATTTATCATTAGACGTGTAAATTGTATAATAATCTAGATATAAAATTCTAGATATGTTTTTCCTGCCCTAGACCCCTATACTTTACTATAAAAATAAAGAAGACATTAAAGAAGCGGAGAAAAGGAATAATTAAATATAAACATATATTTAATAAATTGGAATAAAGTATATAGGACTTTAAATAAGTTAAATATACTTTAAATATATTGTTTAAAGCACAGCATTTTATATTTTGGTTTTAACATCTCTAAGCAGATACAGAATATTCTGCACCCGTAGAGAGCTACAGGAACATTAACAATAAACTTATTTATAGCCTCATTACCCTAATCTTAAATTTGCTAAGGTATATATATATATAGGGATAAAGTTAATGTACCTTGCCTTAAACCTGTATGTCCTACTTTTTTCTATTTAATTAGAAAAGAACAATAATTAATTTAGGCGGATATGCTCCAGTTAGTTTAAGAAGACTCGAACTTCTAATATCTTAAGTATATCTATTTATTTGGATATTAATTCTATACCTCTGCTCAGAACTAATTCAACCTTAAACAAATATAAATATTTGACCTTTATAAACTAATATATTTATCCTTCTTATTATTTTTCTCTCTTTCCCTTACCATATATTTTATATAGAATAAGGCCAGGAAAAGGGGTAGGCGATGCAAAGTATATCTCAGACTAGAACTTAAAAGCTCATTTAATTTGAGTTACTGCCTATAGGCATAATTTATTTTTTATTGCCTTGTACAGATAAATCCATTAAAGTGTTTTCAACTATACCTGTAAATGGTACTATTACTAGGAATCAGGCAAAGTATAGGAAAGTAGAGAATTGTCCAATTTCTAAGAATGGGCTTTCAGGATGTTGACTTCCAATTCACATTAAAATAAAGAAATTAGCTGAGAATATTCAGAACATGAATCTCATTATAGGTCTAAATTGGCTTCCTCTCACTCTAGATGTATCTAAGAAAGGCATTGCTATTAGTATTAATAAAGAAGCAAACATAGCCACTACTCCTAATAATTTATTAGGGATAGATCTTAAAATCGCATAATAAGGTAATAGATATCATTCAGGAACTATAGATGCTGGTGTTTGCATTGGGTTAGCCATAATATAGTTATCAGGGTGTCCCATAGCATTTGGAGCATAGAATACAAAGAATGATAAAGCAAATATAAAGAATAGTACAGTTACTAAATCTTTAAATACGAAGTAAGGGTGAAATGGTATTCTATCTAAGTTACCAGTAATACCTAAAGGGTTATTAGAACCGTGTGTATGTAAAGATAGTAAATGCACTGCAGCTAATGCTGCTAATACAAAAGGTAATAAATAATGTAATGAAAAGAATCTATTTAAAGTAGCGTTAGATACTGAAAATCCCCCTCAAATGAACTCAACTAATGATTGTCCTATTCATGGAATAGCACTTAAAAGATTTGTAATTACGGTAGCACCTCATAGAGACATTTGACCGTAAGGTAAAACATAACCTAAGAAGGCTGTAGCCATCATTACTACCAGGATTATAACTCCTATAACTCACGCTAATGTTCTAGGTGCTCTATAGCTTCCGTAATAAAGTCCTCTAGCTATGTGTAAATACACACATATGAAGAAGAAAGACGCTGTATTAGCGTGAGTGTAACGGATAGCTCATCCATAGTTCACATCTCTCATGATATGTTCTACAGAAGCAAATGCTAAATCTACATTAGGTGAATAATGCATAGCTAAGAATATACCAGTTAATATTTGTATTACTAAACATAAACCTAATAGTGAACCAAAATTTCACATATAAGATATATTAGCAGGTTGAGGAGAATCAACCGTATAGGAATTAGCTAAACTTAAAATAGGATGACTCTTTAATATTCTCATTTTATATTCATATTTTTATTACCTTTGGCTGATTGTAAGCGTAAGCAATAATCAACGAGCAGGGTTGTATTCCCCTTCTAATCCTGTAGGATTATAGAATACCTAGATAAAACGTCCAGGGTATTATTAGATTAATTTTATATTTATTAAATATATTATAATCGTATTATTATTATACATAATAGCATAGCATACATTATTATATTATACAACCTTTTATCTCTTTATTTCTTTTTACTAGAGGGTTATAAGGTTAGAGGTCGTAGGTAATTGCAAATATCCTATTTAAAATAGAATATTTATTATAGTAGCTCAACCCTTTTAAAAGCTAAGAACATTTTAAATGTTCAGGGCTGCAGCCCCTAGACAGAGGTAAGAGTATATGTAAAATATTATTTCTATAAAACAGGTAAAAGAGGGTTTAGTTTACAGTTGGTACTGTTGTCAGATTGCAAATTTGATTCGGTATATAAACCTAACCAGGGTTCGATTCCCTCTAAACCTTAAATATATACTCTGTACTAAGTCAATAACAAAATTAAAAACGTGGGCTTAATGTATTAAATACACTAATAAATAAACTTATAAATAAATAAAGAGATAAAAGGAGGATAAGATTCCTATCTAATTCTACACTATTTTGTTCATTTAGCTTAATTGGTAGTAGCCTTATCCTTCTAAGATATTGGGTTTGGGTTCGAATCCCAAAATGAATTATTTTTAATATATATTGTATATTTTTGTTTCTTTTTTATTATATATATTAATATTGAATAAAAAAGCCCTCGTAAAAAGAATAGAAAAAAAGCTTAGAGCTGAACATCAAAATATTAAAATAATTTAATTTTATTATTGTTAGGTATTATAGCCTAGTGGTAAGGCACTTCACTGTTAATGAATGTACAGGTGTTCGATTCACCTTAATACCTTAGTAAACTCTTCTAGGCATCAAAGGGATAATAGAGAAGGGAGAGTCAACTCATATATTTAATAATTCAGCATAATAAGGACATAGTATAATGGCAGTATATCCGTCTTCAAAACGGTAGGTAGAGGATCGTTCCCTCTTGTCCTTGTCTGATCCATACAATAAAATGTATGTATATTAACTTATAATAATACAGCTCTAATTCTTTCTTTGCCTTGCCCTTTTCTTGCTTTTTTCTTAAGAGAAAAAGAGATAAAGGGCATTAGGGAGGTAAAGGGTTTAAAAGATTTAGAGGCAAATGTATTATTAGATTTATGTAATCCTTTAATATATTATATATGAATATTTGTGATTATCCTCATATTCTACTTTCACTCTATGCCTTTTTTACTCTTTTTTTGTAGGGAGGAAAGGTACAAGGGCATAGAGTGAAAGGTGCTTTTATATACAAAAGTATAGAAGTAACAGCAGTTATAATATATAACTAAGCAATAGCAAGTCTTTTGGGCCTTGTATTATATTCGCTTTCCTTTTCAATAAAGATTAGGTAAACAATTAAATTAATAATATACTTATGACTGTCCTATTTAATTTATTAGAAGTACTTGTTGTACTTGTTCCAATGTTACTTGCCGTAGCTTTTGTAACAATTGTAGAAAGAAAAATGTTAGCTGCTACTCAAAGAAGAGTAGGTCCTAATATTGTAGGGGTGTTTGGTATTCTTCAACCCTTTGCCGATGCTCTAAAATTAGTAGTTAAAGAAGTTATAGTACCTGCAAATTCTAACAAAGTTTTATTTTATTTAGCTCCAATGGCTACATTAGTGTTTAGTTTATTAGGTTGAGGTGTGATTCCTTTTGGAGAAGGTTTAGTTATATTCGATTTTTCATTAGGTCTACTTTACACTTTAGCACTCTCTAGTTTAGGAATATACGGAGTACTATTTGCCGGTTGATCTGGTAATTCTAAATATGCTTTCTTAGGTTCATTAAGAAGTACAGCTGCTATGATCTCATACGAATTAATATTAAGTACTGCTGTAATAATAGTAGTATTACTATCTGGTACATTTAACTTAACCGCTATTATTGAAAGCCAACAAGCTATTTGATATATAGTACCTTTATTACCAGTATTCATACTATTCTTCATCTCAATACTTGCTGAAACATCTAGAACTCCTTTTGATCTACAAGAAGCTGAATCTGAATTAGTTGCTGGTTTCTTTACTGAACATTCAGCTATTATATTTGTATTCTTCTTCTTAGGTGAATACTGTTCAATTGTATTAATGAGTTCATTAAGTGCTATCTTATTTACTGGAGGTTGACTAATGCCTGAAGTATTTGTAAATGACAGCATCATTAATTTACAAGCTATAATCTTAGGACTTAAGACTTGTTTCTTTGTATTCTTATTTGTTCATAGTCGTGCTACTTTACCACGTATAAGATATGATCAATTAATACTTGTAATGTGAACACAGTTATTACCAGTGGCTATAGCCTTCACTATTCTAGTACCTAGTATATTAGTGGCTTTTGACATAGCTCCATTATAAATATAATGAGTACAATTCTATAAACCCCTTTTCCTCACTTTTCTCTAATTACCCTAGAGAGTTTATCTAGCTCCTTTGGTTTAAGATATAAAGGGAATTATATATACTGAAGAGTATAGGGAATTTAATAAAAGAAGCATTAGAGGGTTCAGTAAAGTATATTTATATATGCTCTAGGCATTTTATAAGTTTGATCTTTTAATAGTTGTTTTAGAACATTAAAATAATAATATCCAAAAAGGGTGATGCCAGAATGGTAATAGGGGTTGTCTGTAAAACAACTGTATTTTTATGCGAGGGAGGTTCGATTCCTTCTCACCCTAAAGTATTTCAAACTTTTAAAGTTTTCTTTTCATATTATATTATAAACAAAATTATTACTACTATTGCCCTAGGGTATTAAAAAGGCTTTAGCATAGCTGGCAATGCAATTCGCTCATAACGGATCTTAGAAGTGTTCGAATCACTTAGGCCTTAATTTATCTTCTTACTGCCATAGGCAATAAAAAGTAGTTGGATATATATTATATACTATTATAATTCAACGTACGGTCTAATAGACCACTAATAATAATTTTAAGCAATCATTGGCCTCATTGTTTAGTGAGGCATTCCCTAGTATATTATGAGTATAGTATATATAGGGTTTATAATGGTATTATACTCCTTTGGGTGTACAAATATGACAAATATACAACGAACAGATTATCAAACTCATCCTTATCATCTTGTGGATCAATCACCTTGACCATTATTAACTAGTTTAGCTTTATTAAGTTTAACAGTTTCTGCTGTATTATATATGCATGGTTTCGTTTCAGGGGGATTACTTCTGACTCTAGGATTCTTTTTAACAGCTGGTGCTATGACTCTATGATTTAGAGATATTATTGCGGAAGGAACATATTTAGGACATCATACTTTTGAAGTTAGAAAAGGTTTAACTTTAGGTGTAGCTTTATTTATTGTTAGTGAAGTATTTGCCTTTTTAGGTGTATTCTGAGCATATTTCCACTCAAGTTTAGCTCCAACAATTGAATTAGGAAGTTCTTGACCTCCTATAGGTATAACACCTTTAGACCCATTTGCAATTCCTTTATTAAATACAATAATTTTATTATCTAGCGGTGCTTTTATAACATGAGCGCACCATGCGTTAATTCAAGGTAATAGAAGTGCTGCAATCTGAGGTACAGTATATACTATAATACTAGCTCTGGTGTTTACAGGTCTACAGTATGTAGAATACCAACAAGCAGGATTCACTATAGCAGATAGTGTATATGGTACAGTATTTTTTGCTTCTACAGGTCTACATGGATTACATGTTATTGTAGGGACAATCTTTATTTTAGTAGGATTTTTCAGAATTCTTTCATACCATTCTACAAATAACCATCATTTAGGTTATGAATCTGCTATTTTATATTGACATTTCGTTGATGTTGTATGATTATTCTTATTTATCAGTGTATACTGATGAGGTAGCTAATTGCTCTTGGAGCCATTAATAATTATGTCAATATTAATAACATTAAACCCCTTTTTTTACTCATTATACACAGACTCTAGGGCTAATATATATTTACTATTTTAACTGTTAAAAGTAGACATAAATAGTATCTATTTATAATTTTGATTGTATCCTTGAATACATATTTTGTTATATGTTTATATTATAATAAAAAGGGAATTAGCTTAGTGGTAAAGCAGTACTTTTACACAGTATGCACAGGGTTTCGATTACTCTATTCCTTATTATTTGCCCATGTACATACTATATTCAGTATAAATATGTATAAGATATATCATTAAATTAAATGTCCTATCTGGGTTTAGAGTTTCTTATCTCGGTTCCATTTTAGTTATTCTTAGATAAATATTTCAAATATTTAGAATGAACTTAGGGTTCTAATTATCCTAGTTAACCTATATACCTTATAATATATAATCTATAGGCAAGAGACAGAATGGTTAATATATTAAATAATTTCACTATTATGCTTAATATTTTATTTCAATTATTTTCAAACCCTGTTGTTTTTAATGATGCCCCAGAACCTTTCCAAATAGGATTCCAAGATGGTGCATCACCAGGTTTTACTGGTATAGTCGCTTTACATGATTCAATCTTCTTCTATTTAGTTCTTATTTCAGTAGGAGTATTCTGAATGTTATTTTCAGTTATGATTAACTATAGAACTGAAAAATCTCCTATTACTTATAAATACGCAAATCATGGTACATTAATAGAATTAATCTGAACTGTCTCACCTGCTTTCATTTTAATTGCTATTGCTTTCCCATCATTTAAATTACTTTATATGTTAGATGAAGTAATCTCTCCTGCTTTAACTATCAAAGTTTCAGGAAACCAGTGATTCTGATCTTATGAATACTCTGATTTTATTAGAGAAGAAGGAGACCCTATAGAATTTGATTCTTACATGATACCTGAATCAGATCTAGAATTAGGACAATTCAGAAATCTAGATGTAGATAATAGAGTAGTTATCCCAGTTGATACTCATGTACGATTTATCGTAACAGGTCGAGATGTAATCCATAACTTTGCAATTCCTGCTTTAGGTTTAAAAATAGATGGAGTTCCAGGTAGATTAAACCAAACTTCTGTGATCTTAAAAAGAACAGGAGTATTCTATGGACAATGTTCTGAAATTTGTGGAGTGTACCATGGTTTCATGCCTGTAGCTATAGAAGGTGTTGAAGCTGAAAACTTCTTAGTATGATTAGACCAAGTTTAATTTAATATGAATAATATTTAAACCCCCTTATTAATGTAGAATCTGTAGACTGGTTGAAAATCTTCAGCAGTATCAAACTACAGGAGTATAATAAATACCTTTACAGTAATAAAACTCTTTTCCTCCCTTCCCTTTTGATCTATTTTCCTTTAAAAAATAGAAATAAGTACCAAAGAAATTATAAATAGAATAAGTACAAAATTAACAGCAGAATAGTACGTGGGTGCAATTGATCATATTTTATTCTCAATCACTTTATATTATTGTAGGTGTAGCTATAATTAAAATTATAATTGTGATGATTATCATATACCGACGGGGTGACTCGAACACCCTTCTACTTATTACAAGTAAGTAATTTTGACCAGTTAAAATAAATCGGCGTAGTCTATATAATATATACTTATATATATCACTTATATATATATAGCATATAGCCAAGTTCTTCTTCTCTTCCTTTCCCTTTTCATCTTTTTGTTGCCCTTTTTCTCTTTTTACTTAAAGAATAAATGTCTAGGGCTTATTTTCTTCTTTGATAGAAACTTTATGGGTAAGAGACAAAAAGAAGCAAGCAGTATAAAAATATAATATAATAACCTCTACCAGACTCGAACTGGCTCTTCCGACGTGAAGGGTCGGAGTACTGACCGATTATACTAAAAGGTCTTTTATATAAAATATCTCCCTCCTTCTTTTTTGACTCTAGAGGCCCAATACTCCTTCACATAGGTTCTACTCTAGGGATAGCCTTTTCTTCACTTCTTTTTAGTATAAGGTTCCCTTGCTTCTATTGCCTTTTTTTAATTGCAAAGGGCATAAGGGATAATAACTTCTCTCAACATCCTACGAGATTCGAACTCGTACCTTTATGCTTCGAAGGCAAACGCTGTACCATTCAGCTAAAGATGCCTAAGGCTGCTAAAGAGTAAATACTTATTATATAAGTTAATTGAGGTGGTATTTATGAGTACCCCGGCTCGAACGGGGATCTTTCGCTTGGAAGGCGAGGGCATTAACCAATTAAGCAATACTCATTTAGTCTTGATTATTTAAAATCATTGTTTCTTCTGTAGACATTTAATAACGCTACTTTTACCCTGGCCCCACTCCTTTTCTATTCTTCTCTAAGAGTATAAGAATAAAACATGGTAGTATAAGTCTTCTAAGGAAGTAATAAGTATAGTAAAAATACGAGTAAAGAGGGTCGAACTCTTAAATCAAATGACACTGTATCCTAAATACAGCCTGGCTACCAATTTCAGCATACTCGCTAAGGGTAACATATAAATATTCTAAATATGCGCTATACCTTCTTGCTCTTTATAATTATAAAGATAATAGATAAAAAGAAGAAGTCAAGAAGACATATTTGTAAGGATGAAGGGAACAGGGAACAAAGCGTACGAACAAAGAGACTCGAACTCTTACGGAATAATTCCACTTTTTCTTAAGAAAAGACTGGCTACCAATTTCAGCATGTTCGCTCATATGGACTTATAATTGCAATTAGTATATATAAAATATACTCTTCTCCCTGTTCCTTTCTTTTTAAATAAAAAAGATAATAGGTATGGTATAAAGGAAAAAATTAAAAAAATATATGGTTCTAGAAAGTGATGTAATAAATTAGTAGTGCTAAGCTAAAAGACTTACGCCTATTGCACATGCACCCTATTTAAGAAATAATCTTTTTCTTATTTCTACAGAGTATCTAAAGGTTGGTTTCGAGCTTAATATGCTTTCAGCTCTTATCCATTATGTTTGTGGCTACCCAACTATGCACGTT
>Ga0233341_1000107_pt1 | contig 10927 bp, 7 predicted proteins | sample GEONDECOMP247_FD_180672 | JGI IMG/M metagenome (GOLD analysis project Ga0233341, IMG submission 180672) | Leaf litter microbial communities from Shasta-Trinity National Forest, California, United States - GEON-DECOMP-247 | ecosystem: Environmental > Terrestrial > Plant litter > Unclassified...
TAGCAGGCTTAGTATGGCCATGAAGTAGCAACCCCAAATAGAAAGCATGCCTTTGTGCAGACCCCAGAGCACCTTCGCTTTCACCTGCAATCAAATCAGCAATGGCATGAGAAGCATGACTATGCCATGGATAAAACAACGAAACAATGTGTTTACACAGAGTCTGGTAGTTAGCTTACCTACAAATCGATGGATGTTGCCTCCCTTCTCCAACTGCGCAGAAGCCACATGAAACCCCAATGCCAAAACCACATAATGCACAAACAACGAATGCCCAAACCCTTTGGCAAGCGTTTTCACAAACCCCGATGGAATTAATGGCACCAGCTGGTGGCCATTAACGCATTCATGAACCCTCACCATAGTTTATGAATCATCATTGTAATACATTCAACCAAGTCTTAAGATAAACCCTGTTATATCGTGGTGCACACTATATCCTATAGTTTCGCCACCTTCTAATGCCAGTGCAGACATATTACCGATGACATGGTATTTATACCATAGTCTTTCAACTCTAAAGTGTGCGCAGACTTAACACTATTGTATAGTGTTTACATTTTATTCCCCTAGCATCAAAGTAATGTGTTGGTACATGCCCTTTGCTAGTTCATATAGGTAGCGTTTGTGCATAAGTCTTTAGTCTAGGTTTTGTCTAGTAGTTAGGAATCATGGAAAATGTAGTATGCCATGATGCCCTCGCTAGGAAGAACAAGCTTAAGTTTCCAAACTCGTAACCAAGGCAGACCTGCAAAATAGAAACAAGAGAAGTGTAATTAATTAACCAAGAGATAGATAATTAAAAACATGGTAAGGACAGTAAGTTAATTCACAACATCTAGTTAATTAACTAAGAAATATAACTAACGAACATAGGGCTCACCTAAGTCGTAAAACGGAACAGTAATAAAAGTGCAAGGCGGAACTGGAAGTATAACTAGGAACTGGATTGCTTCAAGGAACCAAATAAGCATGATGTCGCAAAAGTAACCTGTAAGTCAACAAATAAGGTGCCTTAGCTCGAATGAACTAAGTAAGCCTGCATAATGAAGAATGGCCTTACCTCTTAGATCGTCGCGGGAGAGCGAGTCCCGCCACTCCACCATTTTTTTCCCATAAACAAAGTTAAGTTAGTTTTTATTAAATAAACAAAGTACACATGTGCATGAGTAAAACAATGATCTAAACCAATTCATTAATTCACCGACAATAATAACTAAGATGTATAAATAGTTTAAATAAAAGAATTAAGACATAAGAGTTAAACGAACTAATAATCACTTAATGGATAAGAGATTACAAGACAGTATGGGCAGTTTCTGAAGAGATCGAAAGTATAAGTAGCGCATGTAATTCCGCACGAGTAATAATGATCCCCTTTGGGGTAGTTTTCACTAGCCTATAATTTTTTATTTTTATTTTCAATTTTTGGGGACATTGCAAGAACGCACATCCATATTCATCAGTTTGTAATGTGTGTGCGTGTGTATCATTGCATTCTTCCACATGGTTATCATTAAGGGCTTTGCTTCTCAAGGGGTTTGATCCTTCTCAAGCCTTGATGGAGACATAGTTAAGATGGAATCATGCTAGTTTAAGATGTTAAGAAATGGATACATAATCTAATGGGTAAGGGCACCACCATTGATACTCATCGCCATCCACTACAATATTTGCAATCCAGAGTAATCTTCACCAAACGAGACACTGCAACTATATGTGGTTTTCACATAAACTTCATCTAATCATTAAATATAAAAAGAGTATAATATATAGGTTTGGAGATGCGCTTTAGAGGCCTCCCACCTATAATATCACATTTGGAACTCTTATGCACCTTGAGTATTTCACCCATGACGCATACAAAGAGGCATACATAAAAGAAGAGGATATTGAAGAGGTGTTTCAATAGCTACAATGGTGGGATATTGTAGAAGAAGGTGATAAAAAGGTTGAATATCATCTCAAGGATGGGTTTCTCTATAGTCTACATAAACTATCACATCCCCTCCCGTCTACCCGAGGGGGAACGCGGCCATGATGCTATCTTATCCGGGCAAACAAGCCCCATGAACATAAATATAAAAATGCATTGAAATAAAACATACACAGATGCATACAATTGCAATTATACATCGGAAGCAATTCATCCATTCAACACATTAAACATGTTCATCATATTTCATCAAGAAAATACAAATGCAGAGATTAACACAGAGATACTTATCTTGAAAGAAGCTCGTCCCACAACCATCTATGTTGCTGCAACGTTCCACCCAACCATAGGCCAGTGTGCTCATCAATCTCTGAGCATCATTGCCACCCCCGAGCTGGGCATGATTCTCACAAGGAATAAGGGAACACTACGAGACTCACACATAGCCAAGGATACAACAAAAACTCAGCCAAGCCAACAGAGTTGGGTTTATCAGGCTGCAGAGGAGCTGGAAAAGATGACTCCTAAGATAGTGAGCACAACCACAGAGCTATAGACACCTGCGCCACATCTATCCTAGCTTTTAAAACATCTACACACCCAACACAAGGAAGCATCCCCTTCTCTGCTACACAGTCCCTGAGGCTATGCCTTCCCATTCAGTGCTATTCAGGGCGTGCAAAGAAGAAAACCACCCCCCTAGATCTGTCTCCGAGGTTCCTTCTCACACTAGGTTTATCAAGCTAGTCCAGACCCCATTTCCACTCCCAAACCAGTTCAAATCAAAACAGCAGAGGCATACACAGCAATGTAAGTTCTCAGATTGATGAAAAACTTCATGGAGGCCAAAATCGGAAATGGCAATTCAGTAAAACAACCCATCCTGTGCAGTTCGTTTCCAAAAATGAACTATGACTTCACGTGGGCCAAAACGACTCCCTTAGTCCATGAAATCGTGGATTTGTCCCCCATTGGTTGTGCAACACATAAAACATGAAATTCCCAACCGTGGGAATGTAGAAACAACACAAAAATGCCCAACAGAGATCCCATCCACTGAATGTCAACAAAACCACTTCCTAGCCATGGGAAAGATGAAGAACACTGCAAAAGCATCCATGGAGAATGCCGAGGAGCTCCAAAAACGTGGGGAAGACAACAACGTGAATGCCCGAGAGAATGGGCAGCATTTTTGGGTGTTAACTTGCCCCAAAAGGTAATTAACACTTTTACCAAGATGTGCATTCTCATGCCTTGTAAAAAGGTCATAAGGGAAGAGATGGTATGGCATGGAAACTTTTTATTCTTTGTAGAATCACATCACCTATGTAGTAAAGGTCTAAAAGACCTCTTGACACATACTACTCATTTTCTTAGTGCATATCATATTAATTGTTTTTATTAATGTGGATGAATTATGACATTAAAATAAACTATGTCATGGATTTTTGACATGTTTTGTGAAGTTGTTGTTTTCAATAGTTTTCTTCTCACATCACATAGAAAATAGAAAATGAATAAAATCATAACAACAACACCAATAAATAGATCACAATTTTAAACAAAACAAATTAAAATGCATGAAAAATAATTAAACCCTATTCCCCATACATTTTCTACCTTTGCAAAAAAATGTAAAACATTCAATTCTCAAGACCTATAAACCTTAAAGTGCTACATAATAGAAAATCCTTAAAAAGCTCTTTGTATAAAGTTTCACTAGAAATGGTTTAAAAAACATATAAAATTGTCTAAATAAAATATAAAGTTAAAAAAAAAACATTTTAATATATATATATATAAAATATAATATTCTATGATGGTTAAAACCCAATTCCGTGGGTAGAGGAAGACCCTCCTCTAATAAATTGTCAACAGCATGAGTTGATTCATTGTTGTAAAAATATGGGCATAAGAAATAGAAATAAGTAAGAAATAAAAAATGAGCCCACCTAAAAAATAAAATAAAATTCACTTCATAAAACCTTGTCGATAGAACCACAAAAACAACACCGGTCTTTCTCCTCCAAGTCCCATTAATTACATATAAATAGATATATTATTGGTTATATATTACTGGAATTTGCGGTGCTCCTGATCTCTAGGAGTGAATCAGCTAGTGGTGAGTCGACCTCTGATCCTCTATTTATATAGAGGTGCCCAGGGTTGAATTACATTTAAAAGACGAAAGAAATCTACAAACACAAAGAGTAGCGGTGGGTTTTCCTTCGGTTTGATTTTGAACTTGCGAACTTCTGCAGCGGTTCGGATTTTGGAACGCTTTGAAGCAAAAGCAAAAGACAATGGCAACGAATCAAGAAGAGGCGAGCATATTTAATGACAAGTTTAAGAATGTTTTTGTTAAGAATTTATCCGAATCTCTGACTAACGAGGACTTGAGAAATTACTTTGGCGAGTATGGAACAATTACGAGTGTGCTGGTGATGAGGGATGCAGAGGGAAAATCAAAGTGTTTTGGATTTGTCAATTTTGAGAATGCAGAAGATGCAGCAAACTGCGTTCATAATTTAAATGGCAGGAAAATTGATGGCAAGGAATGGTATGTTGACAAGGCACGGAACAAGTCTGAATCGAGGGGGCGATGTGGAACAAATCTTTTTATGAAGAATTTGGACGATAGCATTGATGACGAGAAGCTGAGAGAAATGTTCTCTGGTTATGGTACAATCACTTCATGCAAGGTAATGAGGGATTCTCATGGACATAGCAAAGGTTTTGGATTTGTTGCCTTCGCATCTACTGATGAAGCATCCCGAGCTCTGGCGGAAATGAAAGGAAAAATGGTTCTGGGCAAGCCTCTCTATGTTTCTCTGGCTCAGCGCAAAGAGCAGAGAAGCGCATGGCTACAGGCTCAATTCTCCGGCTTGCGAAATGCAGTTGGCGTGGCACCACCTGTTCCTGGACAAGTTGTTCCTGCAGATAGCTTAAATGTCAAGAAAATTAATGGCAAGGAATGGTATGTTGAAAAAGCGCGTAACATGTCTGAGTCGAGACGGCCTTGTGGAACAAATCTTTATTTGAAGAATTTAGATGATAGCATTGATGACGAGAAGTTGAGAGAAATGTTCTTTCGTTACGGCACAATCACTTCATGCAAAGTAATGAGGGATTCTCATGGACACAGTAAAGGTTTTGGATTTGTTGCCTTCGCATCTCCGGATGAAGCATCTCGAGCTCTGACACAGATGAAAGGGATCATGGTTTTTAACAAGCCTCTGTATGTTGCTTTGGCTCAGCCCAAGGATGAGAGAAGGGCATGTCTACAGGCTCACTTCTCCCGCTTGGGAAGTGCACCACCTGTTTTTGAGAGAAGGGCATGGCTACAAGGGCATGGCTAGAGGCTCACTTCTCCCACTGGGGAAATGGAAATGCAGTAGGGATGGCACCACTTGTTGTTCCTGACAGAAGGGCATGGCTACAGGCTCACTTCTCCCGCTGGGGAAATGCAATGCAGTAGGCGTGGCATCACCTGTTTCTTGCTTGGACTAAAGCAGCAGATAAACAGAAGATAATTCATAACCAAGGACGAGCTGTTCCTGCCAGCGCTCCTAGATTAAACCAGCTGCATCATAGAAATTAGCTCCTCTTTCAGTGTTATTATCTCAAAATTATATTTTGATTGTGATATAAGGTCGTGTGTAGCTATTTTATTTTGATATAATTTCATTGCTACCACGTATAGTGTGTACTTATTTGATTTTGATAGATATTGTGTACTTATTTGATTTTGATAGAGGGTGGTGTGTAGTCTATAGTGTGCGTGGTTATTTTATTTTGATTCAGATATCTTTTAGGTTACATTGTGTATCTATTGGGTTTTCATAGAGGGCGGGCTGTCTAGCTGATACTGTTATGTAAAATTATATTTTGATTGTGTACATTTATTTGATTTTAATTAAATAAGTTAGTATAATATAGTTGTATTTTAATTTTGCATTTATTAAGTATCGAGAAAGATTCAAAAAAGTGTTTAGATATAATTTTTTAGATCTTAGAGTTAAGATGGTATGGTTATATGCATATATTTAAGTTTTTTTAGTTTATTATTCAATATTTTTAACACTACCAGTTCTAAAAAAACATTATAAAACATAACATCTTAATATTAGATGTTGTAACCTTTCAAATATTTTTCTATCAAATTATCTCACATTTCAATAATAATAATAATAGAATCAAAGCATATCAAACCTAACTTTTATTATTAACCTCTCTAAATTCAATACCTTAAGCCTTTTAATTTCCAACAATTCATGCAATATTTAAAGTGTTTTATGACATGCAAGATCTATAGTGCCTTGTGGAATCAAAAGGCTCATTTGTTAAAGTCCAAGAGACCTTAAGATGAAAGAATATTTAGGTAGTCATTGTCTTAGTCCATATGAGTATAACATGAATTATTTGTATACATGTGGATGCTATGACATTAAAATCAAATATGGCATGGATTTTGACAGTCTTTGTAAGGTCAACATGTTCAATAGTTTATGTAAAGGATGTACACACTTTCGTTTTTAGATTCTAAATTGAGTGCATTTTTATTTCATTTACCTCCTTTCATATATAGTTTTTCTTTGCTCATATCATTACATGTTAGAGTTACAACCTATAATACAATAATTGAGTACAACAAATTGCTCAATAAACTATTATTATCATTAAATTTCATCTTTATGTAACAAAGGACTACTTAATGGTCAGAAACATCCTCACTAATCTTATGTGCCTTTTTCCATGCCCACATGTAGACCTTATTCTTAGTTTCATATTTTGGTCTACAATGTTTTTTAATTTGGAAATTACGATCTATGACTAGAAAGGGAGAATGAAGACCAAATAAATAAACCATATTGTTGTAATAAGTATCACTTTATCACATTAACGGAGTATCAAAACAATATGGTAGATATTTTTTTTAATTCTTGTCATGGTTTCCTTCCACCATTCCAAGGTTTGATATTAAGGGGTCGATATAGCCATGAGTTTGATTCAATTCATCTTTAAGACATAAATCCCCTTATAGTTTATGTCGAGTTTGAGTTGAAGATTTGTTTCTTGGAGGAGTGGGAAAGATATGTTGGAATCACGATTGCTTTTAGACCAAAAACTTGCACGTGTTAATCGCTGTTACAATCGCTAGAGTTAGGATCTTGGGAGGTGGTTAGTCCATGTCACGAAATTCACGAGGAGGAGCGTTGAACCAATGTCTAACAAGATACTCACTGGAAATGATTTAAACTCGCTTTCTTGGGGACATAAGACATATTTGGAGAGAAAGTGTATGTTCTTATATTTTGAGATTTGTATTGTGATTCGATATTATGGTTTGAAGGAAGACCTAGGATGTTACCTAAGTTTTCCCAATATATGTACTTCCTATCAAACTTCTACAAAAAATTTAAAGTTCCTCTATCTATTGCTAAGAAGAAAGGAAGCATTATATTTACATGCCATTTGAACTTGTGGAGTTGCCAATAAATTATGTACAACTATCTAATAGATGATGCGCATGAAAAGGATTAGTAAAAGTTGTCGCAAACTAAGACTAGGGTTTGAACCCAAAATCCCACTCAAGAAATATATGTTATTGCTTAGTTGTAGAAGTTTTTTCTTGGGTCTCTTGTCATCGATATTAAGGCACAATTGGAGTAAGTGAGTCTAGTATTAAACATGTGGTTCTAGACAATGGAAACTCTAATGACCATAGTGTTATACATGATTTTGAAGGAGTGAATCCCATGGTTAAATTGCAAGAGGATGTCGTAACATTATTGTAAAGTTATCAAAGGGATGACCCCATACAACAACTTAGAAAACAGATGAATGCAAAGAAAAATACATATGTAGTGTTGAAATTATATTTGAAAAGGACATAGAACTAGATAATAGTTTTACAAACTTATAATATACGTTTTCAACAATTAATTTGAAATTGTTTTCTCTCTCTTGTGTATATACATAGCCTTTTGTTGTAAGGAGAGGATGCCAAAAAAATGGTGTTTCCTTATATATTTTGTGGTATTGAATGTGTATTAAAAAAATAGTCATATAATTGAACGGGAATTTTACAAAACTTACACTCGTTGATTGTTCAATGGTAGGATATTTTCGTCATCTCTATGTTGTAAACAAATAATATTAGAAAAATCCTACTTCACTATATACATTTTAGAATTGAACTTGTGTCAATAAATACATGTATGGAAATGAATATAAATTTAGAAAACTCACGGGTCTTGACTGTTCAAATATTTTACATAACATGCTCTAGTTCTTGTCCGTGGTGGTTTTTCATTGAACATTTCTTCTTAGTACAATTTGTATCTCGTTTGACTAACCATCATATTTTTGCAGTCATTCACTCGAAGGAATTTGTAATCAACAATTTTGTGCATATCACCCTCTCCATGAAAACAAAAGGAATCCATAGGTAAAGCATCAAATGAAAGTATTGGGAAAGAAGATATCATAAGAAAAAATGTGTTTGATATTTTAAACCTATTTATGAATGGAAGGAGTGTCAAGACCCTTTTGATTATTCTTATAATGATATTCAATGTCATAATTCATTCAACTATAATCTCCTCACAATTTCTTTCTTATCTAACCTCGATACTTCTTGTGCACCATCATGAAATGTAATGGTGTTTACTGAATATACGACATTTACTATGTTGTATACTATTACACTCCCAAGCTAAACAATAGAAGAAATTGCACCCATTGTTTTCTCTACTCACTATGTACATTGAATCCTCGTGGACTAATTATTTGGAAATCTATTCATTTCATCTCAAATTGTTAAATTGAGAGAATCTAACTTATCCATAAGTAATTAAATATTTAGTTGTTGAAACAAAATAAAAATCTATTTCACGACGATCTTATTTAACGATGAAATTGATACACAACATATAAAAATGATAAAAATAAAAATAAACATGTAATCCTATGTTCATTTGAATATAATAACAATGTAAACTTACGAACAAATTTGGCCAACCTTATGCAAAGAACTTTGGTTGAGGTGGACAAGTTAAAATTGTGATATGAATTATTTAACGAGAGTTTTAGCTAATAAGTTTATAATGTTTTATGTAAGGAAATGAACATTGATCATTGTGGCTTGAATTGTTATTTCTCGAAGTCTCGATTTGGGACATTGGATCCGAGGTGCAATTCTTTCATAAGAGGCACAAATCTCTTCAATACCATATCATTTAAATTTTTTTGAGTTCATTTGAGTTGTTTCCTACATCACCACCTTTAGTAGCATGGTAGACAAAGAGGACGAGCTTATTTTAGAGATATTGTTCGATGGATTTACCCATGCCATTGGTTCATATGTAGTTTCATCTAGATTGTTAACAAGCCATCATAAGGTACACATGTATTATAAGGTAATATCATCCAAAAGAGAATAAAATGGGGAAATATGAGACAATATTTGATAGAGTCTAAGAGAAACATATAAATGAAAGATCAATACTTCTTAATAATGAAAAATAATTAATTAAGATCAATTTGTAAGGTGTTTCAATAAGTTACCTCTTCCTTTTTACAACCGAGACAACAATTTTCCCCTAAATTCAATGAATCCATGCCATTAACAAAGTAAGTAAAACAAAGGAAAGAACTTTGAGGAAGGCCAAAAACCCAAGGAAAGAAATTCGAGGAAGCCTTAGACAATGAAAGAAATTTTTGAGGGTAGGAACTCAAACTAATGAAGGTGACCAAGATGACTAAGATGATCTATAAGGACTTTGATGCGAGAACCATGAACTCTTATTAAACAAGGTAAGAAATTTGATGAACATTGCAACTTTGATGGAGGTAGTAACTTTAGCCGATGCGTGAAGGAAGGAACCTTGTTGAAGGTGATAAATCTAATGAAGGTAGCAACTTTGGCCAAAGAATGGATTTTTACTAGCAAAATAGCTTTGAAGAAGGTAGTAATTCTAACTTGAGAAGGAGATCTAATGCAGGTAAGAGATCTAACCAAGGAAGAAACTATGATAATTTATTTTAGAATATTTTACCAAAGAAGGAAATTCGATGAAGGAAATAACTCTAACCAAAGATGCAATTCTAACTAAGAAATAGATGACCAACAAAGGAAGTTTAAAGAAGTCAAGAACTTTGACCAAAGAATGAACTATGGTGAAGGAATGATAATTATAATGAAGGAATGGACCTTGAACAATGAAGGAATCTTTACCAAAGAAAGAAATTTCGCCATGCATCAGATTTAACGAGTTAATGGAATTAATTGAAGGTAGGAAAGGAAGGAACTTTACTTTAACTCGATAACTATTCCCATGGTAGGAAATTCGACCAATGAAAAATGGATAAAATACATGTATACAATGTTTGATAAACAAATGATTTCAGCTCAAAACTGCTATTTTTTTCAAAATCACACTTTGGTCAGAGTTATTTTGTCAAAGTTCCTGTTATGGTCAAAGGTCCTTCATTGGTTAGATTTCTTGCCTTAGTATTTGAATAAAGGATTTTTTTACCATGATAAAAACTTTTGAATAATGTGATATTTCAAGAAAAATTTGAGGAAATTATCTCAAACTTATCGTAAAAGCGAGGATAACAAAGTTGTATCAGAGCCATAGTTCCACTATGTGAGTTTTGGGCCTTCTACGGATTTGTAGCTCTATGTTATGTTTTCGGAATCATAATGTATGTATTATGAAATAGATGTGTATTCTGCTAACAACGATTGATAATGAACACATTGCAACCTCGATTATGTGATTTAATGAATGACCATGCAGTGTCGTTACTGAAATACAATTTTTAACCCCAATAAAAGTAGTTAAGACCAAATACTCAACAAGCACAGTGGAGAGGAAGGTAGAATAGAAAGATATGAGCATTGTCAACTCAAATAAATCCCAACTTGTGGACACACCTTTTGAACAAGAGTAGTGTAAATATGAAAGAGGCAGAGATTTGATG
>Ga0233341_1000108_pt1 | contig 10909 bp, 8 predicted proteins | sample GEONDECOMP247_FD_180672 | JGI IMG/M metagenome (GOLD analysis project Ga0233341, IMG submission 180672) | Leaf litter microbial communities from Shasta-Trinity National Forest, California, United States - GEON-DECOMP-247 | ecosystem: Environmental > Terrestrial > Plant litter > Unclassified...
GCTCGCCCGCCACCCGCCCGCCGAGCCTCTCGCTGCGTAGACCACACGGCTGACCTCGTACCTGCTCGTTTTCTTACCTTCCCAGTCCCACTGGAAAAAATCCCGTTCGTGAACCACCCCACGATCGTGTTTTCTGACCAGGAGTCTGTCGAGATGCCGTTCCGGTACGTAACCGACGTCCAGGGCGAGCCGATCCTGCCCCCGGGCATGCGCGAGCACCTCCGCGCCGACATGGACCAGGGCTTCGACTTTGACGAGGAGGCCGAGCTGTGAAGTAGGCAGAAATCGATGGAATAAGCTTGTTTTGTGAGGCGGAGGTCGAGTGCGGGGTTCTGGGGGGATGGGGCAGGCAACACCCGGGTGTGTGGGCCGTCGACCGCAGCGGAATTTGAAAAGCCATCGAGGGAACGCAGAAGCGTGAAACTGTGGAGGGGATGTATTTTGTCGTTTCTGGAGGACGGGCTGCGCTCTGCTGACATCTGCCGGTCGGTTGCCGAAGTTGGACGAAGGAGTGGCGTTCGCAGCTGGGACGCCCGCGCTTCTTCTCGTGCTCCCTCGCGACTCCCTCGCCGTCACGCTCGTGCCGAAATCACATGCTTTCATTTTATCAAAAACAATTAGCAGTATCGCATAACTTGCTTGACTTTTGAAAGACCCGAGCAGCAAACGCCACACATCATTCTCAGTCGGGACCCTCACCTCTTTGCTACATTGAATCGCGCGTGTTCGGCCCGGAGGCGGCCTGCTGCTCTCCCAAGTGCCAGAGAGAAGGCTACGCGTTCGCCTTTCACCACAGGAGGGACCTGAGATGTGCAACCTGGTCTGCAATTTTTGATCAGCAAGCCACCAGGGGCGGATGAGCCGGACCACGCCGGCTGGGGCAGTATGCGTTCGGGGGCCGGCCCCGCAAGGCCATCGTTGAACAACACGCGCCTCGTCGCCTCGGCCGCGTCCAGCCACAGCCCGATCGCTCAGACTCGAAAATCCGGGGTAACCACACAAATCACCCAACCACCCAAAACGATCGCACTCCTTCCCTCCTTCCTATCACCAATCTATCAGGCCTACACACTCATCCTCCCAGCTTACAACTCCACACTCACTCACCAACACTCACTCAACCACTCCCAACCGACCCACCCACACTCTTTCACTTAGTTGAAATGGCTTCGTCGTCGTCTGTGCCTACCATCTCGATCGAGGCGCTGCACCCGGGACAGCAGGCCGTGGTTGAGGGAGCCCAGGTGGAGGCTGGTCACGGCAAGATGAACGTTGGAGCTAAGGGATTCCTGATGAAGAAGATGGCAGCCGGAGGGTAAGCAGAACTCACCCCACTCCCCAGCCAGGCACAACTCCGTGAGGCCCAGGCCTGAGCTAGACGCTGACTAAAGTAAACCAATTATTTCGACCATCACCCTTGTCAAACAACAACAATGATTCGATCCATCAATTCAACTCGGTTCAATGCATTCTCCCTCCAACTCTTACTTTCAATGTCCTCCTGGTTGTCAACCGCCTCTGCCCGGTCACCCAACATGCGCCTTCCCGTCCATCCACCCCAAACTGGCCACTCACAGCTCGTTCTGCTCGCCGACCGACACGATGGTGTCACCCTGCACTCAGAAGCTGGTTCAGTCAAAGAAGCGCCACTACACAAAGTAAGTCAGACTAGGCCATCTCGCAAGGATCCCAACCTGGCAATCTCCGACCCCAACCAAGCACCAAAATCAGCCGCGTCCAAACCCAATCGATCGAATCACACAGCCCACCCTCTCAACCCAACCAATCATTATCACACTCACTTTGAAACGAGCACTCGATCACTCCACCGCCTTCTACTCGACTTCAAGCTCGCCCACCGCCACTCGCTCCGCGCTCTGCTCCACCATGCAGGCCCACCTACCTACCTGCCCGCCCGCTCAGGTCGCTAACCGCTCCTTTTTCACTCCTTGTTACCCAGGGGAAAGCCTCTCTCGCTCGCCAACTCATTCCAGTCGGCCCAGACTGGCTCGCAGCTCGTCCCCGGAACCAAGTCTGGCCTGTCGCAGTCGTCGGTCGCTCCCGGATCCGAGAACCAGGCGGTCGACTTCTAGGCCAAATCAGCCTAGTCGGACGGTGATCCCCTGCTTGTCTTGTTTTGGACGTGTCTTGAGTTGTTTGTACCACCACCCGCATAACTTTTTTCCCCACCGTGCGCTCTCGCCCCCCCCCCGCCCCTGCGATGAGCCCGGTCTCCACCCCTCGCTCGCCTCGGCTGAGCTCCTCGTTTAGCGCCACTCTCCAATTGGCCCGCTCATCCTTTCAACACTCGTCTCTACCCTGCCTTGGCTGCTAGTAGTAGCATTCGATGCTTTGCGTCTGCTCTCTGTTTCCCGCGGCCTAGCGCGCTGGGCCGGTCGGGCTCGTGTTCTGGACGAACGTGGCAAATGGCAGCTTTTCGATTTACACAAAAATCCGCATGAACGACATGCCCAGCTTCTGGTTCTTTTGACCTTCTGTTGAGTCGTGCGATCGACTGGGCGCGGCGTGGCCTCCTCGGAGCGTTCTCCGCGGACTTTGTGCGAGTGGCGAACATAGCCGCCTGAACGCTCTCGGGCCCGCTGTACTGAACCTGGGAGCGGGGATGGACCCCAGCGGCCCAGCGTTGCGGCCGAGGTTTGTCCACGCCAAAGCGGGATCCGGGCGGGAAGAATGGGGTCGGCTGACGGGAGGTTACTGGGTTGAAGGGACCGTGCGGAACGTGGAAAGCTGCGGGGTCTAAGGCGAGATCGGGCTCGGCGCCGCACAGCCTGCAGCGCTGCAGCTGCCTTCAGGCTGCAAGCCGCAGGCGGGCGAGCGGGCGAGCGAGCGCGTAGGCGGGGGAGAGCGGCCCGGGGTGGGGCCCTCTCTTGGTTCCCAATAATTTATCAACCACAGCTGGGTCACTCGAGCGCGGCCCACCCAGACTTGGCCACGAAACTCGACTTGACCGCTGTCGACTTGGTTTCATCCAGCCTGACCTGAGTTTTGTAGTTGACGTTGGCTCAATTTCACATCGACTAGTCCGAGCGCGACTCCGGCCCGCAGGCGACTAAGCCGACCAACCAAACTCTCCGCCTCGCTCATTCTCACTCGTGGGCTCAGTCAGGCTCAACGGCAACCCAACTGGTGTTATGCTCGCTGCCCAATCCCACCACTTCCCCTCGCCGTCGACCCAGTCCAACCCTTCCTCCCCTACGTTCCCCCACCGCGAGTCGCTCTCACTAAACGGGTCAGGATTGTCACTCTCAATGCGCCCTTCGCCTCCGATAGGACCCAACCCAGGACTGTCCTCGTTCAGCCCGACCATCGAACGCCGCGGACCCAGTGGCGGGGCGGGGAGCGCTAGTGGAACCGGCCCGGGTGCAGTGCAGGGCTGGGACGACGAGCACGTAGCAAGCTGGCTTGGACAAGTCGGGGCAGGACAGCACGCCGAACTGTTCGCCAAGAACGACATCAGGGGTGGTGTCCTGCTGGACGTTGACCAGAGCGCGTTGAAGGAAATGGGCATCAGGAGTGTGGGCGACAGGGTCAGGATAGCGGTCGCGATCAAACAACTTCGCCAGAAATGCCAGCCATCGCGGCAGATCATTGACCGCTTTCCTTCACCCACGAGGTCAACCTTCGCCCATCAGAACGGAACCGATTTCAGCCGGAGCAGTGGACTCGGTCGGGGAAGCGGGCGGGTGCCTCCGCCACTTCACCTGACCCAGTCCAATGCTGACCTGCCGCTGGCTTACCAGCCATCGTCACGCCCAACCGCAACCTCAGCACGCTCAATCCCACCGCTGCTACCTCCTCCTCGCTCTCAACCTCCTCCTCCGCCCAACGGCCGCTCCCCGCCTACCCAGAACCAGCCACTCCCTCGGACCAGTGGCGGTCCGCCATCGATCTCGACCACGGCGGCCAGCCCAACACAGGCGAACGGCAGCTCGTCAGCCTACACAGAGTATGGTATCCCGCGCGTCAGTTCGGCCTCGTCGCTGAGCGGCTACAGGGCTACCTCAGCCAGCCCAAGCTCAACCGACCGCACCCGCCCACCGACCGGGGTGGTCCCCGCCCGGCCGTCAACCTCAGCTCAGGCGGGGGCCCCAGCCCAGCATCGCAAGCCAGGCTCAAACGTCTCGGCACTGGGTCAGCAGCGGCCCTCGACAACTTCATCCACATCCAGTTACGCTCATAACCAGCCGCTGTCGTCACACCCGTACGCAACCTCGGGGTCCCCCACCCAGGAAGGCTTCAATGTTCCCTCGTACGGGCGCGCGCCCGGCGGCGGGGCCGCTGCCGGGCCAAGCCACCTCAAACTGTCGCTCCTCCCTTCGCCCGCCATCGCTCCCGGCGCAGCCTTGTCGCCCGTCTCGGAAGGGTACTCGACCCGGACCGGGTTCAGCCGTCCGACGACCCCTGCCGGCGCCGGTACCCCCTCGGGCTCGCAGCCGTCGTCCTCGCTCGACGCGGTCATGCGCAAGGCGATCAAGTTCGTCGCCGACGACGGCGTGACTAAGATGGTCGCCGTTGCCGACTGCCTCACTGGGCGCGAGGTGCTCGTCCGCGTGCTCCGCAAGTTTGGCAAGATCGGGCCGAGCGAAGGAGGCGACGACCTCGACACGGAAGGCTGGGCCGCCTACACGGCCGCGTCGGACGGAGGTTTGCGGATGCTGAGCGAGGTTGAGCTGCACGGTATCTGCCAGAACGTCAACGCGCCCGAGCGCGCGCGCGGGCTGGCGATCCAGCGGATCCACCAGGCCAAGCAGAACCGCAAGCTGCAGTGGATGCTGGGCGAGGCCAACCCGACCATCTCGTCCAGGCCTGGCGGAGTCGCGGGCACTTCGCCCACTTCGCCCAACTACCTGGGCGTCAATGTTCCCTACACCAACGTCGAGCCAGCCTCGCCGTCGGGTTCGAGCTCTGGCGGGTCGGAGCGGCGCATGTCGGCTGAACCCAGTTCGATGACTCAGCAGGAGCGTGGCAAGATGAACCGGGCGAGCACCATTAGCGTCATGTCGGGCCTCGGTGCGGGCGAGTACCTCGACGTGGCACAGCCAGCATCGCAGTCGCCCTCGAGCGGAGCCAACGATCAGTCTGGCCGCAAGCTTCGCAACTTCTTCGGCCAGCGCCCACCCAGCGAGCTGATTGCCACGCACTTGACCGAGTACTTCCCCAAAGCGGAAAAGAATAAGCTGCTGAGCAAGCAGGTCAGGCAGAGCATGCGCAGGTCGATGGTCAGGAGGGACAGCAGGAGCTCGGCAATGACGGCGCCGATGCCCGTCGGAACTAGCTGGGAGAACGCCCCGGACCGGTACTCGCTCAGTCCGTCGGCCGAGTCGAGGTTCAGCGGCAGTTCCGGTGGCTCGTCGGGGATGAACCTCCCGGTGAACTCGACCAATCCAGAAGACGGATCACTTACGAGTATTCCGATGCCGCCCAGGCCTGGGCGCATGTCGAGTGGGAGCGGGAGGGCTCCGGCTCTGGCCCCGCCCGACGAAGAGGCAGAGGAGGACGACGAGCTCGGCGACACGCGCAGTGTGAGCAGCTCACTCCTGGCAAAGGCCGGACGGCGCACCAGCCGGGCCTCGTACAGCAGCAGGCTGAGCGTCAGCCGCAAAGACTCGGACTCGGCCTCGATCATCACCGTCGACGACGTCACCGCCGAGCTGGAGCACCGCAGGGCGAGCATGGCTTCGTTCGTCGAATCGGATGACGAGCCCGAGCCAGTTTACATCCCAGGCCTCGCCCATCACCTTCGCCCTCCTAGCATTGCACTTTCGCGCGACGACGATTTTGACGAGGAGGACGAAGACGAGGAGGAGGATGAGTCCACCGAGGACGAGAGCGAGGAGGAGGCTGAGGTTGTGGCCGACAAGCCTACCAAGGCTGGACCCAAGTGGATCAAGGGCGCCCTGATCGGAGTGGGCGCGTTCGGCTCAGTCTTCCTGGGGATGAACCCGCTCAGCGGAAGCTTGATGGCGGTCAAGCAGGTTGAGCTCCCGACTGGCAACTCGCACAACGAGGAGCGCAAGAAGGGAATGCTTGACGCGCTCGAGCGCGAGATTGAGCTACTGAAGGTGTTGCGCCACGAGAGTATGTACAACCTACTGACAGCCTTTTGCGCGAACAGTTGACTTACTTGGTTTCCTCCTCCCTCCTTTTTTCCCCACCAGATATTGTCCAGTACCTTGACTCCTCCTCGGACGAGACACACCTCAACATTTTCCTCGAGTACGTCCCCGGCGGGTCGGTCGCCGCGCTCCTCTCGAACTACGGCGCGTTCGAGGAGGCCCTCGTGAGCAAGTTCGTACGCCAGATCCTCACCGGCCTCGACTACCTCCACGAGCGCGAGATCATCCACCGCGACATCAAGGGCGCCAACATTCTCGTCGACAATAAGGGCGGCATCAAGATCTCCGACTTTGGCATCTCCAAGAAGGTCGAAGACAGTGAGTCCCCGCACGAACCCGAGCTGTCATTTGGCTAGGCGGAGGCGGAGGCTGACCGATTTGGCTTGACTCTGTGCAGACCTCCTGACTGGGGCCAAGGTGCACCGTCCTTCGCTGCAAGGTTCAGTCTACTGGATGGCACCCGAAGTGGTGAAGCAGACGGCCTACACGAGCAAGGCCGACATCTGGTCCCTCGGGTGCCTTGTCGTCGAGATGCTCACCGGCGCGCACCCCTGGGCCAACCTAACCCAAATGCAGGCCATCTTCCGCGTAAGCACCCGTTTTCGCCCACGCTGCACTTGGCCGGCTCGAGCTGACTCCCCTCACCTGGTCTCTCTTTCACTCTCTCGCCCGCCGCAGATTGGGTCGTCGGTGCGGCCGACCGTGCCCGATGACATCTCGACCGAGGCGGACGATTTCCTGGAGCAAACGTTCGAAATTGACCACCACGACCGGCCCAGCGCGCGCGAGCTGCTCGAGCACGGCTTCATCAAGGAGGGAGGTGCGGCAGCAGAGGAGAAGGCGACTGGCAAGGAGCAGCAGACGCCAACCAGGGCGACCTTCAGTCAGGCCGGGGTGGCCTGAGCTAGGGCTAGGGCCAAGGCTTGACGGTGCTTGCGTAAGGGATGGATTGTTTGCTTTGACGACGTAATTCACGAACATGGTTTGGTATGACTATCGGGCTGGCAGGACTGTAGCCGGGACTGCGGGCGAAAAGTTCAAAAGGCTTCGCAGTAGAGGTTCGCGGGAATATGACTCACTCGCGTTGCCTCACGAGAATCGCAGCATACGCTCAATGCATTGTGCCTCCCTTCATCTACACCACCGGTGCCCCCCTCAAGAACGCGAGCGTCCCGATCGCCTTGTGACAGAGCTCCTGCAGCCGGCCCACCTCGCGCTCCTGCTCGGCCCGAACCGCGCGCAGCGCGTCGCCCAGCTCGGTGTTCTGGACCAGGACGTCGCCGTGGATCCGGAGAAAGAGGGCGAGGAAAGTCTGGACGGCCTCAAAGTCGCGGTGGCTCCGAAGCCGGCCCGTCAGGGCCTGCAGGAACAGGGTCAGGTGCGGCAGTGTCGCGAGCGAGCGCAGCTCGAGGTCGGTAGCCGAGGGCGAGAGCGCCTTGAGGAACTCGAAGAAGGCGCCAAAATCGCCCGCCTCGGGCTCGGCCATCATGCGCCGCACAAACTCGGTCTCGACGCTGGCCGCGCTCATGTCGAGCTTGCGGCTTGCGGCGCCCTCGCCGACGCCTTTGACGGCGCGGTCGTCGGTGCCAAAGTCGAAGCGCTGCTTGACGCCCGGCAGAGTCGGCAGGAAGAAGGGCGCGCGCTCAGGCGCCTTGGGCGCCTCCTTGGGCTTGTTGCGCTGCTTGATCGTGTCGAGGTTGAGAAGCGTCTGCCACCGCGAGCGCGGCATCAGGCTCAGCGTCAGGAGCTCGTCCGCGAGCTGGTCCGGGGTCGTGTAGGGCTGCACGTCGTCCCACTTTGTCGGCGCCTTGAGCTCGGTCAGGCCCTCGTGCGCATCGACGCCTTGGACGGTCGGGAGTGCGACGTCCTCAAGGTCGTCCTCGACAAAGGACCGCAGCGAGACGTCGGTGAACTGGGCGCGGTTGGCCCAGAGGTACACGCCGACGCTGTCGACGTGGGCGGTGGCGAGGAAGTCGCCAGTGGGCGAGAACGACAGCGACGTCGCAACCGACGGCGTCCGGAACGCGTCCACGAGCTGGCCGGTTGGCACGTCAAAAGTGCGAATCACAGCGTCCTGCGAGGTCGTGATCACCCAGCGCCCGTCCGGCGAGAAGGCTAGGTCGAGGATCCGGCCCTTGGCACCGAACAGCTCGCGGACGACCTTCTGGGTCTCAATGTCGACAACCCGGACGACGAGGTCGTCACACGTAACGGCGAGAAGGTTGTTGTCGCGGTGGAGGTGGATCGAGGTGATGTTGGCCGGCAGGGGGATCGACTTGCGCAGCTTCATTGTCTGGAAGTCGAATAGGTGGAGCCCGCCCCGTAGGGTCGAAACGACCGTGAGCCGGTTGAGCGAGTCGGTCGCGACTCCGGTCACGTGCAGAGCCTTTGGGTTGGAGTCGACCCCGGCCGGGACCTTAAACAGCTTGCGCTTGAGCCCCGACTGCATGTTGTGCATCACCACCTCGCCCTTCTCGCTGCCGACCAGTCCAAAGTTGCCGCAAGCCGACACGCACGTCGCCGTCGCGACTCCTCCCGCGGGCAGGGTGAAATTGCCCGTACGCTTGCCCTCAACCGACCAACTCCGTCCCAGTCCCTCGCCGGCCGAGGTGGTGACGAGGTCGTCCCAATCCTTTGACCTCGCGGTCGAGTAGGCCAGCGACGTCACAACTGGCAGCTTGAGAGATGACGGCTTGACGCCCAGATGGTTGGCCTTCTTCTGGATCGCGCCCTGGCTGAGCTCGTACCCGCGCGAGTCGCGCACGATGCTCGTGTACCGTAGCGAGCGGTCCGCGCCCGCCGTCAGGACTGCCTTGCCGTCATCGCCGTAGTAGCGGACCAGGTGGGGCGGCGCGTGGTGCCCACTGCGCTGCTTGAGCAGCCGGGGCGCGGCCGTGGGCGACTCGAACAGCCACTGCTTGACCGAGTTGTCCCCTCCCGAGGTCATCAGGAGCGGCTGCCCGGGGACCCACTGCATCCCGCCGACCGGGCCGTCGTGGACGGCGCGGACAAGGTGCAGGAGGCGCAGCTTGTTGCCGAGGTCGAAGAGGGCGATGTGGCCCGCGGTGGACGAGACGGCCAGCGTCTGGGCGTTGTCGTCATTCCTGAAGGACAATCCAGCCACCTCTCCAACTCCGTCACCCTCCAACCTGACTTTGCCGAGGACCTCGCCCATCCTGACGTCGAACAGGACAACGATCCCGCTCGCGAGTCCGACACCGAGCACGTCCAGCGCGGGCGACTGCTCCAGGAACGTGACCGGCGACGCGGCAGATACAGAAACCAGCGCTGACGCGGGGAAAGTGTGGATGCAAGTCCTTCACAAGCAGAAGATGCAGCGGTCAGCCGGGCCCGGTCGGAATCTGTCTCGCGCCAGCGACGCCACTCACCCAGTCCTGACGTTCCAGACAGCCAGCTCTCCCTCCTTGCTGCCGACGATGACCTTGTTGAGGTAGCTGGACGGGTGCACAAGCGTGCTGGCGGTGAATCCTGGCGGGAACTGAAGGCTGAGGTAAGGGGTCACCTTGGCCGCTACCGAGGTGATCGCGGGCGCGGTCGAGGTGGACGCCTCGGGCTGGTCCTTGGCCGGGTCCACGCTCGCCGGGTTCACAACCGGAGGTACATCCCACACGTGCATCTCCCGGCCCGAGGCCGAGAACGCGACCATGGTCGTTCCGAACAGTGTCAGATTGGTGAGCACTGCTGAGGCGGCCGACGCGCTGGACTCGTCGTCCGAGTCCGAGTCGGAATCAGAGTCCGAATCGGAGGAGGAGGAGGATGAAGATGAGGATGAAGATGAGGATGAAGAGTTCAAGTAGGACGATGTTGTGTTGTTGAGTACAAATTGGTTGATTGGCTTGCCCCGGACGTAGCGGGTGATTTGGGGTCCCGCGGCGGCGAAGATTGAATCGAGCGAGAATCCCAGCGAGCTAATCGGAGATCCCATATCAGGTCCTGCCACACATTACAAAGTACCACAGTAAGCATCTTCGCCTCAACAAGCCCACCTGGTCGCCTCGGCCGTGGGCGACCCGGACCGGCTCGCCCGAAAGACGCAAACGGGCGGGGCGGTGGGCTGAGAAGGGGAGGGGGCAGCCAATCACTTACCAACAAACAGCAGCCTCAGGCTCTGTCCCTCCCATAGCGCCCAGCTGGATCCTAAGCTGGTCAGGATCGTCACGGCGGGGGTCTCGAGGAACTTGCCCGAGCGCGACTGGATCGCGAACGGCGTCGAGGTGGAGATGTGCCCGAGCGAGCGGAACGCAGCGAAGAGCGAGTCCTTGGCTGGCTTGGCTACGGGGATGACAGCTGGCCGAGCTCGCTTGGAAGGGTGAGCACTCATCATCCGAGGCTCGAGGTTGGGTTGGGCAGCGGGTTGGTGGTGGCTGAGTTGGAGGCGGGGAACGGTGAGCCGAGCTGGAGGCCTCGGCGGGTCCGAGTCTCGACTGCGGGCGCAGGCCTAGAGCCTTCAGCCGGCCGCGCCGCCGAACGCCATCATCTCACTCGCTTCAACTCTCAACCACCCTGGTCAACTCAGACCGTCTGCCCCTTGGCATCGCGACCCAAAACCAGGAACAAATCAAGCATTATCGTCCACTCAGCGTTCGACAAACGAGGTAGCCAACAGCCCCGTTCGTCCGCCCTTCCCCCCCCCACCCGACCTCGCCACTTCACTCAGCGGTGACCTGCTCCAACACAACCTGATATTCCTTCCCAAGCTCAGACAGTTCCTTCGATTCGGCTACACAGTAGTCAACAGACAGGATCAGTAC
>Ga0233341_1000109_pt1 | contig 10886 bp, 6 predicted proteins | sample GEONDECOMP247_FD_180672 | JGI IMG/M metagenome (GOLD analysis project Ga0233341, IMG submission 180672) | Leaf litter microbial communities from Shasta-Trinity National Forest, California, United States - GEON-DECOMP-247 | ecosystem: Environmental > Terrestrial > Plant litter > Unclassified...
CCGGCCGCGCTCGGATCGTCACAGCCTTGGTGGCGCAGCTCCGGCCCAGTGCACCGGCCCCATACAGCTCCGCGGCCAACCCACCGACACCGCAAAAAGCGCCCAGCACCACCCCACTCACTCAGGGCGGCCGTTTCGGAGCAGCACCTACGCGGTGACTGGACACTATTTTCAGTGAGAACCTGACCAGGCAGGGAACACTGACGCCATTGTCTGGGCAATGGGCACAGCGCACCCCAGTGGCGGTCGCGCAGGGCTCAGGCCTCATGGGCGGACGCTGGCGGACGCGGAGCGTAGCCGCCCGGGCCAAGGGATCACGAGCAGCGTGTCTTCTAGATCCCATGCTTTGAGCAGTGCACCCGTCCTCTCTGCACCAGGGTCGGCCGTCAGGCCACCTTTCGCACCGCGCCAATGTGACGTCGTACGAGTTACCACTGCTGCGGGCCCTCGCACGTCGGGCGGGAAAGGGCAAGGGACCCGGTGTCCGAATACGCGTACATAAGTGAACGGGTCGTTTAGTCGGCCTGGTTATTACAACACTAATTCCGCACTGATGGGCGAGGTGATACGGGTGGATAGGCACGCGGGCCGACTGGCCTGGATGAGGTGCACCGATTCGCGTACCGCCCAGTTGTGATCGGGCCCAGGTTGTGGCAAGGCGGGGCCGGGGCTCGGGGACGATCAGACGCGTGAACGACGCGCCCAAAGCCGTAACTCGGTCAAGCTATCAATCATTCTCAGCAGCACACTCGCGGCTCAAGTGCGGACACAGCTTTTGTTAGGGGATGGTAAGTAACTGCTTAGATGTAGCCAATCACCAACAAGGAGTGTGGAGTACTAGTTTGGTTGAGGCTGAGCTGAGCTGAGCTGACCTTCCCACCGCTCACCTCGCAACTCTCACTGCACGCGCTCAACCACACCAGGCTCGTCACCCACCGCCGCCACGAGCTGCGCCGACTCAAACTCAGCCGGCTTCTACCTCGACACTCCTACACCAGGCTGGGCAGGCTCACGAGGCAGTCTTCGCCAACGAGGCGGGGTCTCATCCAGGCCGGCACAGTCCCGAGCCAAACTCGGACTCGGCCAACAAAGACTTGGTCGACAAGGTTAGCTTGCTCAGGATAGTACTCTTAGGTTATCTCCAAGGATTGGCAACAGAGGTCGGCAACGACGGCGTGCACGGTAAGCCAGTCACTAATTCCGCGGCTACCCTCAGGCGGACGAGCGCGGGGGAGTTGGCTGATTCCCTAGTTTTAATCGATCAGCGTCAACAACTACAACCAAACAGCTAACCGGACTAGATAAAGCATTACCAGGCTCGACTACTTACCTGGTCAATCATCCCAGGGCTCTGCTCCTAACTGGTCACTACTCGCACCACCATTCAACCAACCACTCTCAGATTACAGTCCCCTCAACCCAGGCCCAGCCTGCTCCTGATCAAGACCTCATTACGTTCCTACTTCCATGGCTCATCAAGGCCAGCGCACTACTCGAGGGCGCCTTATTGTCGACTGGACCACCCTCGACCGGCCCAGCCGACGACGCCACTCGACTGTGGCGAGATCGCAAGGCGGTCCGAACGTCGATCGAAACACTCGCTGTCAAGTCGATCACTACACTCGCCGACAACGGAGTAAGATTGGAGTGGGCCCAACCAGGGCAGGTTGTACAGGGAGGAGTTGGCAAAGCGAGACAACTGGTCCAACAATTGATCGACAAGGTGCACGGTAAGCACAAGCTGATCCGGCACATTTGAACACGCTCTCGCGGGAGTGATCGAAAAACTAACTTTGGGATGTTTTTGATTGCTATTCAGGCTTAGTCCCGACGGAACATGCAGCCCAACCGACCTACCCCAGGACGATCAACCTGTTTGAGCAGTCCAACCAAGCGCCGGACCCATTCAGAACTGAATCACCAGAAATCAATCTCCAATCTCCACTCCACGCTCGCGCCTTCATCATCACAACATTACGAATTCTAATCCAAATTGTGCACTCCTCAGCCTGCCTGGTTGACTACACCCCTACCATCACCACCCTCGTCCTCGCCACCTGGCCCGTCAACAGCCCCCTCTCGGCTACCTCCAAAGGGAAAAACCGCGCCGAGGAAACTCAACAGCGCATCCTGGCTGCAACCCTCGCCATTGCCGGTGACCTGATCGAGCACCCGGATGAGGGGTTCATCTCACACGCTGCTGGGCTCGTCGCAACCAAGGTGGCCGACGAGCTGGAGGCAAGGCTTGTCGCAGTCGAGGCTGACATAGAGCTGGGAGGGGAGGGCCACGTTGAGGCCGGCTTGGTGAGGTGCCTGGGCCTTCTCTACAAACTACTGGCGAGGGATCAAAGGGCTGAGGGCGGCCATCACATTTTGAAGCAAGTACTGGCAAGCCTCGTGGCTGACGAGAAGCGGGGGGAAAGGATCGGACAGTGCGTCAGGCTGGGCGATCAACAATCACTCAGGGTAAGTCTCGTTCGTTTGACCTTCCGATCCAGCACACAAACTGACCGGGCCCCTCAATGATAGATTGCTTCGTTTTTTGTGGTTTGTGCGCCACTGGGTGGATCGGTGCCAGGGTCTGATACTGATCCGCTCGGGAGCGGACCAACCTTCGCTTACGACCTTCTCCAGCCCTCACCCTTGTCCGATCTCACAGCCTGGGCTATGTCAAACCCGACCGCTCCGTTCTCGTACACGCCGGAGCTTTTTCCCTTGTCAAACGTGGTCAACACGGCCTGGCCCGCGTTCCGAGCTGAATTGGACGCCCGACACGACGATGGCGCTAGTGAGAACGGGACGCAGTCGCACATGAGTCGGAAGCGCAAGCTGCTCGAGCCTGAGCCTGCCCCGACGAGCGATGCCATGGAGGTTGACGGGCTTCACTCACAAATAACAAGTCCGCGCAAGCGGAGGAAAGGTAGTTGGACAAAGTTGGTCGAGCAAGTGTTCGCCAGTCTGCTGCCGACTGAAGGATTCGACACCGAGCATGAGGGGCTCGAGGTTAAATTAGCCAGGTTGATTAAGTAATATCCTTCCCCAAATTGGTCGACCATCTGCTTCCAGCTTATGCTCATCTACTCATTTTTTTTTTTGTTTCGCCCGATCGCAGGTCACTTCCCAGTCTCGAGCCTGACCAAGCGGTGGCGACTCTCAATGCGATCGCCCTCCTCGGCTGCGCCCGCGACAACACTCTCTCATTCGCCCCGCCCCTGGCGGCCATCGACCCTGCCGGCACCAAACTGCAGCCCTACTGCTCGGCCTGCGACAGCTGGAATGATCTTGACCGCGCCTCGGCCGAGCCCGACGGCCAACCCGCCCGCTCCACGCGCCCGGCAAGGCGCGTGTTCAACGACCGGACCCTGAACGACCTCCGCTCGGTCGCGCAAAACATGCTCGCGCCCGATCGAGCCGACGGGACCAAACTTGTCTTCCTCAAAGCCACCCGCCGGCTACTCGCCCACTCGCGGACCGAGCCCGTCCCGCTCGACGGTTCGCACGCGCTGATCGACCAGACGCTGTCCCAGATGCTTGCCACGTCGCGGGCCGTCAGGATGGCCGCCGCGAGCACCGCGCTCGGGTTTGTCGCCGTGCGGATTGAGCGCGACCCGACCGGTGTGTCGTTTGCCAAGCATTTGTTCTACATCATCGACCAGCTCATCGAACAGGAGCGCAAGCCAGTTACTGAGACCGCCTTGAGCTTTCTGGGTAGGCTCGCGAGGATGGTCCCACCACAGGGGCTGCTCGAATGCCTCTCGCTTGAGCGGCTCGTCCGGCGCCTGGGAGACTCGCACACCTTTTTCAGGAGCCTGTGCCGGACCCAGCTCGAGCAGGTCGCGGCTTACCGCGACGTCAAGACGTACGCGCTCGTTCAGCCTCACTTCCCGACAATCGCCCCGCTGCTCGTCAACGCGTCGCTTAACTCTGACGCTACCCTCAAGGCAGCGCTCGAGTGCTTCCACCAGTCGCGCGAGAGCTTCTTTCGAATCACCAAGGACAACGTCCTGCCGTCGCTTGTGCTCGGGAATCAGTCCAAGATGCTCGACAGCATCGCCCGAGCGCTCAAGATTGGCTCGACCGCGGTGATGCTCACCGCTGGCACGACGGCCGCGGCGATCCTGGCGTTCGTGTACATGCAGCAGTCAGCCAAGAAGATAGAGGCTGGCTTGAAGAACTACACTGATCTGATCAAACACAGCAGTTCGGGTGCCGACCTCAGCCTGACCCGGATTCTCGGCTCGGTTAAGGTCCCGCTCGTGTTCCGGCTCGCGATCGAGCTCGGCGACACGGACCCAATCACGTCGACCCGGGCCGAGCACGCGCTCAAGCTGGTCGAGCGCCAGTGCCAGGGCGGCACCGTCTCGGCTGACTCGATCGACATCGGCTCCGTCCTCAAGAACTCGATTGTCGGCATCCTCTCGCACATGAACCGCGGCCTAAACGAGTCGGCCAGCCAGCGGCCGCTCAGGGACAAGCAGCGCATCATCAGGGCCCTTGCGGCCGTGACCGACAGGGTCGGGCCGAGCATCTCGGGCTTCTCGCCGCAGATCATGGCCACCCTTCAGAGCGCGCTTGAGGCACCAGGACTGCGCGAGGTCACCCTCGAGGCGTTTAAGGTCTTCATCGAGCGACTCAAGTTCAACGAAATCGGACCCTTCATTGGCACGACCACGGCTACATTTGTGCGCCTGTGGCCGGAGTTCACCGACCCTCAGCGTAGGATTGCAGTTGAAACCGTCAACTATATCGTCGTTGGCAACGGCCACCACCTCTCCAAGTTTGTGCAGGACGTCGCCGATCTGAGCGGGATCCCAGAGCTCGAACAGGCCAACACAAGGCTGAGCCACATACGCAAGGAGTGGGATTTCTTGCAGCGGTCCGAGTACCTGATCTACAGGATCGGGAGCGAGAACGATGTGGTCACGCTCCAGGCGCTCAAGGAGCTTGGCAAGCTGTTGACCGAGCGGACCGCAGACGTCCAGAACCTCACAGCCGGCGACTCGTTCCACGACCGGGTCGGCCAGCTGGTCAAGACCCTGTTCAGCGTCGCTGTCAAGGAGGGGATCGAGAACGAGCCGATCCGAAACCGCGCGTTCGAGTGCCTCGGCATCCTCGGCGCGGTGGACCCGGACAGGTTCGAGATGCCTCCGGCCGAGGCGGCCGTCGTGGTCGAGGAGGATTTCAAAAACGCCGACGAGGCGGTCCGGTTCGCGCTACACCTCATCCAGGACCTCTTGATCGGGGCCTACCGGAGCACCAACGACACGCGGCACCAGGAAACGCTCGCGTTTGCAATCCAGGAGTTGCTCGCCTTTTGCGGGTTCAATCCCGCCGTGATGGAGAAAGACAAAGTCGCTCTCAGGGATGTGGACCCCGTCACCCTCAAGCGATGGAAGGAGCTCCCGCCTGCCGTGCACGAGACGTGCGGGCCCCTCCTGGGCGGGTCCTTCTCGTTCAAGAGCCGGCAGGAGGCTGAGCCGGTCGGGTACCCGATCTACTCCAATACAAACTCTTACCGCGACTGGATCAGGACGTTCGCAAGCTACCTTATATCTCAGCTGGAGCAGGACGTGCCCAAGCGCGTATTTGGCGCGTTCCCGCCCGTGCTCCACCTCGAGGACACGGCCGTGGCGCAGCACCTGCTTCCGCACTTGGTCCTGACGGCTGTCATTTCGGGCTCGCCCGAGGTGCGCGACAAGCTCCGGGAAGAGATGATGACCGTCCTGCGCGACCAGGTCTCGCCCACCCACACCCGCCTGTCGGAGAACAGCCGGTCGCTGAGTGCGCAGACTGTGTTTGAGATGATGGACCACCTCAGCCGGTGGATCTCTGCCGCCAAGAAGCGCGTGGCCGAGCTGCGCACGCGCAAGAAGGGCTCAAAGAAGGGCAAGGAGGAGGCCTACTGGGAGCAGGGGCTCCACGAGGTTGAGGGCTTGCTCCAGGACATCCCGCACATCCTCGTTGGCCAGGCGGCGCTGACGTGCAAGGCGTACGCGCGCTCGCTGCTGAACTACGAGTCGCACATCGTCGGGCAGCAGCTCCAGTCAAAGGACGAGTCGGTCATGCAGACCTACTACGAAAACCTACACGAGTGCTACGCCAACCTCGACGAGCCCGACGGGATGGAGGGAATCTCGACAAAGATCGTCTCGCCCTCGGTCCTGCACCAGATCCGCGAGCACGAGAGCACCGGGAGGTGGACCTCGGCCCAGAGCTGCTGGGAGGTCCTGCTCCAGCAAGCGCCCGACGAGGCCCAGAACCACATTGGCCTGCTGACCTGCCTTCGCCACCTCGGCCACTACGACTCGATGCGGACTCACATCCGGGGCATCCTCGCCAGCCGGGCCGACTCGGACGAGTGGGATAGGGTCCTCGCGCCGTTCAATCTGCAGGCTTCGATGTTCGCAGCCGACTGGGACGCGGTCGACCGCGTACTCCAGGTTCCCGGTATTGATGGCGCCGAGGTCGCCTTTGGCCGGGTCATCAGCGCGATGCGGTTCGGGGATGACGCCCTGCTGGAGCAAACTTTTTACGAGGCAAGGGAGATGCTGGGCAGCCCGCTCGTCGCGGCGGGCCGGGAGTCGTACCGGCGCGTGTACGACTCTGTCGTGCACCTCCACATCCTCCAGGAGCTCCACGCCGTGCACCTCACGGCGAAGTCGCCCTCGACCGGCTACTCGCAGCTCGAGCAGACGCTCAACGTCCGGCTTCACGCGACGTCGCCCTCGTTCCGGGCGCGCGAGCCGATCCTCAACATGCGGCGCAACTCGCTCAAGCTGACGGCCCGGGCCGACGCGCGCGCCGAAATTGGCGAGCTGTGGCTCGAGACGGCCAAGATCGCGCGCAAGGCGGGCCACCAGCAGACGGCCTACACGGCCATCCTCCAGGCGCGCGACTGCGAGGCCTCGTTTGCGTTTCTCCAGTCGGCCAAGCTGCTCTACAAGGACGACCAGCACTACAAGGCCATCCAGGAGCTCGACAACTCACTCCAGCCGGTCCTGCCCCACTACGTCCGGTTCGAGGGCCACGAGTGGAAGCTGACGGGCCGGAAGGTCGAGAAGCAGGTCGCTAAGGCGGCCCTGAGGCGCGCGCGGTGGCAGCACGACGCGGGCCGGCTCGAGCGGGAGCAGATCCCGGGCCAGTACAAGCTCGCGAGCGCGCTCGACAAGGACTGGGAAACGCCTCACTACCATCTCGGCCACTATTACGACTCGCTTTGCGCCAACGGGGACCGCATCGACGTGCGCGACCTCAACAGCATGGTCTGGACCGTGCGCGAGTTTGCCGAGACGCTCCAGTTTGGGACAAAGTTCATCTACCAGGCCCTGCCGCGGATGTTGACCATCTGGTTCAAGATGGGCGAGCACGAGAACTGCATCAGGATGGCCAAGCAGAAGACCAATGTGTGAGTGAGAGTTTTGGTCTATTTCTGCAGCTGCTCCTTAGAAAGCGAGGCTGACGCTAGCTGAGATGGCGGTGACGCAGCTCGGCAGGGTCTACGTCAGGCACAGACGACTACTCGCGGTCGTTCCAGCAGGTCAACAGAGTCATCGCTAGGTCCTCCAAATTGCCCCCTTACCAGTGGCTCACTGTGCTGCCCCAGATGGTCTCACGGGTCCTGCACCCCAACGGGGACGTGTTCGTCACCCTGCGCAAGATCCTCGCGCGCGTGCTCGAGCACTACCCCCACCACGGCTTCTGGGCCATGGCCTCGGGCGCAAAGTCCAATGCCAAGCCGCGGGCCAAAAAGAACAAGCTGATCCTTCAAGAAGCCCGGGATCAGTTTCTCCGGCAAGCTCAGCACCAGCCGGGCCAGCTCGACATCGCCCTGCTGCTCGACGAGGGCTTGCGCCTGGTCAACGATCTCCTCGGGCTGTGCGACTACCCGCTCAAGACAACCGAGCCGCTCGACATGCGCAAAACATTCCCGAGCCTGTACAACAACACGCCGACCAAGCTCATCATCCCGCTCCAGTCGTCGCTCAACGTCTCGCTCCCGTCCAACCCCCAGCTCCGGACCACGCACCAGCCGTTCCCCGACAACCTGCCCGTGTTCAAGCTGTTCCAAGCTGAGATCACTGTCATGACCTCGCTCCAGAAGCCACGCAAGATCACCGTCTTAGGCGACGACGGGCACGAATACAGCTTCCTGTGCAAGCCAAAGGACGACCTCAGAAAGGACGCCAGGCTTATGGAGTTCAACTCCATGATTATCAAACTCCTCAAGAAGGACTCGGATGCGCGCAAACGGAGGCTAAGTATGTCGCCAGAGCCTGGGCTCGCTTCACTCATTTTTGGCACCCGTTTTTGGTAACTGACAGGGTTCGTTTTCGCAGATATCCGGACCTACTCTGTCGTCCCGTTGAATGAAGAGTGTGGCCTGATCGAGTGGGTCCCGCACGTTGTCGTCCTGCGCGGGATCCTCAACAAGTCGTACCTGAGCCGCAACATTCAGCCCTGGAACGCCAACCTCAAGAAGACGTTCGACTCGATACGGAGCGACCCCGCAAAGACGGGTGAAAGGTTCGAGAAGGAGGTTCAGGCCGGGTTCCCGCCCGTGTTCCACGAATGGTTCCTCGACACGTTCCCCGAGCCGTCGGCATGGCTCCGCGCGCGGCTGGCCTACTCGCGCACGGCGGCCGTCATGTCGATGGTCGGGTTTGTGCTCGGGCTGGGCGACCGCCACTGCGAAAACATCCTGCTCGACGGCACCACGGGTGACACGGTCCACGTCGACTTCAACTGCCTGTTTGACCGGGGCCGGACGTTTGACGTCGGAGAGCGCGTCCCGTTCCGGCTGACGGCCAACATCGTCGACGGCATGGGCGTGACCGGGGTCGAGGGCGTGTTCCGCCAGGCGGCCGAGATCGCGCTCCGGATCCTGCGCGACAACAAGGACTCGCTCTTCTCGGTCCTCGAGACGTTCCTGCACGACCCTTTGGTCGAGTGGGAGGCTAAGAAGCAGCGCCGGACCGGCCACGACTCGGCCGAGGACGGCTCGGCCGCGGTCGACCGCGAGGCGCGCAAGAACCTCGAGCCGATCCGCAACAAGCTGCGGGGCTTGCAGGTCACAAGCGACCCGGCCAGTGTCGGGACGAGGGAGGTGGGTGTCGGGGAGCAGGTCGAGCGGTTGATCCGAGAGGCGCGTAGCAGCAAGAACTTGGGAAGCATGTACGTCGGGTGGTGTGCGTGGTTTTGAGTGCCGGGCTGAGGAGGCTAAGAGGAAGTTTGTGCAACGCTTGAGTTTCGTGTGCTGTGTGTTGTAATTTTTCTCTTTTTCCGAACTTGGCATTCTTGAGAGGCCACCACGCCACTCGACGCTGGGCGGGCGAGCGGTTCAGACCGCGGGGCGGTGTGGCAGGCTGAGTACATGCGCCGGCGCTCGGCGACTCGCCGGCAGCAACCAATCGGGCGCAGGCCCGTCTCCGAGCCACCGGGCGGCCCCAAATTTTGGGAAGCCAGCCTCAGCCCGCCCCGCTGTCCGAAACAGTCAACTGTCCACCGCCGCACTCAACTCCGACATGCCACGCGCAATGAAGCCGACGAGCTCCAACATTGTCCCGCTGGGCAAGCGCAAGGGCGTCGAGCTCGCGCCCCAGCCGGCCCGCGTCAAGCGCTCCCGTCAGGACAGGCTCCGGGCCAAGAAGTCAAACAGGTCAGTCCGTCAGGCCGGGCGGGGCTGTCGTGGGTGGGCGGAGGCGGACGCTGACAAGGTGGGTCTGATATGTGCAGGCCAACGGATGCGTGGTCGAGCGACGACAGTGAGGAGGAGGAGGAGGAGGAGGAGGAAGCGGTGGAGGCGGAGGCGGAGGGCGAGAGTGTCACAGACGAGGAGGAGGACCCGGAGGCGGCGCGGGCGAGGATGTTGACCGCGTTGGAGGCACACCAAGCCGCGTTCCTGCTGGATGCAGCACCGACGTTAGTGCCTGGAAAGGGGAGGGCCGACAAAGGGAAGGCTGTCGCGGCCAAGCCAATCTGGGAGATGGACATGGACGACTTCGACGACGACGACGACGACGACCAGACCGACAGCGAGGAGGAAGACCAGGGTAAGTCACGAGGACTCTCTCCGACCGAGGCGGTTGTACGTGTGATGCTGACTCGGTTGATGTGGGCGGTTTGAGCAGACGAGGAGGCGTTGGCGACAAGCACGACCGCGCGGCGGGTGCCGGCGGTGATCGCGTTTGCCGAGCCCACCGTGGGCGCTGCGGGCGCGCTGGGCTCGCACCGCGACATGCGCAGCTTCATGGTAAGCCTCCTTCAACACACTTTGATAGCAAGGCATTACCCCGCAGAAGGGCTGCGCTGCACCACCCCTCGTCCGCGCCCAAGCTGACCCTCTCACGTCCTGGACGCCACCCGCCACGCTCCCCTCCTGCACGCCCCTTGCCCCCTGCCCCCTTCTCGTCCTCCTTCTCAGAACCCGCGGGCCAAGGACGCGCTTAAAAAGGAGTCGGTCGCCGACCTCGCTAACGCAAAGCACTGGGGCAAGGCGCGCTCGGCTGCGCCCGCGGCCCAGCTCGACGCCGAGCAGGAGGCCCACCTCGACTCGCTCGACGCCTCCCTCTCGGCCCTCATCCGGCCCCTCGCGTCCACGTCCCAGGCGACCGGCTCGGCCCTGCCCGAGCTCCTCCGGACCCTGCCCACGGCCCCGACCAAGCTTCACAAGGGACTCGCCCCGCTGCCCAGCAACGTGCCCCGGACGCTCCGCAAGGGCCAGTCAGCCGTCAACCTCGCGCGCGCGCAGAAGCGCGACGCCGCGGCGGGCGTCCTGGCCGGCGCAAAGGTTGGGCGCGAGGCTCTCAGCCTCAAGGAGAAGCGCAAGGTGGACGGGGACGACGAGCGGCAGAGGGGGCAGGGAGGCGCGGTGGGCAAAATGGTCAGGG
>Ga0233341_1000110_pt1 | contig 10817 bp, 5 predicted proteins | sample GEONDECOMP247_FD_180672 | JGI IMG/M metagenome (GOLD analysis project Ga0233341, IMG submission 180672) | Leaf litter microbial communities from Shasta-Trinity National Forest, California, United States - GEON-DECOMP-247 | ecosystem: Environmental > Terrestrial > Plant litter > Unclassified...
CAGTAGTGATAAACTTCCTTTTGAAACCGAAAGCTTTCTCATAGAAAGTTATTGATGCGTTAACATCCTTAACATAAAGGATGGTGTAAGTGAATTTTACCATAGGTCTAACTTTTAATGATTGCTACTTGATTATTATAGTACAAATGTAATCGCGCTTCGATTATAGTCCTTGTAAAAAAACGACAAAATTCTATATTTGAGATGGAAGTGATCCTGTATATTTCTTTATTTCATTTGTTAGATGAGAATGGTCATAGTAGCCAGATTCATATGCTATTTGCAATAAGCTCTTATTTAACCTATTATTTTTTAATTGGCTATAAGCTGATTGATAACGAACTACATTGATAAATTCTTTTGGACTGATTCCTATATCATATTTAAAATGTCTTTCCAATTGCCTGGGTGTTACGAAGTGCCTTTGTGCTAAATCTTTGATCCTGATTTTTCCTTGATATAAATTTATATCATCAATTATCGGGCGTAAAGAATATTTGGGCATTGAAAGTTTATTGAGGAAAAACTGATCCAGATATGCTGCTGAGTATTTTATCGTTTTTTGTATATCAGGGCAAAGATCCTTTTCAAACTCAATATTACCATTTGTAATTTCATGCAAAGATGAAAATTTATAGAAGACAGATAGTGCGGCTGGCTTAAAGCGAATGCCTAAAAGTTTTGTTTTAGACTGTATAATGTTTTCCTTAAAATGCGTCATGGTACCTATCAGATAGGCAGTTTCACTTTTCATCAGAATAATACCTTCATCCGTTTTATAGTCATCTTCTAAATTTAAAATGATGTCAACACATCCGTCAGGTAAAATTTTAGAGGTATGCAAAACAGTTTCCTCGCTTGCAACCGTCCAGTAAGTATCAATATATGACCTTAGTGTGGGATGCGGCTTTACTTCTGAGTAGGTCATTTATTAAAGAAAACGTTTATTTTAATAATTACAATGCATTTTCGTGTAATCATAACGGACAGCTAAATTTGTTCCACCTTCCAAGGATGAATCTTTATGACCTGGGAGGTAATAACTGTTTTGGGAATATATTTGCTATGTTCCGGGCATGTTTTAATTAAACAAACATACGATTTTATGTACAGGTAAAAATTGCAGAAAAATCAAATTGTTCTTAAACAAAAACAGCCTCTAAAATAAATTAGAAGCTGTTTCTTTGATTTTGTACACCCAATAGGATTCGAACCTATGACCTACGGTTTAGAAAACCGTTGCTCTATCCAGCTGAGCTATGGATGCATTTCCCTTGAAGGAGCGCCAAAGATAGGATTTTTACTCAATACGCGCAAATCTATTTTAAAATTAAATAAGAACTATAGTCTATTTATCACTCTGATATTCATTAAACGATGAATTTCAGCAAAATTCAGACCATCACATTCAGCAGATAATCATTTGAACAATAAGGAGCTAGGAACATAAAAAATCAGCAGTGACATTTATTAACAATAACGCTGACTAATGAATAATAATCATCATTTAATGACTAACGTATCGTATATAGGAACGGATACAGCAGTTATAAGCATTCAGCCCAGCCCATTCGTTTTATCCATTCTTGAGTTTATATGCTTTTAATAACTGCTCAAGTCTATCTTCCCCTTCAACTGTCATGTAACTTTTTCTATAGCTGCAAGCATTTTAGTTCACGCAAAAAATTAATATCCATAACAGTCAAAAATCAGGTTTTAACATTCAAATATTGAACAAAAAGGACATATTCAACTAACCGATTTCTTATCAGGACATTTATCCGACGCTGAAATTTTATATTTTCTACACCATATTACAAATGATTAATAAATGATTAATTAATTACAGAATAATACTATATTGGACTATACTTAATTGATCCAGATTGTGAAAACAAAGCTCTCTAGCCTATTACCAATTTTGTTTTTATTTCCTGGTGTGCATACACAAATACCTACTGTTCAGAAAGCATATTTAGCTATAAAATCTTATCTTTTAATAACATTGAATGACCCTCAACTGGCAGCTACAAACCTGTAAGGTGGGTTGAGCGGGTAAATTATATAATGAGTTTATTAAAACCCAAGCAGACGTTAGGGGGCAAAAATCAGACAATAACGCGGGGACTTATGACCAAAATATTTTTACTTTTATTGAACCTGATAATTTTAGATTACGGAGCTAATGCTCAAAGTCTTTTTTTATCCGGAAGTATAAAAAACGCGGCGACATTACAGCCCATTGACCAATCATCGCTAAAGATTAATCATAAACAGATAGGTACAGTCAGCAATGCCGAAGGAAAATTCATGTTGCTTACTTCAGACTTATCAGATGCCGATAGTTTGATCATCAGCTGTGTAGGTTACCAAACTTTAACTCTCACCATAGGTAAATTAAAATCCGCAGAAACGGAGCCCGTTTATTTAATTCCAATTACTTTTAGCCTGAATGAAGTAACCATTCATCAACAACCTATTTCAGAAACGTTAAAAGAAGCCATCTATGCCACTGATGCTTTAATACCTACTGAGGATAATTTAAAAGCTTATTACAAAGAGTACGCCTATTTAGATCATAAACTATTTAAATATGCAGATGCCGCTGTTAATTATGGAATTAATAACAAGGACAAAAAGACTAAGGTAACTATGTATGTAATGGAATCAAGAACAAAAAAGGATTCGGTTACTAAAGAAAATAAATGGAGATCGGATGTGGAATCCTTAATCACTCCAGATAAAGCCTTGAAAGAATATTATAACCTTAAATATTTATACAAGTTCGTTAATGCTAAACAATTGGAAAAATATACTTTTAGAATGCAATCAAACGGAAATATTTCAAAGATTTCTATTGACCCAAAAACTGAAGTTCACCAATATCTTCCAAATGCAATTATTTATATCAACACATTAACCAAACGGGTGATTAAAGTAGAATACGCATACATTACCCACTTACAATATATGCCAAAAGTTAATTTAATATTTTTAGCTTATTCTTGTGAGAAAGATAGTATGATCAGTATCTACAGCGAAGGGGAGCATCCTTTTTTAAGATATTGTGAGCTCAAACAAGACATACGTTTTAAAGTAGGCAGTAAAAAAGGTCTTCTAGGATCTATAGCAGAAGTATTGGTCCATAATGATAATGAACCTCAATCTGTATCAATTGGCAATGATGATATCTATAAAAAAAGTACTATTTTTAAAAATGGAAATCATTTCTCAACTGATTTCTGGTATAAATACAATACGATCTTACCCACTGGAGAGGAGTTAAAAGAACTTTCATTCTAGCGAATAAGCCTTGATCATTTGTTTAAACGCCAAAGTCTACCGGCAACTTTTTCATCCAGTCCATTTTCATTGATCGCAGCTAATCCAGGATATCCTCTGTAACCCCCATCATCAAGCTGATATCAACAGCCCTTTTCACCTGTCCAATAACAAAGACGATCTGTTATTGGACAGGTTAGCAAAAGACTACGCGATGTTTAGGTAAACAAAACTATTTTAGCGTAACATCCAGGTAAACAGAATGACGTCCATATGTTTCATAAAACGGTTTGAAAACCACATCATCAATGGTGAATTGTAAGTGTTTAGGATCACCTTTAATTGACTTGCTTATGTCATCAGCATCCAGGGTTATTTTACGCCATTCTTTTCTTGCTTCGGGCTCCTGAGCTGCCAGCAAAATCGGTCCGTAAAACAGACTGGCTATGTTCTGCTGATCCATAACCGGATCCAGGTGAAACTGGAAGGGCATTTTCAACTCTACAGTATCGCCATCTTTCCATTTGCGGCTTATTTTTAAGTAACTGCCCGGCTTAGCTTCCACTTTTTGTGCTGCACCGTTGATCTCTACAAAAAAACCTTTAGTAGCCCATGCGGGTACACGCACGTTGAGATCAAATTTCCCACTCCCCTTAATCGTTAGACGTGTGTGATCTTCCTTTGGATAATCTGTTGTCTGCTCTACCATTACCTGGCGTTCTGTCCATTCTACTTTCGAAGGTATGTACAGATTCACATAAAGCGACTTGTTATCCTTACTTTTAAAATAAATTGAATTTTGCAGCTTAGTACTACTCTCCAATGCTGTACCGTTGCAGCAGGTAAAGCCTGTCATATTTGGATTGCCAAATTGTTTGGCAGCACCAGCTCTGAGTGATATGTGATAGGTGTTAGCAGGACTATTCTCGGCTACAGAAGCCAGAATATCATTGTATAATGCACGTTCATAATAGTCCATTAACTCTGCACGCTGATCGAAGAGAAAAAGATCACCAGTTAATTTCAGCATATTATAAGTGGCACAGGTTTCGTTCTGCCCTCCTTCAGAGAAGCCATTTTCATACAATGTTGCCGGCTGATTTACAAAACATTCTGCATTAGCAGGATTACGTGCGCCTGCTACCCCCCCAATGCTATACATATAGTCATTGGTCATCTTATACCAAAAGTTATCGGCCACTTTGTAATAATCTGGATTATGGCCAACATTGTACATTTCTATACTTCCTACAATTTGAGGTATATGTTGATTGGCATGCAAGCCACGAAAAATATCTACATTTTTGGCCAGTCCACTTGAATGCGCTGTATCGCCGTAAAACACTTTGATATTATCAAACAATTGTGCTGTTTTCAAGTATTTCTGATCACCTGTAATCTTGTATAGATGTGCCATAGACTCGTTCATTCCTCCAAACTCCCCGGCTATATAGGTGTTCCACATCGTTATCAGCGTTGCCTGTGGCAATTTGCTCAATCTTGCATATACCCAATCACTCATATGAGTAGCTACTGCAAGTGCTTTTTTATTACCAGTCACTTCATACACCTCTATTAAGCCGGCTAATATTTTGTGTAAAGTATAATAGGGAGCCCAAACCTGATTCTTCTGCCCACCGTACCTGGCTCCGTTTTCTAACATGATAAATTGATCAGGAGGGTAAGCACTGATGAATCCTTTTCCCCAGTTCTGATAATCGGTACGGATACCTTCTGCACTAAGATCTGAATCAAAATCTGATTTTCCGGGACCATGCGGCACAGCCGTTGGATCGGACACATAAGCACCGCCTTCTTTTGCTGGTTTTCCTGATAATTCTGATAAGTCGTATAGCGTATTTACCATATACTCCATCTTTTTGGAAAAATTGGCATGAAGTGCCTTGTCATATCCTGTGCTGGCATAAGCTTGCGCAATTGCCGAAAGATAATGACCTGTAGCATGTCCCCTCAATTTAGTATCCTCACTGTCCCAAACACCCAAAGGTTTTGCTCCTGCTGGTTGTTTCTGGCCAAAAGCATCGCGAAACATATAGAGAAAGGAATTGGGATCGGTTTGAGCCAATGTTTTTAGAAACTTGTCGCGATTTTCGATAAACTTCGTTTCATGTCCATCAGCATCGGTTTCCAGAGAAACACGGTCCAGGTCAAAAGCCTCCAGCCTAAGCACTGGCGTAGTTGATTTTCCTGACTTTCTTATCGTAACAAATGCCTTTGGTTTAAAATCCGTTCCTGGAATACGACCCGTAATGGTATAACTTCCGGCTTTAAGAACAGTAGTATTATCGGTAGGTAAAGGCCAAAGCACACGTACATTCGGACCTTTAATGTCATTCTTATAAGTACCCTGCACGTAACTTGGTAATCGTGGTAAATCTCCCACTGCTGTTTCTACGTTCACATCAGCTACATGAACTAAATATTTATTATAAAGCTCAGCGTCCGTTGGAGAAAAATGAGGAAGGTCATCTTCACGTTTACTAACATGTACCGTACTTGTGGCAGTGCCACTTTGGGCATTATTAAAGATTCCAGCCACCTGGGTTCCATTCAGGGGAACACGGTAAATTCTAAAATCATGTATCAGGGCATTGAGATTAGGATCTCCGGGTGTTAGCGACTTTCCTATGTAAAGCAGTTTTTTTTCTCCTTCCTGCTGATCTAATACTGCTGTTAATTCGCCCGGAATATCCCGGGCTTGACCCACACGCTTTCCATCAACGTAGGTAATTATAGATTTTGAAGGAAAGTCTATCACTATAACCAAATGAACCCACTTATTTATTGCTATAACAGGAGAAAGTGCTCCATTACTGATGTCTTTTCCTGCTGTGATCAATGCCTGATAGCTGTGCTGGGATTTTGTTCCGGCCGGAGCTGCAAAAAAATGTTTGGTAGCGTCACTTCCAAAATCAAAAAACCGCTGACCAGCCTGTTTGGAACGCAGATATATCCATCCCGATATACTCAGGGATTCAAGATCCGTTAACGCGTCTTCAGGGAGTGTAACAAACGCCTCTCTTTCCCCAGAGAGCGATAAAACCTTTCCAAACCGATTGTCATTGACAAATTTGACTTCAGCGCCTTGAGATTTTGCATGTAAATTATTTCGGGACCAGTCTTTAACATCTCCATTAAATACATAACGTGCAATCATTCCAGTTTCACCGATCCCATCCAATATTTGGTCTCCATTTTGCGCCTGAGCAATATTAACGCCATTGGTCAAAACAGCAATAAACAGGATGACACGCAAGAATACTTTATACATTCCCATATTTATATAAATAGATAGTTGTTTAATAAATTTCTATAAAACTATGAAGGATCTGGGTATAACTATATATCTATTTTAACTAATAACCACACGATATTATCTGGTATCACCTGATGAAAGTGTTATATAGTATTATAAAATTAAATCAGGTATGGTTTAATCTTATGATGTTAAGATTATGGTCAAAATTATTCAGCGTGTAAAAACGTTGTTCCTCAAATCTATAAGACTTCGTCTTATCTTACTCACCCCAACTACTCCCTACTGATTTATATACAAAAGCTATTTTTTGAATAGATTGCATTAATCTTGTCTCCTACGTCAGAAATAATATAAAACTACCCCAGGTAATTTCAATAAAATTATAGATTTCAAAAACGCTGCAACAGAAGAAAAATTCGATTAAATTTGCTCAATGAGTATTGTAGGCAATCCTAATTCTATTTTTGATAAGATCTTATCCTTTATCGACTACACTAATCAAAATATTTTTCTCACAGGAAAGGCCGGAACAGGAAAAACTACCCTCCTAAAACGGATCAAAGAAACAAGTACTAAAAAGATGGTCATTGTAGCTCCTACCGGAGTGGCAGCGATGAACGCAAAGGGCACCACCATCAATTCATTTTTTCAATTGCCCTCAGGCTCTTTTTTCCCTGGTGATATCAGTTTAGAAAATTTGCAATCAGGATTTATATCCATTCAATCAATGGTATCTGATTTAAGCTACGGCAAGGAAAAAACTAACCTGCTTAATGAATTAGAGTTATTGGTGATTGATGAGGTATCTATGGTACGCTGCGATCTAATGGACGTGATCGATGCCATACTTCGTTCTGTAAGAAAAAACAATGCTCCTTTTGGGGGAGTACAGTTATTGCTGATTGGTGATCTGTATCAATTGCCACCAGTTACCAAAAGAGAGGACTGGTCGTTTTTAAGCAGGGCATATCTTTCTCCTTACTTTTTTGAAGGCCATGTGATCCGCAGAAATCCATTGTTGCAAGTAGAACTTACTACCGTTTTTAGGCAGACAGAACCCGAGTTTATTAATATTTTAAATGCCATCCGGAACAACCACATTGACGAAAATATGCTTGCGCTGTTAAACAAAAGGTATGACCCTAATTTTAGTGCTTCGCACGCGTTAAACCCTATTATCATTACTTCTCATAATGCGGAAGCCAGCACCATTAATCAGCAAAAACTAAATGAACTTTCCGGAACAGAGTATATCTTTAATGGTGAAGTGAGTGGAGAATTTAGAGAAGCTGGTCTTCAGGCAGAGCAAGTACTGAAATTGAAAGAAGGTGCGCAGATCATGTTTATCAAGAATGATAGTGGTGACGACCGTAAGTTCTATAATGGAAAGATTGGAAAGGTGAAATCTATTACTGACAGCGAGATTTACATTTCTTTTCCTCATGATGAGGATTTGCTGCTTGAAAAAACTTCATGGCAATCTTTTGAGTATAAAACAGATCCTGATGAGTTGATTGTACAGCAACAGGTAGGTGAATTTTCGCAATATCCAATTAAACTGGCATGGGCAGTAACAATTCATAAAAGTCAGGGGTTAACCTTCGACAATGCTATTATTGATGCAGGAAAATCATTTATTGCTGGTCAGGTTTATGTAGCTTTAAGTCGCGTGAGAACACTTGACGGACTTATTTTAAGGTCAAAGATCAGCACAGAAAGTTTAAGGTCAAATTTAGAGGTAATCAACTATATGAAACCGGCGACTGAGGAAGAAATGGATCAGCTTATGACTACCGAGCAGGAGAAGTTTATTCTTCAGCTGGTGCTGAACCATTTTTATTTTAACCAGTTGCTGACCGGACTGGACGGCATCGCTTCAAATGCCGATATGGTAAAGTCCAATCTTCCTGAATTCAGATCTTTATTGGCGCAGCTTAATAAATCGGTTACTGATCTGATGGCTTTGTCAGAGCGTTTTCAGAACCAGGTAAGAAACCTGCATAAAGAAGTTGGTTTTAAAGATCAGCTGGCATTGCAAGCCAGAATAGAGTCTGCGGCTGCATATTTTACCAAAGAAATAAATCTCCTGATTTTAAACCAGGTAAATAAAAACATCAGGATTAAACCTAAAACCAAAGCCGAACAGCAAATACAACACGCATTTCAAAAGTACAGACAAGTAATTGAAAACAGGATCGCAGTTGTACAACTTGCTTCAGGTTTGCTAAAAGAGCCGATTAAAACGTGCGATTATACTGCCTGGATCACAAAACATAAATCGCAGCTTCATACTAAGCCAGGTTCACCAGCAGGAAGTTTGCCATCTACCACGCTTCAGCTGTTTTAAGTTAACCTATCTGTCAGCACGATCTGACGGGTATTAAAAAAACTTATTCTTAATTTTTTACATCGAAAGTAAAATTTATTAAAAATTACACAGACTTAAAATGATATTACCATTTTAGGTTAGGTTTTACTTTGAGCACCCATAGATGTTTGGTACAACTCATTTACTTTTTGTGCTAAAGGCTAGGCTTAGTATAAAAAGTAGGAAGGCCGGTTTTCCGGCCTTTGTTGTTATATTACTTTTTTGTTTTATGCAGAAATACTTAAAGACCCTGGTATAAAAGTTCAATGGTTTGATTTATACAAGTATTGGTTTGGAAGCAACAAGGGCAGCGCTGATTAGCAGATTACCTTTGTATCATCATATAAATCCAATAAAAGATGAAAACAATACTAATAACAGGTGCCTCCTCTGGAATAGGCAAAGCAGCAACTAAAAAATTTGCCGCTGAAGGATGGAACGTAATTGCTACTATGCGCAGTCCGGAAAAAGAACAAGAACTAAAAGCGCTGGAAAATGTGTTGATCACCAGACTTGACGTTAAAGATCATCAAAGCATTATTAAAGCCATTGCGCTTGGAATGGAAAAATTCGGAAAAATAGATACCTTACTGAACAATGCAGGTTTTGGCCTATTGGGTTCCTTTGAATCATCTACCAGCGAACAGATCCAAAACCAATTTGCGACCAATGTTTTTGGTGTAATGGATTTAATTAAAGCAGTATTACCCCATTTTAGGGAGAACCAGTCTGGAACGATCATTAATATTACTTCTATGGGAGGAAGAGTTACCTTTCCTACCTGCAGCTTGTACCATTCAACGAAGTTTGCCCTGGAAGGTTTTTCGGAATCACTTTCTTACGAATTGATCTCACAAAATATCAAAGTTAAAATAGTGGAACCAGGATCAACCATTTCCAGCTTTCTTGATTCTGCTAGTTTTGCTACAAATTCAGCAATTACCGCTTATCAGGAATTTGATAAAATTGCATTGGCCAACTGGCATAAAAATGACACTATGCAATCCACCTCAGAAGATATTGCTGAAGTGATTTATACTGCAGCTACTGATGATAATAATCAGCTTCGCTACATGGCAGGAAGAGATACGGAGCTTTATCTTGGCATAAGACAAAGCAAAACTGATCAGGAATATGTAGATTACATGAGAAACGCTTATATTCCTGAGATACTCGAAGCGCAGAAAACTAATAGTTAATATTTATTTTTGCTAAGACTTATAAACAGCTCAATCTAAGATCATGGAAAAAACGGAAACATATGAAGCTTTTTATCAGGATAAGTTTGATCAAAAGCCTGATGAGCTTTGCAGCGATATTATGCAATTTAATATGATAAGTGCAAAGCAATGTTTAACCGGTGCAGCAATCCGGTACCGCCGTCGTGATTTTTATAAAGTCTCCTTCTTAAAAGGGCATTACCTGCTGCATTATGGAGATAAAAGTCTGGAAGTTAACGGTACAGCGCTGGCATTCTTTAACAGGGAGGTGCCATATACTATAGAGATACTGGAAGAAAATGATATTGGGGGCTATTTTATTTTTAGAGAATCTTATTTTAATGATTATTACCGAAGTAATATACGTGACCTGCCTATCTTTGCCCATGGAAATAAGCCTATTTATTTGCTAAATAAATCCCAGGAAAAGACTGTAGATCAGATCTTTAAAAAGATACATCAGGAAATGGAATCTGATTATGAATTTAAACATGATTTGATCAGAAGCCAAATGATAACATTGATACATTTTGCGAATAAGTTACAACCTATGCAGGTACTTTATCAGCGTATCGATGCCAAGACCAGGATAACTACTGTATTTAATGAATTACTGGATAGGCAATTTCCTATAGAATCAGCAAATGAAGAATTTGGCCTTCGCTCT
>Ga0233341_1000112_pt1 | contig 10736 bp, 7 predicted proteins | sample GEONDECOMP247_FD_180672 | JGI IMG/M metagenome (GOLD analysis project Ga0233341, IMG submission 180672) | Leaf litter microbial communities from Shasta-Trinity National Forest, California, United States - GEON-DECOMP-247 | ecosystem: Environmental > Terrestrial > Plant litter > Unclassified...
TTTCCTCTTCAAGTATTTATCTTTTGAGTATTCAGTTTTGAGGTCGAACGCGCCATGCTCCTCGATTTGCTTTGCGATGATTTCCTGCTCGCGCCACAAGGCAATCTCAAAACTATCAGCCAAAAATCAAACACCCTCAATCCTAACCCCGCCGGTTACTTACCCTCCCGCTCAAGCCCTCTGCTTTCATCCTCTGAATCGCCTCGTTATCTAGTCCTACACTCTGAGCGAGGATGTTCTGGTTGTTGGCTGCTGTCTCCTGCACCTCTGCGATGGTGGCCCGGACGATCTTGAGTTGCCCACCGGCGAGTACCTCGTACGTGTGTCCGTAGGGCTGGCCGATCAGGTTGCGCGTGTTGAAAGTGCCATACTTGCCGAGCGAGACGTTGCTGCGGGTGATCGGGATGAACAGGTTAGCGCATGAGGGGTGGCATGAGCCCACGGCGGGCGGTGGGAAGGTGGCCGCTGGCTCGCCGAGGGAGACTGTTTGAGTTTGCTGAGCGAGTGGGATGCTCACGAGTTTTTGACGAGTTTCATGGGTTTGATTATGCCGCTTGGTAATTTAAGCATCACGTTATCACCCTCGAGGATAGTCTTTGCCCTTCCTACGAGAGGGTGCTGGGGCAGTGGGCTGGGCTTTTTGGACGGCGCCGGGCCCTTTTTGGCTGGCTGAACCGGAACCGCGGGTGGTGGAGCCGAGGTGGAGGCTGATGTTGAAGCAGCTGGTAGTGACATGGCCGTCCGTATTGTGTTGTGGTCGTGCGAGGCTCAGAGTGATGTGATTGGCAATTGGGTGGTTGATTGGGTGGTATTGGATGGTCCACATTTTGGGATCACTCGGCGCTCAGACTGGAGTGGATCGGCCTCGGCGAGCGAGTCGCCAGTCGCGAGTGAACCACTGAACGACAGCCAAGCTCAGGCTCATCCACTCGAACAACCCCAACTGCGAACATGGTATGCACTAGCCAACTGAACAACTTGGTAGACTGAGCTTGTGGCTGAGTGGGTGGTTTGTTTTAGGCTACTATTACTGCGCTGTCCGGAACTGAGCCGACCAAGATGGAGCGAATCGGTAAGTGACCAGCCTACGAACTAGCTCAACATCTTGGAGCTGACCAAGATTAATGTTCACCTAATCTCAACCTTGAACGACTTTGTATTCGGCTTGGCTCGGTCCCTCCCCCCGCCCGCGCACTCGACGGCCTTCTCACGACCCAACCACCAAAACCACAAACTCACGAACTTCCAAACCACAATGGCCACACCTCCAACACTTCGCCTTCGCCACGGTGTCTCTGTGCAGGTGCGCACTCGCACATCCGTGGACTGGGCCTCTCTAGCTCGCTTGAGCCGCAGGGTAACTCGGATGGGATGGTCGGACAGGCCAAGGCGCGCAAGGCGGCAGGCGTAATCCTATCAATGGTAAACGAAGGAAGGATCGCAGGAAGGGCTGTACTCATGGCTGGTCCACCAGGATCAGGAAAGACGGCCATCGCACTCGGTAAGTACCCCCGCCCGCCCCCCGTCCGCCCACACGCGTGCTCGGCGAGGTGAGCCCGTTAGGTGAGCAAGGCTCGGTGCGAGTGATGCTAACCTAGTCGACTGGGCTGGTTCGGCTCATCTTCCCGACAGGAATGGCGCAGTCGCTCGGTCCGGACGTGCCGTTCACGATGATTTCGGCGTCTGAGGTGTTCTCGTTGGAGATGAGCAAGACGGAGGCCCTCACTCAGGCCTTCCGGCGCTCGATCGGAGTCAGGATCAAGGAGGAGAGCGAGATCCTCGAGGGAGAAGTAGTAGAAATTCAGATTGACAGGGGGCTGACTGGCGTAAGCACCACCCCACTGGGCTTGACCAACCCGCAGTGGCGTTGCGAGGCTGACCCCCGCCCTGACCGCTCCACTCGCAGGCGACCAAAACGGGCAAGATTACACTCAAGACTACTGACATGGAAACCGTCTACGACCTCGGGCAGAAGATGATCGACGCTCTCACGCGCGAGAAGGTGACAGCAGGAGACGTGATTGTGATCGACAAGGGGACCGGCAAGATCTCAAAACTCGGCCGATCTTTCACTCGCGCGCGCGACTACGACGCCATGGGAGCCGACACCAAGCTGGTTGAGTGCCCCCAGGGCGAGCTCCAGGTCAGGCGCGAGGTTGTCCACACTGTCTCGCTCCACGAGATTGACGTCATCAACAGCCGGACTCAGGGCTTCCTCGCCCTCTTCTCGGGCGAGACGGGCGAGATTAAGTCGGAGCTGCGCGACCAGATCAACACTAAGGTTGCAGACTGGCGCGAGGAGGGCAAGGCGACGATTGTGCCTGGAGTGCTTTTTATCGACGAGGTTCACATGCTCGACATCGAGTGCTTCTCTTTCCTGAACCGGGCCCTTGAGACTGACCTGGCCCCGATCGTCATCATGGCCTCGAACCGGGGTCTGACCAGGATCAGGGGAACAAAGTACAAGTCTCCACACGGGATTCCGATCGACCTCCTCGACCGGGCCCTCATCATCTCCACCTCGGCATACCAGCCCGACGACATCAAGGAAATCCTCACCATCCGCGCCGGTGAGGAGGACGTCAAGCTGGCCCCCCAGGCGCTCGAGATTCTTACAAAGATTGGCTCAGAGACGAGCCTGAGGTACGTGATCCAGCTCATCACGCTCGCCCACCTGGTTGCCAAAAAGCGCCGGAGCGCCGAGGTGGAGGTGGCCGACGTGCGGAGGGTGTACACCCTTTTCCTTGATGAGAAACGGAGCACGGATTACTTGGCCACGAGCGCCGACATGATTGGCGACTTGTAGACTCGACGCTGAGCCGTTGGGGAGGGGAGCGGAGCGGAGGGGAGTGGAGGGAGGAGGGTGCCGTGGTTCTGGCAGCTTGTGAAAAATCGATCATGTTTCGGTTGGTTGTACGATCAGGTTCATTGGCTTCAACGAAAGCGTCAAGCCTAGTGCTCGTGGTCGTCCTCCCCTTTGCTCAACTGGCTCATGTCAGTCCCCTCCCTCGCGACCCCCAGGATGTCCAGCCCGTCAATCCTCGTGACGTCCTCCCCCTCGCCGCCCATGTTGTCGACCACGAACACCGACAGCACATTCACGTTCTGGAACTTGACAAATTTGAGCTCGATTGCGTCCTCGCCTTTGACTTGGGCCTCGGTCAGCTCGACCTCCTGCGTGGCCCCCTCGGCCTCGGCGTCGTCGAAGCCGAGCGTGGGCCGGTTCACGAACAGCTTGAGCCGCGCGGGAGCCGAGCCAAGGTGGGCCGGGGAGGTGCGCAGACGAAGCGCGCGGATTTTGGACTGCTGGTTGAAGGGAAGATGAAGGAGGAGCTGCTCGTCGCAGTCCGACTCGAGCCATTTGCCTGACCCGCCTTTGAGGAGGTCCCGGACCGTGTGCCCGTCGGCTTCGTTCAAACACGACACCTGCGACAGCTCAAGCGAGCTGTTCAACGATGACTGCACCGCGCACCCGAAACGATTATCACCATCAGCCTCGCAAGGATGAAAATCCTTTGCCCAACGAGCCGGACACTCACGAATCCCTCATATCCCCCGCCCGAGCCCGAGCCAGCGCTCGAGCCAGCGTTCGAGCCAGCCGCGCCACCAGCCGGGGCGTGCTTGGCCACCATCGCCGCCAAGGCCTGGGTTTCGGCACCGCGGAGCTGGTCGAGCTTGTCAATTCCGCGCAAGACGACAAAAGTGGGCATGGCGGAGACGGAAAAGTGGCGGGCAATGTCCTGGGCCTGGTCGACGTCCACCTTGAGGAACTGGACCCGCCCGGCGAACTGGGTGGCGAGCTGCGGCACAGGGATGAACATAGGGTCAACACTGCGGCAGGGTGGTGGGGCTTGGCGGTGAGGTTGGACTAACCTTTTGAAAGACGGGCGCAATAGTCTTGCAGGGGCCGCACCTGAGGTCATCCAGTTTGGGGAGGACACGCGAGCGGGGGTGGGAAGGTCAGTTAGGCCTGAGCTCATCAAATTTCGCTTCAAACATCTTCCCACCAGGGCACCACCTCACATCCGTCAAGCAACGCTGGCTCAAACTGATCAAAAGGCTTACCACGTCGCGTAAAAGTCGACCACTGAAATTGTAGATCCCGACGCGAGCGACCGAAGCTGGGGGAGCGACGATACTGGTTGGATTGACACTGCAACAAACAACCAACACCAATAAACATTTGCGCCCTGAGCATGTCAACCATACAGTACTCACTGTTGCTGATTACTGTTTTGAGCGTGTGTAGGGGACGAGGGAAGCCGGGCTGCGCTCGGGGAAGCCCCGCCAGCCCGGGGATGCCGTCAGTCAGCCCCGTGGCCCGCGCGGCCGAGCTGGTGGGCCCGATCCGCCCTCGCCCCCTCGCGCCCGCGGCCCTCCACCCACCGTCCCGTCGGACCGCTCCATTTTTCGCTCCGCCCGGCTCCATCCTAGGATCGCTCAATTGCACACTCAGAGTAGGGAGTATCAATTATGGTAACACCCCTGAGGAAAGGTATCCGACGGACGGGCTTCCGGGGCCCGAAACGTACATGGGGTGGTTGCGCGCATGCCCTGCAGCGAGCGGCATCATGCCCTCGATGTGGCGACAACGCGCAAGGCCGGCTTGAAGCGATGCGCGGTTGGCAGGAGGCACGAAGCAACGTCTCGCGAAGTGGTCTCGCAAGTGCCTCAGGATTTAACAAATGTCTGTATGCTTCGTGAGTCGGGCAGAGGCAAACGGCCGACCAGCCCCTGAGGCATAAGGGGCGGGAGCCAGGCGCGCGGCCCGCATTAAGTAGTGGTGGCGGTGCAGTCAACAAGAAGTGCCCATCCATTACGCCCGTCTCCCTTGCCCGCCAGACGTCCACGCAGTAAACGGCTGATAACATTTTGCTTGACCTAAACTAGAAAACACATACTTGAGTGCCGAGCCCACTCTACCCCAGCGGAGTGGGCTCTGACAGCTCCCTTGCGAGGTGGGCCAGGCGGTCGAGTGCTGCAAGCGGGTGCACCTGGGCAATAAGGCGCAAGAAGGAATCCAAGCTTGGAAGTGCTGCAAGGTTTTTTGGTCATACGTTTCCACGTCTTGTTGTAGACCATCTGGGCGAGCAGAAGGATCTCTCCATTCGGAACGCCACTCGCGCCTCGTCGCGAGAGCCCACTCGGAATGCCAGGCACGCGCGGCGGGCCTCCACAAGGTGCGCGTCGTCGCGCAAAAAACATCTTTCTCAGAAGTGGGGTGAGTAATCTATCTCCTGCTGGCTCATCGTCCCATTGATTCCGACTCGAGTCCTTGCAGCTGGAGCAATCCGTCTCGCCACAGACTCGGCACTCCAACGCCGAGTACGTACCAGAATGAAAGAGCCCAGGCCTGGACGGGTAGGATGGGCCAAATGACACCAAGCCGGCGGAGTCGAAACATAAGACGAGTCGCTTATCACAACTCGCAACTCGGCTTCGTGAATTTCACGCTTGATAGTCCTTGCCTCGGTTGCTCGGGGAGGTCCTCCGCCACGCCCTCACCCCGACGTCGAGTCGAATCTCCCATTGACCCCCCTCCTCTGCCCATCCAAAAAAAATAAAAACCAAAAATACCGGAAAAAAACAAGAGCTCGACTGCAAAGCGGGCCCTGCTTCTTGTCGCTTCTTTCTGCTTTTTCGCTCGTCGCTCTTCGCTCTTCGCTCTTCGCTCTTTTATGTTAGCTGGCGCGACTCAAGACTCGGGGACGGGTGACGAGCACGCGCGCGCGCGCGGGACCAGTGGCTGCGCAGCCATGGCCAAGCCGAGCCACCCACCAGGATCTAATGCCCAAGATAGGGTCCTACTCCCTCACCCATACGATGCCGTCTGAAACTAGCCAGCGTTACTTCAGCGGACTATGTGTGGCTTTGAATTGCCTGACCGCAGGATGTAAGCCTCATCATCAATTAGCCGACCCGGAGATGGTGCGCCCCCTCTGGAGCAGCCAACCCCGCGCGCGGTGCTGAGCTAACGCTACCCCGTTATCTGCAGCCATCTTCACATTCCCCCTCCTCTCTGCGCCCCTCGGAAACGCGCTCCACCTCTCGGCCACCCAGCTGAGCACGCTCGCGACAGCTGCCGTGCTAGCCCAGTATGTGTTCGCTCCCCCGATGGGCGCGCTCGTCGATAAGCGCGGCCCCGGCGCCGCCTCGCTCGCGGCCGGCGTCCTGTTCGCGACCGGCTACGGCATGATGGGCTACGTCTACAGGAGGAGTCTGGAGGTTGAAAGGGGTGGAGGTGAAATGGGCGGCGAGGGCTGGATCGTGAGTCGAGCCTGGCAGACTGGATCGCTCAACGCCTGGGGCGGCTGGCAAGGCGCGACTGTAGGGTCGAAGGTGTTGCTGACTTTGATTCGTGATTATCTAGTGGCTGTGCGGGTACTATGCCCTCGCCGGAGCGGGTACAGCGGGGTCCTACTTTGGCGCGATGATCGCCGCCACCCGTTCCTTCCCCGAGCGCCACACGGGCCTCGTCATCGCCGTCCCGTGCGCCATCTTTGGCCTCTCGCCCCTCTTCCTCTCCAACCTGGCCCGCTTCTTCACTTCCGCCCACGACACCGCCTCCACCGCGGGCGCGGCCGAGGAGCTCGACCCCGGCCGGTGGCTCTACTTCCTCGCCACCCTGCTCGGCGCCGTTAACCTCCTCGGCGCGGTCGGGCTCAAGGTGATCCCGTGGGAGGAGGAGCAGGACCAGGCGGCAGGAGACGGGGAGGCGGTTCCGGGAGGACTGGAGCGGTCGCTGACTCGGCCGCCAGGGTACGACACGGAGTGCGCGGTCAGCACCGCGTCGCTGGGCGAGGTGGACGGCGTACCCGACGAGCGGAGCGCGCTCCTGCCCCGCCCTGCCGAGCCGGCCAAGGCCGAGACACAGACCCTCGCCGAGCTCCTGCGGAGCCCAGCGTTCTGGCTGTTCGGCGTCGTGTTCCTCCTCGCCACCGGTCCGTGCGAGATGGTGATGGCCTGCCTCGGTGGCGTCATCGAGGCCGTCATCGGCGTGCACGCCTCGGCCTCGGCTCGAGGCTCAGCCTCTGCCGGGCCGGCGCGGGTCCCGCTCTTGGTCCTCTCGGCCCTCGCTGGTGCGCCCGTCGACGGCCAGGGCCTCGCCCTCAGACGGCTGCATGTCCAGGTCATCTCAATCTTCAACACGCTCTCGCGTCTGGTCGTCGGTGCCCTTTCCGACTACCTCGCCAACGTCCCCTCCGCCCCGGACCCCGCCGCCGCGCCCAAACGGTGGCAGCTCGCGCTCGGCCTGTCGGGCGCGCGCCCGCGCGTCTCGCGCCTGGCGTTCCTGCTTCTCGCCTGCGCCGCCCTCTCGGCCGTGTTCCTCCTGTCGGCCGCTACGCTGACCACGCCCGCGGGCCTGTGGGCGCTCACAATCACGGTCGGCGCCGCGTATGGCACCGCCTTTACCTCGGCGCCAGCCGTGATCCGGTCCGTCTGGCCAGCGTCGGCGTTTGGCCGCAACTGGGGCTTGCTGAGCTGGTTCTCGGCGCTGGGCGCGGCCGTGTTCACGCCCCTGTTTGGGTGGCTTGCGGACAAGGCAGCGAGCAGGCAGGGCGGGGAAGTGGCGGTCGGGAGGGAGGCGTTCGAGGGCGTGTTTGTGCTGGCGGGCGTAAGCTGCGCGGTGGCGGCGGGGATGGTGGGGGTCTTGTGGAGGGGGTGGTGGAGAAACAAGGTGTAGGTGGAGTTTGCAAGAGTAGACAAAGGAGGGAGTGTAACTTTCGAGCTGCAAGAAGCACTCTGCGCGCCATGCACCCCGGAACGCGCGACAAGGGGCCCCCAATCGCAAACCAGAGTCAAGATAAGCAAGATAAACGACATTGCATCTGCAGACTGTTCAAGCAAACTATATGTTTCTGTCAAGCACAGCCCCACTAACCAGCGCAGGGCAATTAAACATAATACAAAACACGCCCCCTCCGGACGGCTGCCCTACCAACTCCTTCCGACCGCGGCCTGCACGCCCGATGCGACGTCGAGGTGGAACCTGGGGAAGTTTGTCGACACCACGGCCGCCTCGATGCTCAGCTCGTCGCTCTCCCACACCTTGATGCCCGGCACGCCCGCCTTGTCCGGCGAGCTCCCGCCCGAGACCTCGCGCCGGCCAGGCAGGCCCAATCCCTGCGCCTCGTCCGCCTTGTCAGCCCGGCCGCTCTCCAGGTCGGCGGGCGTCGCAGCGGTGGCCAGAGACGGCATGTGGCTCGCGCTGAGCCGCCTAGGCGTGCCCGGCGGCGAGAAGAAGCGCCGCTGAAACTCGGCGGGGACGAGCTCGGTCCCGGCCGGCACGGTTGCGGCTATCTCGAGCGGGCGCTCATGCACGGGCTTACCGGTCCCGAATCCGCCGGCCAGGAGCGCGCGCCGAATCCAAGGCGACAGGATCGTGCAGAAGTGGAACGTAACTTTTTGCGCAGCGTAGCGCTCGAGCGTGCGCCGCAAGTCGACCAGATTCTGGACCGAGGTCGTATCCAGGTTGCTCACGCAGCTCATGTCGAACACGACCGCGCGCAGGATGGGCTTCTTGGCCTCGCGCTCGGCGGGCGTCTCGGCCCCTGCCGCCAACGCGGCCTCCTCCTTCTTCCTGGCCCAGCGGGACGGGCCCGGGTCGTTCCAGGGCCTCGCCCCGGCTTTGGTCTGGGAGAAGTCCTGGCCACTCCTGGTGTGTTCCCTGGCGTAGTCGAGGATCTGGTCGCAAAACAGGGATACGTTGGGGAACAGGATGGACTCGCCGAACCGGAACACGAGCACGCCCGGCGGGGGCGGCTCGACCCGGATGTGGGGGTTTCGGACCCCGTCGGCAGAGATGGGCACGTACACGTCCCTGGTCGAGGTCGTCTTAGGCGAGATGGCCTCCTGCTCGGGCGCGCGGTCGGGGTCGGGCTCGCTGCCCAGGCCCGACTCGTCCTCCTCCTCGCGGAGCCGGACTCGGCCCAGGAACTGGCCGCGCGGGCGCGCGATCCGGTACAGCAGGAACGCGACCGACGCGCCGACCGAGAAGTAGATGCCGATCTCGAGCGACGTGAACACGGACAGGATCACGGCTCCGAACCAGATCAAGCTCTCAATTGGCGAGATCTTCCAGAACCCGTACACTTGCGCGGGCGAGGCGATCAGGTCCCCAACGGCGTGGATGATGACGGCCGACAGGGCCGCATTCGGGATCCAGTAGAACGCCCCCGTCAGCGCGTACAGCGCCACGACGACGACGACGCCCGTAACCCAGCCCGCCAGCGGGGTGCGCACGCCCGCCTTGGCCTTGATGGCCGAGCGCGAGAAGGACCCGGTAGCCGGGTAGGCGTTGAAGAGGGTGCCGACCGTGTTGGCGACACCGATTGCGATCAGCTCCTGGTTGGGGTCGATCTTGTAGTTGTTGATTCGGCCAAACGACTTGGCGATCGCGATGTGCTCGAGCAGGAGGATGATGGTCGACACGGGCAGGAGCCCGCCCATCCTGCTGATCAGGTCGGCGCTGATGTTGGGCCGGCCCATGTGCTCGAACCCGCTCGGGACCGTGCCGAGGATGCTGATGTCGTAGTGGGCCACCTTCTTGTGCCGCAGGTGGACCCACGAGAAAACGGTCAAGAAGATGATGCAGATAGCTGTCCGGAGCGTGAGCGCGAAGAAGGCGATCTTGCGCACGACCGGGCTGCGCGCGTTGCGCTCGACCCGCTGGAGCACGTAGCGCACCGTGTACAGAAAGAAAAGCCCGGACAGGCCGTACGCCGCGTCCCGCTTGGTGCTGCCGAGGTACTTGAACGAGTTGATGATGACCTTGTACGACGCCGCGCGCGTGTCAAACTTTTTCGAGTAGCCCAGCAGCGAGGGGACCTGGCCCGCCGCGATAGCTGCACCCAAAGCAACGCACAGTCAGCGCCGTCGGCCGCAAGGAAAGGGAAGGAGGGGGCGTGACTCACTGATGGCCGAGCCGGTCATGAAGCCAGCGACGGCGGGTGCCGGGATGAACTCGATCAACCACCCGAGGCGGAGGAGGCCGATCCCGAGGACGATGAAGCCCGTCATGAAGGCGAGGCAGGTGGCGATCGTCGCGGCCGTGTAGGCGTCCGTCTGCGACTGCACGTGCGCGATCACCTTGCTCGTCTCGAGGCTCATCACAGCCACAGGCCCGATCGTGACGTCCTTGGAAGTCGCGAAGAGCGCGTACATCTGCGCGAGGCGGGGGCGGCAGACGCGGGAGGGTTAGTGGCCGCGCACGGGAGAGAGGCTCGACAGTGCTGGGAAATGTACCATCACACCGACAAACGAACTGTACAAGCCGTACTGAGCGTCCAGCCCGGCAATCTTGGCGTAAGACATGGATTGAGGGACGAGAACCATGCCCACCGTCAGTCCGGCGACGAGGTCACCAAGCCCCCTGCGGTGGCGACGCGACGTTAGCCCGGACAACACGCGACATTCGCACGAAGATGGACCCAACCGGTCACTAACCAGGTCAGGTTGTAATGCAAAATCCAGGCGTGAAACGGAAACAACCGCTTGACGTAGTCCTTGCACTGCAACCCGGGTCAGAGCAAGAGCGTCAGCTGTTGCACGATCGCGCGGCTTTGTGGCCAGCGGGCCGTGCGGGGCGGGCGCCCTCTCCAAGCGGACGAACCTGCGCGACGGGGCCGCCCCCGCTCTTGAGCCCGCCCAGGATGGTCTCGGTCGTCGAGGCGGCGCCGACGACGACAGGGTCATACCCGATAAAGCTCTTGAGCTTGTCGGCAAACGTGGGTGGC
>Ga0233341_1000113_pt1 | contig 10717 bp, 9 predicted proteins | sample GEONDECOMP247_FD_180672 | JGI IMG/M metagenome (GOLD analysis project Ga0233341, IMG submission 180672) | Leaf litter microbial communities from Shasta-Trinity National Forest, California, United States - GEON-DECOMP-247 | ecosystem: Environmental > Terrestrial > Plant litter > Unclassified...
ATACACCGAATTATGAATGGTACAATTATAAATTAATTGGCATTCCTTTTGGAGTGAAGAAGGTTACCGTAGACGGTATTGAAGTCAAAGATTATTTTATTGACGACAGCAATTCTTTACGTTTTAAATCCAATAAGAATTTTTCTGAAATACAAATACAGGGTGTCTGAGCAATTCCCTATTTGTATGAAGGAAAAGTTAGACAGCAAATAATCCCTTAATAATGACCAAATCAAAACAGGGCAATCCCGTTAATAAAATAGTTGCTGAGTTGACCAGTGCACCTGTATGGATCTACAGTCTGCTTACAGACTTTGATATTGCTTTATTTATCTCTGGCAAGCACTTTCGGCTGTATGAAAAAATGGGCGCACATTTACTGGAAGTAAACCAGGTTAAAGGAACTTATTTTTCCGTATGGGCACCAAATGCGCAGGAAGTAGCGGTAACAGGAGATTTTAATCAGTGGCAAAAAACCAGTCATCATTTATATAAAAGATTGGATGAATCTGGAATATGGGAGGGATTTATTCCGGCAGTAGGAAAGGGTACCATTTATAAATATGCTATTGTTGGGTTTGACGGACGCCAATTTGATAAAGGTGATCCTTTTGCTACGCGATGGGAGCATCCGCCGCAAACGGCATCTGTGGTATGGGATATGGATTATTCCTGGAAAGATAAAAGCTGGTTAAAGAAACGCCCGGAGTTAAATGCACTGAATAAACCAATGTCGGTCTATGAATTACATTTGGGTTCCTGGCAGCGCGATCCATCAGAGCCCGACCGGATACTCACTTATAAAGAAATAGCGAATAGTTTAATTCCATATATACTGGAAATGGGTTTTACCCATGTGGAGCTGATGCCGATCATGGAGTATCCTTATTTTCCATCCTGGGGATATCAGATCACAGGGTACTTTGCTGCAAGTTCCAGACATGGCACACCACAGGAACTAATGTACCTGGTAGAGCAGCTGCATGCGAATGATATTGCAGTTATTCTGGACTGGGTGCCTTCACATTTCCCGGGAGATGCGCATGGGTTATATGAGTTTGACGGTACACATTTATATGAACATGCGGATATGCGAAAGGGATTTCATCCCGATTGGAAATCATATATTTTTAATTACGACAGAAATGAAGTGCGGTCTTTCCTGATCAGCAATGCGATGTACTGGCTGGATCAATTCCATGCCGATGGTTTGCGCGTGGATGCTGTGGCTTCGATGTTATATTTTGACTTCTCCAGGAAGGATGGCGATGCTGCAACAAATGAATATGGCGGGTCAGAAAACCTGGGAGCGATACAGTTTTTGAAAGATCTGAATGATTCCATTTATACTAATTTTAAAGGTGTGCAGACCATTGCAGAAGAGAGCAGTACTTATCCGGGGGTTACGCATGCTGTAGCTGATGGAGGCCTTGGTTTTGGAATGAAATGGATGATGGGCTGGATGAATGATACTTTGAAGTATTTTAAAACTGATCCGATCAACAGGAAAAATAACCATCACCAGCTTACTTTTAGCATCACTTATGCCTTTACAGAGAATTTCATGCTTCCTTTTTCGCATGATGAGGTAGTGCATGGTAAATCATCAATGATTTATAAGATGCCTGGTGATGAATGGCGGAAGCATGCTAATCTGCGTTTGCTGTATGCTTATATGTTTACCCAGCCGGGAACCAAGCTCCTTTTTATGGGTAATGAATTTGCGCAGAACGGGGAATGGAACTTTACACGGTCGCTGGACTGGGACCTGCTGCAATATCCATCGCATAAAGGAATGCAGACGTTTGTAAAGTCACTAAATAAATTATACCGGTCTGAGCCTGCTTTGTATGAGTTTAGTTTTTCAGCCGAAGGTTTTGAGTGGTTAAGTGCCGATGATGCTGACCATTCTATTTATGTGTATATCCGTAAAGGACATCAGGCAAGTGATACGCTGATCATTATTTTAAATATGACCCCTGTATACCGGGAAAATTATAGAATTGGCTTACCTATCAAAAACAATTGGAAGGAGATCTTTAACAGTGATGATGCTGAGTTTTTTGGCAGTGGTAAGCTGAATCGTCAGCTCCTTAAGCCAGAAAAAATTGCAGCAAATAACAGGGAGTATTCTATCTCTATCAATATAGCGCCCTTAGGAGCTATGGTACTGAAACAGGAATAAGAAAATATTTGGATAAAAAGAAAGGGATGATCCATCCAGACTCATCCCTTTTCTAACCAAATATAAACCTGTATGAACGGGTTTTACTTTAAGTTTCCGTAGTATTCAACGAATTTAGCTAAAGCTGAAGAATAGCCCCACTCGTTATCATACCATGAAACTACTTTTACGAAGTTATCATTCAATGCAATACCTGCATTGGCATCAAAAATAGATGCATGGTCATCACCGATAAAGTCAGAAGAAACAACTTCATCTTCAGTATAACCTAAAACACCTTTTAATTCACCTTCAGAAGCAGCTTTCATTGCGTCTTTAATCTGTTGGTAAGTAGCAGGTCTTTCTAAACGTACAGTTAAATCTACCACTGATACATCAGAAACTGGTACGCGGAAAGCCATACCCGTTAATTTGCCTTTAAGGGCAGGGATTACTTTAGTTACTGCTTTAGCAGCACCAGTAGCAGAAGGGATGATGTTTGAGAAACCACCACGGCCACCTCTCCAGTCTTTATGAGAAGGACCATCAACAGTTTTCTGCGTAGCAGTAACCGCGTGTACAGTACTCATTAAGCCTTCAGCAATACCCCAGTTATCATTTAATACCTTTGCAATTGGTGCAAGGCAGTTTGTAGTACAAGATGCATTAGAAACAACAGTTTGATCTGCAGTTAATTTATCATGATTTACGCCCATTACATAAGTAGGGATAGAATCATCTTTAGCCGGAGCTGAAAGAACTACTCTTTTAGCACCTGCAGTAATATGTTTTTCTGCGTCTGCCTGAGTTAAGAACAAACCTGTAGATTCAATTACAGTTTCAACACCTACTTCATTCCATTTTAAGTTTGCAGGATCTCTTTCTGCAGTGATGCGGATAGTTTTTCCGTTTACCACTAAGTTTCCGTCAACTACTTCAATCGTTCCATCGAAACGACCGTGAGTAGAATCATATTTTAACATGTAAGCCATGTAATCTGGCTCAACAAGGTCATTGATAGCTACGATATCTAAACCTCTTTTTAAAGCAGCTCTAAAAACTAATCTGCCAATACGGCCGAAACCGTTTATTCCAATCTTTGTCATTATATTATTATTAATTTGAATAGTAATTAAGTAAATTATATATTGGTTCTTTGGTAATCGTAGTAATCTCAAAACCATTCTTCTGCGCAATTAAGCGCAAACGATCCTGAAAGTTTCCTGCCACAATGCCTACAAAATGTACTTCCTTTTCTGGATGCAGTTTCATTGTGGGAAGGATGTAAATATCAACATAACGCTGAAAAGCATTGTCAATTAATTGTTGAATATACTCATGATCTTTATTTTCTATGTAAAATTCTAAAAAAGAACTTAGAAATTGCTGGGCCATACTCTTTTTATAAACTCTTTCTAAGATTTCAGATCGGTCTAAATCGTATTTTACAGCAAATTTTTTCAATAGATTAGAAGGTAATTTTTCCTGAAGAAAATGTTTCAGGATAATCTTTCCAAGATAATTTGCCGAACCTTCATCACCAAGTATGTAGCCCAGGCCAAAGTTATTTTGTTGCGGATGGGTACCATCAAAATAAGCACAATTTGCTCCACTTCCTAAAATACCTACGATTCCGCTTTTATGATAACAGGCGGCTATTGCCGCCCCGTGTAAATCATCTTCTACAGTGATCTTGCTAAATTTGAAGAACTTGGATAACGCAGCTGTTAATTCTTCTTTTCTTTCTGCTGATGTAGCCCCGGCCGCAAAAACATGGATTTTCTTAATCTGCTCTGCATGATTGATTAAGATATTTTTTTTGTTTAGCTGCTGCAATAATGCCTTTTCATCCACAAAACAAGGATTAATACCTGGCATGCTGCATTCAGCTATAGTTTTTCCGTCTTTAGCTATTTTCCAAAGTGCAGTTTTTGTACCGCTGTATACTACCGCTATCATATTATATGGATAAAACGTGGGTCATTTCTAAGAGGTCGTTCTCTAATTTAAAAGTATGCTGGCTTAAAGCTTCATCAAGACTGGTTAACTGGATCTCATTTCCTCTTAATCCAACCATTTGTTTGGTACTTCCTTTTAATAATTCATTTACAGCAGCATAGCCTAAACGGCTGCCCAGGATCCTGTCAAAACTACTCGGACTGCCGCCACGCTGTAAGTGGCCTAAAATTGTCACCTTGGTATCGTAGTGGTCAAATTTTTCCTTAACACTTTTAGCGATGTCATATGCGCCACCCTGTTTGTGCCCTTCAGACACAATTACAATGCTCGATGATTTTTTTGTCGCTGCTCCAGATTCCAATTGCCTGATGAGTTCATCTATGCTGGTTGGTTTTTCTGGCAATAGTACAGCTTCAGCACCGCAGGCAATTGCACTTCTTAAAGCGATACATCCGGAATCACGGCCCATTACTTCCACAAAAAACAATCTGTCGTGTGAATCTGCCGTATCTCTGATCTTATCTATCGCTTCAATAACGGTATTAATTGCGGTATCGTATCCTAAAGTGAAATCGGAACCATACAAGTCATTGTCTATTGTTCCGGGAACGCCGATTACGCTGATCTGATGTCTTTCTGCAAAACGACGGGCACCGGTAAAAGTTCCATCTCCACCGATAACCACTAAGGCATCAATATTGTGCAACTTCAGGTTCTCGAATGCAGTATCCATGCCTTCGTCGGTTTTAAATTCTAAACAACGTGCCGTCTTTAATATAGTTCCACCTAAGTGAATAATATTGCTCACTGAACGCGCGGTCATAGGGATAATATTGTTAGTGATCAAACCCTGGTAACCTTGCAAAACTCCAAACATATTTATACCATTGTATATGCCGGTACGTACAACTGCTCTTATGCATGCGTTCATTCCCGGAGCATCACCCCCGGATGTTAACACAGCTATATTTTTGATATTTGGTCTCATCTTTAAATTGAACGAATATACCGTGTAAATGTTACACTAAGTAATTTATTTTGATTTTTTTTGTGTAAATAGCAAACAAGTATATTAATTTGCTTTTGTTTTTAATAATTTAATGTTGTGATTGAAGTCTTACCACAGTTTAATTCTACCTTTTCTATTGATTGTATTTTGTTCGGATTTGATGAGGGAGAACTTAAAGTTCTGCTGATTGAAAGGAACGAAGAACCCTTTAAAGACTGGTGGGCTCTTCCCGGAAATCTAGTGAGTACCAATGAAAGTCTGGATCAGTCGGCCTCACGCATTTTGCATGAGCTAACGGGGCTGGACAATGTTTATATGGAGCAATTTCACACTTTTGGAGATATTGGCCGTCACCCTCAGGGAAGGATTATTTCCGTGGCTTATTACGCTATGCTTAGGCTGGGAGGCGATAAAGCCTTAAAGCCTATCAGCACGTACGCTAAGCAGGCCCATTGGATCAATGTTAAAGAACTGCCAAAGCTTGCTTTTGATCACCAGAAAATATTTAACCAGGGACTGGAAAAAATTAAAAGAAGGATCAAACATCAGCCTATTGCTTTTGAGTTGCTGCCAGAGAAATTTACGCTGACGCAACTGCAGAATGTATATGAAGTAATTTTGGGTAAAAAGCTGGACAAGCGGAATTTTAGAAAGAAAATGCTGAGCTTTAATGTGCTGAAGGACCTGAACGAAAAGCAAAAAGGTGTATCATTCAGGGCGGCTACATTATATCGGTTCGATAAACGGAAATACGGTAAGTTATTTGGAAAAGAAATCGCTTTTTAGATGATGATGATTTATCTAAACAAAAAAAAATCCCGTCATCATATATAAGTGACGGGATTTTTTTTGCAATAATTTAGCTGATCTTCAATTTAGCTGATCTTCTTTACGGATTGCATATGATAATCAACCAGATCATCTATAGGTGAACGGATGATCTTTCCTACGCCCATCTCATATCTGTCTGCTACGATACTTAGAATATCTCTAAAGCTATATCCTACAGAACCTACGCAGTTTAGTGTATATTCCTTATAGTTAGGATAATGAATAACCAGGTTTTCAAAAAATGCAGTAAAAGCATATTCTACTACGGAGAAAGTATAATCTTCATAAGTATCTTTAAAATCATAAAGAAACTTACTGAAACCTGCACAAAAGCGATTTGGCAATGGTTTGTTATAGATGTTATCGAATATATCTTCGTTGGTTAGTGCAAAATTATCATAGAAACTTTCTCTTAGTCCTTTAGGCATGTATCCTTTCATGTAATCACCAAGGATACGTTTGCCAATAAAACATCCGCTCCCTTCGTCACCCAGAAAATAACCTAATGAGTCAATATTTAGAGAGATGTCGGTTCCGTCATACAGGCAGGAGTTTGTTCCTGTTCCCAATATAGCGGCAAAACCAGGTTCATCTCCAAGTAATGCTCTGCAGGATGCCAGCAAATCGTGGCCAATATTTATCTCGGCGTTTACAAAAACCTGTGCCATTGCATCTGCTACGATTTTTTTCTTAGCATCTGTAGAACATCCGGCTCCGTAATAATATACTCCTGTTAATTTATCAGCCTCTAAATGATCTGGTAAAGATTTTTTTAAAGATCCAACAATGTAATCAGTATCTGAAAAATACGGATTGTAACCTTCGGTATTAAAATGAATTTTTCTACCAGCTTCATTAATTAAACACCAATTGGTTTTGGTTGAACCACCATCTGCAATAACTATCATCTTAATTTGTTTTTTGAGGGGTAAAAGTAAATATTCCTGAGAATTTAAAGTTGTTTTTTTTCATTGGTCTGTTTTTTAGGTTATGGAAGCGTGCAGTTTATCTAACATGATAGCTGCTTTATTTAATTTTCTTTTTCATGATCAGTGACTCTTGATGAAATTTATTTTTAGTCTGATCTTTCTTTTTTTATGTTATTTTTTCTGTTTTGATTGTTCAATCGGATAATTATTTACTGATTTCGGTTAAAATATAACTAATATAAAAAGTCCATAATTCCGCTAAATATCAGTTGTTCAGTCATTTAAATTGATTTATTAGGCATATTGTCAAAATAACACTAAGCTAAAATTACATTAGTTATTCTAAATTCCAAATTTTTATATTTTAACAAGGGAATTAAATATCATTATATTCTTTAATAATAGGATATAATTGGATTTTTGGAGGCTATGATTTGAGTATTAAAGAATATAATATGGCTCTTTGTAATAATTTCACCACTATTTAAAAAACAATAGGGAAAAATGTAATATTTGCATTCTTTCCTTAATTATACTATGCAAGTAAAAACAGATTTTAGAAGTGATACCGTAACTAAACCTACACCTGGGATGTTAGTGGCAATGATGGCGGCGAAAGTTGGTGATGATGTTTACGGAGAAGATGAAACGGTAACTGCACTGGAAGATAAACTTGCCGGCATGTTTAACATGGAGGCTGGATTATTCTGTCCTTCAGGAACAATGACCAATCAAATTGCGATCAAGTGTTTTACGCAGCCTATGGATGAGGTGATTTGTGACCAAACAGCACATGTTTACCGGTATGAAGGTGGAGGCATAGCTTTTCACTCGCAGTCATCTGTACGTTTGTTAAATGGTGAGCGTGGAATATTGACGTCAGAATTAATTGCCCCGGAAATAAATGAAGAGAATATACATTATCCAAATTCCAGTTTGGTCGTATTGGAAAATACAGTTAATAAAGGCGGAGGAGCATGTTATACACTGGCACAGATCGCTCCAATTTATGAGCTTTGTAAGCGTAAGGGGTTAAAATTGCACCTTGATGGCGCAAGATTATTTAATGCGTTAACTGCTACAGGCGATAAACCAGAAGATTATGGTCAATATTTTGATGGTATTTCTATTTGTCTTTCAAAGGGATTAGGTGCGCCGGTAGGTTCTGTATTGTTGGGTTCAAAAGAGACAATATATAAAGCTAGAAAGATCCGGAAAGCATTCGGCGGTGGTATGCGGCAGGCAGGATTTTTGGCTGCTGCAGGTATATATGCACTGGATAATCACGTTGCCAGACTTTCGGAAGATCATGAAAATGCACAACTCCTGGCAGCAGCTCTGATAAAGACTGATTACGTAGTTTCTGTAATGCCCGTAGAGACTAATATTGTGATCTTTAAAGTGGCGGAAGGTTTTAATGCAATTTCGGTAGTAGGCAGTTTAAATGATAAAGGCATCCTATGCGGTACTACCGGGCCGGATACGATAAGATTTGTTACCCATTTAAACATTACACCAGAAATGATGCAGCATGCACTAACTACCATAAAAGAGCTGAAACCATAATTTTTTTTTAATTTCATCAAATGAATAAAATCCTAATTGCAAACAGGGGAGAAATTGCCTTACGAATCATGCGTTCGGCAAAGGAAATGGGGATTCTTACTGTAGCTGTGTTTTCTGAAGCTGATAGGGAGGCCCTGCATGTGCGATATGCAGACGAGGCAATTTATATAGGACCTTCACCGGCCAGTGAATCCTATCTGGCTGGTGAAAAGATCATTGAAGCCTGTCGTATTACTGGTGCAGAAGCTATCCATCCCGGTTACGGTTTTCTATCAGAAAATGCGGTATTTGCACAGATGGTACAGGATGCTGGTCTGGTTCTGATCGGGCCATCACCAGAGGCTATGTCTGTTATGGGAAATAAGTTGTCTGCAAAAGCAGCAGCTTTAAAATATCATATCCCCATGGTTCCCGGTACTGAAGAAGCGATCACGGATGTTTCAGAAGCAAAAAGGAGAGCTGCAGAAGTGGGTTTTCCTATCCTGATCAAAGCTGCTGCGGGCGGGGGAGGAAAGGGAATGCGGGTTGTAGAGGATATTTTATCATTTGATGAGCAGATGCAATTGGCGGTAAGCGAAGCCCAGTCTGCATTTGGTGATGGTGCCGTTTTTATTGAGCGTTATGTTTCTTCTCCAAGGCATATAGAAATACAAATACTTGGTGATAACCATGGAAATATTGTCCATCTTTTTGAGCGTGAATGTTCTATTCAGAGAAGGCATCAAAAGGTGATCGAAGAAGCACCTTCCAGTATATTAAGTCCGGAACTCAGGACAAAAATGGGTAAATGTGCTGTTGATGTTGCCAGGTCTGTGAATTATACCGGAGCCGGTACTGTAGAGTTTATTCTCGATGAGAACCTTGATTTCTTTTTCCTCGAGATGAATACCCGTTTACAGGTAGAACATCCGGTAACGGAATTGATCACAGGTCTCGACCTCGTAAAGGAGCAGATTAAAATTGCAAGGGGCGAGGTGCTAAGCTTTAGTCAGGAAGATTTAAAGATTAACGGGCATGCAATAGAGTTAAGAGTTTATGCAGAGGATCCTCAGCACAATTTCCTGCCGGATATCGGTATGTTGAAAACTTACCGCACTCCGAAAGGAAATGGGGTGAGGGTAGATGATGGCTTTGAAGAAGGAATGGAGATTCCCGTTTATTATGATCCGATGATTGCCAAGCTCATTACTTATGGCGGAAACAGGGAAGAGGCGATTTCAAGAATGCGGAGGGCAATTGCAGAATATGACATTACAGGCATTCAAACCACTTTGAACTTTGGTAAGTTTGTAATGGAACATGAGGCTTTTATCTCTGGAAATTTTAATACCCATTTTGTGAGTAAATATTTCAATCCTGAAATCGTAGAGACAGGAAACGAGGACGAAGCTTTAATGGCAGCTATTGTTGCACTTAATCAGCTAAAGAAGAATAATAGTTCTGCTATTGCAGTTCCGATTGCACAGGCAGCAAATAACTGGTTTAAAAACCGGGCAAAATATTAATAAAATTATGTTTACAGGAATTATAGAGACATTCGGGACGGTTAGTGAGGTCACTGAAGAAGGTACAAATATCAATTATGTGATTGAATCGTCTTTGAGCAACGAATTAAAAATTGATCAAAGTGTGGCGCATAACGGAGTTTGTTTAACGGTAGTTGCGCTAACAGATCATACGCATACAGTAACAGCGATTCAGGAGACGCTGGAAAAATCTAACCTTCAGTACCTGAGAAAGGGGATGAAAGTTAATTTGGAACGCTGCATGCAAATGAATGGCCGGTTAGACGGACATATCGTACAGGGACATGTAGACCAGACAGCAGTATGCGTAAAAAGAGAGGAATTGGACGGAAGCTGGGAATATCGTTTTAGATATGATGAAACCAAAGGGAATGTAACTGTAGAAAAAGGCTCTGTTTGTATAAATGGAATTAGCCTTACTGTAGTTAATTCTGCTGCAAAAGAGTTTTCCGTATTTATCATTCCTTATACTTTTGAACATACCAATCTTCAGGAAGTAAATATTGGGGACACTGTAAATCTAGAGTTTGATATTATTGGTAAATACGTAGCAAGATTACTTCAAAAATAACCGTTATTTTTGAAGTAAAGCAATTCTGTCTTTTACATAGATGATTACTTCCTTATATTTTTTGGGGTCTGGCTTGCTGCGAAGATATTGGCTATAATATTTAACCGCAGTTTTTTTGTGATTCAGCTTAAATTCATTTAGGAGACCCAGGTTATAATATAC
>Ga0233341_1000114_pt1 | contig 10646 bp, 6 predicted proteins | sample GEONDECOMP247_FD_180672 | JGI IMG/M metagenome (GOLD analysis project Ga0233341, IMG submission 180672) | Leaf litter microbial communities from Shasta-Trinity National Forest, California, United States - GEON-DECOMP-247 | ecosystem: Environmental > Terrestrial > Plant litter > Unclassified...
TGACCTGTTGTCGCATTTATTTGATTTACTACTATACCATGTACAGTTGCATATATTGTTTCTAAACTCACTGATCAGTTGTTAGATACTATTTTATTTTGATTAGTAGCTAATGTATTAAATAATAGTGTAATTACGGAAGCTATAACTAAATATAATCCTATATTTGTTAAGGATAAGTGTATATTAGCTAGTACAGGTAGATCTAGACTGATTAAGTCTCTTATTTCGAATTGGTCAAGTGGGCTAGTATTCATGTTAAATGTGATGAAACTTGTGTTCATTGTATGAATAAACTATTTGTATACTTGAAGAGCTACTTTTTTTATTACTATTTAAACCCAAACGTACGGAAAAAAAAACACAGAGTAAATTTGTAAATACTATACTAGAAGGAATCTAGCAGTTTTACTAAATAAGGATTAGTAGGGATAAGGAAGAATCGAACTTCAAATTTATGATCTGCAATCAAAACGCAGAGCCATCTGCAACTTATCCCTTTATACTTTAAATCAGTTATAAATATGCGTAGGCGTTACAATTAAAATAAAGTACTGCATATGCGTAAGCAAGGTATTTCTATTGGAATATATTCATATAAATATACGTAAATAAGAAATACTTACTCTTTATTTTACCTTTATACAATAACTAGAAAGAAAGATAGATAGAAATATAAAAGTGTAAAAAGCGCATACTACTTTTATTAAAAGAAGATAGTATTACTAGGTAATATCTCAAAGCTATATAAAATACATGGTACTAGTATAATAAAAGCTATAACAAGTGGTAATAAAATAGTTCAACAGAAAGACATTAATTGATCAAAACGTATACGAGGGAATGATGCTCTTACTCATATAAATACAAAAATCATAATACAGGATTTTCCACCCAATATTATACCACTAAGTATACCTTCTAATAACGGATCGAATACGACACTTTCTTTTTCAGCAATGAAAAAGGATAGATTTTCAGGAGTAAATGGATTAGATAACGAGATATTTTCCGCTGGTTCTAATAATATGAAGAAAGAATAAAAAGCAGGCATTAAATCATTTACTAAATAAACTGTGCTTATATCCAAAATATATCATAAATAGAGTAAAGGCATAATATTCAATAAATATCCTCCTAAAAATAAAATGGTAGTTAAAATACATATAAGTACAATACTAGCATACTCAGCTAGGAAAAAGAAAACAAATATCACAGCAGCATGTTCAGTCATGAAACCACTAACAAGTTCTGATTCCTAAGTAAAAAAAAAGTAAAATACATCTTACTATACTTATTGAAAAATAAAGTGTTGTAAAAATATGTCTAAGACTTTTTATACAGTATTTTCAAACTGGGTAGGACTTTGTTATTGACCAATAAATAGTCAATGATTGCGAGAAGTCTCTAAGGAACTCTAGCTTCTTCTTACCTAAAATGGAATATACGTAACTAGAGTAACATATAATTTCCTAGTAATGAAAACAGATTTCCTGCTAATTATCCTTAATGTAAATGTATTACAGGATATTCTAGCATATAGCAATCTTATATGAGGCCAAATCAGAGTATAACTTATTCTTTTATTAGGTACAAAGAATAGAGTAATAATAAAAGAATAAATAAATAATAGTGAAAAAAATACTTTTTTACTATTATTTAGCCTCAGCAAGATCAAAAGGTGCTCTATTTGTTTCTGCAACCGAACCAATAAAGAAGATTAAAAACACAGGAAATAACGGGAATATAAATCAGACAGCTTTTTGAGCTTCTATATTTACACTTAGATTTAAACTACCTGTTAAGAAAATAACTAGTAATATAGCAGAACTTAAAATTAATTCGTAACTTATTAACTGAGCGGTACTTCTAAGGGAACCTAAAAAGGCATACTTAGAATTAGCAGATCAACCTGCTAATAGAATACCATAAGTAGCCAAAGATGAAACAGCTAAAAGATAAAGTATACCTAGATTAAAATCAAAGACAGATAAACCTGGTGCATATGGTATTACTCCATATCCTAGTAAAGAAAAGACTAAAGTTATTATAGGACCAAGAAAGAATAAAATAAAATTAGCTTGTGTAGGAGAAACATATTCTTTTAATAGTAATTTTAGAGCGTCCGCAAATGCTTGTAATAGACCATAATAACCTATTACGTTAGGCCCTAATCTTCTTTGCATGCTAGCCATAGTTTTTCTTTCAGCCACAGTAACATAAGCTACTATAAGTAACGCAGGTACAGTTATTAAAATAACTTCAAGAATAGATGTAATAGTACTTAAATATAACATAGTGTAGTAAATAAAATTGAACGTCAAAAAAAAAATATACTTAGTGGCAGATTTTTCTGCGCAAGCGTGTCTTTTTTTAGGAGGAATTCTCAAATCTCATATATACTTATATATATGGAGTATTTTTAATCCTAAAGTGTAAGTTCCTATATTAGGATAAGATGAAACAGATAGGTAACTATCTACTCTATTTTTATTTTAAAGTAAAAACAATGGAGGGGTTGAAAAAAAGAGAAAAAAACCTTTTTTTTTCAGTTGGTACTATTTCTGAGTTTCGGATAGAAATAGAATGCATAAAAAAAATATCTGTTCGTCATCGCTAGGGTTAGTCATAGGGGATGACATAAGTTTAAGAGGTTGTAAGAGATCTATATTTAGAAGTAGATTCTTTGACATTGTCATTCTTTTTTACTATAAAAAAGGATCCATATAATATTAATAAAATAAGAATAGTATCCTCAATACCAAAAAAGAAAAGGTAAAATATAAATCCAGCCAGAATATATAAAGCATAAGATGTTATTATACCTGAGTCTAAAGTAGATATATTTTTACTTAACTTTACTAAACCTAACTCTAAACCATATGGTCCTATGTAAGTAATAGATCCATTATCTAATACTTTGGTTGTTTGACCACCTAATTTTAAAACTACATTTGTAATATACTCGTTATTAAATAGTTCTATAAGGAATCTTTGATTAAAGAATCCAAATATATTATATCCCAATCTAGATAATTTAAAATGTATCAATGGATTAGGGAAAAACTCAGAATATAGTATAGCTATAATACTTAATGTTATTGTAAATATTAATGGTAATAATTTAAATAATAAAGGCACAGCAAATTCAGTTTCCAGAGTAATTTCATGAGAAGGGTGTATAAACAATCCATTATCGATGAAAAAACCTGAACCTAATCCTATAAATAGATCTTTAGTAATATATCCAAAGAATATGGAGAAGACAGCTAATATGATTAATGGAATACTCATAAATATATCTCCTTCATGAGCTTTTTTATAATTGATTAAAGGTCCATTAGGATTCGTTAAGAAAGTTAGATATAGTACTTTCACTGAATATAAAGTTGTAAACATAGCTCCTATAACAGCGATGAAATATACAGCTATACTAGAAAAATAGAATTGTCCGTATGCAGATTCTAATATGAAATCTTTAGAATAAAATCCTGTCATAAAAGGAAATGCTACTAAACTAAGTGAGGCTATAAGCATAACTGAATAAGTTAAAGGTAAAAAAGGTCTTAATCCTCCATATCTTCTGAAATCCTGATTATCAGCTACAGCATGTATTACTGATCCAGCACCTAGGAAAAGTAGTCCTTTATAAAATGCATGATTTACTAAATGAAATAAAGCAATGTTATATGAAGATAAACCTATAGCTATAACCATCATACCTAGTTGTGACATAGTAGAATAAGCTATCACTTTTTTAATATCTTGTTGGAATAAACCAATAAGTGAACTAAATACAGTAGTAATGGCTCCAATTCATAGACATAGCATTAATACTGTCGAGCTATATTCTATTAAAGGAGATGAACGCATTAATAAATATACACCTGCTGTAACCATAGTGGCAGCGTGTATTAATGCAGAAACAGGAGTAGGACCTTCCATCGCCATTGGTAACCAAACATGTAAACCTATTTGAGAACTTTTAGCCATAGCTCCAATTAATAAGCATATACCAATTATAGTAACAATGTTTTCATTCATATATGGAGCTAAAGAAAATACAGTAGCATAATCTATATTACCAAATGATCACAAGATAGCAAACATACCTATAGTTAAGAAACAATCACCCACTCTGTTTGTTAAAAAAGCAGATATAGAACTCTGATTAGCCGCTATTCTAGTAAATCAAAAGCTTACTAATAGATAAGAACAGACTCCAACACCTTCTCATCCAACAAACATAAGTAAAAAGTTATTAGCTGTCACTAATATAATCATCATAAAAGTAAACAGACTTAAATAACTAAAGAAACGCTGGTTGTGTGGATCATGACTCATATATCCTATTGAATATATATGAACTAAAGAAGAAACTATTAATACTGGTATTAACATAGATACTGTTAACGAATCAAAATTAAATCCTCATAATATATTAAGGGATTCAGAATCTATTCATCTGAATAATTTTACTGTTACAGGTATACCATTGAATCCTACTTCAAAAAAAGCAACGATTGCCAGTATTGTTGTTATAATAACAGAAGTACATGTTATTCATTGTGCTCCGCTAACTCCTATTTTACGACCAAAAAATCCGGCTACGATGGAAGATAATAAGGGGAAAAGAATTAAAGCTAAATACATTATTTGTAATCTAAAGCAACACTTCCTCTTAATCTATAAAATGCCACTAAAATACCTAATCCTATAGCGGATTCTGCTCCAGCTATTGCTATTATATATATAGCAAAGGTTTGACCTAGTATATCGTCAAAACTAAAGGAGTTTATTAATATTAAAAATGTAATAGATAATAACATTATTTCTATTGAAATAAGCATTAAAATTATATTTTTTCTATTTAAAACAAAACCCAATATACCTATTAAAAATAAAATCAAGGATAAATTCATATTAAAATTTAAAAGTATTTTCAACCATTTTACTTTTTTATCTTAAAAAAAGCATTGGACAAACTTTTTGTAATAAATAACCCTTCATAGTAAAATGGAAGGGTATTTGCCTATATTTTTCAAGAAAAAGGAATCGAACCTTTACTAAATTTTTACTCTATTTAATAGAGTAGAATAAAGTAATACCTAATTTTCTCGCTTTGTACCCCCATAATATCCAAATTGGATATTATGGGGGTATTACGGTTATAAAGGTAATTTTCTTTTGTTTTTGTAAGACTATCCTTTTTGCTTTTCTTTATTCATTTATTAGATGAATAGAGTAATAACAATGGAAAAACTTAATAAGAACTTACTGATACTTTTACACCAAATGCACCATTACGATTATAGCTATTTATATTCATATACTGTAAATTAGATTTCATATATCCTCTTAACATAACAGTAGAAAGAGCTTGACGAGAAGATTCTATATTTTGTAAGCTACCCATATACTTAAATTTAGATATAGATCTGGATGCTGTTAATCTTCTTGTTAGTCTACCTGAACCTTCTAGTCTTACACCACTTATTATTTTATGTTTTAAATGGAAAAGCAATAGACGAGATTTATAATCACTAGGTTTTTTAAATAAGTATTTATTTAGAATATTATTACTTAAGGAATATGTAGACATATTTCATTTTTTATCCATTAATAAGAAATTCACATTTAATTGTTCTAATGTTTTTTTCTTATTATAGAAATGTATTTTAAAGTAGGGCTTTTTGATTAGACCTAAAGCTCTTTTTAATACTCTAAGAACTCTTTTTTTTCTATCTTTTAATTTAGTAGTTATCGCTTCTGCCATAATATTACTATCTAAATATATGTATTTTAAATCTACTATATTCAGTGTTATTTTTTTTCCGTATCTTTTTTTAAGAATATTGTTTAACCGTGATAAATATAGATTATTAGATTTCATATAATATACTCATAGTATTGTATAATAAAATTTAGATGCAAATATTCTTTTATATAATTTTCCAACCAATTTACCTTGATTTAAACTAGGTATAATAATTTGGTTAGCTTTGTTTTCTACTGATGTAGAAAATCCTTTTATTTTTTCTCCATTTTTAGTTAATAGAGTAGATAAAGGTGAATTAGTTGTATTTCTCAATTTATTTCAAATAGTAAGAACAAAAGCGGGTGTACATTTGTAAGTACCCATATTTGCATAATTAAATAAGAATAGTTTTAAACTTTGTACCTTTAAAAAGAATTTAGTAGAATAGTTTTCTATTCTATTAAGTACTAAACTAGAGGGTTTACTTTTAAAAGAATTATTAAGAGTACTTAAAACAAGCTGGAAAGTTTTATTTCTTAGGATATTAAAAAAGATTCTTTTTTTTCCCTTTTGTACTTTCTTTTGTAACTTACGCTGAATTCAACGAGATACACGCTTTTTATTTATAATGCTATCTCTTTCTTTTTTCCCATTTTGTACTGGTCTTCTACTGTTTATTATTTTATTAGTTTTATCCTTTTTAGCTAGACTCATAACTGGAGGGTATCAATATCTAATCTTGTTAATAGTATAAGATTTAGGAGTAAAAAGTCTAACTCCCTTTTTGACTGTTTTAAATTTACCTGGTACTTTATTATTAAAAGGGTGTTTACCAAATTTTGTTATCATTTTACTATCTGTATTCTTATACCCTTTTTTTATATATGTAAGGATTATTTGGTTGCTATTAGAATCAAGGGTAAATTTTGTCTCTCCCCTTTTTCCACCGATTCTTTTTTTCATCATTTCTACATTCTTACGCAGTATTTCTATATTTTCCTCTACTTTATTATTACTATTTAACCTGGTAATTACTAGATTAGGGCTTCCTTTTCCTGATCGTATTATGGAGAGGTTGTTATTTTTTACAGCGGATAGAGTATTGTTTGTTATAGAGGATACGGATGGCACTTTACGTATATTGGAGTTGTTTAGAGTTATTCTTTTTTGTGAAAGATATCTAACGTTTGTTTCTTTTTTTATGTATCTAGAAGAAAAAGGAACAGCATAAGAACTATATGTTCTTATTCCTTTTTTTTCTCTCCCTAAAGATGAGAAAACCTCTTTTTTCATACCTGTCATAGGTAGGGCGGTATTTGTATTCTTTATTTTATTTTTTGAATTAAAAAAAGAATAAAATGAGGGATTAACGGTAGTGGTAACTAGTTTTTTAGAAGGGGCCTTTACATTTATTAACTCTTTTCTCTGTTTTTTATTGGGAGATAACATAAAGGATTTCTTTAGCATATTCATATAATAGACTTTCTGTCTATTATATTTATAGATGGTAATTCTGGCTCTGTTCAGGCTACTTTTCACACGAGGTCTTCCTATGAAGGTCTTCAGAATCGATCTATGTTTAAACATAGTAGATTTGCTAGAATCTAAATTTTTCGGTCTGGAATTAAAAAATAGTCTAACCAATTCATACGTAGATTGATCAATTACTGGAGATACTTGCGATTCCCCGTTTATGTAGGAATAACCACTATTATCTCATTCCGTAGTGGCTGCAGGATTATGTCGTATGAGTTTATCACTTGATTCTCAATTAAATCCTGCAATTTCTCTTGTTATATTTATATTACTTGTTTTTTGTTTAATTATATGATTTATATTATGTATTGTATTTAGATTTGTTTTTGGATATTCAAAATTTGTATTTTTCATAGTTTATATTATGTAGAAGTAAGGTATATATGCCCTTACGTCAGCATTATAAAGAGTTATTATATTTAATATATCTGATATTATTTTTATAGGTTTTCTTTAGAATAGATTATTCTATAGGGAAAAAGTACCCTTTTTCTTTTATATTTATTTTTAATATTAGGAATGTTTAGGAAGAAAAGGAATCGAACCTTCGATAGCCGAAACTATTGAGTTTACAGCTCAACCCGTCAACCAACAAACGGAACCTTCCTTTTTTTTTTATGAATGATTGGGATAAAGAAAATGGTAAAACAAAACAAAATTCTATTTATTATGATCCTCAGTAATATACAGATATATATAAAAATAATCATACAACATCAACAAAATGTCAGTATAAAATACCCGATTCAAATCCTAAATGGTGATTTTCAGTAGAGTGGTAAGCTAAAACACGTCATAATCCAACGGCTAAGAAGATTGTTCCTATTATAACATGTAAACCATGGAACCCTGTACCAAAGTAAAAACAGGATCCGTAAATTCCATCTGAAATAGAAAATCCAGATACAGAGTATTCAACTCCTTGTAATCCTGTAAATATTGTGGCTAGTATTATAGTATATACTAATCCATAAAGACTACCTGCTCTATTTCCTTGTATTAAAGAGTGGTGCGCATACGTTACAGTTACACCTGATGATAATAATATTACAGTATTTAATAAAGGTAATTCGAAAGGGTTAATTGCTTGTATACCCATAGGAGGTCATTGTGCTCCTAATTCAATATTAGGAGATAATGCACTATGGAAGAAAGTTCAGAAAATAGCTAAGAAAAAGAGAGCTTCCGAAACTATAAATAGAGCGACTCCCATATTAATTCCTCTTTGTACAGCTAAAGTATGATTTCCTATGTAAGTTGCTTCTGATATTATGTCTCTAAATCATAAGGCCATAGTATATACCACTAAGAATAGTGCTACAAAAAAGACTGTTGATGCGTGGGCGAAGTTGTGCATACTTAACACTCCAGTAGTAGTAAGAGTTAATAAATTAAGACTTATAGATATAGGTCAGGGTGAAGGGGAAACTAAATGAAAGGGGTGGGCTTGAAAATTACTTCTCGTTAAATTTGTCATTTAAAAGTAGTGTAATACCTTATTATGTAGATCTTTGGGCTTAACATTAAAGTATAAGTTAAATACTTTTTTCATTACTTTTTTCTATTGACTCTTTAAAAAAGAATAAAAAAGTAACTACATAATTAGGCATACTTTACGTATACTATCTTTAGTATAATGAGCCGGGAGAGAAAATCGAATTCTCATTCTTAATGCATGAAATTAATGTTCTATCCTGTTGAACTATCCTGGCCTAAAAAAAAGAGGTTCTTTTTTTTGCCTCTAAAAATAGTAGGGAGGATACCCTGACTTGAACAGGGAACTTACTGTGCCACATACAGCTGTTCTACCAATTGAACTATAACCTCCTTAAAACAAGATGGATTCGATATTATACCTTTTACTCCTTTATTAAAAAAATATAAATTATTAAATTAAAACAAGTAGGTTACACGTTAAAATATAAGAGTACAAATAAAATTATATGGGTAACAAGACTTGAACTTGTACGGTTAACACCACCCCGTCCTAAGCGGGACCTGACTACCAATTCCAGCATACCCATTATATATAAAATAAGTATATATTATTTGCTCAAGATAAGATTCGAACTTATAACCTAAACATCTTCAGAGTTCCGCTCAGCCAATTGAGCTTCTTGAGCTCTACTTTTTACTCTTATTATAACGCTTGCGCACACATATAAATATAATAAGAATAAGTAGTATGAAATTACTTTTTACTATTATAATGGGAAAATGGATCCAATATTTATATTCATTTGTAAATAAATAAATATATGTATTGTTTCATCGTATGGAGATATTAGGAATCGATCCTAAATTAATGATATGCAAAATCACCGTTTTACCAGTTAAACTATACCCCCCTTCTATCTTTTCATATATAGTAGGTATTATTTGTATCTCTATTAATAGCTTACTTAAACTAATATAACCCATAAGGGATTCGAACCCTTATTTTAACAGTGAAAGAGTTCTGTCTTAACCATTGGACGAATGGGTCTCAAAGAAAAACCATTTTGGTAAGTCGAATGATAGTATATGAGTCTAGCTTTAAATAATATTATACTTACCAAATACTATTTAGTCCTACATCAGAAATGTAAGGCTCATATATACTTAAATAAACTAGTTACATAAATTCCCGCTTACGCGTTTTAATATTCCTTATCCGAAAAACGACTTGAACGTTTACGACGATACGTCAGCGAATCTTAAGTTCGCCCTGTCTACCAATTCCAGCACTCGGATTTGCGTAAAAATATATAGAATAATATGTTTGTTTCTTTTTACTTATTTGATCTTCTTAGAATAAAAAAGAATCCATGAAAAAAAGTACTTGTGTTTTAAATACTAGATGAAATATATATAAGGCTAGAATGACTCGAACACTCATCTGAGCTATCATGAGCAGCTTGCTTTACCAATTAAGCTATAGCCTTTCCATTTTTGTATGTGGGCAAAGGACTCGAACCTCTATACTTTGGGCATGAGCCAATAATGTTACCAATTACATCAACCCACATGTATAAATATATAATTATGTAATAGTATAGAGTATTCTTTTAGAGTACAAATAGTAAAAAAGAATAAAAAAGATAGAGTCCCTTTATTTTGTATATAATGGAAACTATCTAATGTATAGTAATAGAATTCATAGCCCAGTGCAAGTATCGCACTTACTTCTACCGATTACAAAACGGTTGCATTACTTTTATGCTAACCGGGCTAAAAAAAGAAGCCTTTTTTTTCTACTAGTGCGATATGTATATTATTTAGTATATAATAAAATTAGTACTTTATACCTCAAAACATCAAAATCCTTTCAGCTAAAGCCTATATCGTAATGTTCTATTACGTATTTTTAAAA
>Ga0233341_1000115_pt1 | contig 10635 bp, 13 predicted proteins | sample GEONDECOMP247_FD_180672 | JGI IMG/M metagenome (GOLD analysis project Ga0233341, IMG submission 180672) | Leaf litter microbial communities from Shasta-Trinity National Forest, California, United States - GEON-DECOMP-247 | ecosystem: Environmental > Terrestrial > Plant litter > Unclassified...
AGTACATTGCCGGTCCCGGCACGCGCAGGATGCCTTCGGCGTCCACCGCGAGCGCGTCGCCACACCGCTCAGTGACCGAAGCTAGGAGCATCGCGTCGACCACCTTGATCTCGTCCGTCAGGGGCAGGCCAGACAAGGAGAAGACGACATCGGGCCTGAGGATCCCGGTGGTGGTGCAAAACCAGGGGCAGATCAAGCTAAGCGAGATTTTTGCCGCCTTGGCGTCCTGCTCGACCGACCGGAACAGGCCCATCATGGCGTGCTTGCTCATCGAGTATTGCGGCCCGAGCGGGATCGCCAGGAACGACGCCATCGAGCCGAGAATAAGAATGTTCTTGGGTGAGGTGGCCAGGTTCTGGCGGAGGTAAAAGAATCCGAGGCGGACCGTGTAGGTCATTCCGATTATGTTGACTTCGGTTGTGAGCATGAGCGGTTTCTGTTGGCTCGGGCGGGAGTCAGCTCATGAAAGATGGGACTCGGGCAAGCGCCAGAGCCAGTTGGCGAGTGATCGACTGACCTTTGGCCTCCCGTTGGTCTCTTTGCGGCGGTCGTCCAACAAAACTCCCATCTCTGCAACTCCAGCGTTGGCGGCGACAACGTCGACCTGGCCATACTCTCTCACCGCGCGCTCCTGCCAAACGACCAACAGCGAGCCCCCAGCTGACAATCAGCTCCCTGACGTTGAACCCTCAAACGAGCCGGGCCAAGACTAACGAAGAAGTCTACTTGTTGCTCCCACTCAACGACGTTGCACACGCAGCCGATCGCAGTTCTGGAGCAGTCGGTGTCGGGGGTCAGCTTAGCGTGGGCGATCACTCGAGTGGCGGCGAGAGTCCCGCCCGAATGCGGGGCCACCTCCTCGCGCCGAGGGCTAAGCCAGAGTGACGACGACTAACCCGCCCGCAGCGTGGATCTCCTTCACCACAGCCTCAACTCCAGCAATGTTGAGGTCACTGATAGCCAGTTTCGCACCACTGCAGCATAGCAACCGTACAAGTTAGCCACGCCGGGCTGAGTCAGTTGACGAGCGTGCCAGGTGGGGTGGGCCGAGTGCGACGCCAACCAAACTTACGCAGCAGCGGCACGGAGGGCGTATCCCTTTCCAAAGCCCGACGCAGCCCCTGAACCATTCATTACCACCTTATCAGTATAGGCTCCGAGTCACCACTTGACCCAGCGACTTACCCGTGACGAGGACGACCTTACCCTTGAGCTTCCCAAGCTCGGCCAAGGCTTCCTCGGTTGAGACGGCCGTCGTGTTGGCAATCTGCGGGCGCTGGTCGAGAGTGGTTTGGAATTCAGTGTCACTCATTGTGTTTGATTCTGTAGCGGGTTGGTTAATGTGACCGTCAAAGGAACGGCCACGGACCCCGGACACCCTCCTGGCGGCGTTCTCCGGCCAGGCGGCCGAGTAAACTCCTGGCTGCTCAACTTCGATCGGGCTCCGGCCCAGCCCACCCCACACCACCTCGGTCGAGCGCGGCCTCGGCCCGCCCCAGCCGTCGCGGCCCCGGCCTGCACTGCACCCGCCAGTAGCACTCAATCGCGCGTGTGCTGAAGACAGGTGCCGCGTAGAAGGCTGCCCCAGTAGTGGATTGATTCAATCCTCTCAGTAGCTTGTCCTCTCGACTGAGGTCAGGATGGGAGAGGCCAATTCCGGCGGCCTGACTGCCGAGTGGCGGGCGCGCCTTCGCACGTGCACGGCGCTCGGCTGCAGACGGTCGCGGGGGGGGGCAGCACTAAGGTCGACCCAAACAAGCGGTTAAGCGGTGGCGTGGCCAGAATGACTATGCAAGCCAGGAACTACGTGAAGGTTGGCAAGACGGGCAACTTTCCGTTGTTTTTGCTGTGAGGGTTTTGCGGAGCTATCGGCCCTGTCGCTCGTCTCGGCCAAGTCCGCGTTTTTGCCCCCCACTTTGGCAAATCCTCGGGGAGTCAACCCGGCACAGCGAGCGAACCTAAGAGCTCGTCAGTCGAAGCTCGAGCCAAACTGGTCCCGCTCAAACTCACCCTTCGCTCTTCACTCTTCATCAAACTCACTTTTCGTACAATGTAAGCATTCATTCGCAACCCTCTCTACCAGTATGGTCCAGATCTGGTCCATCCCAACGACTGTATCGATGGCTTGTTCGGTTGTCATCGGTTGCTGAGCCGAGCGTGGGCGGCTGGACGGGCGAGCACCTCATCTCTCCCCGGCGCCCAGCGGCCAGCCCGCCGCAGCCAACGAACCAAACTAATCCCGAATCAACCAACCCCACCTTGCAGATGTCAAACCGCCGCAACTCTGTAGGACTCTCTGCTATCCCTATCGCTATGCCTATTGGCTCTCCAACAGCCAGCTCGCCCCTGTACGCTACCTCCCCCCCTGCGATGCCTGCCGCCTTCTCACCCTCGTCGATCGGGGACGCCCGCAACCGGTCCGCCTCGAGCGCGTTCGCCCAGGTCGGCAAGGCCCTGACTCCATTCCCGCTGCACGAGACGGCTGTCAAGATCCTCCTGCTCGAGAATGTCAACACGGCCGCGGTGGAGATGCTCACCGCGCAGGGCTACGAGGTGCAGGAGATCAAGAGCGCGCTCGGAGAGGAGGCCCTGATCAAGACCCTCAAGGAGGGAAATTTCCAGGCCGTTGGAATCAGGTCAAAGACAAAGATTACTGCGAAGGTCATCGCCGAGGTCCCTGGAGTGAGTTCACGCCCTCAAGAGCCCATTGGCCGCTTTTTGCGGCCTCGGGCCGCCCGGCTGGACGCTATGGCCGAGTTGAGTGCTGACTGTTAGGCTGATGATGGTCGCAGCTGTTGGTTATCGGATGCTTCTGCATTGGAACGAACCAGGTTGACCTCCTCGCGGCCGCGCGGGCTGGAATTGCTGTGTTCAACTCTCCCTTCTCAAACTCGCGCTCGGTCGCTGAGCTCGTCATCTCAGAGATCGTCGCTCTCTCCCGTCAACTGTGCGACCGCTCAAACGAGATGCACCAGGGAATCTGGAACAAGGTTTCCAAGGGCTGCTGGGAGATCCGCGGCAAGACGCTCGGCGTAAGCAACTTTGGCCACTCTGCGACGGGCAAACCTCAGAACCGCACCGCTGACCGCTGATCGTTGGACTCTACCCCGCAGATTGTCGGCTACGGCCACATCGGAGCTCAGCTGTCTGTCCTGGCTGAGGCGTTCGGAATGAGCGTTGTGTACTATGACGTGGTGCCGATGATGCCGCTTGGCTCTGCCAAGCAGGTTGACACGCTCGAGGCTCTCCTCAACACCGCCGACTTCGTCTCGCTCCACGTTCCCGAGCTGCCCGAGACGACCAACATGATCGGCGCCGCCCAGTTCGCCCAGATGAAGGATGGCTCGTACCTGATCAACAATGCTCGTGGCAAGGTAATCGACATCCCCGCCCTCGTCGACGCGCTCCAGTCCAACAAGCTTGCCGGTGCGGCTGTCGACGTCTTCCCGGCCGAGCCGGCCTCCAACGGCCCCAACTTTGGCAACGACTGCAACGTCTGGTCCGATGACCTCCGGGCGTGCAAGAACCTGATCCTGACCCCTCACATTGGAGGATCGACCGAGGAGGCCCAGAGCATGATCGGAGCCGAGGTCGGCCAGGCGCTCATCCGTTACCTTAACTACGGCTCAACGATCGGAGCTGTCAACTTCCCCGAGGTCAACCTTCCCCCGATCCTCCATGAGGGAACCGTTCGCCTGTGCCACGTTCACTTGAACCAGCCCGGTGTGCTCAAGAGCGTCAACAACGTTCTCGGAGACTACAATGGCAAGCCGGCCCGCGCTCGCTTCAGTCCGGCTTCCCTTGTCGAATGCTAACCCTAACCTACGTCTTGACTACAGTCTCGAAGCAGTTCTCCGACTCCAAGGGCGACATCGCTTACCTTCTCGCCGACCTCGAGTCCGTCTCCGAGTCGCAGCTCAAGGAGATTTACGACGCCATCTCTGGCCAGCGGACCAACGTCGCCACGCGGCTCCTGTTCTAAGCTGCCCCGCCTGCGCACGCAGCTGTACACCTCCCTGCCTAGACTCCTCGACTGTGCATCATCTCTGTAGTAAACTGAAAACCTATGCCGATTCGGCCGCCCCATAAAATTTCCGGTCCGAGTCCGAGGTAGCGGGGAGCGAGTCAAGCCGACAATGGATCACTAGCGCGAGATCGATTAGGGGGGCCTGATAGGGCTGGCTGGCTGGCTGGTCGGCTGGCGGATGGTGATGCAGATTAGTGCGGGAATCATATCGACGGGGGGCGGTGCCAAGCCATGTAGGAGAGTTTGTCACCCCTGTGCTAGTTTGAAAAGGGGAGCATCGGAATCAGTCAGCTTTGGCGAGGATGCGATTGAGTTGAGTGGGGAGGCGGTTGGGGTGGGGGGCGCTCGGGCCCGTCTCGATCAGCGGGGCGGGGCGTGCAGGTGGCCGTCACGCGGGGCAGGCGCAGGCGCCGGCGCCCGGGCTTTCGGCGATGAACCCCAACCTGGGCCGAGGGGCAATCTCCGGTTCGCCTTTCCTTCCCAACCACCGCGCCCAAGCCTCCCACTCACCCACCCCCGCCCTTCCAACATGTCGTCCGCGCCCCGTGTGCTCAACTCTGCCCTCCGCTTGTCCTCCCAGCGGACTGCTTCCCCGCTCGTCTCGTTCGCGGTCCAGCGCCGCGGACACGCGACGGCGGTGACCCCCCCGAGCCCGTCGACGTCGTCGTCTGGTGGGTCCAACTCGGCCGCCAAGCCGGCGTGGACTCGGGAGCAGGTGCAGGAGGTGTACGACACGCCCTTGATGGAGCTCATCTTCCGTTCCGTAAGTGTCGGGTAATTTGGAGTGGAGGGGATATGAGGTCGGGAGAGTGGGGGGGGATGATTAGCTTACCACTTTGTGCTTCCCCAACGCCCCGCAATCGACTCAACCCATTCAAACCATTTGACCAATCAAACGTACAACATCCCCGATCAAACCCACCACTACCAATAAACCAACAACTTTAAACTCAACTGTTCCTGCTTCATCCGAACCACTTTGCTCGTGGGGTGTGCAGGCTACTGTGCACCGGTTGAACCAGCCTACGAACGAGGTGCAGCTGTGTACGCTGTTGAACATCAAAACTGGAGGATGCTCAGAGGACTGCTCCTACTGCGCCCAGTCATCAAAGCACTCGGCAAAGGTTGGACTCAAGGCTGAGAAACTCTCAGAGGTTGAGCCCGTATTGGCGTGAGTAGCCCCTTCCCACGCCTCGCCTGTCACCCACCCACCCACCCAGTCTCGCATCTCGGCTTCCGGCTCGGGCACGCTCGTCCCGGCCAGAACCCGACAAATAGCAAGGTGTGCTGACCTGGTCTCTGTGTGTGGTTCGTGTGGCGCATGCAGCGAGGCGCGCAAGGCCAAGGCGAACGGCAGCACGCGCTTCTGCATGGGAGCGGCGTGGAGGGACCTTAGTGGGCGCAAGCGCGGATTCGAGCGCATCCTCGAAATGGTCAAGGGAGTCCGGTAAGTTTCACTCAAGCTCGCGCCTGGTCCGAGCCTCGGATCGTGGCTTACTGTCTGCGGTTCGGCTCGGCTCGGGTCTTAGGGCGCTCGACATGGAGGTGTGCACCACGCTCGGAATGCTCTCGCCCGAGCAGGCTCAGCGCCTCAAGGAGGCTGGCTTGACCGCCTACAACCATAACCTCGACACTAGTCGCGAGTACTACCCTAACGTCATCACCACGCGCAAGTTTGACGAACGGCTGGACACGCTCACCGCCGTGCGCGAGGCTGGAATCAGCGTCTGCTCCGGTGGGATCATCGGCCTCGGCGAGAAGGACGAGGACCGCGTCGGACTGATTTGGGAGATGAGCCAGTAAGCAGCTCGCCTGCACTGGCACACTCAATCGCTGTTTCATGCACTGACACTGCGCCTTTTGCTCGCGTGCAGGCTTCCCGAGGCGCCCGAGTCGTTCCCCGTCAACGCACTCGTCGCGATCCCGGGAACTCCCCTCGAGGGCAACGAGCGCATCGGCATCCACGACCTCCTCCGCGTCATCGCCACCGCCCGCATCGTCCTTCCCACCTCGATCGTCCGCTTCGCTGCCGGCCGCATCTCGTACACCGAGGCCGAGCAGGCCATGTGCTTCATGGCCGGCGCCAACGCCGTCTTCACCGGCGAGCGCATGCTCACGACCCCGACCTCGGGCTGGGACGAGGACCACGCGCTCCTGAGCCGGTGGGGGCTCAAGGGCATGCGCTCGTTCGAGAGCAAGACGGTCCTGGCCAAGGAGACGCCCGAGCTCATGCGCGGCACCGAGGAGCGCCGTTCGGCCAAGGCTGGACGGGCTGCGTTCGTCGAGGGTGAGGGCGTCGCCGAGGTGAAGGAGATCTAAGCGGGTGACTATGCAGCCAAGGGGAGCGCTGCGCGAGGTCGGATGATTTCTCTCTTTGTTCAAATTTCTTGTCATTTCTTTGGGTTCTTGTTTTTGTGTGTAGACATGCGGGGTGTTGGTGCCGGCGCAATGTAGACTCTCCATTCGTTCGTTCGAAACAAGGTATCACGGAGGAGGCGCCACTGAGGCCAGTCCGACTATCAGCTTGAACAGGCACACCTGGCTGACCTGGTAAATGAGGAGCAGGCGAGACAGTTCAAAAGCACTTTTAAAGTGTTCGCACATGTGACCACCCAAGCTTGGGGAAAACATGATGGAGATGTGGACTGGGTGCACGGTTCGCACGTGCGACGCAACCCGCTTCTGGGAGGTGGCCGATTTCGAGGCCGGCCGCGCGACGGCTGCAGCGCTGCGGTCGGGGGAGGTCAAGAAATCTCAACCGAGCCACGGCAAGCGCGGCCACCTCGTATTGACCTGTTCGACCCGGTCCAAAGGACACAAGTTTATCGACCAAGATGGACACGACAACACTGTTCCAGATCTTCAATGCCTCGTTCGACCAGGGTAAGCACTTGCTCATCAGACTTGACTATGCGCTTGACTGGGCTCAGGAGATGCTAACCCCGCGCTGCTCGACCACTCGGTTGAATCGCCTAATCCAACAGACCCAAACACGCGCATCGCCGCCGAGCTCGAACTTCGCAAGGTAAGCTAAACATGTGATTTCATGGTGCTGGGATGATGGACTGATCGCTTGTTCTTTTGGGGTGGCAGCTGGAGGGCATCGAGGGCCTGATCCCTACGCTTCTGCAGCTGGTATCGCCTTCATCGGCCGCGTCGGGCGTAGTCAGGCTGGCAGGTTCAATTTACCTCAAAAACAGGATCACAAACTCGTGGCGCGCGCCCACGTCCAACCTGCCCCAGCACCTGAGCAAGAACTACGTTCCGATCCCGCCCTCGGACCGCCAGTCGCTCAAGACCAACATCCTCCCACTCCTCGCCGCCCTCTCGGCCGACCCTCAAAGCGCCGCCGTCAAGGCCCAGGTCGCCGCCGTCCTCAGCAAGGTTGTCGACAACGACTACCCCGACAACTGGCCTGGCCTGATGGACGAGATCGTCGTCCTCCTCGGTGGAGGCGAGGGGCAGATCGAGGCTGGCCTGAGGGCGACGGTCGAGGTGTTCTCGTGCTTGAGGTAAGCGACCACTGACTGCCAGCGAGGGCGACCGAAGAGTGAACTAATCAACTTCGACTCGGTCAACTCTGACTATCAGGTACAGCCACAAGGACCCCGAGAACTCGCTGTGCAACACTTTGGTCACCCACCTGTTCCCAATCCTCGTCCAGCTCGCCCAGAACATCCTCCAAACCTCTCCCACCGACGCCGCCGGGGTGACGCTTCAGGGCACGCTCCTGCGGCTGATCGTCAAGGCTTACAAAAACTCGATCAACCACTCGCTCACGCCCGCCCACCAGGCTGCCGAGTCGATCGTGCCCTGGGGCCAGCTCCTCCTCACGATCGTCCAGCGCCCGGTCCAGGCCGAGCTCCTGCCCGAAGACGTCGAGGAGCGCGAGAAGCACGCGTGGAGCAAGACCAAGAAGTGGTCCCTCTACGCGCTCAACAGGCTCTTCCAGCGCTACGGCAACCCGTCCCAGCTGCCGAGTAACATGGCCAAGACGTACAAGAACTTTGCCGACAACTTCATCGTCCAGTTCGCGCCCGAGATCATGAAGGCTTACCTCGGCATCGCCGCACGCACGGTCGAGGGAGAGTGGCAGGCCAAGAAGTGCTCGTATTACATCCTCAACTTCTTCGACGACTGGTAAGATAACACACACTGGGCGTTGTTGAGTGGGCCCGGTGGGAATTGGCTGACTTTTGGATTTGCCACTCGGGTCGTATGTAGCGTCAAGCCGCAGGCTACGTGGAAGGCGCTCAAGCCGCACATCGAGACCCTCCTCGAGCGTTACATTTTCCCCTTCATCTGCTTGTCAGAGGAGGAGATTGAGATGTTCACTGATGACGGAGCAGAGTTCGCAAGGACTCACCTCGGAGGTGAGTGATGCCGCTTTGGCCACTTATCCAGCCCAAGGCTGGTGAATGCTGACCTAGTCTGCTCTCGGCTGCAGACTTCATCGCCGACTCTTACTCAACTCCTACCGCCAGCAGTCTCACCTTGATCGCCACCCTGGTCGAGCTCCGCAAGGCCTACTCGCTCCCTCTGGTGCTCAACTTTGTCCAGAACCTCGTTGGCCGGTACCCGGCCGAGGTTTCGCCCCGCCAAAAGGATGGAGCGCTCCGCCTCCTGTCGTGCGTGGCCGGCGCGGCGACCAAGAGCAAGAAGATCGGGCCCTCGCTTGAGCCTTTCTTCCTGTCGTTCGTCGTGCCCGAGTTCAAGTCGCCAGTCGGCTACCTCCGGTACCGGGCGTGCGAGGTTGTCGAGAAGTTCGAGTCACATGACATGAAGTGGGCCAAGAAGGAGAACCTCCACAACACGCTCCGCCTCTTGATGGACGCTATCACCGACACCGAGCTGCCCGTCAGGATCCAGGCTGCGATCGCCCTGCCCGAGCTGGTCAGGTACGAGGAGGTGCGCGAGAGCATGGTCCCCAACATTGGCAGGATCATGCAGGAGCTCCTGAAGCTTTCGTCCGAGGTTGACCTGGACGCGATCACCAACACTACTCGCTCAATGGTCGGCGAGTTCCAGGAGGAGGTCCTGCCTTTCGCGGCTGAGCTCACGACCTCGCTGGTTGGGTCGTACCAGCGCCTGCTGCAGGAGACGCTCGAGGCGCGCGAGAAGGAGGAGAACGGGGGTGAGCCAGACTATGACGATGAGAAAACGCTCGTCAAAATGAACCTCCTGAAGACGCTCGACCAGCTCGTCAGCGGCGTCCAGGAGCGCCCCGACCTCCTCGCCGAGCTCGAGGCCGTGATCGCGCCCATCCTGGAGGCAACCCTGAGGCACAACGTGATCGAGGTGGCCGACGAGGTGTTTGAGCTGGCCGACAGCTTCACTTTCTTCCAGAAGCGCATCTCGCCCGCCATGTGGCTCGTGTTTGAAGCCGCCTACGGCGTGTTCAAGAATGACGGGCAGGACTACATCCACGAGATGTACGGCTTGTTTGACAACTGCATCTCGTTCGGGGCTGAGCACCTCTCGGTCACGCCCCACTACCGCGCCATGCTGCTCGACTTGTTCAGCACCGTCATGACCTCACCTCAACTCGGCGCCGAGGACCGCGTGGTCGGATGCAAGATTGGCGAGGGAATGCTCCTCTCGCTCCGCGGCCACGTTGACGAGGCCGTCCCTATCGCTCTCGAGCGGGCCATGGCGTGCGTGCTCAACAAGACCGACGACCCAGAGTTCGTCGTGACCAAGTCGCTCTATCTCCACGCCCTCGAGGTTGTTATCGTCGCTGTGACCTACAACCCCGCGCTCGCGCTCGCCTACCTTGACGGACACGACTGGACCCAGTCCTTCTTCGCCTCGTGGTTCAAGAGCATCAAGAAGTACACGCGCGTGCACGACAAGAAGATCTCGGTCGCGGCCATCTGCGCCATCCTCGAGTGGCTCGCCACCGCCGGCAACGCCCCGCTCGCCCAGAGCGCCGGCCAGCTCGTACTCGGTGCGCTCGAGGTGTTCCGGGACTTCCCCGAGGCGCTCAAGCTCAGGAAGGAGCAGGAGGAGGACTTCGCGGATGAGGACGAGGACGACGACGGGGATGATGACGATGATGAGTTTGAGACGTTCGAGGACGAGGAGGAGGAGGATCTCGAGGGGGACGTGAGGGAGGACTGGCAGCAGCAGATGGACGAGTTGACCGCTGCGAGGGTAAGCACCCTTCCAAGCCATCAGGCCAAGCGATCGTGGGAGCTAACGTTTCACTCCCGTGCATTTTTAGGAAGCGCGCGAGGCTCGGATAGCCGCGGGCGAGGAGGTCGAAGACGAGGACGACAACGACTCTGCCTGGTCCGACGAGATCTTGTGGGCTTCACCGCTCGACCAGTTTGATGCCTACGCCAGGTTCACCGCCACCATCACCGGGCTCGAGCAGGCTGCCCCTCAGTTGTTCCACCTCGCGACCCAGGGCCTCACCCCGCCCCAGCAGGGCGAGCTGCAGGCGATCGGGCAGAGGGCCGCGCGGGGTGGGGAGAAGGCGGTGGAGGAGGCACCAGCGCAGGCTTGATTTGGAGGGGAGTCGGGAGTAGAGTAGTGCCAGTAGGTTGGGATGCAATGGCAGCTGAAGCACTTGCGCATTCATGAGCGCGGATGTGCTGAGGCGAGAG
>Ga0233341_1000116_pt1 | contig 10596 bp, 9 predicted proteins | sample GEONDECOMP247_FD_180672 | JGI IMG/M metagenome (GOLD analysis project Ga0233341, IMG submission 180672) | Leaf litter microbial communities from Shasta-Trinity National Forest, California, United States - GEON-DECOMP-247 | ecosystem: Environmental > Terrestrial > Plant litter > Unclassified...
CCCAGCTCTCAGCCCTCACCCCCTCCCCTCGATCGCGATTCAAACTCTCAGAGCATCACCCCGCCTCTCGCCATCAGAACCCGGCCCGCTCCCGCACCGGCACCGACCCCCCGCTTGGACAATGGGTCCCCGGCCCCGTCACGACGGCCGTCGTGCCGCCGGACGTCGCTCGGCGTGGAACTCCCGCGGCTTGGTCTCGGCGGGGGTTAGCGCGTGCCGAAGTTGTGAGGGACGGAGGGGGGCCGAGGGGGGCCTACACCGCCGGCTCGGCCGCTCGCACGCGTGCGCTTGCCACTTTGCGCGCGGGCGCCAGGCGCCAGCCCGCCGGCCCGCTGCTGTACTGGCTGCTCTCCCTCTCCTGTCGGCTCGCACTACTCCGGGACCCAGAGCGTCACACTCAATTCAAGCCCAGCGGCGCCACCCCTCTGCCTGCTGGCGTCATGCGTGGATTCGCGCTGGACTAGATCGAGTGGGCATGGTCATGGGCGGGCAGCCTTTGCCGCCGGGAAGATAGCCGGCGCCTGCCGCGAAGCACGGCCGGAGGGCCTCGGCCCGCCACGCTGCACGCTGGGCTGGGATCTGCCTCGCGCGATCCTGGCCGAGCCCAGCGCTCCAGCAGCGCTGCCGGCGCCTGTTGGGAGCGTGACCTCCCTCCTTGGCGATCGTGCTCGCGTCATGTTTACGCAGGCGTGCACTTCTGACTCCCGGAGAGGTCATGTTGTCGGCTCGGGGAGAGCAATCGCGCGTGGCACGCTATCTGGACAGGATCAGGACAGGATCAGGACAGGGGTGTTGGTATGCGCTGCTGCCAGGGTGGCCTGCGGCCCGTCGTCAACGAGCGCTGGGCGCTGGACGCTTGAGCTTGAGCGACGGCTCCGCTCGAGCGCGGCGCGTGGGCCACCGCTCGCTCGCGATCGACAATGATCGCGCTCAAGTCACACGGCCGACCTCACCAAACGGCGCTACGGCAAGGTTGGCCCAACCCTCCCGCGCGCACGTTCGGATTTCGACTTGGCCGCTCTTCGCTACCTTCTCCTTAGGACCGATCTCCGCAGCGCAGCCTCGGTGCACGCCCGAGTGTGGAGCCGGGTACGTAGCGCGGCCACAGCCCGGCAGCTCGGGCAACGTGCGCTGGGGGCACTGCGATGTCTCGACGCCTGCGGGGCTTCGGAAGGGATCGCGAGAACACCAAGAGAAACTTCGCTGATCTGCTCGCTGCAGCACCGATCGTCACCCTGCCCCTCCAGTCCTCGGTGCACCACTCGCCACCCTGGCAGTCGCCACGCGCGCAAGCGGGGGCGACGGCACATCTTTCGAAGCTACCCTTTACGGAAAACAACACCAACTCATCGGGAAGCATGCTGCTTCAGCAATACTGGAAGGCGTGGGACGCGAGTTAGAGCAACACATGACCCGGACCGGGAAGCTGAAAGACCCCCCTGCCCGCACGCCACGCCCCGCTGAACGCCGCAGCGAGAACACAGAGAAGGGAGGCCGAGAACGCACACACCGACCGTCTAGGGGATTGGCGGTCAAAGCTGGACTACAACCTCAAACAGGCGTGTGGACACGATCGCTCTGATGCAGCACCTTAGGTCGAGCACGTCTGATTGCCACACCATGCACAACACGTCCTCCTGGACTTACACCCTTCTTGCCCGCGCCCCACTTCCCCCTCTTTCCGGTGACTCGCGTCTTGCCCGCCTTCCTTTTTTTTGACGGCTTTTCCGACCCGTCCACGCCAGCCATCTTCCTGAGCAGGCGCTCGAACCGCTTCATTGCCCACTCGTCCTTCTCCGGCTTGTCCCTTGCGTCTTGCTCGGCTCTCCCAGCAGGTTACACGAGGTGTGTCGGCTTGGTTATTCGTACTTTTCAGACTAGTAGTACTTTCCCTGCTTGCGCCGGTCAAACTCGGCGACCCTGGCATCGTACCTGGGAGCGCGTTCCGCGGAGGCGCGCCTCTCGCGCTCGTCAGGGGCCGAGGCCGCAAGCGCCGCCTTGCGAGCCTGCACGGCCGTGTGGGGCTTGGCCTTGGGCATGGGCGGAGCGGCGTCTGCCTTGTCCACTTGTCGGGGAATGGGAATGGAAGTGTACGCGCCAGGCTTGAGCTCGGAGCGGAGGCGTCATGCCGACGCGTGGGGAGTCGCCCTGGCGGGCTAAGGCTCGTTGCGTTCCTTGGCCCGTGAGAGGAACGCTCATCTGCTCCGGGATAGGGTACAGAAAATCAAACGCCGAAGGCGGGAGACTGGAGGGCAAGATAAAAAGAATAAGTCAGGATGCCCATCCGCGCGCTCAAGCCAGCACAACGCGTGGAGAAGGCCCCCGTCTGTAGCGACAGGGGAACTCGTTAGCTCGACCCCCTATCACGCGCCGCCCGGTACCTCCCTGCCCCCGCCCCGCTCACGCCCTCCGTGGCCGAGCAAAGAAAAGCAACGTGGAAAGCAACCGATCAAAGTTTGCAGCATGGGGTTTGTTGGTATCTATACAATGCTCTCGAGCTCCCTTGCATAACCCAGCGTGGCGCTGACGACCTTCTCCTTGTTGAGCTCGCGATCGACGTCCACCGCTGGAGCCGCCCCGAGCGGGAGCGTCTGCAGCTTGTAGTCCTTGGACGCCGGGAAGTGCACAACCCCGGCAGAGTCAATAGGCCAGCCACGCTGCCAAAAAAAACAAGATACCCAAACAGTCAGCCACTGTCGCGCGTTCCACTCCGTCGCCGTCGCCGTCGCCGTCGCCGTCGCCGCCACCCAGCCACAGTTTAGAACTCACCAACGCGGCGAACTGGCGAACCTCGGCCTCGGTGTCGAAGAACAGGAGCGTGCGCGCGTCGGCCAAGGGCAGGCTGGCGTACGCGCGCTCGTCGCAGGCGGCGATCTCGTTCCTGACCGTGTCGACGAGGGCGGTAACGAACAGGCCGAACTCGCTCCTGGGCAAGTGCGCAGCCGTGCCCTGGCAAAGCCGCCACACGCGCGAGTAGGCGCCCTCCATCAGGGAGCGCTCCAGCTGGAGGACCCACACGACCTCGGTCGAGGCGGTCACGGCTGAGGGGAGAGTCTCGAGGAGGGTGTGGAACTCGGCGATCCGGTTCTGCGACAGCAGCCGGAGAAGCGAGAGCGCGAGCAGTGGCGACTGGTTCACGGAGGGAGGGAGGGTCGAGCTGCGGAGGGCGAGGAGCGGGCGATTAGCAAGGCGGTAGTTGGTAACTGGTTCGGAGTAATCTTGTGATCCGAGGTTGTGAGGCTTACGCAAGGTCATTGTAGTAGGTTGTGAGGAGGCTGATGTAGCGCTCAAAGGCGGGCACATCCCCGCTCCTGACAGACTGGAACGCGCCAATCTCGAGTACATCACCTAAAGAGCATAAAAGCTGGCAGTCAGCACTTTGGCTTGCAGCCCCGCCCTTGACTGGTTCAGATCGATTGTTTGAACGAGAGCGGAGGCGAGTGCGTGTGTGGGGAACCGGAAGGGCCGCGTACGAGCAGACGTCAACGCGCCAACCTCAGCAGATCGCCCGACCAAAGGGAACAACAACCCAACCTCGGACAAGTCAATCTAAACACACGAACTCGAACCGAAGTCAGCTTGTGCCCACCCTGGATCGGCTGTGGACGTGTTTAGGCTCGCCTTCAGCTGGCTGAGCAATCCGAGGACGACTGTCGGGTCAGCGAGCTCTCCCTTGGACCACTCTTTGGCGAGCTGGTCAAAGCGAGCTGTCGCCTGGGGGGTAGCCATCGCGCCGAGGGAGCGGTCCGAGATGTGGAGCGAGGCGAGCTGCTGAGTTGGGTTCAGCTTGGGCGAGAGTGGCCGCTTGGAAGCGGGAGGCGCGATGGAGGATGACGGCCGGGGGCGCTTGGGTTTGGTGACAGAAGGGGCGTCCAGCTTGGAAATCGGGGGGTGAGCTGAAGGGCTGACAAGGTCAAGAGCTTCCAATGTGTTGAGCTTGGGGTGAGTAACACAGTCTTGGGGGCCAAGTTTGGCTGACAGCTGCATCGCTCGACTGAGGTAGGCCCGATTCGAGTTGGGCCACAGCACCGGCCAGCTTGCGTGGCCCACCACTGAGCCAGGGCGTCACGCAGCTCAGGAGGAGTGCACACCACATAACCAACCAACCGTTCCAACCATGCAAGCCATTCTTCTCTAACACAGCTGCAACGTGCCACCTGTCCCGCTGACGCTGTCCCGTCTTTGTCGGTACAGGTCTGGCCCGTCTCACACCACTTCACTCACGCCCGACGTCTCGCACCTCAAATCGGGAGAGGTCAACCTCGGAGTGAGCACCCGAACCACAAATCAAACCAGCCTTGCCTGCCACACCGGACTGACCCGCTCTGGTGCGGTGGGATGCAGACTTCTATTATGGCTGTCGCGTTTGAGGGCGGAGTAGTGGTTGGTGCCGACTCGCGCACGACGACAGGATCCTACATCGCCAACAGGGTAACCGACAAATTGACTTACCTCCACGAGCGCATCTACTGCTGCAGGAGTGGCTCAGCAGCAGACACTCAGGCAAGTCACAACTCCTCCCACCCCAAACTCTGGTTTCGCCTAGGGCCCGCCCCCACATGACCCGCCCGAGGCCGCGTCGGCCTCTTGGGTGGGCGATCGAACCAACAACCGGTCTCCACCAATACTGACATTGTGATTGGTGGACCTGCAGGCTATCGCCGACGTAGCTCACTCACAGCTTGCGCTGTACGGAATCACCCACGGCGACCGCCCGAGCGTGCATGTCGCCGCCACCCTCCTCGAGGGGCTCTGCTACTCCAACAAGTAAGCAAACCTTGACCCGGGCATTCTCCCGTGAACCTCCCACGAGAACAAGCTGACTCGCTCCCGCTTGCCTCTTAGGGACCGCTTGAGCGCTGGAATCATCGTCGCCGGCTTTGACGAGGAGAACGGCGGAAGCGTGTACAACATCCCCCTAGGAGGTGGACTCTTCAAGGGACCGTGGGCCATCGGAGGTAAACAAAAACCCGCCACCGCCGAGGGTTCGATGTACGGCTGCTGATATGGCTGAGCGCATTTAGGATCTGGATCGACTTACATTTACGGTTACTGCGACGCGACCTACAAGGAGGGATGGAACAAGGAGCAGACCGTCGACTTCGTGCGCAACGGTAAGCCAAACTGCCATATGCATGCGTTCGTGTGCTTGGAAATGCAGGCTAAGCAATGGTAGTTTTTGTTTTCAGCCCTGGCGCTTGCCATGTCGCGCGACGGATCTTCGGGAGGAACTATCCGGTTGGCCATCATCGACAAGGACGGCGTCGAGCGCATCTTCGTTCCCGGGAACCAACTCCCAAAGTTCTGGGACAAGTCATAGTGGCCTTGCTTGCAACCCGATACCTCTTTTGTACAAATTCACACAAATGGCGCAACCCACAAGCCCCGACCCAATGTCCGCGCCCTTCCTGCTGACGCCTAGGCCGCACCCGAGCTCGGGCCCTACTCTCGGGCGCAGCTAGTCAAACCCTCCGGCGAAGAGCATGCTCGCTGCCATCTCGGCGTTGCCCCCGGCAGCCTCAAGCAGCGCGCTTGCCTCGTTCCTCCCAATTCCACCCATCGCCATGAGCGACGAAATTGCCTCCTCGGGGTACGGTCCGGCAGCTGAGGCCGAGCTTCGAGCGGCTGGTGGCGGGGCAGCCGAGGTAAGCGAGTGGCCAGAGCCAGGAAAGGAGGGGCCGGTGGGATCGGGAGCAGCGGTTGACGTTGAAGCCTGGGCGGGTGGGGGAACGACGGGCGGAATCGGGTTGCCTTGCCTAGACGAGTAGACAATTGAGGGTGAGTGAATTCATCGGACGAGGCAAAGTATGGGTTCCAATGCTTACTCGTCCAGTTCCTCCTCCTCCCGGTCATGTTTTGGCAGTTCGTGCTCTGACAAGAACCTGATCTCGCGCCCCTCGATCACGAGCGCGTCCTTTGCGAGGTCGATGTTGGCCTTGTGCCGCTTGAGCATGTCCAGCCCGAAGAGGAGGTCCACGTCTTTGCCCTGGCGATGCAACTCGTCAGCGCTGAACATGAGCGAGTCAGTCGATTGGTTGCTTACCTCCATGATGGTGAAGCTGCACTGCAGGAACAGGTCCTTGCCCATCTTGATCTGAGCCGAGTGAACTCGTCCAAGGATCTTCGCTGTGCCCACTCCGCGAGCCATTCCTGCGAAGCGCGTGTCGAGGAGACGCATAATCCCACACTTCTCGGCACACCCAGGCGACACTGAAGGAGGCCAGGAAGACTGTTAAGACGGTTTCACTCAGACAAGGTTTGTAATCGTTGGTTGAACGCTTACTGATGGTCGCCTGGGCGCCCGAGTCGACGAAGGCCTTGACGGGATGCCCGTTAACCTCGGTCTCAACGTACAACATGTGCACATTCCCAAAGCTGGAACCGCGGCATGTTGGGTCAGCACAGGCCGGAATATCGAGTTCATTTTATGACTCACGCCTCTGGCATGTTCTCGATGGCTGATTCCATGTTTTCGAGCACGGCGGCCTGCCTGATTGCCTCCTCGATCTTCTTCTGGGCCTCGATGTTGTACGGATCCGCGTCGAGGAGCTCAGCCTCGTGCTGCTGCTGCAGCTTGGCCGAGTTTTGCATCGCAGACAGCTGGCCGACCAGCTCACGGAACCGGATTGGGTTGTTGACTGCTGCGTCTGCGAGTTCGGGCTGGGACTGGACGGCGGAGCCAAGGCGGTCAGCGTGTGAACGGGGGCGAGTGGCGTCGAGCGGTGGAAGGAGAGGGAACCAACCTGGCGGAGCTGGGCCATTAGGCGTGGATCACCCAGGACCTGGCGGCGCATAGTCTCACTCTCGGCTTCGACGTTTCTGCACCAACCAAACCATCAGTCAGCCCTCGTCGACGCGCGGATGGGGCGACCGGGTTGAATGCCTCGCGCTTGGGGCGAACCCCAGGCGGGCGGGGCCACGGGCAGCTCACCTTCCAGCGACCGACCCACTCGGTCCAGCGGTTGGAGTCTTCTTCACTAAGATCATGTCATCCTCTGCTACGCCGAACGAGTTGAGCGTCGCTTTGAGGTCGCTCAGTGGCCGCCCGGCGTAGAACAAGGTCTGCGATCCGCTAGGGATACCACTCTGCACAAAAAGAACACGACATCGGGTCAGCCAGACTAAATATGCCACGCTACTCCTGTCAAGGTGTCCGGATGATGTGAGGCTGAGGCGGAGGAAGAAGGCGGTGAGTTGCGAGTTGTTGATAGCACGTAATGGACTGACCTCAGCTTCAAGCAACGCCTGCAGGTTCTCGAGCTCGATGTCATTCGACACGTCCAAGTTGAAGGTGTCACCTTCTTCGGTTGCTACAACAAGTCGCATATGGATGGTTTCGGGTGACGGGACTGGCTTGTCGGGGAGGACGTAAGCGGATAGTTCAGCCCGTGGCTTCCCCACAACTTCGCCGAGGCCCGAAGCCCGATCTGAGCCAGGCTCGATTTCCGGAATCGGCCTTGACGTGGCTCGAACGCTGAGCGGGAAGGCCCGGACTCACGAAGCGACGCCACTCGAGCGCTCGGTTCTCAGTCTGACCGTTCTCGCGGCTGCACATCTGCCGCAAAAACGACGAGTCGCTTGACTGACCTGGAACGCCACACAGGCTCCTCGACCCACGACTCTATCAGCCGGAGGCGCGCGGTTGGGCCGGGCTGTGGTTTGCATAGCCAACTGATTTGTCTGAGTGTCGCTTCAGTTTGATGCGGGACGATTCACTGGAACCAAACGGCAGACTGAACTGAAGTGTATACATTTGCGACTTTGGTGGACTACTCCTCGTAGGGGAGAGGGGAAGGGACAGACCACAGTACGAAGCGCACCACGGCGCCACGCGCAGCGCCCACAGCCAGCGGGCGACGCTATCCGCCGACATTCCACCGCCCGCCGAGTGAGCGCCGCGCGCACCCGGGCCAATCAGCCACCGAGCGAAGAAGGACGCCGCCGACGTTTAGTGCGGGGTCAAACTGCGGAGGAGCGAGACTCGAGCCGGGCAAGGCGAGAGTGCTGCGGGGGGTGAAGAATTGATGTGGTTTGGTTGGCTGACCCCGCGATTCAGCGAGGACCCGGGCCCGGGCGCCCAGAAATCTCGGAGTTGACGCTCGAGCCGGCGAGCGAGCGAGCCACACCAGTCTAAACTCTCACACTGGCGTCTTGGGCTCCCCGCTTTCTCTTCCGTTTTCACTCGTTCGCTCGTCAGCCTCAAAACAACTCACCTTCGACCACTCACAACAACCACTCATCTTTCATCAGAACCACCGCATGTCTCCCTCCGCCGCCAAGCCCACCGCCGCCGGCGCGGTCGCGCTCCCCAAGCGTCAGCCCGTGGCCGAGGGCTCAGCCCCGGCTGCGCCGGTTTGGTCGCTCGAGCAGGCGGCTCAGACCCCTGGAGGAGCCGCTCCAGCTGACGTGCCGCTGGGTAAGCTGGCTGTTTGTCGGTCAGATGGTAGCGGGGCGGTGGCTGATGAGTTGGGTTTCTTGCTTTTGGTGTTCAGCTGCCAAGTGCGACGTTCACAACCGGGAGCGGGTTGTATGCTGCAGGGAGCTCAAGGGAGACGACGAGCGCACGCTGGTCGATCCTGACATTGTGAGGGACATCATCATGTAAGCTATTCCTATACAAACGAGTGGGCGCAAGTCTCTAGCTGGACCACGACAAGTGGCCCAGGTGAGATGGCCGCACGCCGCCGCCCCGCCCACGCCGGTCATCTAAATCGTGAAACTGATTCGCTAACAATAAATCGTTCCTCTCGGCTCGCAGTGGTCTGGCTGATGGTCAGTAGCATTCTCAACTCTGCACCTGATGACTCGGTCCAGCTTTGGATTGTGTTTGCGTGATTTTGTCAGTTGAGCTTATTAAGCTGACCTGTTGCGCTCGTTTCGCCTGCTCAGGGTTGACGGTCCCGTTCGCGCTCACCGCTGGACTGTCGTCGCTGGGCTCTTCGCGCCTGGTGACTGTGGCCGGAGTGGCCGAGTTGGTGTCTGGTGCCATCTCAATGGGAGTCGGAGGATACCTCTCGGCCCAGGCTGAGCGCGACCACTTCCGCTACCAGCTCAAGTCCACCAGGGTAAGCATTCAAACAACAAGAACACGTCCACCTCTGCACTCAATCCTGGCTGACACGCTGTCGCTAAACCTCCAGGAGCGCGTGCAGCGCTCATGCGCGGGAGAGATGGAGCGCGAGGTGTCTGCGATCCTCTCGCCACTCGGCATCGAGGACTCGCTCTCGCGCCGGGTCGCCGGCTCGCTCCTCCAGGTCGAGGCCAGCCTCCCGGCCCCGGCGCCGCACCCTTCCATCGTCCAGCAAGTGCTCAAGGCGGTCGGCCGCCGCCCCCGCTTCTCGCTCGGCAACGGGCCCGACGAGCGCGCCTCGCTCCTGACCAAGGAGGAGCCCGACGACGACAAGGGCCTGACCGCGTTCCTGCTCAAGTTTGGCGAGGGCATGGAGGAGGTCGGCGACGGCCGCCTCGTCATCTCGGCCTTCACGATCGGCCTGGCCTACTTCCTCGGCGGGCTCGTGCCCTTGCTGCCATACTTCTTCATCCCGGTCGCGGGCGACGCGCTTTGGGTCTCGGTCGCCATCACCGCGCTCGTGCTCCTCCTCTTTGGTGGGTTCAAGCAGTACTTCACCGGCGCGACGATCGGCTGGCACGGCTACGCCTACGGGTGCATCTCCACCCTCGCCGTCGGTGGTTCCGCTGCCGCGGCATCGTTCGCGATCGTCAAGGCCCTCGAGGGAGGCGGACTGTAAAACGCGGTCGGCTCGACCACCTCGGAACGCTTCTCGCTTGGTTTTTATTCTCGTTACTTTTGATATCCGATATCCCGCTCTGAGGTGGGCGTCGCGCGTCGCAGCAGACTGCTGCTGCGAACGCCCCTTCACTTGTGGTCCGTGCTCTTTTACTGTACCACCCTACCTGTGTCATACTCTTGCCTACTGCAGTAATACTACGCATTTCTTTCCTCCCCTGCGTTCGTGCCGCCGAGAGCGATCCGACAGTCCCGCTCGAGTGGCGACCACCAGGCACGGAGGCCCACCTGGCTCGACACACCACTCGCCACTCTCTCCTCCTCACCATCACTGCCAACTCGGAAGTCGAGGAAAAGCAGCCAAGCTAAATGACCAATGCAGGCAAAACCATTCTACGACCGTTTGCTCCTCTTGCCCTCCTTCCTGGCCGCCTTGTCGAACGCAGTCCGGTTGCCGCCCTTCTTCGCCCCGCCCGCCGCGCCGGCCAGGCCGCTCGTCCCGGCGCCCTCGTCCTTCTCGACAACACCCGTCCTGGCACGCTTCATCTTGCCCATCTGCGCGTACGCGCCCTCGGCCCGCGAGTTGCGCATCTCACCCAGGAGGTCATCCAGCTCGGCGCCGAAGCCGCCCAGGCGGCGACCCTTGCCGGCGCCGAGGCCGCCGAACGCGACCTCCTCCTCCTCGGCGCGGCGCTTCTTGGCATCCTTCTTGGACATGCGCAGGCGGGTGAAGTTGTCCGTCTCGTACTGCTCGACCTGCTGGAGGTGGCGGGCCGTGCCGGACTGGAGGGTCGGGTCGACCGTGGTGGACAGGCCCGAGGTGGACTCGTGGTAGGGCGTGTTGGCGG
>Ga0233341_1000117_pt1 | contig 10569 bp, 6 predicted proteins | sample GEONDECOMP247_FD_180672 | JGI IMG/M metagenome (GOLD analysis project Ga0233341, IMG submission 180672) | Leaf litter microbial communities from Shasta-Trinity National Forest, California, United States - GEON-DECOMP-247 | ecosystem: Environmental > Terrestrial > Plant litter > Unclassified...
TTTTAAAAATACGTAATAGAACATTACGATATAGGCTTTAGCTGAAAGGATTTTGATGTTTTGAGGTATAAAGTACTAATTTTATTATATACTAAATAATATACATATCGCACTAGTAGAAAAAAAAAGAAATTTTCTTTTTTTAGCCTGGTTAGCATAAAAGTAATGCAACCGTTTTGTAATCGGTAGAAGTAAGTGCGATACTTGCACTGGGCTATAAGTTTTATGACTCTATCTTTATACATGTGGGTTGATGTAATTGGTAACATTATTGGCTCATGCCCAAAGTATAGAGGTTCGAGTCCTTTGCCCACATACAAAAATGGAAAGGTTATAGCTTAATTGGTAAAGCAAGCTGCTCATGATAGCTCAGATGAGTGTTCGAGTCATTCTAGCCTTATTTATATTTCTAGTATTTAAAACGAGAACTTTTTTTTCATGAATTCTTTTTTATTTATTCTAAGAAGACCAAATAGTAGTAAGAAGGAACAAACATATTATTCTATATATACACAAATCCGAGTGCTGGAATTGGTAGACAGGGCGAACTTAAGATTCGCTGACGTATCGTCGTAAACGTTCAAGTCGTTTTTCGGATAAGGAATATTAAAACGCGTAAGCGGGAATTTATGTAACTAGTCTATATACTATCATTCGACTTACCAAAATGGTTTTTCTTTGAGACCCATTCGTCCAATGGTTAAGACAGAACTCTTTCACTGTTAAAATAAGGGTTCGAATCCCTTATGGGTTATATTAGTTTAAATTAGAAAAGATCTTTTTTTCTATATATACTATAAATATCTTATTATTGGTAAGCTATTACTAAAGATATAAGTAGTACCTACTATATATGAAATGATAGAAGGGGGGTATAGTTTAACTGGTAAAACGGTGATTTTGCATATCATTAATTTAGGATCGATTCCTAATATCTCCATAAAAAATACAAATATTATAATTAACCATTATACTTGCTGCATATAAAATGAATGGAATCTATTTTCCTATTATATAAACTGTAAAAAGTAATTTCATACTACTTATTCTTATGATTTCTATGTGGAATATAGAAAATAAATAAGAGTAAAAAGTAGAGCTCAAGAAGCTCAACTGGCTGAGCGGAACTCTGAAGATGTTTAGGTTATAAGTTCGAATCTTATCTTGAGCAAATCATATGTACTTTATATAGAATAAAAATGGAATAATAATGCATTATATACCTAACAAAACTAATGTTATTCCACAATGGGTATGCTGGAATTGGTAGTCAGGTCCCGCTTAGGACGGGGTGGTATTAACCGTACAAGTTCAAGTCTTGTTACCCATATAATTTTATTTGTATAATGTATAACCTACTTGTTTAAATTTAATAATTTCTTTTTTTTTTAATGAGTAAAAGGGGTAATATCGAATAAATCTTGTTTTAAGGAGGTTATAGTTCAATTGGTAGAACAGCTGTATGTGGCACAGTAAGTTCCCTGTTCAAGTCAGGGTATCCTCCCTACTATTTTTTAGAGGCTCTAGGCCAGGATAGTTCAACAGGATAGAACATTAATTTCATGCATTAAGAATGAGAATTCGATTTTCTCTCCCGGCTTATTTATAAAGATAGTTTATGTAAAATATACATATGTACTTACTATCCTTTTATTTGAATACTTTTTTTCTTAAAAAAAAAGTATTCAATTTATCGTTTAAAGTTAAGCCCAAAGATCTACATAATAAGGTATTACACTACTTTTAAATGACAAATTTAACCAGAAGTAATTTTCAAGCCCATCCCTTTCATTTAGTATCCCCTTCACCTTGACCTATATCTATAAGTCTTAATTTATTAACTCTTACTACTACTGGGGTGTTAAGTATGCATAACTTCGCCCACGCATCTACAGTATTTTTCGTAGCACTATTTTTAGTGGTATATACTATGGCCTTATGATTTAGAGACGTAATATCAGAAGCAACTTACATAGGAAATCATACATTAGCTGTGCAAAGAGGAATTAATATGGGAGTCGCCCTATTTATAGTATCCGAAGCACTATTTTTCTTAGCTATTTTCTGAACTTTCTTCCATAGTGCATTATCTCCTAATGTTGAATTAGGAGCGCAATGACCTCCTATGGGTATACAAGCAATTAACCCTTTTGAATTACCTTTATTAAATACTGTAATATTATTATCATCAGGTGTAACTGTAACGTATGCGCACCACTCTTTAATACAAGGTAATAGAGCGGGTAGTCTTTATGGATTAGTATATACTATAATACTAGCCACAATATTTACAGGACTACAAGGAGTTGAATACTCTGTGTCTGGATTTTCTATCTCAGATGGAATTTACGGATCCTGTTTTTATTTTGGTACAGGGTTCCATGGTTTACATGTTATAATAGGAACAATCTTCTTAGCCGTAGGGTTATGACGTGTTTTAGCTTATCACTCTACTGAAAATCACCATTTAGGATTTGAATCAGGTATTTTATACTGACATTTTGTTGATGTTGTATGACTATTTCTATACATATCTGTATATTACTGAGGATCATAATAAATAATAAAATTTAGTTTTATCTTAAATTACCTTTATTTCTATACTTTACTTTACATAGCTATTTTGCTTTCTAAGTAAAGGTACAACTATGTATATGTATCACAATAATTTATAAAAAAAAAGGAAGGTTCCGTTTGTTGGTTGACGGGTTGAGCTGTAAACTCAATAGTTTCGGCTATCGAAGGTTCGATTCCTTTTCTTCCTATACATTCCTTTTGTAGTTATAAAATACATACAAAAGAAAAAGGATATATTTTCTCTCTAAAATAATACTTTATAAATAAAAAGGCTATAAAAATAATATCAGATATATTAAATATAATAATTCTTTATAATGCTGATGTAAGGGCATATATACTTTACTCCTATATAATATAAACTATGAAAAATTCAAATTTAAATACAATACATAATATAAATCACATAATTAAACAAAAAACAAATAATATCAATATAACAAAGGAAATGGTAGGATTTACATGAGAATCAAGCGATAAACTCATACGACATAATCCTGCAGCCACTACGGAATGAGATAATAGTGGTTATTCCTACATAAACGGAGAATCACAAGTATCTGCAGTAATTGACCAATCTACATATGAATTAGTCAGGCTCTTTTTTAACTCCAGACCGAAAAATCTAGATTCTAGCAAGTCTACTATGTTTAAACATAGATCTATTCTGAAGACATTCATAGGAAGACCTCGTGTGAAAAGTAGTCTGAATAGAGCCAGAATTACAATCTATAAATATAATAGACAGAAAGTCTATTATATGAATATGCTAAAAAAATCCTTTATGTTATCTCCCAATAAAAACCTGAAAAAACAGTCAGTAAATTTAAATGTAAAGGCCCCTTCTAAAAAATTAGTTACCACTATCGTTAATCCCTCATTTTACTCTTTTTTGAATTCCAAGAATAAAATAAATAGTAAAAAGACTGCCTTACCTATTACAGGTATAAAGAAAGATGTTTTTTCATTCTTAGGCAGAGAAAAAAAAGGAATAAGAACATATAGTTCTTATGCTGTTCCTTTTTTTTCTAGATACATAAAAAAAGAAACAAACGTTAGATATCTTTCGCAAAAAAGAATAACTCTAAACAACTCTAATATACGTAAAGTACCATCCGTACTTTCTATGACAAACAAGACTCTACCCACTGTAAAAAATAACAACCTATCTATAATACGGTCAGGAAAGGGAAGTCCTAATCTAGTAATTATCAGGTCAAATAGTAAGAAAATGATCGCCAACGCTAACAATATAGAGTCTACTATTAAATCAGAGCAAAATATACAAATACTGCGTAAGAATATAGAAATTCTAAAAAAAAGAATGGGGAAAAAAAGTGAAGAGACGAATTTTACTTCTGCTTCTGCTTCTAATAATAACCATATAGTTCTTACATATGTAAAGAAAGGTTACAAAAAGAATACTGATAGTAAAATGGTAACAAAATGGGGTAAACTCCCTTTTAATAAAAATTTACCTGGTACTTTTAAAATAGCCAAAAAGGGAGTTAGGATTTTTACTCCTAAATCTTATGGTATTAACAATATTAGATATTGATACCCTCCAGTTATAAGTTTAGCTAAGAATAGAAAAACTTATAAAAATATAATAAACAGTAGAAGATCAGTACAAAAAGGGAAAAACATTAAAAAAGAAAGATATAACACTCTCTCTAACAAACGTATTTCCCGTTGAATTCAGCGTCAGTTACAAAAAAAAGTACAAAAGGGAAAAAAAAGAATTTTTTTTAATATTCTAAGAAATAAAACATTCCAGCTTGTTCTAAGTACTCTTAATAATTCTTTTAAAAGCAAACCTTCTGTTTTAGTACTTAATAAAATAGAAAATTATTCTATTAAATTCTTTTTAAAGGTACAAAGTTTAAAATTATTCCTATTTAATTATGCGAATATGGGAACTTATAAATGTACACCTAATTTTGTTCTTACTATATGAAATAAGTTGATAAATACAACTAATTCACCTTTATCTACTTTTCTATTAACTAAAAAGGGAGAAAAAATAAAAATATTTTCTACATTAGGAGAAAGAAAAGGTAATAATATGATTATACCAAGCCTACGACTTGGTAAGTTGGTTGGAAAATTCTATAAAAGAATATTTGCATCTAAATTTTATTATACTATACTATGAACTTATTACATGAAATCTAACAATCTATATTTATCACGGTTAAACAATATTCTTAAAAAAAGATACGGGAAAAAAATAACACTGAATATAGTAGATTTAAAATACATATATTTAGATAGTAACATTATGGCAGAAGCCATAACTACTAAATTAAAAGATAGAAAGAAAAGAGTTCTTAGGGTATTAAAAAGAGCTTTAGGTCTAATAAAAAAACCCTACTTTAAAATACATTTTTATAATAAAAAAAAAACGTTAGAACAATTAAATGTGAATTTCTTATTAATGGATAAAAAATTGAATATGTCTACATATTCCTTAAGCAATAATATTCTAAATAAATATTTGTTTAAAAAACCTAGTGATTATAAATCTCGTTTATTACTTTTCCATTTAAAACATAAAATAATAAGTGGTGTAAGACTAGAAGGTTCAGGTAGGCTAACAAGAAGATTAACAGCGTCAAGATCTATATCTAAATTTAAGTACATGGGTAGCTTACAAAATATAGAATCTTCTCGTCAAGCTCTTTCTACTGTTATGCTAAGAGGATATATGAAATCTAACTTACAATATATGAATATAAACAGTTATAATCGTAATGGTGCATTTGGTGTAAAAGTATCAGTAAGTTCTTATTAAATTTTTCAATTCTTATTACTCTAAAGATTGAAAAAGAAAGAAAGAAAAAAAGATAGTTCTACAAAAGAAATTTTCTTTTGTAACCAAAATACCCCCATAATCTACTAATAGTAGATTATGGGGGTACAAAGCGGGAAAATTAGGTATTACTTGTTTTTACTCTTTTATTATTCAAAAAAGAATATGATTCTAGTAAAGGTTCGATTCCTTTTTTTTGCATTAGAGGCAAACACCCTTTCATTTTACAATGAAGGCTTATTTATTAAATTGCTTTGTCTAACACTTTTTTTGTAATAAAAAAGTAAGGTTGAAAATACTTTTAAATTTTAATATGAATTTATCCTTGATTTTATTTTTAATAGGTATATTGGGTTTTGTTTTAAATAGAAAAAATATTATATTAATGCTTATTTCAATAGAAATAATGTTATTAGCTATCACATTTTTAATATTAATAAACTCCTTTAGTTTTGATGATATACTAGGTCAAACCTTTGCTATATATATAATAGCAATAGCTGGAGCAGAATCCGCTATAGGATTAGGTATTTTAGTGGCATTTTATAGATTAAGAGGAAGTGTTGCTTTAGATTACAAATAATGTATTTAGCTTTAATTCTTTTCCCCTTATTATCTTCCATCGTATCCGGATTTTTTGGTCGTAAAATAGGTGTTAGCGGAGCACAATGAATAACATGTACTTCTGTTATAATAACAACAATACTGGCAATCGTTGCTTTTTTTGAAGTAGGATTTAATGGTATACCTGTAACAGTGAAATTATTCAGATGAATAGATTCTGAATCCTTGAATATATTATGAGGATTTAATTTTGATTCGTTAACAGTATCTATGTTAATACCAGTACTAATAGTTTCTTCTTTAGTTCATATATATTCAATAGGATATATGAGTCATGATCCGCACAATCAGCGTTTCTTTAGTTATTTAAGTCTGTTTACTTTTATGATGATTATATTAGTTACGGCCAATAATTTTTTACTTATGTTTGTTGGATGAGAAGGTGTAGGAGTCTGTTCTTATCTATTAGTGAGTTTTTGATTTACTAGAATAGCAGCTAATCAGAGTTCTATATCCGCTTTTTTAACGAACAGAGTGGGTGATTGTTTCTTAACTATAGGTATGTTTGCTATCTTATGATCATTTGGTAATATAGATTATGCTACTGTATTTTCTTTAGCTCCATATATGAATGAAAACATTGTTACTATAATCGGTATATGCTTATTAATTGGAGCTATGGCTAAAAGTTCTCAAATAGGTTTACATGTTTGGTTACCAATGGCGATGGAAGGTCCTACACCTGTTTCTGCATTAATACACGCTGCTACTATGGTTACAGCGGGTGTATATCTATTAATGCGTTCATCTCCTTTAATAGAATATAGTTCGACAGTATTGATGCTATGTCTATGAATTGGAGCCATTACTACTGTATTTAGTTCACTTATAGGTTTATTCCAACAGGATATTAAAAAAGTGATAGCTTATTCTACTATGTCACAACTAGGTATGATGGTTATAGCTATAGGTTTATCCTCATATAACATTGCTTTATTTCATCTAGTAAATCATGCATTTTATAAAGGACTACTTTTCCTAGGTGCTGGGTCAGTAATACATGCTGTAGCTGATAATCAGGATTTTAGAAGATATGGAGGATTAAGACCTTTTTTACCTTTAACTTATTCAGTTATGCTTATAGCCTCTCTTAGTTTAGTAGCATTTCCTTTTATGACAGGATTTTATTCTAAAGATTTTATATTAGAATCTGCATACGGACAATTTTATTTTTCTAGTATAGCTGTCTATTTCATCGCTGTTATAGGAGCTATGTTTACAACTTTATATTCAGTAAAAGTACTATATCTAACTTTCTTAACAAATCCTAATGGACCTTTAATCAATTATAAAAAAGCTCATGAAGGAGATATATATATGAGTATTCCATTGATTATATTAGCTATATTCTCTATATTCTTTGGATATATTAGTAAAGATATATTTATAGGATTAGGTACAGGTTTTTTCATCGATAATGGATTGTTTATACACCCTTCTCATGAAATAACTCTGGAAACTGAATTTGCTGTGCCTTTATTATTTAAATTATTACCATTAGTATTTACAATTACATTAACTATTATATCAATATTATATTCTGAGTTTTTCCCTAGTCCATTGATACATTTTAAATTATCTAGATTAGGATATAATATATTTGGATTCTTTAATCAAAGATTCCTTATAGAACTATTTAATAACGAATATATTACAAATGTAGTTTTAAAACTAGGTGGTCAAACAACCAAAGTACTAGATAATGGATCTATTACTTACATAGGACCATATGGTTTAGAGTTAGGTTTAGTAAAGTTAAGTAAAAATATATCTACCTTAGACTCAGGTATAATAACATCTTATGCTTTATATATTTTAGCTGGATTTATATTTTACCTTTTCTTTTTTGGTATTGAGGATACTATTCTTATTTTATTGATATTATATGGATCCTTTTTTATAGTAAAAAAGAATGACAATTTGAAAGAATCTACTTCAAAATATAGATCTCTTACAACCTCTTAAGCTCAAGTCATCCCCTATGACTAACGCTAGCGATGACAAACAGATATACTTTTTATGCATTATATTTCTATACGAATATTAGAAATAGTACCAACTGAAAAAAAAAGTAATTTTACTCTTTTTTTCGACCCCTGTGTTTTTACTTAGTAAATATAGTAAAAACAGAGTAAATAGTTACCTATCTATTTTATCTTGTCCTAATCTAGGAACTTACACTTTAGGATTAAAAATACTCCATATATACACTTATATATATGAGATTTGAGAATTCCTCCTAAAAAAATACGCTTGCACAGAGAAATCTGCCACTAAGTATAATTTTTTATGACGTTCAATTTTATTTACTACACTATGTTATATTTAAGTACTATTACATCTATTATTGAAGTTATTTTAATAACTGTACCCGCGTTACTTATAGTAGCTTATGTTACTGTCGCTGAAAGGAAAACTATGGCTAGCATGCAAAGAAGATTAGGGCCTAACGTAATAGGTTATTATGGTCTATTACAAGCATTTGCGGACGCTCTAAAATTACTATTAAAGGAATATGTTTCTCCTACACAAGCTAATTTTATTTTATTCTTTCTTGGTCCTATAATAACTTTAGTATTTTCTTTACTAGGATATGGAGTAATACCATATGCACCAGGTTTATCTGTTTTTGATTTTAATTTAGGTATACTTTATCTTTTAGCTGTTTCATCTTTGGCTACTTATGGTATTCTATTGGCAGGTTGATCTGCTAATTCTAAGTATGCCTTTTTAGGTTCACTTAGAAGTACCGCTCAGTTAATAAGTTACGAATTGATTTTAAGTTCTGCTATATTACTAGTTATTTTCTTAACAGGTAGTTTAAATCTAAGTGTAAATATAGAAGCTCAAAAAGCTGTCTGATTTATATTTCCGTTATTCCCTGTATTTTTAATCTTCTTTATTGGTTCGGTTGCAGAAACAAATAGAGCACCCTTTGATCTTGCTGAGGCTAAAAAAGCGGCAGTAAAAAAAAGATTACTTTTTTTTTATTTTAACCTTTCTTATTTTATTCTATTATTTTATTACTCCTTTATTAGTATCTAAAATAAGAAGCTATCTTCTGATTTGGCCTCATATAAGATTGCTGTATGCTAGAATATTCTGTAATATATTTATATTAAGAATAATTAGCAGGAAATCTACTTTCATTACTAGAAAATTATATGTTCCTTTAGTTACGTATATTCCATTTTAGGTAAAAAGAAGCTAGAGTTCCTTAGAGACTTCTCGCAATCATTGACTATTTATTGGTCAATAACAAAGTCCTACCCAGTTTGAAAATACTGGATAAAAAGTCTTAGACATATTTTTACTATTTTTGAATAAGCATAGTAATAATATGTTATTTATTTAGGAATCAGAACTTGTTAGTGGTTTTATGACTGAACATGCTGCTGTTATATTTGTTTTCTTTTTCCTAGCTGAATATGCTAGTATTGTACTTATATGTATTTTAACTACCATTTTATTTTTAGGAGGATATTTATTGAATATTATGCCTTTACTCTACTTATGATATATTTTGGATATAAGCACAGTTTATTTAGTTAATGATTTAATGCCTGCTTTTTATTCTTTCTTTATATTATTAGAACCAGTGGAAAATATCTCATTATCTAATCCATTTACTCCTGAAAATCTATCCTTTTTCATTGCTGAAAAAGAAAGTGTCGTATTTGATCCGTTATTAGAAGGTATACTTAGTGGTATAATACTGGGTGGAAAATCCTGTATTATGATCTTTGTATTTATATGAGTAAGAGCATCATTTCCTCGTATACGTTTTGATCAATTAATGTCTTTCTGTTGAACTATTTTATTACCCCTTGTTATAGCCTTTATTATACTAGTACCATGTATTCTATATAGCTTTGAGATATTACCTAGTAATTCTATCTTCTTTTAAAGGATAAAAGTAGTATGCGTTTTTTATATATTTTTATATTTATATCTTTCTAGTTATTGTATAAAGGTAAAATAAAAAGTAAGTATTTATTATTTACGTATATTGACATTAATAAATACCTTGTTCACGCATACGCGGTATTTTATTTTAGTTACAACCCTTGCGCACAGATTTTTATGTAACTGATTTAAAGTATAAAGGGATAAGTTGCAGATGGCTCTGCGTTTTGATTGCAGATCATAAATTTGAAGTTCGATTCTTCCTTATCCCTACTATCCTATGTTTTATTTAGGTTTTTCTTCCTTTGGGTTTAAATAGTAATAAAAAAAGTAGCTCTTCAAGTATACAAATAGTTTATTCATACAATGAACACAACTTTCATCACATTCAACATGAATACTAGCCCACTTGACCAATTCGAAATAAGAGACTTAATCAGTCTAGATCTACCTGTACTAGCTAATATACATTTATCTTTAACAAATATAGGATTATATCTAGTTATAGCTTCCGTTATTACATTATTATTTAATACATTAGCTACTAATCAAAATAAAATAGTATCTAACAACTGATCAGTGAGTTTAGAAACAATATATGCAACTGTACATGGTATAGTAGTAAATCAAATAAATGCGACAACAGGTCA
>Ga0233341_1000118_pt1 | contig 10515 bp, 9 predicted proteins | sample GEONDECOMP247_FD_180672 | JGI IMG/M metagenome (GOLD analysis project Ga0233341, IMG submission 180672) | Leaf litter microbial communities from Shasta-Trinity National Forest, California, United States - GEON-DECOMP-247 | ecosystem: Environmental > Terrestrial > Plant litter > Unclassified...
CAGGACCGAGACGGCAGCAAGGTGGGCAACCATTTTTGTGGGAGAAGAAAAAGTTGAAGCGAGTGGGGTGGGGCTGCTGGCGAGCAAGTTGTGAATAGATTCAAGCCTGGTGAACGGAGTGGACGGAGGGTTTTAGGTTAGCCCGACCCGAGCTAGACATACCACTCAACACCCGCCCACCGCCCCTTCAACCTGGACGCGTCCAGCCGCAGCCCGCCACGACGAGCAACTTACAGAGTCAGGGAACGGAGAGCGTGCGGGATGCCAAGCGAGCTGAAAGGGGGGAGGTTATGCGATGCGAAGGAAAAAGAAAAGGAGGAAGGTGCACGAAGGAGCTGAGCAAACAGGAGGAGGAGAACAAGAAGCACGGCGGGCAAGGCCCGAAGGAGATAGCGCTCCGCGCTCCGGCTGTGCGCAGCTGCTAAAAATGGCCCCTCCGCGCGCGGAGTGGGCCCCTCCGCCGGAGCCGGAGCCGGACCCCTCCTCGAGCGAGCTCGAGCTCGCGGCCCTCCGCAACAGCCCACGAACCGATTCGGATCGCTCAACGACCCCGCTCGACCGCTGGGTCCCTTTTGGTGGCGGATGACAACCTCCTCGCAGCGGCGTTTTCACTGTTGCAAGGCGCCTGAGCGGGCGGCGCGTCGTGAGCGTCGCACGTCCCCCGGGCTTCTCTGGCCAGCTTGCTCTCGTGGACCTCCGCCTCTCCTGTCTCGGCATCGCCCCTGGTCTCGCGCGCGAGGATGTGTGGGGTCGGCGCCCTCCGCACGGCGACGGCACGTTCGAAGCGGCGCTGCCGGGGAAAATTGGCGGGTAATGAGAGGTTGGTTACCAGTCCTCAATGGTGTCGGCCTGCCGCGAGGCCTGCCGGGCGCAGGGTTGCGCCGCCTCGGGGCTGTTTCGAAGGCAGCAGAGCAGGCCCGGGCCGGTGCGCGCGCGGGGGCTCGAGTGCGCAGGCCGCCTTCCCACAAGGGCGGGCTCGCTGCGGCCCTCGGCGCCAAGGGGGGTGCAGCTTGGCCCGCCTCGTCCCGTAGCATCCGGGGGCTGGGACTGTACGACCAACATGCTTTCGGCATACCTGCTCTCGGCGAGGACGTGCCGGGCGCACTCGGGTGCCAGCACCGCGACGGCCGGGTGCCGGCGAGAGAACGAAAGCGTGCGAAGCCTCAAGCCCAGGGGCCGCAGAACCGGAGCCCAACCGGGGCGCGCACGGAAAAAGAAAACAGGCCCCTGAGTGTATGCACGAGCCCCCTTCCTCCCGCGCCCCGGCTCGCGAGCACAAAAAAACAAACACGCGGTGCAGGCTTCAGGCGGCGCCCATTAGCGAGCCTCGATCCCGCTTGCGTGCAGGAAACCGCAGTCGTTGTTGCGTTGCAACACGTCCGGACCGGTTTGGCGACAGCTCGGTGGTTGGCTGTTCACTCTTCTGGGGTGGCGCGAGGCCCACCGTATCGGTCCCGAAGGCGCTTGTCAGAGTGCCACGCGGAGCGGACAAGGGCTTCCTTTTGAGGAAGCTGTTTAATTGTTAATGTGGAATAGGAGGCCCGAGGCCGGGCGGGTGGTGAATGCGGGAGCGATAAGGTTGGGGTGAGGCCGGGTTGCGGAGGGGGATCGAGGGCAACGATTAACAGGCCCAGGCGCAACCAACGGTCGGCCGCTAATGATTACGCCACCCCCCGCGCTGCTGCGATGGGCTCAACCCCGCCAAGAGGGGCTGCAAGGTCCGAGCGATGTGTAGTGTTTGACTATCGGGCACTTCGGATGCATTCTGCCCAGCGCTGTAGACGGTGGTCGAGCTGTGCAAGCTTGCCAGACACGGGGGGGCTTAAGGAGACGCAGGGGGACCGGGGAGAACGAGGGCGCGTCCATCTTCCTGGCCACCGCTTCTCACCCGCGTTTAATCAAGCCAGGCTCCAGTCATGCGCAGCCACTCCAAGACAGATGATTTGACAGCTGGGTTAGAAAAAGTCTGCCGGGCATTGCAACGAGCGCGCCGAACAAGGGAGAGGGCTTGCCTACTAGTGGCGCATGCGACCGCCGCCCAATCAAATCCTGAAACACGCCGGCTGAGCAGGGCTGGGGCGATGCGTTGGCGCAATGTCGACGGGAAACAAGACATGCTTACATTCGAGCTGGATGGCAAGGGTCAGGAAGTGCGAGGGGTGGCAAACAAGCTCTCGGCGGCATGGTGGCTGCTTGAGCTCGAGGCGCGGGAGGCGCGGGCGGCGACTAGGGCTCGGCTGGGCGAGTCGGATCGGTCTAGCCGGGGGGACGGGGGCCGGGCTCGGTCCGACTGGCGAGCACAACCCATTAGACGGACCTCATCCACGACCGCCCAACCCGACTAGGCTCGCCCAACGACCCGCTTCCGGCTCAACCAAGCCAGAGGAACGACTCGACGCAGATACGAGCTCTTGTGTGATTGTCGGACCGACGCGCGTTGGTAGTGTGATATCGGGATGAGCCAACCGCCAGGGTTCGACTACGAGGATGTGGAGGACAGGGATGGAGTTAGGCTCAGTTGGAACGTGTTTCCTGGGAGTAGGATCGAGTCAACCAGGACCGTAGTACCAATCGCTGCTGTGAGTAATCCCACCCCCTCCTCCCCCCTCCGCTCCCCCTCCCCCTCCCCCTCCAGTTCGGCAGCTCGCATCCGCCCACGCCAACCCATTAAACTTGGCCAGGCCCGAGTGCCCGCACTGACACGCATTCAATCTCATGCTCTAGCTCTATACTCCGTTGAAGGAGCGTGCGGACCTTCCGCCTGTCTTGTATGAGCCTGTGACGTGCAAGACGTGTCGGGCTATCCTGAACCCTTACTGCCAAATTGACGTGCGCGGCAAGCTGTGGATCTGCCCGTTCTGCCTCCAGCGCAATGCGTTTCCTCCGCACTACAAGGACATCTCGAGCCAGAATCTCCCGGCCGAGCTCCTGCCCAAATACACCACCATCGAGTACACACTCTCGCGCCCGGCCGTCGTCCCCCCCATCTTCGTCTACGTCGTCGACACGTGCCTCGACGACGACGACCTCAAGGCACTCAAGGAGGCCATCATCGTCTCGCTCTCGCTCCTCCCGCCCCACGCGCTCGTCGGCTTGATCACCTACGGCACCATGGCCCAAGTTCACGAGCTCGGCTACGCCGAGTGCGCGAAGTCGTACGTGTTCAGGGGCAGCAAGGAGTACTCGCCAAAGCAAATTACAGAGATGCTCGGCCTCACCACGGCCCCGAGACCCGGAGGACCGGGAGGACCGGCCGCGCCCGCAGCGCCACCACCGGCCGCGTTCGGGGCCGCCCGGTTCCTGCTCCCAGTCGACCAGGTCGAGTACAGCCTGACCAATATCATCGAGGCCCTCACCAAGGACCCGTGGTCGGTCGCGAGCGACAGGAGGCCACAGCGGTGTACCGGAGTCGCGTTGAGTGTCGCGGTTGGGATGCTCGAGGTGAGTAGGCTGTAGCCGGGTGGGGGTGGTGCCGACCCAAACTGACTGGATGGTTGTCTTAATTTTTACAGTCGGCGTTCGCCAACACTGGAGCGCGTATCATGCTGTTCACTGGAGGGCCTGCGACCGAGGGACCTGGAATGGTCGTCGGAGTCGAACTAAGGGAGCCAATTCGTTCGCACCATGACATTGAGCGCGACAACGTGAAGTACTACAAGCGCGCTTGCAAGGTAAGCCTCGCGCGTACGACTCTACTTGATTGAATAGATCCACCAAGCTGACGTTGGCCTATGGGATATAGTTTTACGAGTCCCTCGCTCGGCGCGCCGCGCAGAATGGGCACGCGATCGACGTCTTCTGCGGATGCCTGGACCAGGTCGGTCTTTTGGAGATGAAGTCGCTCTCAAACTACACCAACGGGTACATGATCCTGGCCGACTCTTTCAACATGACCCTGTTCAAGCAGTCGTTCCAGCGCATCTTCGTCAAGGACGAGCAGGGCCACCTCGCCATGGGCTTCAACGCCACCTTCGACGTCCAGACCACTAAGGAGCTCAAGGTGTCGGGCATGATCGGCCACGCCATCTCGGCAAACAAGAAGACGGCTTGGATTGGAGAGACCGAGATCGGCATCGGACAGACCTCGGCGTGGAAAATTTGCTCTCTCGACCCCAAGACGGCCAACGCCGTCTACTTCGAGGTCGTCACCCCGGCCGGCCAGGTCCTCCAGCCGGGCGCACGGGGCATGATCCAGTTCGTGACCCACTATCAGCACTCGTCGGGGCAGTTCAGGCTCCGGGTGACCACTGTCGCGCGTAACTTTGCTGAGGCCGGGCACCCGTCCATCTCGGACAACTTTGACCAGGAGGCGGCCGCGGTCCTGATGGCCCGGATCGCCGTCTTCAAGGCCGAGATCGACGACAGCCCGGACGTGCTCAGGTGGCTCGACAGGATGCTCATCAGGCTCTGCCAGAAGTTTGCCGAGTACAGGAAGGACGACCCTTCCTCTTTCAAGTTGAACGACAACTTCATGATCTACCCCCAGTTCATGTTCCACCTGCGCCGGTCCCAGTTCCTCCAGGTCTTCAACAACTCGCCCGACGAGACGGCCTTCTACCGCCACATGCTCAACATGGAGGACGTTAACAACTCGCTCGTCATGATCCAGCCCACGTTGATGTCGTACGCGCTCGAGCAGCCCCCGCAAGCTGTCCTGCTTGACTCGATCTCGATCCAGCCCGAGACGGTCCTCCTGCTCGACACCTTCTTCCACATTCTCATCTTCCACGGAGAGACGGTCGCCGCGTGGCGCAAGGCGGGCTACCATGAGCAGGAGGGATACGAGAACCTGGCCAAGCTGTTGGAGGATCCCCAGGTTGACGCCCAGGAGCTGCTGCTGGACCGGTTCCCAATTCCCCGTTACGTCGTGTGCGACCAGAACGGTTCCCAGGCTCGCTTCCTACTTTCAAAATTGAACCCGTCAACGACTCACGTGTCTGGCAACCCTCGTAAGCTGCTCGTGCGGTCGGCTGACTGGTTGTCAAGGAGCGCTCGAGCTAACTCACAACGCGTTTGCCACTCGCAGAGTACGGTGCGGCCCCGGCGGGCGCGGCCATCTTCACGGACGACGTCTCGCTGCAGGTCTTCATGGAGCACTTGTGGGTATAACTCCTATAGGTATCCGAACGTGGTCAGATTGCGGTGGCTGACTGGCTTGTTTCGTTGTGTGCGCAGGCGCAAGCTGGCGGTCACGGGCACGTCCTAGGCTGCATGAGGGAGGGGAGAGGATGGCCGGATTAAGGCTTGACGCGCAGTTGTAACGAAGCCGCTACGAAAATAAAAAGTGGGCACCCTGTGGAATACCCTTAGACCTGTGTACCAAATTTGGTGGAGGCGAGCGGGTGTCTGCGGGTGGAAGGAGAAGGGGGCACTGTTGCGTCCTGCAGCTCAGTGAGTGGCGGAGGACGGGTCGCGATGGGGGAAAAGAGGCCCTCGTCCCGTGCGACAGCAAGGACCGGGGCCGCGGCGGGGAGGGATTGGTGCGGATGGGGACCGAGGCGGTGGCGTCAGCGGATGTGACCCCGGCTGTGCCTTTAGGTCCTCGGCCCGAATAGCCAAACAACCGAGCCTCCAAGCCAACGCTCTACCAAACTCGGACAACTTCGTCCTTTCTCTCTTTCTCTCTCTCTCCTCCCCCGTCTCCTCGACCCCTTACCGCGCCCTTCAAAATGGCCTTCACCCTCACCCGCGAGTTCATGGACCAGCTTTCGGCCGCCGCGGCCAAGGGCGACTTTGGCCCGTACATCGCGTCGGTCGACCCCGACGTCGAGTGGCGCATTGGCGGGAGCGAGGACAAGGGAAGCGGAAGGGAGGGGGTTTACGTCAGTTGGCCGGTTCGACGGCAACTTTTGACTTGTGTGCGAGGTTGAGACTTGGCGAGCGGGCTGACGGGTGGTGGGTTGGGCTGGTCATCCACGGGCAGAACCTGGCTGGAGTCAAGGAAGGCTTCCTTGCTAGGCAGGCCGACGTTTTCCCCAACGGGATCAAAGTCGAAACTCTGTCGACTGTGGTAAGCCCACGCAGTGGCTGGCTCGGATCCAAACCCTCCGTTGGTTATGCTTCGCGCGCTGAACGCGCTCTCGCCACTCGGCTGTTGCCATGCAGATCGTCGGCAACACTGCCATCGTCGAGACCAAAGTCTCGGGCGAGTCGGCCAAGGCTGGACCTTACGTCAACTAGTCAGCTCAAATTGACTGGCTCGGGTCGGATCGTCTCGTCGATTCTGAGTGCAAGACTGACCAGACTCCTCTCTCCGTGGCCGGCCTTCCAGCCTGTGTATCGTGACCGAGTACTCGGCCGAGACGGGCAAGGCGGTCAGGATCCGCGAGTACCTCGATACCAACAAGGGCTTCGCCATGCTCACTGCCCACGGCATCTAGTTGACCTGTGACATCTGGAGTGTTTCTGAGTAGCTCTCGCGTCTTCAGCGAATGTGCATTTGTTGCGGCAGGTCTTTGTGGCGCGAGTGGCGAGAGGTCAATAGGCGCGCCGGGAGCCGTCTCGAAAGGGGGCAGGACCAACGCGTTGCTGCGCTTTGAGATTCGCCAGCCTTAGCAAACTCATTCACGAAGTGTTAGGTCGGGATCAGCACCGCAGCACCTTGTCCATCCCGCCGACCTGCGCACCCGAGCACCAACCAACGCCCCCTCGCCAACGCCAACGCCAACGCCATCGTGCAGCTGTTCAGCTCAATCACCTGGAATCCATCATGGCCCAGACCAAGTTTGACGAGTTGGAGCACTCTGACCCGGTCACGTTGGCGGTGACCAAGACGCCAGCAGCAGGAGGCGGGCATGTTCGGCCTTTTCTCTGGTTGCTCTTTGCGCTCGCAGTCCCCTTCCGCCGGGTCCATCTCGGACAGCAGCCTGGCCACCCTTCCGCGCTTCCCCGTTCGCCCCAGTCACCTCTCAAGAGCCCGACAATGCAGCAAACTGCGCCATTTCTGTCTTGCGAGGAGCAGTGTTATCGAAAACGGAAGCAAGTTAACCTCCTCCTGTCCTTTGTTCGCCCTTGCTTACTTTGCGTAGTGCTGCGACGCGATCGGACTCAAGTCAGCAAAACATAAGAACCAGCGCCCACTTTCCGACCGCTGTGTGCACTTACCAAGCTCCAAGTCGACAGCAGCCGCCTCCTGTTGACCTCCTCCGGCTCGAGCCCGGGGTAGCCGTACGTCAACGGCGACAGAAACTGGAACGCGCCCAGCTGGACCAGGACCAGCACGAGCACGGCCACGACCATCCCGGTCGTCACCTCGGCCCGCATCCGAGGCCGACGCCGGGTCAGCGGGCCCGCGACCGAGACGGGGAAGTTGATCGTCTCGCTCGCGACAAAGTGGAACACGGCCCCGGCGACTAAGGCCGAGCACAGGTGGGCGGGGAGGTAATGGTGCAGGAAGAGCTGGCGCGACATGGTGTAGAACGGGAAGTAGTGGAACGCCCACGCGACGAAGAAGAAGCCGCCAGAGTTGTACAGCCGGTTCCTGACGGGGACCGGGATCGGTGTCAGACCCCGTCGCTTGGCGAGCTGGTCAGCACCGAGGACACCGACAAAGACGGACAAGGCCATGACGCAGATCCACCACGACGCCACGTTGCCGATCATGTAGACCTGCTGCTTGAGGTCGCTCTGCCCGGTCCAGAACGAGATGCCGCTTAGGAGGAACGGCCAGTTAACTGGCGACGACGCGTACGGGTGCGAGTCGGTCAGGCCCGCGTTGTGCTGGAGCATGGCGATCTGCAGCTCGAAGAACTTAGTGAAAAAGTTGAGCTGCTTCTGCTCGCGCGCCTTCTTTGGGGGGCGCGTGTGGTCCTCGGGCGCGTCGAGCTCGCGGACGATTTCGTTGGCGAACCACGAGGTGGACTTATCCTTGAGGTTCTTGTTGCCGTTGACCTCCTGCTGTTTGTAGCCCCACTCTGGCAGGACCGGGTCGGTGTGGGTCCACATGGCCACCCGGGTATCCTTGTGGATCAGCTGAACGTGGCTGCTCTTCGTCATCCACGCCAAGCCCCGGTGGCCGTCGAAAATTGATAGCTCGAACAAGGTGTCGGTCTCCTTCTCGTCATCCTCGCCGTCCCAGGTGGTGAACTCGGTGTTGGTTGCGAGGGTAGTGCACGCCACGTCGTGGGTGAGCAGGAAGGTGTCGGTGACGACATGCTTGAGCTGGATGATGTCGCCGCTCCTGACTACGCGTCCGCGACCCATCTCGGGAACCTCCTTGGTCGGCATCACAATCCAGTTGTTGTTGGTGTCGTTGAAGGGGTAGCCCGTCACCTGCTGCCCTGCGCTCGAGATACGCCCGTCGTCGTACTTGAGCGGGTACCGGTCCGGGTGCGAGTGCAGGAACGCCTTGGTGAGCTTGTGCTGAAGCGTGATGGTGTCGTAGTAGCGGATCTCCTCAGCCGCAAGCGCGAGCGGGCTATCCTTGAGGGTTTGCTGGAATGCGGGGCTCATAAAGTCATCGCCGGTGCCCGACTTGTTGAGAACCTTGAAGTGGACCCAGAACCAGAACAGGTAGACGATCGCCGGGACGACGATCAGTCCCAACGCGCGCGCGGCAAAGTGTTTGGCAACGTGCGACTACGAGGTACACAAAACCAGACGGGAATCAGCAAAGGTGGGATCACGAAGGGGAGGCACGGGAAGGGCTGCTTACGATGGTGTAACCCCTCTTGACGTCGAGGAGGTTCCACAGGTCAATTGCGACGGCGGTGCCGACGGTCAGGAAGGCAAACAAGCCAACCATCTTGCAAGAGATGGTCAAACTGAGGAAAACCCCGGTCAAAACCATCCAGCTCCACCACCCAGCCGTGAACTCGCTAAACAACGAAAAAATCAACCGTCAGCCGTGGCGCTCAGCCCTCACACGGATTTAAGCGTGAGCCGGTGACTGACCTGTACCGGAGCTTGTAGAACCGAATGTAACAGTAGAACGAAACGGCCATGAACAGAATCAAAGGCGCGTCGAGCAGGATCAGGCGGGTCTGGGCAATGTGGCCGTTGTCGAACAGGACGAGCGCAGTGGAGAAGAGGGCGACGATGGTCGGGTAGCCGCTCTCGCGCATGATGGCGTAGATCACAGCGGGCACGATCGAGCCGAGGACGGCGCCGAGAGTGCGTAGTCCTACGTAAGGGACGTTGTTGGTGATGTAGTTGTCGCCAATGTTTTCAAACTCAAAGTGTCCGTCGTAGCCGATCAGCCAGCCCTGGGCCGCAAGCATGAGCTTGGCCCTGGTGGCGAAGGGGGGGGCGACGCAAGGCTTAAGTCAGCACTGATCGGGCTATCAAGGGCCGGAGATTCGAGAGTGAGAGACTGGGTGAGCAATCGAGTGTGATGTTACTTACAATGGTGGATGAACGTCGAAGAAGAATTCGCGCCTGATGTAGTAGGAAGCGAATTTGCCGAAGTGAACTTCGTCAAACCTGCCACAGCCACAGCCACAGCCACGGCCAACCACCACACCATCCTCTTAGCCTCAATCCACGACCTGGGCCCACCTTCAGTCTGGTAAAAGTAATGTGGTTCGGCTTACACTACCGAGTCTGGGTGGTCGATCCTCCAGAACCTGAAACCCGCTCCGAGGGCGACGATGGCTGCGATGATGATCAACTCAACAGGACGGCCCATTAAAAACTCGGCATCGACCGTCTATACAAGTTGACCATCTTGGTTAGCTCATTCATCACAAGACAAGATTGGACTGATTGGTTGGATCGAGCGCGGCTTTGTAGTCGATTGAGACTAATCTAGTTTAGTCCATGTTGATAACCAACCCCAGCCCAAACCATAACCCGTACGCCCACCCTACAACGGCTGTCAACCTAGCCCTCTAATGATAGGTTATTGCTAACCTTTTCTCCTGTTGGGATTGGTTGGTACTCGAACTCCTTGAGTGAGCGCTCGTCTGTGCCTGCCACGGTGGCCGAGTCGGCGCTCGCAAGCGGGCTGGCCGAGTTGGGACCGTTGCGGTGTCGGATAGGAGGCTGCATTTAGCCACAATCCTCAACAGACTCAATCGATCGGAATCCACTAGTTGAACTACTGAGCAGGCGAGGCGGTGATGTGGAGGTGAGATGTGTTTGTTCGGGCTCTGGTTGAATCGGGCTCGACGCGTGCGTGCCCAGCTGCTGGCCACGCGCCCGCCGCGGGCGCGCAGGCGCGAGCGAGCGCTCAGGCCTGGCCGCAGTCAACCAACCGCCGCCTATTGAGTCGACTCTAATCTGGGCTGGTCTCTCCTATCCTGAATAGTTTTCTTGCCCTTCCCAACTCGCCCACCACCTCACCCCAGCCAGTCCTAACCCGCCCGCCCGCGGTTTCGTAGTCTTGTCCTTCGCATCGGTTAATTCAGTCCCGCGCGCTTCCTTCACGATGGCCTCATCCAGCTTCGCTCCCCTCACCCCTGACCCCTCCGCCCGCCCGGCCAACGTTGGAATCCGTACGTCCCTCTGAGCCAACTATTTGTCCCTGCCAACCCCTGCAGGCGGGTTGGCGATAAGCGAATTAATGGTTGGCAAGGT
>Ga0233341_1000119_pt1 | contig 10493 bp, 10 predicted proteins | sample GEONDECOMP247_FD_180672 | JGI IMG/M metagenome (GOLD analysis project Ga0233341, IMG submission 180672) | Leaf litter microbial communities from Shasta-Trinity National Forest, California, United States - GEON-DECOMP-247 | ecosystem: Environmental > Terrestrial > Plant litter > Unclassified...
TTGCTGGCTGCCTTTCCATGGTACATCAAAACTTGCTTTTCTACCGGCATGTGCCAGTTGAAGACCAGCAATGGAGCCATTTTTATGGATAAAATCAGTTATACGTTTTAGAAAAGGAATCTGTTCGTCAGACCAGATACCCAGATCTCCCGGAGAAATTCTGCCTTCTGGTGAAACGGAAGTTGCTTCCTGAATGATTAGGGCAGCACCGCCCACAGCCCTGCTGCCCAGATGAACTAAATGCCAGTCATTGGCAAATCCATCTTCGGCTGAATACTGGCACATCGGCGAGACTACGATCCTATTTTTTAGCGCAAGGTTTTTTATATGAATTGGAGAGAATAATAGCGACATAATCTTGTTTTTATACAAATTAAGCGATAGTCTCTTTGATTTGTTTCGAAACGGAAGGAATCGGAATGTTAAATGACAGAAATTAGATAATGCTTATTGTGTTAATGTCTTATTAAAGGCTAGAAAGAGCTGGAATAGGTCGGCAAACTTAGTAAGCGGCAAGGTGGCCTCTATATCATAAACATCATGGTAAGCCTTTATTCCACCTTCGGTATAAATAAAAAATGCAGGAACGCCGAGTTCTGTAAAATAATAATGGTCGCTATTTGCCGCTTTGCCGCGGGAATGAATTTCAGGTAAATATTTTTTATGGTCATTTAGCTTTTTAAGCGCAGCAAATTCTTTTGGGTACAGGGTAGCATTAACAGCAGTAATGCCTTTTTCTCCTGTCCCTACCATGTCTACGTTGATCAAAAATCTAACTTTATTTAGCGGGATCAATGGGTGTTCGGTAAAATAGCGGGAACCGAGCAAGCCAGGCTCTTCTCCTGCGAAGCAGATAAATGCGATGCTATAAGGCTGGGGATGAGCACCATAATACTTAGCCAAGTTAAGGAGCATCGCTATTCCGCTGGCATTGTCATTGGCTCCGGGAAAATAAGTATGATTTCCCATTCCGCCCAAATGGTCATAATGTGCCGTAATCAATAGGATAGAATCTGGTTCTCTGGTTCCTTTAATGATCCCACAGATATTACTGGTCTTAAATTCAGGAATAAAAACATTTTCAATATTTACACTCACCGTTTCTGGTTTTTTGGAGAGCGCCTTTTTATTGATCTGTAAGGCGGTATAATCTTCTGTTTTTGTGGCAACGTCCCAGGTTAACTTATCCTTGAGGGTAATGATTAACCGCTCTTTTTGGGCAATAAAAGTGACACTATCTTTTTGTACTTCAAGAATATGAGCGCTTTTTTGTCCTGAACTGGCAGGGTCGATAATAAAGTCTTTCCCCGGGATTAGTTTTTTACCGTTTACCGTAACGTCCATTTTTCGGGGAAAAGTGTTCACAGCATAAGAGAAATTTTGTCTAAAGTTATTGCCGGCTATAGGCTGAAGTCCGGCATTTTTAAATTGTTTGCAAAGGTAATTTGCTGCCCTGGCCATTCCATTTTTAGTATACCCTCTTCCCCAAAAGTCTTTTGAGGTTAATTTGTGCATCATTTTTTTTGTTGCAGGCAGATCTTGTGCAGATACGTTAGCAGTAAGAGCAAATAACAGCAGTAATATTAGTTTTCTCATGGGGATGAAATTCCGTAATGGTAAACATACTATTAATAAGAACCTGTCTGGAAAAAAATAACACAGAATTAATATTAATTTACAGCTGTTCTTTTTAATAAAACTTATTTTTGGCTGATAGTTTGATAAGCTACAGGTAGTTGATTAAATGTAAAAAAATAAAAAACGTATTGCACAACTCAATATTTATTCAAACCTTTACACCTTAAGTAATTTAAAGCGGGATTAATACAGAAAATGACACAGCAAGGCACACATAAACTTTCAATTGTAACAGCAAAAAATAGTGCTGTAAGAAGTTTATATATTGAGCGTTTGCAGCCTGTTATCTATGTAACCACTAGCCGGCAAAATTATACACCCCGTATTTGAGTTGATTCTATACTCAATCCCTAGAGGTTTGTCCTCTTTCCAAAACCAATTAATAAGAATATTTATCTTTTTTTCGTTAACTATTAATGAATATAAACGATTTTATAGTGCAGGTTGCACTTCCTGAACATCGTGTTTTTGCAGAAGAGATCTGTGAAGAAATGGCAGAGTCTGCTAAAGCACGTGGTACAGGTATCGCTAAACGCTCCCCTGAGTATGTTGCTGGTAAGATGGCTGAAGGGAAATCTGTTATTGCTTTTCATAAAGATGGTTCATGGGCTGGCTTCTGTTATATAGAAACATGGAGTCATGGTCAGTTTGTGGCTAACTCAGGATTAGTAGTCAGTCCTAAGTACAGAAAAGTAGGACTGGCACATACGATTAAACAAAATATATTTGAGCTATCGCGTCAAAAGTACCCTAAGGCCAAAATATTTGGACTAACTACAGGTCTTGCGGTAATGAAAATTAATTCCGATCTGGGTTATGAGCCAGTAACGTATTCTGAACTGACACAGGATGAAGAATTCTGGAAGGGATGTCAGAGCTGTGTGAACTTTGAGATTTTGAAGAGTAAAGACCGTAAAAATTGCATGTGTACCGCAATGCTTTATGATCCTGCAACACAAAAACATGATGTGGCTAAAAAATTTGCTGAAGAGCTGCAAAGGAAGCCGAAGTTATATGAGCGTTTCATGCGGATAAAACAAAGGCTGGTGCTTAAACCAAAATCAGATGAAAAAGGAGGATTAAAGTCAATTCTGCATTTATCTTCTCTGTTTTTTAAATAATAGACCATAGCACTGCGATCGGCGTTTAATATATAATACTTCTTAATCTTATGGTTTAAGAGTAAGTCAAAATATAAAGAAATGAGGTCTATGAACAGTATATAGCCCTCATCATTAAAATCAATTGAAACCATCATCAGCTTACCGCTTAAAAAAAGTATTGAATAAGCTGATGATAGCTTTATAACTATTAAAAATAAATATATTCTAATGAAAAAGAAAGTAGTTTTAGCTTTTAGCGGAGGTTTAGATACTTCATTTTGCTGTATTCATCTTGCACAGGATCGTGGTTTAGAGGTTCATTCTGTCATTGTGAATACAGGTGGTTTTTCTGAGGAAGAATTACAGGAAATTGAAAAAAGAGCTTACGCTTTAGGTGTAGCTTCTCATGCTGTAGTAGATGAAACTGCAAACTATTATGCAGGCTGTATCAAGTATCTGATATTTGGTAATGTATTGAAAAATGCTACTTACCCACTTTCTGTAAGTGCAGAACGTGTGTTTCAGGCTACAGCTATTGCCAATTATGTAAAGAAGATTGGTGCTGATTATGTGGCTCATGGAAGTACCGGTGCAGGGAATGACCAGGTTAGGTTTGATATGATCTTTAATATTATCATTCCTAATGTAGAGATCATCACCCCGATCAGAGATCTTAAGTTATCCCGCGAAGCGGAAATAGAATATTTAAATAACCATGGTGTAGAATATAGTGCTGCAAAAGCAAGATACTCTATCAATAAAGGTTTATGGGGAACATCGGTAGGTGGTAAAGAAACACTAACTTCTAATGAAACCCTACCTGAAGAAGCATGGCCTACACAAGTATCGGAAACAGAAAGCCGTAGAATTGAGCTTACTTTTGAAAAGGGGGAGCTGGTAGGAATTGACGGTGAAGTATTAGCACCGGTAAAAGCCATACAAAAACTTCAGGCCATTGCACAGCCTTATGGAATTGGCCGTGATATCCACGTGGGCGATACGATCATCGGAATTAAAGGACGTGTAGGTTTTGAAGCTGCTGCACCAATGGTGATCATCAAGGCGCACCATACTTTAGAAAAACATACGTTAACTAAATGGCAGTTGTCATGGAAAGAGCAATTGTCTTCTTTCTATGGAAACTGGCTGCATGAAGGACAATTCCATGATCCTATTATGCGTAACATTGAAGCGTTTTTAGCCGACACACAAAAAACAGTGAGTGGTAAAGTATTTGTAGAATTACTTCCTTATCGTTTCCAGATTATAGGAATTGAGTCTAACCATGACCTGATGAGCAATAAGTTTGGCAGTTACGGTGAAATGAACAACGCCTGGAGTGGTGAAGACGTAAAAGGGTTCTCAAAAATATTTGGTAACCAGGTAATGATCTGGCATAAAGTGAACAGCGATGAAGATTAAAGCGGGGATAGTTGGCGGTGCCGGATATACTGGCGGCGAAATGCTGCGTCTGCTGATCAATCATCCTGAGGTGGAGATTGTATTTGTTCATAGCAACAGTAATGGAGGCAATTTGGTCTCTGATGTACATACTGATCTTTTGGGCGATACTGATCTTCGTTTTACAGAAGAGCTTTCTGAGGAGATCGATGTACTGTTTTTATGCGTGGGACATGGGGATGCAAAGAAGTTTCTAACTGCAAACCCTATCAAAGCAGGTATAAAAATTATAGACCTGAGCCAGGATTTCAGATTAGCTGAAGCTGCTGGGGAAGACTGGGTTTATGGATTGCCCGAATTAAATAAAGAACAGATCAAAAAGGCTGGCTTTATAGCTAACCCGGGTTGTTTTGCTACCAGTATTCAGCTTGCTTTACTGCCGCTGGCAGCAAAAGGACTGCTAAAAGGGGAAATACATATCAATGCCACTACTGGTTCTACAGGAGCTGGTCAGGGGCTTTCTACTACTTCTCATTTTAGCTGGCGTAACAATAACCTTTCTGTATATAAAGCCTTTGAACATCAGCATCTGCATGAGATTGGACAAAGTCTTACTCAGCTGGATGCTGGATTTGATGCTACCATAAATTTTATCCCGCAGCGTGGAGATTTTACCAGGGGAATTTTAGCTGCTATATATCTGGACAGTGACCTAACTGCTGAAGAGGCAATAGCACTATATGAAGATTATTATGCAGGGAATCCTTTTACTAAGGTGAGTGCTAAGAATATTGATTTGAAACAGGTAGTGAATACCAATAAAGGAATTGTGCATGTTGAAAAACATGGGAACAAACTTTTAATCATCAGTATGATAGATAATTTGTTAAAAGGAGCTAGCGGACAAGCGGTACAAAATATGAATTTAATGTTTGGTTTAGACGAGCGGCAGGGACTGCGGCTTAAGGCAAGTGCTTTTTAAGCACCTGCTTCAATGAAATCAACCTTAATTCCTATTTATTAATCACCGGAAAAACCGGTTAAAAGCTTAAAAGATGAACTTATTCGATGTATACCCTCTAAATGATATAGAAATTGTTAAAGCTGCTGGCAGTACTGTATGGGATGCCAATGGTCAGGAATACCTGGACCTGTATGGCGGTCATGCTGTAATTTCTATCGGTCATACGCATCCGCATTATGTAAAACGTTTAACTGATCAGTTAAATAAAGTTGGTTTCTATTCTAACTCTGTAAAAATACCTTTGCAGGCAGAGCTTGCAGAAAAGTTAGGCCAGGTTTCTGGAAAAACAGATTATCAGTTATTTCTATGTAATTCTGGTGCCGAAGCCAATGAGAACGCGCTAAAGCTTGCTTCTTTCTATAATGGAAGAAAAAAGATCATTGCCTTTAAAGGTGCTTTTCATGGCAGGACTTCGTTAGCGGTTGCCTGCACAGACAATCCTAAAATTATTGCCCCTGTTAATGAGACCGATAACGTTCTGTTCCTCCCTTTTAATGATGAAAGCGCCCTTAAGCAGGCCTTCGCTGATTTTGGAGAGGAAATCAGTTCTGTTATCATAGAAGGTATTCAGGGTGTTGGCGGGATCAAAGAGGCATCAGTTAGCTTCCTGCAGCTGATACGCAGCCTGTGCGACCAGTATAATACAGTTTATATTGCCGATAGTGTACAATGTGGTTATGGCAGAACCGGACATTTTTATTCCCATGATTATGCTGGCGTTAGTGCTGATATATATACCATGGCTAAAGGAATGGGAAATGGTTTTCCTATTGCAGGCATCTCTATCGCTCCAAAATTCAAACCCTGGTTTGGCATGCTGGGAACTACTTTTGGCGGTAACCATTTGGCTTGTGCAGCTGGATTAGCGGTATTGGAAGTGATAGCACAGGATAACCTGATGAAGAATGCAGAGGAAGTAGGTAACTACCTAATCGCAGAACTGAAGAAGATCCCAGAGATTAAAGAGGTAAGGGGACGTGGCCTAATGATCGGTATCGAGCTTCCTGAAGAACTGCCGAACGTAAAAAAGAATTTATTATTTAAACAGTATATCTTTACAGGAGAGGCTAAACCTAACGTTATCAGGTTACTTCCAGCCCTTAACCTGAATAAAGAACAAGCAGATCAATTTTTAGAAAACTTTAAAATTGCTTTAAAAGGATGAACCAATTCACTTCAGTAAACGACGTTGAAGACATCAGCCAACTGGTAAAAGATGCCCTGGCATTAAAAAAAAATCCATATGCACACCAGCATTTAGGGAAAAATAAAACTCTTGGACTGGTATTCCTTAATCCCAGTCTGCGTACCCGGTTGAGTACGCAAAAGGCAGCCATTAACTTAGGAATGAGTGTAATGGTGATGAATATGGATAAGGAAGGCTGGGCGTTGGAAACTGAAGATGGGGTAGTGATGAATGGATCTACGGTAGAGCATATTCGCGAAGCGGCCGCAGTAATGGGGCAGTATTGCGATATCCTGGGTTTACGCTCTTTTCCAAAACTGACTAACAGGGATGAAGATTACAATGAGGATTTTTTTAATAAATTTATCAAATATTGTGGTGTACCGGTGGTAAGTTTAGAAAGTGCTACCCGCCATCCGCTGCAAAGTCTTGCCGATCTGGTTACGATTCAGGAAACCTGGAAGGGTGAGCATAAACCGAAAGTAGTTTTGGCCTGGGCACCGCATGTTAAGGCATTGCCACAAGCAGTTCCTAATTCTTTTTCTGAATGGATGTGTAAAGCTCAACAGTTGGATATGCTGGATTTTACTATTGTGCAACCAGAAGGATACGAGCTGTCGGAAGATTTTACACCCGGCGCAACAATTAAATATAACCTGGAAGAAGCACTTAAAGGCGCTGATTATATCTATGTAAAAAACTGGTCAAGCTTTAAGGAATACGGTAAAGTATTAACCTACCCTGAAGGCTGGATGATGACCAATGATAAGTTAAAAGGAACCAATGATGCTAAAGTAATGCATTGTTTGCCAGTCCGCAGAGATTTGGAACTGTCTTCAGAAATTTTGGATGGCCCTAATTCACTGGTGATCCATGAAGCCGGAAACCGTTTGTGGGCGGCTCAGGCAGTTTTGAAAGACCTGCTGCAAAACTTATCTTAGGAACATGAATCAGCTAACCATCATAAAAATAGGCGGAAACGTAATTGATAATTCAGAGAACCTTCATCAGTTTCTCCTTGATTTTACTGCCTTGCCCGGAGATAAGATTTTGGTGCATGGTGGTGGGAAAATTGCAACAGAATTAGCTGTATCTTTAGGTATTGAGCCTAAAATGGTAGACGGAAGGCGTATTACTGATATTGAAACGCTGCGGATCGTAACCATGGTTTACGCCGGACTGATTAATAAGAACATGGTAGCGCAGTTACAGGCTAAAGGATGTAATGCGATAGGATTAAGCGGGGCAGACGGAAATGTGATTAAAGCGGTGAAACGGCCGGTTGGGAAAATTGACTATGGTTTTGTAGGTGATTTGGATGAATCCTCTGTTTCAGTACATACATTGAATAGCTTGCTGAAAAGTACGTTTATCCCGGTGTTATGTGCAATTACGCACGACGGAGATACGCAGCTCTTAAATACCAATGCAGATACAATAGCCTCGGCAGTTGCTGTAGCAATGTCTTCGTATTATGAAACAAGGCTGGTATACTGTTTTGAGAAGAAAGGTGTTTTACGAGATGTAGAGGATGATCTTTCTGTAGTAACAGAGATTAGAAGTAATGATTTTGAGAGACTGCAGGCAGAAGGTATTGTTTCTGGTGGCATGATCCCGAAGTTGCACAATGCCTTTGAGGCCATTAAAAAGGGTGTTAAAGCAGTTTATATAGGCAAAGCCGATGAGTTATCGCAAATCGATAGTCAGGGTTTTGGAACCAGGTTAATAGATTAAATATGGGACAGTTTACCGGAAATATAGCCATACTGGGTAGTGGAAACATTGGACTTTCACTAGCCAAAGGATTAGTTAAAGCTAATTATGTACAGGCAAGTCAAATCAGTCTGACCAGAAGAAATGTGACTAAGCTGGAAGCTTTTGCTGAGCTTGGTTTTCAGGTAAGTGCAGATAATGCTGCGGTTGTAGCAGCTTCTGATATAATTGTACTGGCAGTATTGCCTCAGCAGTTGAACCTGCTGATGGAAGAAATTGCCGGTGTAATAGATATCAATAGGCATGTGGTTATTTCTGTAGCTTCGGGAGTAAGCTGTGCTGATATTCGCAGTAAGTTAAAAGAAGGACTGGAAGTGATCCGTGCCATGCCCAATACAGCGATTGCTATCGGTCAGTCAATGACCTGCGTAGCTACCGATAACGCTTCTGCAGAACATACGGAAGAGGTTTCGAGAATGTTTGAGACAGTGGGTGCTGTAGTAAAGATCAATGAAGACCTGATGACAGCCGCAACGGCCTTATGTGCCTGTGGTATCGCTTTCTTTTTACGGGCTATCCGCGCTGCTTCACAAGGCGGCGTAGAAATAGGATTTCATGCAGATGAAGCTTTAAAAATGGCGGTTCAGACTGCAAAAGGTGCCGCTGATCTGCTTTTACAAATGAAGTCGCACCCAGAACAGGAAATAGATAAAGTAACTTCGCCAAAGGGTTGTACCATCGCGGGATTAAATGAAATGGAACACAATGGGTTTAGTTCATCCCTGATTAAAGGCATTAAGTTATCGGCAATTAAAGCTGGGGCATTATATACAAAGGAATAATATTTATGATAGAAATACTGCAAAAGGATAGTTTAGAATTGTTAAAGAAGCTGATTGGTATTCAGTCTTTTAGTAAAGAAGAAGATGGAACTGCTGATCAGATCGCACAATTTTTGCAGGAACGTCAAATTAAAATATACCGTAAATTAAACAATATTTGGGCTTACAATAAGCATTTTGATGCCAGCAAGCCCACCCTTCTTCTAAATTCACACCACGATACGGTAAAGCCGAATTCTGGTTATACCAGAAATCCTTATGATCCTGAAATTGAAGACGGCAAGTTATATGGACTTGGCAGTAACGATGCAGGAGGCTGTCTGGTTTCCCTGATCGCTACTTTCCTTTATTTTTATGAGCAGGAAGATCTGACTTATAACATCTGTCTGGCTGCTACTGCAGAAGAAGAGATCTCTGGTAATAATGGACTGGAGTGTGTGCTTCCTGATCTGGGAGAGCTGGAGTTTGCCATTGTTGGCGAACCTACAGAAATGAACCTGGCTATTGCAGAACGGGGCTTGTTAGTGCTGGATTGTACGGTTATAGGCAAAGCAGGACATGCGGCAAGAGAAGAGGGAGATAATGCAATTTATAAAGCACTAAAAGACATAGACTGGTTTAGAAACTATAGGTTCTCCAAAGTATCAGAAGTCTTTGGGCCCTTAAAAATGTCGGTCACGATTATCAATGCTGGTTCTCAGCACAACGTAGTGCCTGCTACCTGTACTTTTACAGTTGATGTACGGGTTACTGATGCTTATACCAATGAAGAAGTGCTTAAGATTATCAGAACAAATGTAGATTGTGAGGTAAAACCAAGGTCTATCCGCTTAAAGCCATCTTCGATCGACAAAGGGCATCCTTTAGTTCAATCGGGCATTATGCTCGGAAGAACAACTTATGGATCACCAACTACATCAGACCAGGCGCTCCTGAGCATTCCTTCCGTTAAGGTTGGTCCCGGAGATTCTGCACGGTCTCATATGGCAGATGAGTACGTATTTGTTAAAGAAATAGGCGAAGGAATTGAATTATATATCAATATGCTTAAGCCGGTCATTAACGGCAAGTAATATAGCTAACCGGGTAATTATTGTATTTTTGCCCGGATGTTTGGGCGCTTTTAGCGCTTATGATCATAAAAGAATTATATATAGATGAAGATCTGGCAAAAAAATATAGAAGTAAACAAGGATATTGAAAGTTTTACAGTAGGTAAAGACAGGGAACTGGATTTACAGATGGCGGCTTTTGATGTTTTGGGATCTCTGGCACATGTAGAAATGCTGGAAAGCATTGGCCTGCTAACCGCCCCGGAACTGGCAGAAATACAGATAGCACTTAAACAGATCTATGCTGAAATTGAAGCTGGAGTATTTAAAATTGAGGATAGTGTTGAAGATGTACATTCACAGGTTGAATGGCTGCTTACGCAAAGAATAGGAGAAGCAGGGAAGAAGATCCACAGTGGCCGTTCCCGTAACGACCAGGTTTTAGTAGACCTGAAGCTGTTCTTTAGAGATAGAATTGAAGAGATGGTGGGCAATACGGCCACTTTATTTCAGCAGCTGATTACGCTGAGTGAA
>Ga0233341_1000120_pt1 | contig 10489 bp, 16 predicted proteins | sample GEONDECOMP247_FD_180672 | JGI IMG/M metagenome (GOLD analysis project Ga0233341, IMG submission 180672) | Leaf litter microbial communities from Shasta-Trinity National Forest, California, United States - GEON-DECOMP-247 | ecosystem: Environmental > Terrestrial > Plant litter > Unclassified...
CTGCCAAACTTGCCCGGGCCCTTGCCGCGCCTCAGGGGCAAAAATAAATACCCCACTGCCAGTGTAGCTCTCTCTTCGTTCTTTCTTCAGCAATCCTAAGATTCTTCAGCATTGATGATCAATGTGTTTAGAGATCCGGAAGGTAACCAATCACAGCAAGGTTTTCCGACTTATGTACAGTACAGCCCAGTCGCTGTCACTTGCATCTCCGCAAGCGTTGCTACCGCCTACGTGTCCAGCTACCTGTCCAGCTACATGTCCAGCCCTATAGCTTGGCCTCGGATCTCTCCGCAAACACTTGACTGAAGCGTAACAGTCACCAACCGGCCCAGACGGACGCGCAGGCAAACGCTCGCACTTGCACCCGCCCCGGTCACGGCCAACCTGCCCCCGGTCACGGCCAACCTGCCCCCGCTGCGAGTCAAGTGCAAGCCAGCGCGACGCCCGCCTTGCGCCTGCCCGCCCGCCCGCCCGCCCCGCCCCGCCCCGGCTAACCGGCCGCCGCCTCCCATGCTCAAGCCAGAGAGAGCCAGGCTCCAGCTCAGCCGAGCGCACAGCTGCCAGCTCTCCCTGACGAGTCCGTCGCGCGCTCAACCACCTCAAAAAAGGTACCATTCGGAAGATGCATTTTCTGGCCTTCGAACAGTACCACTTGCATGGCCGCTCGACCTCGTTTTGAGTCGACTTCCACCCATTGTCCGCACCGGTGGAAGTCGACTCGCCAGGGCTCGCGCCGCTGGGCGGGCGCAGCCGGCTGCGGACTGCGGGCGGGTGGAAGTCGACTCGACTTCCACCGACAATACTGGTTAGACAATACTGGTTAGGTCGTTACACTTGTGATCCGCGTGCAGTGGAAAATCGGCGCGTTTGCAGCTGTAGTGGCGGCTGGATCTGGCGAAGGTGACTCAGACGCGCCGCGTGTGGATAGAAATCCTGGGTAACGACGAGTGGTAGGGGAGGATCCTGATCTGCCTACCCGAGGTCGTTACTATGCCCCAGGCTCAGGGGGCGAATCGAATCGATTCCGCCGGGCAATGATGCGTAGCTGTTTATCAAACGCCCAATCCGTTGTATTCGCAAGCGCAGCACCCCACACAACTGAGTTTGCAAATTATACACCCTGCTCGAAACCGTAACTGTCCCTACAGAACCCCATTCACCTCCGAGCTATATGTAACTTGGCGTGCACCCCCACAACCGAACCTAGAACCGCATGAGCATGATCCATGGGTTCAGAACGAACGGATACGCCAGATGGAACCCACACAACCAAAACAGTGGGAGCATGATTACCCAATTGTTGACCTGCCACTCCATTGGCACCGCCGGGGTAGCCAAGATGACCCCCCCAGCCACCGCCACCCCCATCACCACAAACATCCGCCAATGCCGTTTCCCCACGTCTCCAAGCTGCTCCCCAACGCATGACCCCACCACATCTTTGGAGGTGGTAGTCCAAGACATGTTGATACTGACGATGTGGGACATGAGGGCCGTGAAAACGTGGTACTGTATCCCGGAGAAGAAGAAGACAAAGAAGGCGAACCACTTGACCGTATCGACGAGGGCAGCTCGGAACGTGTCTTGCTGGGAGCGGTAGCGCATAGCGAGGATGGCAATGGTTGACCCTCCAGAGAAAACAACAATGGTGGAGATGAGGGCTGCAAAGGAAAATTGGTAGATCGGGTCGAGGTAGTCGCCAAAGAAGCCACCCACCGCCCACATGCTGATTGTCAGAGGAGCTGCAAGATATCGAGGGAAGAGATAAGTAATTGCGCTGTGGGCGAAAAGAGTCGCACGATGCATGCTATCTTACGTCCAGATGCGATAGCCCAGTAGGAGGCGACGTAGGAAGAAGTGGCAAACTTTGATGGGAGAGACGCGGCGTCCGACCAGAGGAAGGAACGGTATAACGTTGCAAACGGCGATCTTGTAAACCAGTGCTTGATCGGGTTGAAGACCATCTCGGAGCATCCCCACGAGTACTTCTGCCACCGGTTCAGCTCATCGTCACACGACAGTGACACTCCTTCGAGGTAGCCTTGCTTGGCATATGTAGCCCAGCGGAGGATGTAGCCAGCGTTGATGAGGTTGAGTGACATGACGAAGTCCTCCGAGACATGCTCATCGGACCAGATGATTCCGTCACGATTGAACCGCATCTGGTCTTGTAGGGCTGACCACCGAAGGTAGGCATTGTGGCCCATGAAAGGCGAGCTTCCGCCACACGACACAGTCCATGAGATTGAATTGTTGACGACTGAAGTGAAGTAGGCGATTCCATTTTCGAAGAAGCCTGCACCGGACAGGAAGGTGCCTGAGCTGTGCTGCAGAATGGCGACCTCGGGCGACTGTTCCATTTCGCTCACAGCGTCGAGGAACGAATCGATAGGGATGCGGGTGTCCGAGTCAACAAGGAGGATGTATTCACCTATGCGAATGTTGCCTGATCCCCAGGTGCGTCCCTCGTGCTCCTCAATCGCGCGCTGGAAGCAGTCGTAGTAGATCTTATCCTCGTCGTGCTGAGTCCAGTTCTCGAGCGCAGCCTCGTCCGTCGGGCGCTCGGCGTCCATCATCTCCTCAACTCGAAGTGACATGGCCTTGGTCAGGTTCATGTTGGACGATTTCTTGAATCGACCGGCGCGGTTCTCGGGGTGGCGGGCAACCCATCCGCAGTCGTTTTGGGCGTAGTACTCCACTCGCTGAGTTTGCTCGGCCTCATCGACGAGCTGGAGTCCGTCCTCGCACACGACGATGTTGGCCGTCCCGCCCTGAAGCTCGTACGTCTGGATTGCGGCCTGCAGCGATTCAATTGTGGGTGCTAATACGCCCTTGAGCGACTCCTTGTAGACAGGCATGACGATGGTGACGTGGGGGAGGTTGCCCCTGAGGCGTACGGGCGCCTTGCCAGAGTAGTAGAGCGTGTTCTGGTCCATCTGCTTGATCGGCATACAAATCCGCGCGATCGCGGTAACGATCGATTCGGACAAAAACATTATTACGCAGAAGATGAACGGCAGGACCACGCACAGCGCCATCCGGAGCCACCGTCCGTCCTTGAGCGACTCCTGGAGGAGCTTCATCGGCATCAGGCTGCAGATCAAAACGTTTAGTCCGATCGAGAGGCCCTGGTAGGCCGCGTTGTAGTACATCATCGGACGCTCAGCCGGCTGAGATGTGAGCTCAGTCAAAACACCCTTTTGATCGTCCCACCAGCCTCGGGCAGTCGCTTGACCGCTCCCCGGGCTGTATTGAACCTTCTCGCTCGGGTTGATCGACGAACTCGAAGCAGTCCTGACGATGTCACCCTCGTAATCCCTCAAGCGCTTCTTTTCCCTCGCTGACCAGACGTACTCGACCAAACTCACCTCCCAACGCCTGCACGTCTCCCCAAAACTTCTGACGTTGTCGTCCCAGATGACGAGCGTCCCTTGCTGCCGGACGAACGCGGCCTTCTGGCCGCGCCTGGCGTTGCCAAGCTCGGCCATGGTTTCGACCACCTGAACCCGTAACACCGGCGACAGAGCGACGACCAAGGCGTCGTCCTTTACGGTCTCGAGGACGGCCTGGGCTACCGCGCCGTTATAGGTGAATGCAAATTCGGGATCAAGGTAGGCAATCGAGGCATGGAAGTCGGCCAGCCTGGCGTCAGGCGGGCCACTGATGACGTGGTGGTTCCGACCCAGGCGGATCGCAACGGCCGAGGCGATGTTGTCGGCGGGGGCGACCCAGCCCTTGGCCTGTGCAATCGAAAGTAGATGGTTGGCCATTACCTGACAAGCTTCATCGGACTGTAAGAGGCAAAAAGAAGAGCGAGTTCGAAGTCTGTCGGCGTGTGATCTAGTGGGGGCATGGCTTCGTCAATCACATAAACTGAACCCATTCACTCACGGCCAAGCCCCGTCCAGACACGTTCAGCACCGCCGGCGCCCGACTCAAACTGATCGATTCCGGCTGCATCATATTTGGCGTAAATGAGTGTGACCCCTGGTGCGACCTGCCGGGAGGGGTGAATACCGGCGGCGCGTGGGGAACGAACGTCCCGTCCCGCTCCGCCTGGAGCTCCTCGCTCTCGCCCGGGCGGACCCCCTCGACGATCGAGTCAACCCCACTATGGTATCTCCGGAATCCGGGCAGCGTCGGCGAATGGAGGGGTGGAAAACCCTCTGAGCCAAACGCGGGGGATCGGGCGAAGAAGGGGGAATGAGGGAGGGCAGGGGTCGAGTCGGGGGTTGAGTCGGAGAGGAAAGTGGTTGAATCGGACGAAGAGGTGGGGCGGTGGAACCACCGGCGAATGGACGGCATCGGAAGCGCGGGTGACCAGGTGGGGCTTGGAGCGGGATGAGATTAGTTAAGAAAGAAGAAGGACGTCGACTGGAGGTCAACTTTGCCCGAGCCTGTTGGGGGCGAGGTGGAGGCTTCAAGAGTAGCAGCCCCTATGAGGGCTGCCCGCACGCCGACCGCCCCAACCGAACGCCACAACGAAGCGGAGAATGCGAGCTTCCACAGGCCATGATCTATCCTGAAACCCACACAGGATTTTTTCAGCTCCAGAGACAATTCCTCGCCAGGCTATCCACAGATTCGTTCCTCCACCCGATTGCTCTCCACTCTCGTTATGTCGCTGCGAATACCACCTCGCTGCGATCACTGCCTCGCTACGATCACCTCTCACTGCGACCACAGCCTCGCCGCGATCGGCTCTTCTTTGTAATTAGCTCCTGGTTTCGATAAGGGGCTCGCTGCGATCAACTCCTCGCTGCGATCGCCTCCTCGCTGCGATCACCTCCTCGCTGCGATCACCGCCCGCTCACAGCCTTCGGACCCCGCGCCGCGCCAACACTCCCCCCCCCTGGGACGCACGCGATCCCTCCAACTCCCAGGCTCTGCTGAGACCACGATCAGGAAACAAATCGACCGTTTCTGCAGAATTATTCCTCCATGCACGACCGTCTGAGGCAGTTGTCCGCCCCTGGTGCGTTGTTCGCGCGCAGGCGGGTCCGCGTGGTAAAGCTTGGCGATATATATCTGCGGGATCACTGCCGATCCCGGGGGGTTGGTAATGAGCGGCAAGGCCCAATGGCTTATCTCGCGCGCGTGACTGCAAGGGCAGTAGGAGTTGCCTGATGGATGGACTGACGACGAACAGTGCCAGCGGCTTGAACAGGAGCTCACGATTGGGTTTTCGTAGGGAGTTGGCCGGGCCAAGCCGGACCGGGCCGGGAGGCGCATATTCAGGTCAGGGGCTTGGACGGCGGGCGGAAGGGGATTGTGGTGCAGAGCGACTGGAGGGCCAATTCATTGCTGGCTAGCATTCAGCTGGGCGCTCCTATGGCGATCTCACAGCGCTGCAAGTGGCAAGCAGGAATGAGCACCAACAACTGGGTATCTAAGTAAGAGCAGTCTACCACCAATACTATGCCGCCAGACGACGGCTGCGGTTCAGCCGTCACGCGTGCCGGCCTCTCGAGTGGTTCATAATCTCCTCCCAGCTCCCGGCCCGCCAGCCCGTCAGAGCTTCATTTGCGCCAACCCCCTCGCCCCACAACCTCCCTCTCCATCAACCCCAGAAGCATGCCCCTCCTAGCTGCCCAGCCGCAGCCCCCTGTGGTAAGTTTGTCTCACTTAAAAAATGAGACACGCTGAGCGGGCAACCCTATCGATCGAACGTGCACATCTTCCAGCGCTGATCGCTTCGCTGGTGGATCCAGCGCCGAGCGGCCGGGCGGCTGGGCGCCCAGGAGGCCCATGGGCAATTGGGCGCCCAAGCCCATGGGCAACCGCCGGTCGAGGGATTTCGGGATGACGTTCACGCCAGGAGGGTTATCGGGCATTCGGGTAGTTGGGCTGTCGGCAGGGGCGCGGGGGCAACGGGAGAGGAGTGGGTGCCAGAGAGATGGAGTGGAGGACGGGGCTGATCTCTACGGGGCTCTGCCCGAGGAAGGGTCTCAGGCGGCTGGAAAGGCTGGCGCGCCACAGGGCCGCCGCGCCGCAAGGGGCCAAATGAGGGGGGCAGACCCGATGGGCTTTCCCAATCGCAACCTCTCGTGCCGGGGTGCTGAAGAAGGGTCGCATATGAGTTCCGGCCAAAGTTGGGCAGGATTGTGCTGTTCGCTATGTGCTGGTCCTTCTGTTTCCTTCTAGTTTTCTCCCATTCGCTCTGTTCTCTTTGCACTTCAGTCCTCTTCCTCGGTCGCTGAATTCCCCGGATACGCGCACCTCTTTCCTCGCTCGCCGTCTGTCGCTCGCCACGTCGCCGCCACGATTCCTCCTTTCCCATTTCCGCATCCATGGGCCTTTTCAACATGCTCCACCGTTCCAAGGCTACCGATGCTCCCGTGGGCGAGAATGACCACGAGCCAAAGCCTGCCCTGGACGCCGACGAGCAGTCGGCGGTCCGGCCTCACGTTGCTGCGTCGTCGTACGGGACCATCAACTCAGCCCGCAAGGGCTATTTTCGCTCGTGCAGGATCTCCGAGGCTGAGCTAGATGGGCGCCTCAAATTCCACAGGACTCCTCAGGGGACGAAGGTTCTGCGCACGAGTAGGTGGGTGTTCCTGGGGTGCATGAGCACTGGCGTGTTTGGTTCTGTGGCGTTGTTGGCGTGAGTGAGAGACGCTTTATTTTATGTACTATAGCCGAGGGCCGTGAGCGATGAACGTTGGCTGACCTGATTGCGATGTTCTACTTGTTTCTACCCGTGCAGGACTACCTTCCTCAACCGGGACAAGAATAAGTACTGCCTGGTACTGGACGAGCAGTTCGACGGCTCGGCCCTCGACACGTCGATCTGGACCCGCGAGGTGGGTATGGGAGGCTTCGGCAATGGCCAGTTCAGCTGGATGACAGACTCGGCCACCAACTCCTTTGTTGAGAACGGCAAGCTGTACATCGTTCCTACCCTCACCTCGGACTTGATCGGAGTCGACGCCATAACCAACGGCTACACTGCCAACCTAACCGCCTCGGGCACCTGCACCGGCACCTCGCTGTGGAACAACACCAAGTGCCTGGGCGATGCGAGTAACGTCGGGTCAGGCTACCAGATCAGTAGTGACGAAGAGAGCATTGTCTGCTCGTCCGTCACTAATCTTGCGCAGTGCGCCGCCGTCTCAAACCTCACCACTGGGGCCATTATCCGCCCCATCCAGTCCGCTCGTCTGACCACCAACCTCTCCACTGCCGGTAACGGGGCGCTCCGCTTCGGTCGCGTCGAGGTTTCTGCCAAACTGCCCACAGGCGACTGGCTCTGGCCGGCGATCTGGATGCTCCCCAGGGACAACGCCTACGGGGCGTGGCCCAAATCGGGCGAGATCGACATCGTCACCTCTAAGGGCAACCTCCCCTCCTTCCGCTCGGACCAACAGGCTAACTCGGTCCGCAGCGCGCTCCACTGGGGCGCGAGCACGGGCGCGGGCGCGGACAAGTACATCCAGACGAGCAACGCCGTGCAAATGGCCCGCAGTTGGTTCAATAGAGGCTTCACTACGTTCGGGCTCGAGTGGACGCCCGACCGGGTGGAGACGTGGCGCGAGACGCGCGCGCGCGGCATCTTCGGTGCCACCTTTGACCAGACCTTCTGGAGACGGGGCGGGTACGCCAAGGCGTCCAACAACGCATTTGTCAACCCCTGGGCCATCAGCAACCTAACTAAAATCGCTCCATTTGACCAAGAGTTTTACTTGATTTTGAGCGTCGCTGCTGGGGGGACAGACGGGTATTTTGCGGACGACGGGCTCAAGCCGTGGGCCAACAGCGGGGTCAACCCGGCGCTCGACTTTTGGAACGCAAGGGAGGCGTGGTACCCTACCTGGCCGACGGAGCCCAAGGAGCGCGGTATGGCAGTGGAGTACATCAAGATGTGGCGGATCGCTGAGAAGGGAGAAATTCCGGGACAGGCGGACTGCAAAGCGTAATAGCTAAACCAAAGTAAGGGGGGCAGGGGTTCGGGGGTCAAAAATTGAGGACTCATGTTTAGGACTAGGTTGGCACATACCATATCATGTAAGACTGGGAATGATGACAGCTTCGGATTTCTAGTGTATTGAATGGATCTCATGTGTTTCCCTGGGACATACTGTGCGAGCGGGTTCACGTCATGAGGGGTGCTGGCTGCCGTGGCCGCTGGCCGTCGGGCTGGCATAATGCCCAACCGCTCCGTCCGGGACGCCCCCCGCCATCACCCACAGATGCTCAGCTTGCGCGCTCCAGCCCACATCCGCTCTTCGCCCAATGCTGATTGCCAGAAACCCCGAAACTCCAAAACATGCTCAACGACTGTTAAAGCGGAAGGTGAGTTTGTCCGGTAACGGCGTTGGGCAGAAGATACGGTCGGCTGGGCGGCGTGGTGAGTCACCTGGCCCTCATTGCTGAAGGCACCAAGGACTTTCGTTGCACCTCGACGCCACTCGCTGATGATGGCAATCATCAAATCGCCTCCTGCGCTCAATACTGACTCAGGGTAATGAGTGCAGTGTTACAGGAGGTAAACCCTTTGACAGCAGCAGCCAAAAGAAAACTCCGACCAAGTCTCATGCGTAAAATACTGCAAACATCAAGCTCGGCCCCAGGACAACGCACACCCAAAGGCACACCACAAACGTCTTCACGCCACACCAGTCGAACACCTTTATCCCCGCAACTAGCATTCTCGGTCGGGATCCTTGTGCCAATCATCTGGCCAATGAATCCTCCCCTGCATCGTCCCACTTGTTGGTGGAGGCTCGTAGAGCGACCGCCAGGGTGGCGAAGGGCCCGAGCGCAGTGCGCCTTGTTCTTCCCTTTATGGGCGCACGCCCACAGCCCTCTTGCACAGATCCCTTTCACGTACCTCTCTCCTATGTCACGCAAGTAAGACCAAGTACATAAGACTTGGTCGGCCGCTCTCCCCTCTCTTAGCTCTGCAATTGGTTCTTCACCTATTCCTTCCCTTCTCGCGGATACTGGCTCAATTGCCCGATACACAGAGAGGCATATTTTCATCAGCCTGCTTCGACAGGAGAGGGAAATTTCATCGAGCAGTCGAGTACAGATACATTATCGCGAGGTAAACACTACGTCTTTCCTCGTCCTTCTCGTCCACAAAACCGAGGTCCATGAACACGTGATGCAGCGTGCGAGGTGCAAGGGTAGAGACAGCCTTGAAAGGAGACCGAGTCGTCTTTGTCATTATGCACGCCTCGCAATCATCGATTTTCTTATCGCTTAGAAGTAAACCCCGACCCGAGTCCTTGGCCGCGAGGTTGAGGATGGTCGAGGGCGCGACGTGCCCGTAGCGCCTGTGCCACACCATCAGAGGTGCGCTGCTCGTCATCCTCGTGGACGATGCCCGCTCGACTTGAGGGAATGCATCGTCACTGCTCATCGCCGGCCGGATAAGCTTCGCCTTGAGCACGTATCCCGATCCTGGACGTGTCGAAAGGATGATCTCGTCAATGACTTAGACGAGGCCCACGCGCGAGGCCGAGAGGAACTCGACGTACGCGCCCTTGCTGGCGAGCGCGTCAACTGAGAGTAGACCGTTCACCGCCCCTGGGAGGTACATCACCTTGGTGGGAGAGACGTGATTCCCATCCTCATTCTGAAGAATAGTCGTTCCGTAGCCAGGTGAGATAAAATCCTGTTGTCTGCAACCTCGACTTTCGTTTCCTTTGGAGTGAATTCAGTCAGCGCATCGCGCTACCCAGTGAAGTGGCAGCCAGCGCCTGAGTCCAGAATCCATCATTCCCCCTCCACGTCAGTCTTGAAGGCATGCGTACCCACATTCAGTCGATAAGAGAGCGAGAAAGTGGTATTTCCGGCCGATAGCGCCGCATCGGCGTGAGCCTTGGCGCGCACCTGGCGCGCCGACTTGCTCCTTCTGCCACCCTGATGTGCCCCTCCTCGGCACTCATGCGCGTGGTGACCCTTCTTGAGGCACTTGTAGCACTCGTCTTGAGTCTTGTCACACAGCGGTCGGCCTTGACCACCTTGGCCACAAGAGTAGAGAGCAGCAGTGCTCGAGTGCCTACCCGCGCCCTGCGATTCCATGTCTCGGAACGCGCGCCGATTGACTCACCTGTTCAATCGCTGGAGTTTCGGTCTCGCTGTCGTTGTCTTTCTCGCTTTCCAAGTTGTTCTTGCTGTTGTTCGTCGTCGTTCTCGTCGTCTTTGTCGTTCTTGATGTCTTGTCGATTTCCAGTTTGTCTGGCCAGTACGACACAGTTGGGCCAAGGCTGCCGCTTTTGCTACTGCCCTCGAGAGCGCGAGGCCCGGCTTGCGCCCCCCCTGGCTGAGCGGCCGCCGCCACTCAAGTTCATGCGAGAGCCGAGCTCCAGTTCAGCCGAGCGCGCAGCTGCCTTCTCCCCATGACGAGTCCGTCACGCGCTTCACCGTTTCAAGAGGGGCACGTTTTGCGACAGGTAGTTCGTATCGCTGGAGATGTGCCACTTATGTGGCCGTGCAACGTCGTTTTGAGTCGACTTCCACCGCGGCCCGCCCGGTGGAGGTC
>Ga0233341_1000122_pt1 | contig 10403 bp, 6 predicted proteins | sample GEONDECOMP247_FD_180672 | JGI IMG/M metagenome (GOLD analysis project Ga0233341, IMG submission 180672) | Leaf litter microbial communities from Shasta-Trinity National Forest, California, United States - GEON-DECOMP-247 | ecosystem: Environmental > Terrestrial > Plant litter > Unclassified...
TACCTTTACAACATAACCCTCCTCATCACCAATAGACAAGAAGAAGTCGCTCCTGACCCACCCCGACCGAGTCTCGCAAGGCCCGGGTGTCGAGATCCGCCGCAAGCAGGCCACGATCGAGTTCCAGGCCGTCGCCGACGCCTTCTACACCCTCAGCGACCCCGTTCGGCGCGCGTCGTACGACCGCATGCGCGGCGCGTCGGGCTCGTCGTCCGGCAGCGGTTTCTTCGGTGGCGGCAACGCCAAGAGCAGCGCGGCCCCGGGCGGGTTCGACTTCTTCGCGGCTGACGCCGACGACGAGCAGCCCGACGCCGAGGGCCTCTTTGGCAACGTGTTCGAGGATATGCTCCGCCCCGAGGTCAGCAGGACGCTCCCGCTGTGGACCTGGACGGGCGCCGCGGCGGGCGCCGCGCTGGGCTTCATCGCGGGCAACCTGGCCGGCGCCGCGATCGGGGGCTTTGCCGGCAACCGGCTGGGCGCCGTGCGCGACGCCAAGGGCAAGGCCGTGTACGAGGTGTTCAAGGATCTCGGCGCGGACCAGAAGGCCGAGATCCTGAGGGGCTTGGCCGCCAAGGTGTTCAGCGCGGGGATCGGGGCAGCCATGGGTGGCAAGTAGGGGGGAGCGGCCTTGATTCAGCGGAGGGCTTGTACTTGTACGCGATGATTCACTCGGTCGATTGACATACGTTTGCTGGGATATTTTGATAGTTATGGCCTCATTTGCAATATGGATACACGTATACACGCGTGCGTATGAGAGTTACAACTCTGACGTTCTCCTCGACAGCGGTGGGGTTGGGAGCGAGAGCGGCGCGGCCTCGACGCTCTGCCCTCCCCCAAAGTGGCGGGTGGTCCGGTCGGGGTGCCTGTGGCAGAGGAGTTTAATGGTCAGCCACGATCGTCCCGCTGGCTTCGATATATCCAGACGCAGGCTACTCACCCGACCGCCTTGACCACGACTGGCAAGAACTCGCCCGGCTTTATCGGCACCAGCGGGTGTCCCAGCGCCCTGCACAGCGCCTGGATCACCCCACCATGGGCCGTCAACGACACGACCACTTTCGCGTCCGTCGCGAACACCTCGTTCAGGAGCTGCTGCGCCCGCAGCGCCTGCTGAGTGTTGCCCTCCTGGAAGGTCGCCGACCACAGCTGGTCGTGCTCCGCGAACGGCACGTCGAATCGGAAGCCGGGGAACCGGCTTGCGAGCGTGGATCTGGGCGAGCGGCGGTCGCACGTGTGGAGGCCGATCGTCTCGCGCAGGTTTTCTTTGAAGACGGGCTGGAGGGTGGGGTGGGAGAGGTTCAGGAGCGGAAACCACGTAATGCGGAGGGTATCGGCCGAGCGGGAGAGCGGCGAGGAGTAAAGCGCTTGAGGCGGAGGCGCGCCCGAGGCAAGCTCGCCTTCCCACGCGCGGGACAGGTTGGCCGCTTGAGTTCGCCCCATGGGGGTGAGGAGGGGATCCGGACCCCACTGTCAGTGAATACGACGATGGGAGGTCAGCCACACGAAGGGAGCAGCCAGGTCGACGGCTGGAAGGGGGGGGGAGGGGCTGCGTACGGTCATCTCGCCATCGGTGTTGACGCGGGACCAGTAGTTGTTCCAGGCCTCTGTTCCATACTTTGCCTCAGCCACGTTGTGCCAGCCTTGGCCGTGGCGGGCAAGGTAGAACACCTGAGGCGGCAAACGTGCGGTGGTCATCAGCATCACGCATCGACTCAAGCGCTTGCCGCGAACGGCCAGCCTGGCGCCACCCGAACCTGCTCGCGATGTGGCCGGCAGGCAGGCTGTAAAGGGGGGATGTACCTTGTACGTGGTGAGTTCGTCTGCGTTGTCATTCAACCTGGTGATGTTGTCGAGGAAGTGCGACCAGCGGTCGGGCGCGTGGGTGGGAGGGCAGAGCCCGAACGAGTCGTCCAGGAGGGAGAACGTGCTCGGGTCGAAACTAGGAGACGACTGCATAGTGGAGGAAGGAGAGGCCGCCGAGTGTGAGCGGCTGGTGTTCACGCTAGACTTACTACAGCTAGAAGACTTACTTGGACAAAGACTGGACAGCACGCGAGGGACATACAGTCAGCCTGGCCTCTGGTTAATTTGGTTGCGAAGCCCCCTCCCCCCCAACTCGGTGCCCCAACTCTTGCCCGCCCCTCGGCGATCCCAAACTCACATCCAGCCACAACCTCGTAGTCTGTCGGGGTGAATACCTTCCCCGTCAGCCCCTTCGCACCCGCAGATATGGCCTGCGGCCCTCCCAGCTGGACCTGGGCCGACAGGAGGGTCGAAAGGAGCGGCACGCTCGGCCACCACCCAGCCTGTCGCCGAGAGAAGTCGGCCGGACGGAGAGGCCGGGCGGGGCGGGTTAGCTAGCTGGCCGGCGAGGGCGCGGGTTGGATGGAGGGGCATGCCGGGGCTGGGGAAGGGGGCGTACGTTGTCGATTGAGATGGATGGTAGCCGCATAGGCGCGTTGAGTAAGGGATGGAAATGACGGAGCGAAGGCGGTCGGCTGGAGCGGCGGGGTTGGCATGGGCCTGAGGGACTGCGGGCTGGGTGGTGTAGGCCCGGCGGAGAGTGGAGAGGGTCCACTGAGGCGGTCCCAGCTCGGGCACGTCGTCGATTCAAAAACCCACAAGCTCACCTGCCATCTACCCATCTTGAGCTCACTCAACACAACCACTCGTACGCACTCAATCCACCACACCAGTCACCTGAGCCCAGTCTACTCTAGCTGATCCTGTCCTGGTCTGCGCTTGGCCGCCAGCTCAGCTCCCCCACCTCTCCTGAGACTACAATGAGGTCCGTGTCCGAGCACCCGTCTGGGCCTGTGGCATGTGGGGCTGACCAGTCGGATGAATTCTGCTTTAGGGAAATCGTTCACCTCCAGACTGGGCAGTGCGGTAACCAGATGTGAGTCGTGCTGGTTGGCTGGTTGGTGAGATGTCAACGCCCGCCTGGTTTGGTGGGACCTACCACTGCGGGCACGGTCCCCGAGCCAAACTTATCGGATCCCATCCCGAGCGCCCAAGCTGGGTGGTTGAGCGATGTGAGCTGACTGATTATTGATATTATATAGTGGAGCAAAGTTCTGGGAGGTGAGTAATTAGGCACGACTAGTATTGGTCCGATTGATTTGGGCAGAGACTGACCTTGGAGATACGTTACCACCGTGGCGCGCGACCGCTAGACCGTCTCAGAGGAGCACGGTACGCACCTCCCGAAAACCCCGAACCAGTCTATCTCCTAGTGGTGCTGATTCGGATGTTGCCAATCTCAGGCCTGGACCATTCCGGACAGTCAGTCTCGCGCTTGGCTCAGCTCGGTGGCGCTCGTGTGGGCTGACCGTGTCGCATTTCAACCGCACCCAGGTACACGGGAACGCAGGACCAGCAGCTCGAGAAAATCAACGTCTACTATAACGAAGTTGGTGGCTCCAAGTATGTGCCCCGCGCTGTGCTGGTCGACCTCGAGCCTGGCACGATGGACGTGATCCGGTCCTCTCACCTGGCCGACATGTTCCGGCCCGACAACTTCGTCTTCGGCCAGTCCTCGGCCGGCAACAACTGGGCAAAGGGCCACTACACCGAGGGTGCCGAGCTGGTCGACCAGGTCATGGACGTTGTCCGTAAGGAGGCCGAGGGCTGCGACCAGCTGCAGGGGTTCCAGATCACCCACTCGCTCGGTGGCGGAACCGGCTCGGGCATGGGCACGCTCCTCATCTCGAAGATCCGCGAGGAGTTTCCGGACCGGATGATGGCCACTTTCTCGGTTGTGCCGTCGCCCAAGGTGTCGGACACGGTCGTCGAGCCCTACAACGCGACCCTGTCAGTTCACCAGCTGGTCGAGAACTCTGACCAGACCTTCTGCATCGACAACGAGGCCTTGTACGACATCTGCTTCCGGACCCTCAAGGTCGCAGTCCCGACCTACGGAGACCTCAACGCGCTCGTTTCGTCTGTCATGAGCGGCGTGACTACTTCGCTCCGGTTCCCCGGACAGCTCAACGCCGACTTGCGCAAGCTGGCCACCAACCTGGTCCCGTTCCCGCGCCTGCACTTCTTCCTCGTCGGGTACGCGCCCCTCTCGGCGCCCGGAGCCAAGGCGTTCCGCGCTGCAACCGTGCCCGAGCTTACCGCGCAGATGTTTGAGGCTGGCAACATGATGGCTGCGGCCGACCCCCGCACCGGACGGTACCTCACCGCCGCGGCCATCTTCCGTGGCCAGAAGGTCTCCATGCGCGAGGTCGAGGACGCCATGCAGGCCGCCCAGACCAAGAACTCGTCCTACTGTAAGTTGTACTTGGCAGTGGGGCGACTTTTGCAAGACGGCAGGCCAGGCTGACTTGGTTTCCCGCATGGTCGGCTAGTCGTCGAGTGGATCCCGAACAACGTCCAGACAGCCCACTGCTCGGTCGCCCCCCCGGGAGTCGACCGGTGCGCGACCTTCATCGCCAACAGCACCGCGATCCAGGACCTTTTCAAGCGGGTTGGAGACCAGTTCTCGGCCATGTTCCGGCGCAAGGCGTTCCTGCACTGGTACACGGGCGAGGGCATGGACGAGATGGAGTTCACGGAGGCCGAGTCCAACATGCAGGACCTCGTGTCCGAGTACCAGCAGTACCAGGAGGCTGGCATCGACGAGGAGGAGTACCTCGACGAGGAAGGCGCTGGGGAGGAGTATGCCGAGGAGTAAACAAAGAAAAAAACGCTCCCAAGTGCGCCATCTCCTGACGACCCGACACCACCACCCCTCTTCACGAACACTCCCCGCCACCCTCAGACCCCCCTCTTTCCGTTATTCGTTCGCCGTAGTCGGAACAAAACTTCTGCAAAAACACCCAAACCAAGGATTCGTAGTTCCTCCTTGGGGTCCTGACGATCCGGAGAAGAACTTGGCTTGGAAAGCGAGTGGCGCCACCCGCTCGCTCGCTGCCTGGCTCTGTGAGGGCGAGCCGAGTGGACTTGACGTGCACTAGCCGATAGACAGCGCAATTTCACATGGTGATCTGCGTGCGACAGTTGACGGCGCATCAGGGCGGCTGTTAGCTCGACGGCCGGTAGAATGAGGCGGCGGCTGTGGACCCGGCTGTAAATGGAGTGGGACGCCGAGCGGCTTGGTCTGAGGCCAAGCCCGAGAGGGCCGATTTCCGAAAACTGGTGCAGGGGCCGGGGCAGCGCAGCACCGGCTCTGCCCGACTCTGCTGTCCACATTGCCCGGCGTACCTGCACGCACACAGCGACCATCACCTTATGAGCCACAGACTAAGCTCATGCCTCGGCTGCGCCGAGCTGCTCGTGCTCCGAGCGAGCCCGCCCCCGTCTGCCGTCCGGCTCGTCCACTCGTCGGCCCTTCTCAACCGCGGCCAGGGGCCCGCTCGCAAGGGCGCCTCGCCCCACTCGTCCGCCTACGCCGGTGCAAACAGGGGCAGACCGGGCCACCAACCCTGGCGTCGTCCCAAGACGGGTGACAGCAAGCCCCGCCCGGCGCCGGCCACGTTGCCGGTCGCGCTGGCCAAGCTGCAGCAGCACGTCCGGGCCCACTGGGTCAAGGCCGACGCCGAGGCGCACGAGGTGGCAAGGACGCTCGGGATCGGGTGGAAGCGGATGGCTGAGCTGGCGCCCGCGTTTGGCGGGCTGGCCGTGGGCGACTTGGAACGGCTGATTGATGAGGCGGAGGCGGGGGCGGAGGCGGAGGCGGTCAGGGCTGGGACGGACAAGGGCAAGCAGCGCGCAGCCAGTCAAACAACTCAGACAACGTGGGACACTCAACGGTTCCTCAATCATTTCACCTCGTCGCCCATGGATGCAGTCCACGACGCCACTCTCTCGGCCTTCGTCACCTGGGCCGCCACGCTCCCCCTCCCTCGCGCGACGCCATCCAACCCGTTCCCCGACCCCGCCCTGGCCAAGCTGCACCAGCTCGCGGCCACGACTGACCTCCGCTTCTCGGGCGAGCTCCACCCGGACGCGCGCCAGCTCCGCCGCAAGCTGATCCTGCACGTCGGCCCCACCAACTCGGGCAAGACGCACCAGGCGCTCGTCGCGCTCGCCCGGGCACGCACGGGCGCCTACGCCGGGCCGCTCCGGCTCCTCGCGCACGAGGTCTTCAGCCGGTTCAACGAGGGTAAGATCGGTGACGAGGGCCGGCGCGCGTGTAACCTCGTCACGGGCGAGGAGCAGCGCATTGTCGACGGCGACGCCGGGCTCGAGTCGTGCACAGTCGAGATGTTCCCACTCGGCAAGCGGCTCGACGTCGGCGTGATTGACGAGATCCAGATGATCGGTGACCCGGGCAGGGGCACCGCCTGGACGAACGCGATCCTGGGCAGCCAGTGCGCCGAGCTGCATCTGTGCGGGGAGGAGAGCGTCGTGGACCTGATCAAGGCCATGGCAGCCGAGCTGGGCGACGAGTGCGTCGTCAAGCGGTACCAGCGCCTCTCGCCGCTCGCGCTCGCGGCCGAGTCGCTCGGCGGCAACCTGAGCAAGATCCGGAAGGGCGATTGCCTCGTCACCTTCTCGCGCAACAACATCTTTGCCTTCAAGCGCACTGTTGAGGAGAAGACCGGGCTGCGCGTCGCGGTCGCTTACGGCGGGCTTCCGCCTGAGGTGCGCGAGGAACAGGCGCGCGTCTTCAACGAGGGTGGCTACGACGTCCTGGTCGCGAGCGACGCGGTCGGGATGGGCCTCAACCTCAAGATCAACCGTATCGTGTTCGAGTCGATGCACAAGTGGGACGGCAAGCAGGAGGTTCAGCTCGCGACGCCCCAGATCAAGCAGATCGCCGGCCGGGCCGGCCGGTTCGGGATTCACAGCAAGAACCCGGACTCGGCTGCAGTGGCCGCTATCCGGACCACGACGTCGGGCGAGGTGACTACGCTGGACGAGGTGGACCTGCCGATCCTGGTCGCGGCCCTCGCGACGCCGACGATCCCGGTCACGCAGGCCTACCACGCCGCTCCCTTGGCCGCGTACCGGAGCGTGTTCGACCTCCTGCCCGAGGGCACGAGCGTGAGCAAGGTCCAGTCGGTCGTCAACGGCCTCACTCGCGTCGCGCCCCACTACGTCACGCCCCCAGTCGGCGGCGCGAACCAGGTCCTGGACGCGATCGAAGACGTCGGCCCTCTCACGTTCGCCGAGCGGATGCAGTTTGGCCTTGCGCCCGTCAACCTGCGCGACGACAAGGCCAAGGCGACCCTCGTCGAGTTCGCCTCGGCCTTTGCGAGGGGCGAGCCGGTCCTGATGGCGTGGTGGTCTCGGCAAGCGGGTGTGTACGCCGCGCTTGAGCGCGTCGCCGACGCCCGCCGGCACCATGAGCTCCCCGCCGCCTTCACGCTCAACGGCGCACCCGCGCGCCAGGCCGCCCCGCCGCTCGACCCCGAGCTGTTCACGCCCACGACGCTCGCGACACTTGAGTCGTTCCATCGGTGCTTGACGCTCTACCTGTGGCTCTCGTACCGGCTCGCGAGCATCTTCTGCGACCAGCACGCGGCCCAGCAGCTCCGTAAGGATGTCGAAGGCGCGATCGAGTTCACGCTCGCGGGCATGAAGTTTGAGCGCATTGAGCGCAAGCACAAGAAGGCCGCGGCCAGGCACGGATACCAGGGCAGGGGCGCGCGGGACTTTGAGGGCGTGATTGAGGGGGGCGCCGCGGGGAGGGGCCGGGCGGGGCAGCGGGCGAGGAGTTACTGAAGCCACGACGGAACGTGCGCGCCACCGGTGGGCCCTGGCTTACTGGTGGGCCCTGGCTCGAGCTGTAGGATTATCGCATAGAACGTCTCTCGCAGTACTACGCTCCTCGCAATGACTAAGCAAGATGAACAACATCTAGTTGCACACATATTATAGATAAACAAGCTCGAGCGTTCTCTAATTTCTGATGACTTCCTCCCTCCCCCGCACCCCGCCCGGTCGCTCGCTCACAAGCGCCCGCTCACAAGCGCCCGCCGAGCAGGGACCGGATGCCATCCAGCTGGTGGGTGAGGCTCTCGATCTGTGCCTGGGCGTCCTTCTTGTCCCTAGCTGACTCCTCGCGCGCCTGCTCGACGTCGTCGTGGACCTGGGCCAGCTCGGCCTGGCTGGCCTCGAGCTGGCGCTGGCTCGCCTGGTACATCTGCTCCCACTTGTCGGCTTCAGCCGCGCGGTCGGCCAGGCCCGGGCTGTCGGGCTGAGCGCCGAACTGTTTGTGGTTGTCGGCCTCGACGCGGTCCTGCCGTAACTGCTCCACCTCGCGCCGGAGCGCGTCGATCTCGGCGTGCTCGGCCGAGCGCTCCGACTCGAGCTCAGTTAGCTGCGACCACAGCACCTGGATCTCGTCGCGCTGCGTGTCGACGAGCCGCTGGGCCTCGCGCAACTGCTCCCCGTTTGAGCGCACGAGCGAGGCCGGGTCCGGGTTGGGCGAGGCGAGCACGGGCGCGGCGAAGGGCGCTCCGAGAATCGTGTGCGCGAGCGCGTGGGCGGGCTTGGGCGGCGGGCCGGGTGCGGACGAGGCGTGAGAGGTGTCGCTCCTCGTCGGGGTAGGCGGGAGGCTCCGCGCGGGCGGGCCAGTCGGCGGAGCCGGGAAGTTGTAGAGGGTTGAGCTGTCGTTGTCAAAGTCGAGCATGTCGTCCAGAACGCTCTCCCCGCCGGCCGGGATGGGCCCACCCAGCGGGCCAAACTCGTCCTGCTCGCCTCCGCCCCCGGCCTTGTGCGAGTGAGCCCGCAGGAGGGGCGCGTGGCTGCGCTCCTTGGGCAGCGAGGGCGTGCGCACGAGCGCGCTGCTGTCGGCCGTCGAGCTTGAGGACCGGTCCGACGGCCCATTCCCGGCCGCAGAAGGGGGCTCCAGCTGGGCCGATGGTGTGTCGGGGCGCAGCGGCGCGTCCGACTCATCCTCGTCTGAGGGCGAGTAGACCGATGACGGGCTCGTGAGTGTCCCCGCTGCGGGCTCCTCGGCGCGCACGCGCTCAAGCGCCGGCGACAGCGCCCGCGGCGGGACGAGCATGCGCGGTGCGCCCAGCGTGTCGCGGGGGCCGCCGGCCATCGCCGGAACACCCTCGTGGTGCAGCTGGTAGGGCGACCCGGCCGGGGAGACCGACGCCTTGCCAATCACGGCCGGCGAGCTGCGCGAGCTCGGCGAGGCGGGCGAGCCGATCGACCGCATCGAATCGGTCTGGGACATGGCGGGCGAGGGCCGGGTGCTGGCCTGAGGCGAGGTGAGCGAGGCCGGGGTGGTGGCGCGGTGGAGCTGGCGGCTGGGCGACCGGCTCGAGCCGCGCGCGTGCCCGTGCCCGTGCCCGTGCCCGCTGCTGCCCGGGCCGGGAGAGTCCGCGGCGCGGTCGAACGTGGGCTGAGCCTGGATCTCGATCGTGTTGGCGGCCGAGGCAGGCTCGACGTGCACGCCCGCAAAGCTCATGTGGCCCACGCGCGACCCGGCTGGGCCGGACGGCGCCTTCTCCATCGCTTCCTCCACGTTGACGTCAAAGTCGGCCTCGAGGAGGCCATCGGCGACGGCCGACCAGTGCGTGAGGAGCCAGAGCAGGCCGTCCTGCGCCTTCTTGGCATTGGCACCCGTCGCCTCGACCGAGTCGGTCGGGCCCGTGATGACCATCGAGCCGGCAAATTTGTGGAGCCGGTTGCCGGCCCCAGCGGCGGTAGGCGCGACGGCGGGCCGGGGCGACATGGCCGCAGGCCCGAAAATGGCCGACACGCTGTCGAGAGTGAGCCGGTTCTCGGGGAAGAGGGGCATCTGGCTCAGAAACGCGACCAGGTACACGAGCAGCGAGAAGTTGGGCGTCGGGAGCAGGCGCAGGATGATCTGCGCGCATGCGACGCGCGCGCGGAGCGGGATCGCGCCGTCGACGCAAGCCGACAGGTACAGGCGCCACAGGCGCTGGTCCAGGATCGGTTCGGGCAGGTCGCGCAAGTACTTCTTGAGGAGGGAGGTGACGTTGTGAATCGACTCGATCGAGAGGTCGTGGTGCTCGCCGTAGTCGGGCGCGCTGTCAAAGATCTTCACCAAGGTTGCCACCCGGGTCGCCTCGCCCGCGAGGTGCATCAGTCCGGGCACCTTCATCCCCTGCCCGCGCCGGTAGATCTCCTCGACCGTGCTGAAGCACACCCCGGGCAGCTCGTGCCGCTGTCCGGCGATCATGGACGTCACGAAGCCGTACTCGGCGATCGCGCCGAGCGGCTGGCCAAACACGACCTTTGCGGCGGGCTCCTTGGGCTTGTCGGTGAGGTGCCGGCGCTTGTCCTCGTTGGTGAGGGAGCGCTTCATCTTGGCGAAGAATCCCCGGGGTTCATCCTTCTTATTAGCCGGGACCGGCTTCGGCGCGGGCTTGGGTTTGGGCGTCGAGACGGGCATCCCGATCAGTGACTTGCGTGACTCCTGACGCCGGTTCGCGGCCGCCTTCTTCTCGGGGCCGTTGCCGATCAGA
>Ga0233341_1000123_pt1 | contig 10375 bp, 10 predicted proteins | sample GEONDECOMP247_FD_180672 | JGI IMG/M metagenome (GOLD analysis project Ga0233341, IMG submission 180672) | Leaf litter microbial communities from Shasta-Trinity National Forest, California, United States - GEON-DECOMP-247 | ecosystem: Environmental > Terrestrial > Plant litter > Unclassified...
AAAAAAAGAACGATTATATCATTGCGGAGCGAATGAGATCAGCGGGCCATTTATCAGAAAAGAATCTCCACATACTGATAGAATTGACAGCATTCCTAAGGAAGCATAATCTTGCAAATAGCAACCCTGCACTAAATAATTTTAGGGAGAACTTTACCAAACGATTTGAAAACAAAGAAATCCCGTTACTGGTAGCTATGGACCCGGAAATTGGCATTGGCTATAAATCCCTGGCACAGGACAAAGAAGAAGATCAGCTGATTCAGGATCTTAAAATCAACAGACAGGAAGCTAAAACAACTTCACAAACACTCAATTATTCTCCCTTATACCAGTTCATTTTAAATGAGATGATACAAAATAAGATGGTACAGCTCCATGAATTCAAGGATAACAGCAATTCAAACAATTTACCTGTAGCCAATACCTTGAGTATCATGCTTCATTTTGCCAATGAGTTTATTGTTATTGAACAAATTGGAGGATCTACGGCCAACTCGCTATTGGGAAGGTTTTCTATGGCCAGTGAAGAGATCACTAAACTGGGGAATCAATTTGCAGCGCTGGAACACAAGGCAAATCCTGACGTATTATTTTTTGACATCGCTTACCAAATTGAAAAAAATGCTGACAATATTAACCGGAGAAAATCTATCTATAATTACGAACTCCCTATTCTAAGCTGGCCAGAGAGTGAATATATTTTAGATCCTAATGATATTATCTTAAGTATAAAAGGCGACGAGCTCATCCTTCATTCTGTTAAATATGGCAAGCGCCTGGTACCAAAGCTAGCTTCTGCCTATAATTATACCCGATCAGATCTTTCTGTATATCGTTTTCTTTCAGACTTGCAGCATCAGAAACTGAATTCCAGCTTAGGCATCAATATATTGGATATTTTTCCGGGCCTCTCTCATTATCAAAGAATACAATACAAACACATCATTCTCTCTCCTGAAAAATGGCTGGTACCAAAATCTATTTGCGCAGACGCCAATACATTGCCCGCTTTATACCTTTGGCTGGACGGTATCAGTTTAAAAAGACCATTCAAATGTGGTTTTGCAGATCAGACGCTTATTTTCAATCCGCAAATAGAGGAGGACATGAGTTCCTTCTTACTTTTTTGCAAAAATAAAACAACACTTTATATAGAAGAAGCATTCATTCCTGAGGTGTTCCTGGTAAATGATGAAACCGCCAAACCTTATTTATCAGAGTTTATCGTCAACCTGGAGCACACAGAAAAACTTTATAGTCCTTATCTGGTAAAGGGAACCACAGATCGATTAAAACATACTATAGATACTTATTTACCTGGCGATGAATGGCTTTACTTTGAAATCTATTGTCATCCTTCCAAAAGTAATTTCATACTCTCCTATATCGCCGAAAATTATCTTTTCCAGCATAAAAAGAAATTAAAGAAATGGTTCTTCATCCGCTATAATGACCCATCCTATCATATCCGGCTAAGGTTTAAGCTAATTGATAAAAAAGATATTAGCGAGTTTCTATCCAGCCTTGCTACTTTATTGGAGCCTTACGTCACTATTGGAATAATCTCTGATATGCAGCTTAAAACTTATCACAGAGAGATTGTTCGTTATGGACAAGATCGAATGGAGCTTGTAGAGCAGTGTTTTACGATCAATAGTGACCTGGTATTATATCTAATCAAAAAACCCCATACTCTTCATTCGCACTATAACGTATCGGTGTTACTCTTAGAGAATGTATATCATGCAGCCGGATATGATCTTCAGGAACAACTATCGTTCACTGAAAATATGGCAAATATTTTTGCTGCTGAAATGAATATTTCTTCAGAAGGATTTAAAAAGATAAACCAGGGATATAAAGATTTTAATATCGATACTGAGGGGTTACATGCTACCATCATCCAATATAAAAAATTAGCCCGAACAGTTTCATGCTTTCAAAATGTGTTAAAAGCATGTCTCGGCACAGAAAAAGATAGCCTGTTATCCGATCTATTCCATATGCATGCCAACAGGCTGTTTAATGACGACCAGCGCATGCACGAGATGATCATTTACCACTATCTTACAAAGAGAATAAAAATGAAAATCGGTCGCCAGAAGCAGAAAATCGGGTAACATCATATTTTGGACCAATCAGCTGATCTTCATAAAATTAATTCACAAAATAATCCTGACATTCAACAAAATTATTACTTTTGCACAGTGGTAACATTTGAAAGTTTATGAAACCTACAATTAAAAATTATTTTAACACTCCGTCGTTGTTAACATCAAGCTTAGAAGCAATAGAACGCTTCCAATCGGCACACAAAAATTATCTTAAAACAGATAATGAGGAGTCAAAAAAATCGATGGTGCAGGCACTGCACACCGTAAAACTATTGGAAGCGGAATTATCAGTTCCTGATGATTCGGCAGACAAGATCAGGCTCGCATTTTTAGCCCAGGTCACGGCACTGGAAGAAAACATTGATCACATACACACTGAAGGATTATTCCCCGATCTATATAGAGATAGCGAATCAAATTTCCGTTTATTGATCGATATTCTGGATAGCTTCAAAATATCACTATTATCCAAAGGAGAGTCTTATCCATTTGTAGAACTTTCTTCCAGCAGTAATGAATGGAAAGATTACGGTGTAGTGGCCTTTTGCAGAGATGTAAAGAATAATCTTGGACCAACTAAATTTAAAAACCTATGGGATGCAATTCAGTGTTATCAAAAAAACAAAACACAGCTGAGTTATACTTTTGAGATCCTTTCCCTTACAGGAAATTTAGGTAAACACTAATAGATGAACTCGTTTTCACATCATTTATTTTAAATGATTAAAATATGGGATTCAACAATTGAATTCCTATCTTCGCCGAACTGTCTCCGTAGTTCAATGGATAGAATTTTGGTTTCCGGTACCAACGATGGGGGTTCGAATCCCTTCGGGGACACATAAGATTAAAAAGCACCTTTAAGTATACTTAAAGGTGCTTTTTTTTTCTGAGCATAATTTCAATATAGCTTATTTTATATTTTGAAGGGTTTCTGTGTTCGAATCCCGTAGCGTTACCTCTAGGGGACAATTTATTCAGCCATAACCTTTTCCTTGATTATTTATGTGCAAAATGCTCTGGATCGAAATATGGGGATAGCTCAAATTATTAAATGCAGTGTTCGATATCTTGAGCGTCTCACTTAAGATATAAGCGAGATATTCCGGTATATCTGCAAGTTTGAAGAATAAATTCTACGATACGTTCACTTGAACGACTCTTTCTCATTTACTTTTTCTATCTTAAGCTATCTAAAGGCAGAATAATATGTCATGCGTACCTATGAAGTTAAATAATGGATTTTTTACCGAAGACATCTTAAACTCAGGGCTTGACTATGCAATGGATTTTGGTAAGAACTGGCTCTTACCTATACAGGAAAGATTGAAGAATAAGTACATATTTCTAACTGAAGAAAGTCTTAACGAATATGATTTACTATGCCGGGAAGCAATGAATTATGGCCATAACTTTATTCAACAAACATTACTCAAGTTACATGATGATAAAGCGACCATAAAAGAAGTCGAATTGAAAAGACATTTCATAAATTCTGTTTCCAATAAGTATCTCTGGGTTAATAAGAGTAATTTATCTAAATTATTCTCACAAGGATGCTATTACGCATGGAAAGATGGACTAGATGATTGTATTAAATAATCGTGGTAAATTCCATATATTGATAATTCATAATACCTATGAAATTTGAAGAGTATTATTGGCATGATGCCGAAATCAAAAATATTGAAATTGACAGATCTAAGCCTGGATATAATGATGTTATTTCTTTCAACATAGTATGGCCTAATATTGGTACGGGTAAATTAATCTTCGAAGATGTTTATTGGTCGTGATTAAGCTTAAATTTTGGAATTGTAGCAATGGAATGTATAGATATTGCTATCATAACTGACTCCATTGATGAAGGTTTATTATCGTTTTATAAATTAAGAGGTTCTTTCATAAGTGATACTAAACTATCATGCTACGTTATTAAAACAATATCTACTGAAAGTGAAATCAAAATTATTGCTAAGGGATTCAAAGTCCTAACATCAAAGTAGTTTGAACTAAAATATTCGTGTATGACTATTAATTAATGTTAAACAAAATCAAATCGAATTCACTGTTTTGGAATGGAATACTTTTCTTGTTAATAGGGGTGTTCTGCTACATAACATTATGGTTAATGTATTTTGGCTTTGCCTTTTTAATTCTAGGCACAATACTCATTTTGTTTTCGAGGCATAAATGGTATTATCAGATGATTTCGATTGCTCCACCATTAGGTTATGTTATTTTCTCATTTGTGACCTCTTTCGCAGTGCCAGAAACTTTTTTGATTCCAGAAGGCTTCAAAGGTGTTGTTTACATTATTCATGATGAAAGTATAGGTGAATCTACTGTATTTGAAGGATTTAGAAGAGTTTATAATATTCCCAAAACAGGTGTTCTATTTACGAAGTTTAAACAAACGAATGGAATTCACCATCGTTTGTTTTATTATGTCACTAAGAGTGGGAAAAGAAAAGAGTTAAGTATTCTTGATTATAGAGATTATAACGAGAAATATACAATTAACCCCAGTTTAACCGAGCCACCACGAGATAGCTTGGCAGTTTTTACACCAGAAATTAGTGTTGATTTTAGTCAGAGCGCAAAAGATTATTATACAACCTTCACTATTGGCAAATATAAAAATATAAAAGCGTGGAATTTTCTTTATCCAGAGTTCATAGACAGTTTAAGACGCGTAAAATCAAAAAGTTTAAGATAATCTGGCAGAATATTGACACCTAGTGAATTTCAAATAAAATCGCTTAGCTCGCATATTCATATGTTTACAAATACTCATTATCAGGTTCTTCTATAAAAGTGTTTGCCATTTGTCCCTTTGGGGACATATAAAATCAAAAAGTGCCTTTAAATATATTTAAAGACACTTTTTGATTTTAAGACAAGTTTAATGTCCACGAGGCAGGATCACATCGAAATTTGCGATTACGATTCATCAATCGAACTTAACCAAATCCTTAAAGATCAGTTGACCCCAGCTATTTCCGTGCGCCTGCACAAGCAGTCCGCCTTCCGAAAGCCCGCCAAGTTTGATTGGTGAAAAACCGAGATTTTCCGCAAGCACACCAATCTCCGCTGCTGCGCCGTCATCATCGCTCGCCAGGAACACGACCCTCCTGCCACCATGTACGGCCGGATCTTGATCAAGAATGGCAGCAACCAAATGGTTGAAGCCCTTAACCAGTTTTCCACCAGTGAAGGCCTGTGCGACGAACCTGGCAGAAGAAAGTCCTCCCATCTCCTGAGAAGGTACACCGTAGGCATTGGTCACATCGACGATGGTCTTCCCCTGCCAGGTGGGGAGCGCCTTAGCTACATCCTGGTGCGACTCGAAACGGACAGCCAAAAAGACAATGTCCGCCTTTACGGCTTCCGTCAGTGTTGTGGGAATGATTTTGGATCCGATCGCGGCCGCCGCGGATGCAAAGCTTTCCGGAGCTCGCGTGGTTGCAACAGACACTTCGATGCCCTTGCGGGCAAACGCCTTGGCCAGCGCCTGGCCGATATTACCGAAGCCGATAATTGCGTAGCTCCTTACTTTGTTTTTTAATTCACTCATTTTGAAAATTATTAGAATTATTAACGGCACGAGCTACAAACCCGCGCCATCGCGGGTCAATTATTTAGACAAATAGGTCATACCACCATCAACAAGGAGTTCAGCACCAAGCATAAACGATGAATCATCAGAAGCCAGGAAAACCGCTGTTTTACCAATGTCAGATGGTTGCCCAATTCTGCCAATCGGCATTTCACCTGCAAAGTGCTTTTTTATACCTTCAATTTGTTCTAAGGGAACAAACTTTTCAAATGCCGGTGTATCTGTTGTACCTGGTGTTATGACATTTGCTCTGATTTTTCTATCTAAAAGGTCGCTTGAAAATCCTTTTGCAAAATGGATTACAGCTGCTTTTGCAGCACCATAAAGCGTGAAATTCGGATATGCCCTATGCGCTGCATTTGACCCTATCAAAATAACAGAACCACCATCATTCATATAGGGCAATGCTTGGTGAACAGTAAAGTAAACACTTTTCAGGTTCAGATCAATTGTCTTGTCAAAGTCGGCTTCGCCGAGAGTTGCCACAGTTCCTACAGCTCCACCGCCCGCATTGGCTACAATCACATCTATTTTACCAAATTTTTCAGATGTTTCCTTAAACACTCTTTCCAGGTCGGCAAGGTTGGTTACATCGGCATTTATGGCTATAAAATTATCTCCAAGCAGAGCCACAGAACTATCTAAAGTTTCCTGATTTCTGCCGACAATAGCTCCTTTAGCACCTTCATTTTTAAATTGTTCAGCAATGCCAAACCCAATGCCACTATTACCACCTGTAATAACTGCTACTTTGTTATTTAATCTACTCATTATTTCTTTTTTAAAGATTGAGCGATAAAGGTAAAACACTTAAGTTATTTTTAGTAACTTTGTACTGAAAAATAACAGTAACACAGGTGTAACCAAGTAACATTATGGGGTGTAAAATACAAGAGTTTCAACAGGAACAAAAGAAAAGAATAAGAGCCGTTCAAGATTCAATGGACGTGCTGAATGGGAAATGGAAAATTGCTATTATTTCGTCTATTTGCTGTTACGGCAAAAGGCGATTTTCCGATATTTTGAATGATATAGATGGAATTTCTAACAGAATGCTGAGTAAAGAATTAAAGGAATTGGAGATAAACCAGTTAGTGAAACGAACCGTTTTAGATACACAACCCATAACAGTTCAGTATGAACTTACGGAACACGGTGATACGCTGCAAGTCATCATCAGTAATCTGACAGACTGGGGAATTGTACACCGAAAAAAAATTATCGGGTAACCATGTTCGTTGACTGTTGGCCATATACTAATTCTGTTCCAATAACAAAGGAGTAACCATTTAAGTTACCCCTTCGTTTCGTTAATCAAACTATTTTGTTTTATCGATCACCTCCGGTACATTGGCCATCTTTAGTTTATGAATTTAAAAACCATACATACCACCCGAAACGGAAATTTGCTCACCCGTAATCCACGCTGAATCATCAGAAGCTAGAAATACGACAGCTTTCGCAATATCTTCGGGCTGACCTCTACGACCAAGCGGTGTATTGGCAATAAACATTTTTTCATACTCACTGCCAGAAGTGACGCCCGCACTAGTTGCACCTTCTGTTTCCGTAGCGCCCGGCAAAATTGAATTGATACGAACGTTTTTTGCACCCAGTTCTTTGGACAAAGAAATCGTTATGGCATCCAACGCCGCTTTGGTTGCAGAGTACAATGACGCTGACGGAAGAGGATATTTGCTTGCACCCGAACTGATATTGATGATATTGCCGCCCTTATCGCCAAACAGTTTCAAAGATGCCTGGATAGTAAGTATAGGACCCAATACATTGACGTTGAAATGCTGATGAAAAGCTTCTACTGATACCTGTTCAATAGGTAGATATCCCTGATAAACCGCGTTGTTTACTAAAATATCCAATGTGCCAAAAACCTTCTTTGTTTCTTCAAACAGTCTGATTACATCGTCTTCTTTTGATACATCGGCCTGTACCGAAATGGCTATGCCTCCATTGTCGGTTATCTCCTTAACCACTCTATCTGCGCCTTCTTTACTTGACGCATAATTCACAACTACCTTTGCTCCTTCTGCCGCAAAGTGTTTTGCGATAGATGCACCTATTCCTTTTGAAGCTCCCGTAACTACAGCTACTTTGTTTTTTAATTTACTCATTATTTTTCTTATATATTGAACGACAAAGGTAGTTTAGCAAAGTTCTTTTTTATAACTTTGTATCGAAAAGTAATAGTATCACAGAAGAAACTAAGTAACATTATGGAGTGCCAGGCAAAAGATTTTGAAAAAGGAAACAAGAACGCAATGAGGGCTGTCCAGGATTCAATGGACGTGCTGAACGGCAAATGGAAAATACGCATCATATCATCTATCTGCTGTTACAACAAAAGACGGTTTTCCGATCTTTTGAATGACATAGAGGGAATTGCCAACAGAATGTTGAGCAAGGAATTAAAGGAATTGGAAATAAATGAATTGGTCAAACGAACCGTTTTAGATACGCGGCCCGTAACGGTCCAGTATGAACTTACGGAACACGGTGCAACGTTAAAAACAATCATTGACAATCTGACAGATTGGGGAATTGTACACCGAAAGAAAATTTCCGGAAAATAATCTCTGAGTTATTGGTGTCACACAACCAAGGTATTAAATTCCTTATTACAAACTTAAACCTACAATTTGTTTACATTCAACAACAAGGGTGTTCGGCATTTGTCCCTTCAGTGATACATAAGATAAAAAAAGTACCTTAAAATACACTTTAAGATGTTTTTTTGCTTTTAGAAGGTGTCAAATGTCTTAAGGTTTGGATAATAAGGAAATAAGGAAGGTTATTAATCGAATTACTTTCTCTCCTCTTCAATCTCAGCTATAAGCCTTTGATTTACATCAATTTTGGCTCCCACGAAAACAAAAACTGTAGTTTTATATTCACGGGCCATGGGATTTGTCACAGAATCAGCCACAATAGATTGTTGGAAAAAAGGACTGGTTTTTTTCAATTCGTCATGGCTGGAGTTAAATTCTTTGATTCTGATCATATTATCAGTTTTCCCTTTAAGGTTAAACCAATTGATATAGTCGGCATTGAAAGAAACTGCTTTAATATTTTTATTTTTAACATAATAATTAATTGCTCCAGCCTGTCCGTAATTGTCGCAAAGGATCACCGTCTGTGATCGTTTTGGCAGCCTGTTATAAATGATCTCTACTTTTGCAGCTAATTCCTTCCAGCCAAGCATATCTGCATAATCCTGTGGCAGTAGGTGGTCATTTCCATCTTCCCATCGCAGTAAACCAAGTTTTTGGTACTCTTCTTTATTTTTCCGTACCTCCAACGGATTTTCAATGGAATAAAAGACATGAAATAACAGTACATAAAATATAACCGGAACCGCCAGTACTATCGGTCTAAAATATTTACGGCTGCTAACATTCAGTATATTAGCGAGATAAACCGAGCCTAATGAAATATAAACAGGATATACACCTATTGCATAATAGCCTTTGGCACGAAAGTATATAAATATCCCAAGCGTAAATATGAACGACCAAAAGAAAAACCTGAACTTTTTTAACGGCACATAAAATAGCAGGCCGTATAATGATGCAATGATCACAGGCAAGGCTCCAAAAAAATAAAAGATTTGTTCTTTTAAAAAAAGCCATCTGTTTACATGTACTAACTGGGTAGCAGTTAATACTTTCAGATGGTGAAAAACCGGAAAATGATTACTGTATTGCCAGTAAAGATTCGGGGCAATCAATAAAAGAGACAATAGAATAGCCAGGTATAAATTTCGCTGATTGAATATTTTGCGTTGGTCAGTGAACGCCAAGGCTGGTAGCAGTCCGATAACCAGGAAAACTATATTATATTTATTTAAAAAGCCAATTGCAAACACAATTGCAGCAATAAACAGCCATTTGGATTCTTCCCTATCGAAATATTTGATGATCGAAAAATAGAATGCTGTCCAGCATAAAACATCCAATGAATTAGGTTGATAAAAAAAATTCAACCTTAAAAGAACTGACAACAAAACACAGGTTGCTCCTAAAACCAGGGCATAAATGTTCCCTTTTAGTTCTTCAATTGTTTTCCAGACCAACACGATCGTCACCGCACCAAATAAAGCCGGAAAAAATTTTACCCAGAAAATAGAATTACCAAGTAATTTGATTAGGTAAGAAATCCAGGAAGTCATAGGAGGTACCGATAAATATCCCCATGCCAGATGATTTGCCTGATCAAGATGCAAAAATTCATCACGGTGTAAATCGTAGCATGAGTTGATGAGAAAGTAGTGTAACAGAAATTTTGTCACAATGAAACCAAGTAAAATTGCCGTTCTTTTTGTCATTTTGCTTGTAATTAAAATTTATACCTGTATTAGATGATTTGATGCATAAATAGTTACAGATTCCTGTTTTACTTGTCTGCATAATATGAATATATGTTAAGGTGTAAATTATTCCCTAAATTCACGCTCATATTGTTCATTTACGGACGCGATCTGTACGATAACGAACAACTAAATGATTAAATTTTATTTATCATTCTAAATTTCAATACCTTACAAAAAAACATCTGAAATGGCAATGAGATTGTTAATGCTTAGATGAAATGATTTTACAACCATATCTATAATAACCATGAA
>Ga0233341_1000124_pt1 | contig 10334 bp, 9 predicted proteins | sample GEONDECOMP247_FD_180672 | JGI IMG/M metagenome (GOLD analysis project Ga0233341, IMG submission 180672) | Leaf litter microbial communities from Shasta-Trinity National Forest, California, United States - GEON-DECOMP-247 | ecosystem: Environmental > Terrestrial > Plant litter > Unclassified...
TGTTTGAGGCGGTAAGAGAAGTATTACCACGGATGCTGACAGATATATCTGATCCGGGTTTACCCGATTGAGAAGATACCTGTACACCTGCAGCTTTACCTTGTAAAGCCTGTAATGGATTCGTGATCGGCTGATTCTGGATATCTTTAGCAGAAATCGATACTACAGCTGTGGTCAGATCTTTTTTGACCTGTGTACCATAACCCACTACAACTACTTCATTCAATTGCTGATTATTGTCTGATAGGGATGCAGTCACTGTTGTTCTGTTATTTACCGGAATCTCTATAGTGTTAAATCCAATATAAGAGAAAACCAGTGTCGCATTTCCGGGAGCGGAAAGTACATACGCACCTTTTTCATTAGTTACCACACCCTGGTTAGCACCTTTAATTGTTACCGAAACACCCGGCAACGGAAGGCCTTTTTGATCTTTAACTTCACCTTTTATCGTGATGCCCTGTGCCATAGCTACAGAGATTCCGCATAAGAGACAAAGCATAAAAAGAGTAAAATTTTTCTTCATGATTTTTGCTTTACGTTTAATTTTTATTGACGGCTAAAGTTAAGGTGTATTTGGCGGTAAAAACAAGTATTTTGATAAATTTATTTTTTGTAAAACACTGATATTTAGTGCGTTATACGTAATATGATACGCCTTGATACCATAGTCATAGCCAAGCTTTAAAGCTGATTTACAGGGGCTAACAAACATTCTGATAGTCGTCTATCAGGCTAACCGATACGCTTTAATACCCCAGAAGATTCCGTGAAATAATTTTTAAAATTGAGCGTTGCCGCCGTAAATTATGGACTTAAGCTGTTGAAACAGCTTAAAATTTACTCCAGTACCAGCTGGCTCCAGCCGTTTTTATTCGCTTTTTTAAGTACCGCCTTCCGTTCTTCCATCAGTAATTTGATTTTAGAACCGTAAGTCCAGCAGGTACTCTGACGGATGTTTAGGATTTCTGCCAGTTTATGAGAGGAGATTTTTCCTTTGGTAGAGTAGATCAGGAAGATCATATAAAAGGCTTTATTGATAGGGATCCTCGTATTGTGAAATACGGTATAAGTAGTTACAGATTCTTCATATCCACACTTGCTGCATCGTCTGCTATAGGGGATATGCCCATTATAATAATGGGTATTCTTACACTTTCGGCAAACGTAGCCATCCTTCCATTTCAGTTGAGAAAGAAAAAGATTGCAGCTTTCTTTATCGGGGTAGATCTTGCTGAACTCCTCAAAATCTACATCGGCAGACATCACACGGTCGCGCGTTACCTTCTCCACATTAAACTGCAGTTCCTGGTTATCCTGTTCCAGTAATACATTCATTCGGGATATCTCTTCTGCCTGCTGTTTTAGCTGGTCGTTCGCATCCTGAAGTTCCGCATTTTTAGCTTCAATGATCAGCGATTTATGGAATACCTCCTTGGTACGTTCTTCTACCTTAGCTTCCAGTTTTAGATTTAAAGTGTCCTTTAGTTTAACATTCTCAGCCATCTGCCTGATCATCTGGCGCTGTACCTTCTCCTTTTTATGTTTCAGAATGCTTACTTTATCACCAATAGCTAAAGAAAGGAATACCATTTCCAGTACAAAGCAGAAGCTCAGGCTATAATAACTTACTACCCCAATATTCAGCCAGGAAAAGCCAACCATGATCAGCAGCTTTAAAGTAAAACCGGCAAAAAGGAAGCTATAACCCAGTACAAAAAAGCGTGCAGGTTTATATCCTCTGGTATAGATATAGATGCCCGTACAAAAGGCAACACTTAAAGGAATGAATTCAATAAACTTATAGGTGAACAATGATCGATCGATCAGCAGACTATAAAGGAACAAAGCCGTTCTTATCCCAATAATAGCTAAGATCAATTTATTTAGGCGTGGGGCTTTAGCCTTTACGAACAATAACTCCCGGGTAAATAATAGAGCAAAAATACTGGTCGCATATAGTGCAAAAGCATAAGAGATCTGATTCCATTGGGTGGCAGACGACCATAAGTACTGGTAAGCAATGCCATCTGTACTCATCTCAAAAAATCCAACACCTAAATTATACAATACATAATATAGGTATTGCCTTTGCCGCATGGCAATAAACATGATCAGGTTATAAAAACTGAAGACCAGGATCATTCCATAAAAGATCCCGAAGTAAAAATATTCGTCTAAGGCATAGGAAATAAACCAGTCTACCGATCTCAATACAATGATTACATCTGCGATCTGCGATGACTTGAATTTGAAATAGTAGATCTGTGCTTTATTGTCATCATTATGGATATATAACTCGAAATTTTTGTGATGGATATCCCTGCGCTCAAACTCAAAAGTGTCTCCAAACTGTTTCACCTCGTAATGACCATTTTTTTGAGGCAGGTAGGCCGTCACATGATCGATGGTTTGGTCGAAGAATTCCAGCAGGTATCTTTTATTGGCTTTGCTGTTATGTTTTATCCTGATACGGAACCAGTAAGTTGCCGTTAGATCTTTTGTTTGAGGAGTGCTTTTTAAATTGGTCTGAAAACGCTGATCAAAAGCCGGACTGCTAATTTCTTTGAAGCTCAGCTGATTGTTATCATCTTTAAAATATTCAATTTCGCCGTAATTGAAAATATGCTGATCTACACTGTCGTTAACAGATACTATCTTTTGTGCGTAGGCTGAAGAACCAATCGCAGAAAATGCAATTAAAACAAATAAGAAGAATGTATTGAACCGATTAAACATACATCATAAAGAGCTCCGGATATCTGATTAGGAGATCAAATATAAGATTAGTTTTTAGGAAAACATGCTTTCTCTATATTGTGCAGCATTATTGCAGATGTGTATATATAATTTATATTTGCTGATATACACGAATAAGTTTAGCAGGTAAAATATGGTTATAGATACAATAGTATGGAACCCGAGTGATTCCATTATCGATTTAGGTTTTTTTGCATTAAGATATTACTCCCTGTTTTTCCTGCTTGCTTTTATTTTTAGCTATATCGTTGTAAAAAAGCAATTTGTAAAATATGGGATTGATGTAGAACTCATGGATTCTTTAACCGTATATGTAGTACTTGGAACGCTAATTGGTGCACGTCTTGGCCATTGCCTGTTTTACGATTTTGCTTATTATTCTCAACATCCATTAGAAATTATTCTCCCTTTTACCTTTACGCCTCATTTTAAGATTACCGGTTTTCAGGGACTGGCCAGTCATGGCGGAGGGATAGGAATTATGGTCAGCCTCATTCTGTTTAGTCGCAAATTCAAGCTTAAATTATGGTTTCTACTGGATCAGATCGCCCTGGTAGTTCCGCTTGCAGGAACATTTATCAGGCTGGGAAACCTCATGAATTCGGAGATCATAGGGAAGCCGACAGACGTAAGCTGGGCTTTTATATTTTTAAAAGACGACAATATTCCCCGTCATCCCGCGCAATTGTATGAAGCAATAGCCTACATCCTGATCTTTACTTTTGTTTACCTGATGATGAAAAAATATCCTAAAGCTCCGGGATTTTATTTCGGACTGGTTATCTTCCTTATCTTCTGTTTCAGGATGAGTATAGAGTTCATCAAAGAAGACCAGTCGGCCTTTGAAGCGGGCATGCTGTTAAATATGGGCCAGATCTTAAGCATTCCGTTTATACTTGGGGGTATGCTGATCATGTACCTGAAAAAGGAAAAACAAGGTCAGGAGAAACTAGCAGGCGTTAAGCCATAGCAGGTTTTAACTTCTCTTTTGTACTCAGGCGCCAGGTTAATAAAAGGCAAAGCAGAAAACCTACAAGAGCAAGTAAAGCACCTACATATTCTGGAGAGGTATAACCTAGACCGGCAGCAATAGGTAAACCACCCAGAAAGGCACCGAGTGCATTTCCTGTATTTGCACTTGCCTGCATAGCAGAAGAAGCCAGCATTTCGGCTCCCTTAGCAGCGCCGATCATTAGCATCTGCATCGGTGCAATCACCGCGAATGCCAATCCGCCTGTAACGAATGTCAGTATTAAAGCTGCAATTTTAAACTGGCTTAATAAAGCAACCAGGATCAGGGTAATGATCATGATCAGTAATAAATAAGCCGTGGTCTTCAATGGAGAAAATTTATCAGCTAAACGACCACCGGCAAAATTTCCAACGGCCATTCCCAGTCCTGCAATCACCATAATAGGCGTCATCAGGTTACTGTTAAAATGTGCAACCTCTGTCATCAGCGGGGCGATATAACTGATCCAGGCAAACAATCCTCCTGTACCAATAGCAGAAATTCCAATAATGATCCACAGCTCTGCCTTTTTAAAAACTTTCAGGCTGTCAGAAAACTTAACTTCAGACTGTGAGGGCAAAGCTGGTAACCAGCGTTTAATACTTGCAGCAGTTATTAATGCAATTACAGAGATCACTACAAAAGAGAAACGCCAGTTGAAATTATGGCCGATAAATGTACCCAGAGGAACACCAATAATATTAGCTATCGTTAATCCTGCAAACATTACTGAGACTGATTTAGCTTCACTTCCTGGATCTGCCAGTTTGCTGGCCACAACAGCACCAATGCCAAAAAAAGCACCATGCGGTAAACCGACTAAAAAGCGGGCAACCAATAACAGGCCATAGGTAGGAGCAAGGCTAAATAATATATTTCCACTGGCTACAGTGATCATCAATCCAATCAATACTTTTTTAGGGGGATACTTTCCCAATACGCCTACCATTACCGGAGCACCTACAATTACACCGAGTGCGTAGATAGCAATCAGGTTACCTGCCTGAGGAATACTGATCGACAGGGATTTTGCGACGTCGGGCAATACGCCCATCATCATAAATTCTGTCATTCCAAGGCTAATACCTCCAAGACATAGGGTAATTAAACTTGTTTTTGTATTGGAGATCAGTTTCAATAACTTCATATGAGCGCAAATTTAAGGCAAATATAAGATTGTTCTATAACTGAAAACGTTTTAGGTGAATTTATGATACGGGTATGAAATTTCTTCCAGATCTTCAGTGAGTTGCTGCCAGTCTTCCAAAGTATTTACAAGTGACAGAACTATTTCCTTGGTTAGTATTTCCTGATGGTATATCTTGGTTACGGTATCCAGCGGGATACCGGTTTCCTTATAATTTCCTTTAAAATAAGCTGTAGCCCAATTGAGGTAGGTTGAGGGTTCTCCATCAAAGGGACTGAGTAATTCTTCCGAATGATCATCTGTTTCCGCAATGATGCCGGTCTTCCATTCCTGATTTGCTACTTTCCATACGCAAAATGTAGTACCCGCAGAATTTACAGGTTCTCCAAACATAAACTCCCGGAAAAATTCAGGGAGCTGGTGGGTAAGCAGATCTTTCTCCAATTGTTCTGCTTCGGCAAAAAAGCCATTGATCACAGTGGCTTCCTTTTTGAAAAGGATCAGCAGCTGATCGCCCTCACCATTCCGCATTTCAAAGAATTCTTCCTCTTCACTCCAGTCACTGTTGTAAGAATGGTAGCGGTATACCCAATCCTGGCAAAGAATAGCATCTAAAACGGACATGGCTTTGCAGCTATCTTTTAGTTTTTTATGGTCTGGTAAAAATTGAAGTTCCTTTGTTGATATCATTTAGCTTTATCCATATATTACCTTTTTACTCTCTACAGAGATGTCAGATCCTTCTGCCAGCATCACTGATACAGGTTCCTGGCGGTTTAGAAATTCAAAATTCTGACCGTAAGTTAGGCCGAAGTCCACTGCGATCTTAAAACCTTTAACTTTATACTGCGCCCATTTGGGATGTCTTACTTCATATTCATTTGTCTTTGAAGCGCTGTATCTGGCATATCCCCAATAATGTTCAGTGATAAACTCCGCTTCACTGCCAGGCACGATTTCAGAAAGTGCTTTATTTGCGGTCACCGTAAATGATTGCCATTCATTCTTATAGCGCCAGCTGTAGATCACTTCTCTTTGCTCTTCATTTTCCGTCCAACTGTGCGTCATTGGCATCGTTTCATAATTCTCATTATAAATCGTATTGGCTACTACTGACAGTGCAAACTTAGGTACAATCTCTTTAATAAATACTACTCCTCGTTTCCAATAATCACCATCCTTATATTTTACATAGAAACGGAGGTTTACTTCTTCAAAATTTGCATGGAAGGGAATACTAAATCCCAGCAATTTGGTGTTTTTAAACAGAAAGCCAATTAAACTCACGTAACAGGTCCCATTCCAGAGATCAAGCTCTGTGCCTACAGGCAAATAAGGGGTTAAAAGCTCTTTGTCGATGGTATAATTAGCAAAAGCTAATTTTCTCCATTCTCCTGTTAAAAAACTCATTTGGCTAAGGTTTAGTTAATTGATCTGCCAAAATACTCTTTCTACTTCATAAATCACCTATACTGTTCATTCCTCAAAGTGGTGAAAAAATTCTCACTTCATTCGTGCCTTTTACGAGTAAATAGCCATACTCATAACAATAATTATATACTTCTCCATTAAGGCCGTATTCCTGATGAGTAAAAAAATCGAAGTTAAAGCCCGATGCACTCAGCCTGTTCCTGGTTAATTTTGTCACTCTACTTTCACTTAATTTTTTAAGAATATTGGTATTCCGTTTAAGGATACTATTGATTTCTCTTAGCACGCTGTTACTGTTCTTATTGCATACGTTATGATAATGCGTACGGCAATGTACACTGCAAAATTTCTTATCTTCGCGCCCTTTTAACCTTAGTCCACAATCCAAACAATATTCCATAGTAAATCTCTTGATGCGGTTAAAATTAATCTTAAGTTATATTATTATCACCATTAAATTATTTAGCCGATTATAAACGTTTAATTATAGAATAAATTCTATATCTATATTGATATTTGCTAAACAGTTCAAGTTAAAAATCATATTATTTATAGACAAAATGGAAAAAGTAAAAAACAGTGTCCGGTTAACGGGGTATGTAGGAACAGATCCAATAATTGTAAATTTCGCTTCTGAAAAGAAGATGGCAAGATTTAGTCTTGGCGTAAATGAATATTACAAGAACAGCCTTGGAGAGGCAGTTGATCAAACACAATGGTTTAACCTGATCTTCTGGAACAGGCAGGTAGCATTGGTAGAAGGTATCGTTAAAAAAGGTTCTTTAATCAGAATTGAAGGGAGATTGAGCATACAAAGTTACTCAGATAAAAATGGCGATCAGCGGTATGTTACAGAGATTGTAGTAAATGAGTTAGAAGTGGCCGATGGATATCAGTCATGAATGCTCATAATGGTAGTAAATAATCTAATGAATGTTTGTTAAAGATGCATACTTAAACCTCCATAATAGTTCCTGGTTGCTGCGGCATTAAAATACCTGCCTCCAACAGCATTTAAATCATTACCCAGGCTATATTTTTGATTGAGAATATTATCTGCACCTGCAAAAATTTCTACCGGAACCTTTCCAATCCTGATGCTCTTGCAACCTATTTTACCCTGTAACAGATGATACTTTGCGGCATAAACCGTATTGGCATCTGTAAGGGGTATTTTGGAAGTGTAATTGTGCTGAACAAATACATAAAGTCCTTTTGGCAGCAGAAATTCCAATCCTGTTACCACCACAGCCTTAGGCACCCCTGTAAGATCATTACCAGATAAATTGACATTATTCACAAGGTAATCATCAAATTTAAAATGACTCAGCGTGTAAGAGTTATTGAGCAACAATCCTCTGATGAAATTTGATGTATTCTGAGGGATAAGCCAGGCAGAAAGGGAGGTTTCCAGTCCCCATTGTTTAGTAGCTCCTGCGTTTACAAAATATTGTGTTTCATCATCGTTCATCCTGCTAACAATTGTATTTCTCTTGTTGTAGTAGAAACCGGTCAGATCAATAAAAATGCGCTGATCAGTAGTTTGATACCTTAAGCCTGTTTCATAATTCCATCCTGTTTCTGGCTGCAGGTTTACATTGATCACATTGTCTGTAGCTCTGATCTCTGCCAGTGTTGGCGGAGAATACCCCCTGCTAACAGAAGCCCTGGCGGATAAGTTCTGTGTAAACAAATAGGACAGGGCAGCCCTTGGCATAAATTGTGCATCAAAAGTTTTTGTTTGTTCAGCGATCACCACCGGAAAAGAACTTCTATAATCATATTTATATAAATTTCCACTGGCTGATAGTTCCAGTAGCAATTTTTTATAAATATCTACATTGATGTTAGCAAAGCCGAAATTAGTAGCGGCCTTTAGTTTATCCGATGATTGAGGTGCTCCGGGAGTACCCAGGTTGTTATCGGTATTGATATCATCTGTTGAAGTGGTACCGCTCTCCAAACCAAGATTGAATTTCCAGTTTATATTTTCTGATTTTTTTTCATACTCGGCATAGGTGCGTAGTCCCAGGGTAAACTCCATCCTGTGTTCATAATTAGTGATGAACGGATTTTTGAAATCAGTGTAGGAGGTGAATACAGATAGTACATGTTTGAAATTAGGACTGATCTGCCAGGTGTTGGTCACTCCTCCAAAAACTGTTTTGCTATAAATAGCTGCTTGCTGGGCGATTGCACTTTTGATAGCTCCAGATGCTGATGCAGGTCTGGATAGGGAAGGATCTAATGCGAATTGAGCTGCGGTTAAACCGCCTGGTGTTTGATAATACAGGTCAGAATAAAATACCAGCGCCTTTAAGCTTGCCGCAGGATTATAATCCCATTTTTGATTGAGCTGGATGTATTTGCGTTCCATCGCACTATGATCGCGGTAGCCATCACTTCTCTGGTAAGACTCAGTAAGATTAAATTGGTATTTTTTCCATTGCTTTCCCAGTACTATATTTTCACGGAATAATCCGAAAGAGCCCCCGGTAATACTTGCGGCTACTTTAGTACTGTCTATAGTGAGTACAGGTGAATTGATCAATACTACGCCAGCAGAGTTTGCTCCATAGACACTGCTTTGAGGGCCTTTTAAAACTTCGATACTTCCTGCTGCGGAAATATCAAGTTCATTCAGGTAAGTATCACCACTTGCATCTGTGATCGGAAGGTCATCAAAATAAATCTTTACATCCCTAACGCCAAAGGGAGAACGTAAAAGACTTCCCCTTAACGATAAGCGATAACTCCCCGGGGAGCGCTCTTCCATCCGTACTCCGGGGATAGTGTTCATCGACGGGATCAATGAACTGTTAGGCTGCATGTCAATAACAGATTGATCCAGTACGCCAACTGCACCAGTTGATCTCAATAATGGCAGTGAAGAAAAATAAGGCCTGATAATAACTTCATTTAATTTTTTTGTAGTATCCTGACGGATTTGCGCATATCCTGAAAATGCTGCGGCGAGCAGGGTTAATGTTAGAATTTTCTTCATCTATTTAGATATGATCCTCCATACTGTAGGATTTGGTGTTTTTTTAACAAGGTAATGAAAAGGTTGTGCGTCAGGAAAACTTATCTAAATTCTTACTTAAGGTAAATTAATAAATATAAAACTTTTGAACGGTTAAAAAACGATTTTGAAACGAATCTTGTTTTAACAATGTTTAGTCTATTCTTTGTCAATGTTTGACCTGAGTTTTCAACGCATTTTGAACGGGTAAGCAACGACTTTTGAACGGGTCTGGAACGGCAAACTGCCGTTCCAGACCCGTTCAAAAGTCGATTGAAGGTCGTTTCAGACTTCGGTTAAACATAGGTTAAATATTGGTTGATACTTTATAAGTACTAAACTTGAATCTATCAATGGCTTTTTTAGGCATTAAATTGGTCTTTATGTTTTTTTTTGAGCGTAAGCAAAAACTATTTCTAAATAAAAAAACCGCCTCAAATGGATGAGGCGGTTCAATTATAAAGCTTCTAGCAGATAGGTCCTAACCTAATCTTGCTTGTAAGTTTTCATCAATTGCTGCTAAGAATTCTTCAGTATATAAGTAATCCTTACCATGTTCCACTTTATTACCATGGATACAAACAGCAAGATCTTTAGTCATTTTTCCACTTTCAACAGTTTCAATACAAACCTGCTCCAAAGTGTGGCAGAAGTTAATGAGCTCCTGGTTGCCATCAAGCACTCCACGGAATTCTAATCCTCTAGTCCATGCAAAGATAGAAGCAATCGGGTTGGTGGAAGTTGGTTTTCCAGCCTGATGATCACGGTAGTGACGTGTTACTGTACCATGTGCTGCCTCAGCTTCCATAGTTTTTCCATCTGGTGTAATTAGTACCGATGTCATTAAACCTAGTGAACCAAAACCTTGTGCAACAGTATCAGACTGTACATCACCATCATAGTTTTTACAAGCCCAAACAAAATTACCATTCCATTTTAATGCAGAAGCAACCATGTCATCG
>Ga0233341_1000125_pt1 | contig 10325 bp, 15 predicted proteins | sample GEONDECOMP247_FD_180672 | JGI IMG/M metagenome (GOLD analysis project Ga0233341, IMG submission 180672) | Leaf litter microbial communities from Shasta-Trinity National Forest, California, United States - GEON-DECOMP-247 | ecosystem: Environmental > Terrestrial > Plant litter > Unclassified...
GCGCCAGCGGCGTATATCGACTGAAAACAGGGGGACCGGCGCCAACACAAACGCGCCCAAGAGCCGACTACTCACGCCAACGATCACGTAGTCAAAGCTCTTGCCACTCAGGGTTGAGGCAGCCGTGACGGTGTTGCTGCGCTTGAGGTGCTGGCTCTTGCTGTCGCCGAACGAGCGCGGGTGCGCGACGCCGGCCGAGGCGAGCGCGGCGGCCGACAGGACGAGCGCGGCGGAGGTGAGCATCGCTGGGCTGGGAGGGGGGGCCCGGGTTGGCCAAGGCGTGAAAGAGTGGAAGGGGTGCGGCTGGGAGAGGGTTTGCTGAGGAAGAAGGAGGGCAAGCTGAGCTGGCGATTCGGAGGAAGGAGGGCGCTATGAGGAGAGGTTAAAAGAGGAGGAGGAGCGCGCGCGGATGGGGTGCCAACTGGCCAAGAAGCGCTTGGAAGCGGGGCGCGCGTGCGCCGGCTGCCGCGCCGGCCAATTCTCTTGACGCCGCGCCGGGCACCCGGCTGCCTGCGGACGATCGCAGCACCGCCCCTTGGCCCCTTCTCCCCTCTCTCCGAGCTCCGGCTCGGAGTTGGAGTGGGGTGCCCCACGCTTCCAGCCCAGCCCGCGCGCGGCTGCTTGGAACTCATCTCCTTTCGGCAGACGAAGTGGTCGTTTTCCAGGCTCCTGACAGGGATATCTCTCGCCCTTTCCCGACCGGCACAGGAGGTCTGGCTTCACGCGGACAACGGAAGCAGCCACGCAGGCGCCGCCCGCGGGCGGGTCGCACGGCCCACCGCGCAGTCCTCCACTCCCTGGAACGCCCCTACGCCACCCATCGATCGAAACAATGCTCGGGATATCTTTCGAGTTTTGCACCGACACTACTGTACACGGGGAACACTAACAGGTCCGGACCAACACACGGCGCGCGCCCAGTCCCCGAGCCGGCGCGAACGACCAAGAACGAGGCGGAGGGGGCCAGAGTTCTGGACGGGCCCGGAAGAGCTTGAAAGGGAGGGCCCGAGCGGTGCAAAACATACTGGAACGCGATCACCGCAGCTGGGGCATGGAAACTGTGGCCCTGTTCTCGAGCGAGTCCTCCGACCGCCACAAGGACGTCGTCGTCTTGGTCTGGGTCCAGAAATCGATCGACCTGAGAAAAACCACACCCAAACCGCTGTCAGCTCGGAGCCTCCTAGTGGGCGCTGCGGACCAGCTTTTCGCCCGGCTGGTCTCGAACTCACGCCTTGCCGTAAAGGGACGCGCCTCCGAGGATGCTGCCCTTGTTGCCGCTCCATGCAAACATGGGCAGCGGGACCGGGATTGGGACGTTGATCCCGATCTGGCCCGCCTCGACGGTGCGCTCAAACTTGCGCGCGGTGGCGCCGTCCTGGGTGAAGATGGAGGTCCCGTTGCCGTACCGGTTCTCGTTGATGATCCGGATCGCGTCGTTGAGGTCCTTGGCCTTGACGATGGTTAGGACCGGACCGAAGATCTCCTGTTGGTAGCAGTCCATCGTGGTGTCGGCCTCGAGGATCGTCGGCCCCACAAAGTTGCCGTGCTCAAAGTTGGGCACTTTGACGCCGCGGCCGTCGAGGAGAATATTGCCGCCCTGCGCCTCGCACGACGCGATAAGGCCCTCGACACGCTCTTTGGCGGCCGGCGTGATGAGCGGGCCAACCTCGGTCTCGGGGTCGAACCCATTGCCGACCTTGAGCTGGCTCGCGCGCGCGACCAGGTCGGGCAGCCAGTCGTTGGTGTCACCGACGGTGACGAGGACCGAGAGGGCCATGCACCGCTGCCCGGCCGCACCAAAGGCGGCGCCGACGATCGAGTTGAGCGCAAAGTTCTTGTTCGCGTCAGGCATGAGGATGCAGTGGTTCTTGGCCCCGAGGTTGGCCTGGACGCGCTTGCCGTGGCTACCGGCCGTGTCGTAGATGTACTTGCCTGCCTGGTCCGACCCGACGAACGAGATGGCCTTGAGCCGGGGCTCCTCGCACAGGAACTTGACCGCCGGCTTAGTCCCATGCAGGATTGAGAGCACGCCCTTGGGGAGCCCAGCCCGCTCGGCCAGCTCGGCGATGATCATCGACGCGCCGGGGTCGCGCTCGCTCGGCTTGAGGATCAGGCTGTTGCCGGCCGCGATCGACATGATGCTCCACAGCGCTGCGAGCCGAGGCGCAGGGAGGCGCGTGGGGTCAGCTGCGGCTGGGCGCGAGGAGCCAACGCGGGGGCGGTCAACGTACGGATCATGGCAGGGAAGTTGAATCTGAGCGAAAGGAGTAGTCATGAAGATGGTCAGGGATGTCGGTCGCTGTCAGAGTCCGAGGTGGGGTAGTTGTTGTGCGGAGCGCGCTACTCACGGGCAGATGGCCGCGGTAACTCCGAGTGGAACACGGCGCGTCTCAGTGTCCATGTCCTTCGACACCCTAAGAAACCAAGCAAGGATCATCAACCAGGATTGCAGACGAGACACATCAGTCAGCAGCGCTTGCTTACTCAATCTTGTCACCCATCAGAGTGAACGGAGCCGCGCAGGCCGACTCGACCACCTGCAGCCCGCGAAGTACGTCGCCCTTGGCATCGGCGAACGTCTTGCCTTGCTCGAGCACGATGGACCGCGCGAGCTCGTCGTGGTTGTCACGCAGGAGTGCCTGAAGCCTACAAGAGATCAATCAACCCGGGTTCCGATCAGCATCGACTCCCGTCGGCTCTTGTTCGCTCCCTGCTGGCAGTGGCCTGGCTGGGTCGCCGGGCTGGGCCCCTGGGCGACGCGCGAAACTCGGCCGACCCGCCCGCCGCCGGGGTCGACGGTGCCGAGGACGGGAGGGGTAGGAGACTTACTTGAGCATGACGGCCTGCCGCCGGAGGACCGACGAATCGCGCCACTCATTCTCCCAAGCGGCCTGAGCTCCGTCCACGATTTTGACCATGTCTTCGAGCGAGGTTTCGGGCACGCGGGTGAGCACGCGCTGGGTGGACGGGTCGTTGACGTCGATGAAGGTCGAAGTTGAGCCCGCAGTCCACTCCCCGTTCACCAAGTTGGTGGTCACCCCTCCGTCCGTGTTGGTACCCTGCGAAGCCATCACCGATGCATTCAGCACCGCGGTCGAGGGGGTGGTACGGCCGTGCCGACGGGCGCCGGTGGCTCGTCGTTGCGGGGAACCCACACCACACCACGAACTCGCCACAGCTCGGCTACAACTCAACCCCCGACTAGTACTGCTCAACTCACCTTCCATGGCTTCAACGTGATGGAAGCTTCCATGTCAGCCTGTTGAGTTTCATCCGTGCGACCCCAGTTTCAATCAGCCCGTGTCCGGTCAACTCTCCGACCGCCGGTGAGTGAGGCGCTCGCTGACCAGGTTCCGAAGCGAAGGCTGGGCCCGTGCCCCAGTCAGGGCTGAGCTGCTAAGCCCGCGAGCAGCGGTAGACAGGCGTGAGACTGCTTGGCGAGTTGTCGTGGTGATCATGATTTGCCTGAGTGGACGAAGGAGCTAGACGCTGGATCGACCGGCGGCGTGGTGGGCGATAGCCGGCCGGCCGGGGTCGCCGGGCCGATCGTGCCACAGCCGCCGAGCGGGCGAGCGCTGATTCGGCTGCCCGGCTTCATGGCGAGCGCGGAGGCGCGCGCCTAGCCTCGGTGGCGGGGGGCGGCCTCGTTTGGTCACGGCGGCGAGCTCAGGAGTGTGTGTGGATCGCAGCTCGAGCCTACTTATGCGAGAGCGTTGCTTTTCAGGCGGGCGAGGGCGCCGACAGAGTGGCGGGAAGGTGTGGTTTGGGAGTAGGTGGCTGCGGCTGCGAAGGCCGATTTGATCGGTCGAGATGAGGCTTAGGCTTGGGCGATCTAGACCGGCTCCGCGCGCGCTCAGGCGACGGTCAATCCAACAGGCTTCGGATCCGCATTCACTCACTCGACACTCGTCACTGACCGGTCTCGGCTCAAAGTGATGCCATCGCGTCAGGACTACTACAGCTCAGACGAAGAAGGATTGACCAACAGCCACAAGGTGTGTCCTCTTGACAGATTGAGTAGCTTGCCGCGCTTGGCGCGTCCGACTGGGGCGCGCTCGGCCCAAACGACAGGACTACTCGCTGATGAACACTCGCCCAAACTGGTCGGCTCACTCGAGCAGTCCACAGCGTTCAGCCTAACTAGTAACCCCTTGCCAGGTTAGTCAGGACCGCTAGTTTGAGGATAAGCTCTGGTTTGTTGAAGGTATGTTTAGTGTTGACCTTCCCAATGTTGACTCTCTCCTTGGTTTAGGGATGAGTAAACAAACCTCGACAAAGTCAAAGGCTCCTGCCGCATCAGCCAAATCAAGCAAATCATCACTTTCAAAGTCATCCAATAGACCAACACGACCCAGCCGGGATAGCTCAGATTCGGACGGCGACGATGACCTGGCCATGATCGACGACTCGATCCAGCTTGACCAGGTCACCACCACAAAGTCAACCAATCGACCAAAGAAGCCAGTCGCAAACGGAACAGATGAGCCTGCTGCATTGACGCCGCGTGAGCGCCGGTTGCAAGCCAAGCTGGATGTGGTCAGTCCCGTCGTAGGTGAGGACTGGTTCCGTCGCTCGCACGGTCAGCTGATCTCAAACTTGAGTCCGACAGACCAATGCGGCACTCGCAAAAATCACCAAAGCGTTCGACTCGCTCAGCTCACTGCGCGAGACTGACGCCGAGGCAGCAGAGCGTGAGCTCAAGCAAGTGGCCGAGGCGCGCTACAAGAGTGAGCCAAACAGTCGCCACCCGCCGCCACTGGCCAGCCGGACCAAGCTGACAACCTCCGATTACTGGTCAGACTACCACGACATGATCGCCAGCTACAAGGATGAAATCAATGATCTCCAGAAGGAAGTCCACTCTCTCCGCAACGCAGCTGTCAAGGCCGCCAACACGTCGCGCTCGTTAGCGTCGTTGGCCAACTCGTCTGGGGCCGGGCCGGCGGACGCGGCGCGGGTGGCTGAGCTAGAGGCCGAGCTGTCCAGGCTCGAGGCGGAGAATTTGGTGCTGAGTACTCAGGCGGAGGGTGCGGCTGCGGAAGCTGCGCTCGCGGTGGAACGCGTGGCCGAGGAGAAGGAACTCAAGTGGAACGCCAAGGTGCTCGACGCCGTCGACAAGGCTAACGAGGCCAACGCAAAGGAAATGCAGCAGCTCAGGAGGGAGCGTAAGTCATTATGGATCTGCACCGGCAGCCTGCTGTGGCAAAATGACTGAGGTCGGTGTTTTGCGATGATATCAGTTGAGGCCGAGATTGAGCACTCCAAGTCGCTCCAGGCCAAGGCCAAGACGGTCCCTGTGGCGGCAGGGCCGGCAGCAGCGAGCGGCTCAACCAACCTTCAAATTGATAAGCTCAAGGAAGAGAAGCAGGATTTAATCGACAGGATGAATCTGAGCGAGGACCTCACAGGCTTGACAGTCTCGTCGGTTAAGAGCGACGAGCATGGCGCGCCAACCTTCAACTGCATTCTTCAAGACTGCCTCGGCAAAGTTGGAGGTAAGCCCCGCCGTGGTCGAACAGTTGATTGCATTTGTAGTCACTGACACAAACTGGCGTCTACCTTGCAGCGCTTAACTTCAAGCTTTCGTTCCGGGATGATGGCTCGACTGCGTACGACCCCGACCTCCAGCCTGGCAGGGACCAACCGATTCTGGCCGTCCTTCCAGACGAGCTCCAGCGCTACAGACAGTGAGTAACACTGGCGCTGGTTCATCTGCTTTCGGCCTGGACTGACCAAAGCGTTTGATTCGTGCTCGTACTAGGTTCGCTGCTGAGGATTGTGGCACGTGGTTCCGGAACCTGTTCCGGTCCCTCAACAAGCTCGACTGAGACTCGACAACCTGAGTGCGATGATCGGTTTCAAGAGGCCACAGGGGAATTGGCAGAGTTGTCTTCCTTCAGCTGCGGGGCGGTGGGTGGTGGTCGGCTGAGGTCGATGGTGGGAATTTGTTTCGCGTTTCTGCTTGTGCTAGTTTGATGTCCAATTCTATTGTTTCCATCACGGGCCCGAGAACCGAGCTGTGCGTCGCCCTTTTCCCTATCCCCTGAACACGGATGGCCTGTGCACTGGGAGGTGGCGTGCAAGTGGGCCGCTCGCTGCTTTGGGTTCGTTGGGAGCCGATACTTACACTCGCGGCGGCATCTGAAAGCACGGGGAAATAATCTTCCCAGTATTCTTTTGCGGCCCCCCACACCTGCCTGCCGCTGGAGAATGGGGAGACTGCTCGAAGTGTCGACAATGCGGGTTGGTGCTCAATCGGCGGTGGCCGGCCAGGGCGCCAACTCAGCACCTCTGAATAAAGGCGAACGAGTGGACCTGGATTCCAGCTGCAGAAGTTCACGGAGGTATTCGCCTGAATTCAGAGCACAAACTGTCTGGAAGCGTCGCAGTGTCGCTTGCGGGTGGTGCGTGCGTGCGCCGTCGCCTGCGACGGTAGGCGTGGCGCAAGCAGCGAGCACGCGGGTTGTCCAGCCGGACCGCTCTGTCCCCTCATCTGACGAGCAAGCGCTCGGAATGCCTTTTCGGAAAGGTGGGTGGAACGCCAGAGTTCGCATGCAATTCCGGCGTCTGCTCGCGCGAACCAGCCGCCCCGCCGCTCTGCCCAACGACCGCCTGTTACCCCGCCCGCGCGTAGCGCACGACACCCATGCGATTCAGGTCAGCCTGGCCGGCGGGTGAGGCCCCCGCCCCACCCCACCCCCCACGCACCTAAAGGCATATGTCTTTGATACACAGCTTGCGGCATGTCGGACCGCTGCACCCTCTGTCTCGCTCACAAGTGAAACTGCAAAGAAGCTGCCATGGATCAGGGGAGCGCAGGCGGGCCGCCACCGTCGCGCGCAGATCTTGCGATCGGGGCATGGGGCCGCGCCGCAGCCGTCCCGGACACCGGGAGAGGTCTCCCCCGGGCAGTAGCAGACCATTGCATGTCAAACTCCGTGAAGAGGCGGCGTGCCGAACACGCGGCCGTCCGCGTGCGCCAACATGGCTCGCCGCCGGCTTGGTGGCTCAAAATGATCGGCGCTGCAGCTCGGCAGGCCGGCCAGCCTCATCTCGCCCCCTCCCCCTACCCCGCGGCAGGATCGATACCTCCTTTCCGCGCCGACTTGCGAGCAACCAACCGCCTCGGCCCAACCCCACCATGTCAACCATTGAAGAACCAACCTTCGAGGAGACTCCTGCCTCCCCCGAGCCCACCACCGCGACCGAGCCGACCACCACGCTTGACGCGCCCGCTGCGCCCGCGCCTGAGGCAGGACCCGTCGCCGAGGCGGCACCGGCACCGGCAGCACCTGCACCGGCTGCGGCCGCCGACGAGGAGGATGACTACGACTCGGAGGATGACAGTGATGACGGGGAGGACGATGGGCCCGGGCTGGCGTTCCTGATTCAGGTCAGTACAGCCTCTCTGGTGCTGAGTCTGGGAACGAAAGTTGGTGAATGACCAGCAGCACGGCACACACTGCTGTAACGTTGGTCCATATCAGGCTGGATTAGATTGGTGGGGGAAGTCTAGTGTCGTCATCTTGACTAGCCCAGGCTGACGCTCGACGGTTGCCTCCCCTCTCTCCCCGCCACCCGCCCTCTGTCTCCCTCTCCGCCTCCCGGCTCGCCTCTGTCCAGGAGGGCGACACCGAAGACGAGGACGAGGAGGACGTCGACTTCGCCCCCGTCGCAGCCGTGGACGAGCAGGCCGACGACATGATCGACGACGACGCCGACGCCGACGAGGTCATCATTCCCGCCGGCGCGGGCGAGGCGGCCAATGGGCCCGGCGTTGAGGAGCCAGAGGAGGACCAGCCCAGGCCGAAGCGCCGGCGCGTGACTAGTGGTGGTTCCGACTGACCGGGGGCGGCTGGGAAGGTGGACGGCGTGGGTGTGATATGGGGTGGGAGGAGGTCTGAAACGCTTGCTTGTTCGTGCTTGGAGTGCTAGCTCGGACCATTCGACCGTCGTTGATGGCGCCGCCGGACTGCTCGACGAGAGCGCAAGCGCGGGGCGGGGGCTCGCGCAGAGGTCTCTCATGCGCGCGTGGCAAAACGGAAGGATGTGGGAACGTGTGTGTGTGTGATGTGTGTGTACAAGGTCATACAAGGAAGCACAAGGTGGTGGCGCCTAGTAGTCGTCTCCCCGACTGACCACCTCCTTGCACGTCGGACGGAGGAGAATGGTGTGTTCCTGCCAAGCCGGAACCCAAACGTGTCAGCGCTTGCCACGTCCGTTGCCGGAATGAAAGAACGACGAACCAGCTGAGCAGTCTGCGACCTGGCGACGAAAGCGAGCAAAAGGATGAGGGGGCGTAGTCAGCTTTAAGGACCGACCACTTCGGTGCAGCCACGAGCCTAGCGGCAGCGACTTGCCCTTCGTCGTCCACGAGCGGGGGGTAGTCGCGGATGATGCCCTTCTCGACAAGCTCGCGCAGCTGCAGGTGGATGAGGATAGTTGCATGTCAATAAGCGTCAGGTCGGATCCACTCGAGCCGAGCAGATTGAGGCAACCTACACCCAGGAGGTAACCGCTCTCGCCGATGCGGTCGAGGTACCGCCGGCACCACGGCAGCGTTCCGAACTCGCGGTCGATCGTGCCCATGAGCTTCTTGGCTGACTGAAGCCTGCAAGACCGAGACGAAGCGTAAGCGTCGGGTATTGAACGGATCACCCTACCAACGTGTATCTTACTTGAGAGGCTGCATGGCGACCGAGGTATCCCTGGCGTAGTGGGAGCACACTCCCTCGTTGCGGACGTAACCCCTTCCGGTACTCCCGAACGTCTCGATCGCGAAGTACTCGCCTTCCTCCATTTTCACGTCTCCCTCGGGACCGTGCTGGGCGACGATCGGGACAGACTTACCGTTGTCGCCACCGTGGATAGAGTAGGGCGTGATCGAGTGGCCCGTCAGGTTGCGGATGGACTTGACTGCGCGCGCGAAACGGGGGTGCTTTGGTCAGCGACGATGGGCGAGAACAGCGAGCGAGGCAGGGACAGGTGACAGCTTACTGGGAAGGGTCTTAGAGCCAATGACTACCTCGTATGACTCCATCGCCTCTTGAATGGCCGCGCCGATGTCTCCCATCCTGACGTCAATTCCGGCCTCGCGGACTCCGGTGTTGGTGGCGTCGTTGACGGCGGCGATGAGCTGGTCGTATGTGTGGTCAAAGCTCATGGTGAAGGCCGAGTCGACAATCCTGCCGTTGACCTGGACTCCAAAGTCGATCTTGATGACGTCCTCGTACTCGAGCACGGTCTTGTCCCCTGCATTGGGCGAGAAGTGGGCCGCGATGTGGTTCCGGTTCACGCCGGTGGGGAACCCGATTCCGGCCTTGAGGCCGTCCTCGCCGACGAGCGCGCGGGTGGCGTTCTCGATCATCTCGGCGATCTCGGTCATGCTCATGCCGACCTTGATGTTCTTGCGCGCATACTGGCGGACCTGCCGGTGCACCTCAGACGCCTTGCGGATCGAGTTGAAGTTGTAAGGCGAGTCAAGCGGGAGCTCAGCCTGCTCGATGCGCTCCTGGTGGCGCTTCTCCTCCGACGTCGTCCGCCACGCGTTGCTAGCACAGTGCGCGAGGGACCGTCAGCGCACCACTCTTGAAGGAACGGAGGAGCAGCTCGACAAATAACCGGAAAAGATGCAGCCATCGAGGGGGAGCGTGCGCTTACTCGTTTACGTAGTCGCAGATCTCGCCCGAGGGGTAAGCGTCGGGCTTGAAGAAGGACGACAACGGAACGCGGGGAGGGTCAGACTGCACCGCGCCCGCGGTAGCCTTCTTCTTCTTTTTCGGCTTCTTCTTCTCTAGAAAAGTTCAAAGCAGGTTTCGATCATCAGTCAGCCCCAGCCTCGACCTGGCCCGCCCTTCAACCGATCGCCGACCGCCTCAGACCAAGCATGAGCCAGGCGGGGAGGCTGAGACCGGGACTAACTCTTTTTCTTGTCTGCAACGATCCACAACCCACCAAATATCAGCATTCATATGCGTTTCAGACCCTGAGCCTGGTTTGGTCCGCTTACCAGTGCCTGCTGCGGCGCCCTCGTCGACCTCGTCCTCGTCGTCCTCCTCAGCCTCAGCTTCTCCGTTCGGCGCCTCGGCCGCACCCGCCGCGGTAGGCTGCGCCTCGGGCGCAACCGCAGTAGCCTTCTCGGCTGAGTTGATCAATTCCGTCAGGTCAGGGCTCATTCTTGGTCCGTCGTGTCGAGAGAGGATGGGAAGGGTCGGGGCGCTCTCACCGCAGGCCGCCCGACTTGGGCCCGAGATTTTGGAGGGGTGCGCCGTTGCCGAGCCGGGTGCGCGTCGCTTCCGCCCAAGCCCCAGGGGACCAGCCGACGG
>Ga0233341_1000127_pt1 | contig 10218 bp, 9 predicted proteins | sample GEONDECOMP247_FD_180672 | JGI IMG/M metagenome (GOLD analysis project Ga0233341, IMG submission 180672) | Leaf litter microbial communities from Shasta-Trinity National Forest, California, United States - GEON-DECOMP-247 | ecosystem: Environmental > Terrestrial > Plant litter > Unclassified...
GTGGCCGCGACAGCTGGCGCGGTGGTGCCAAGGGCCGTCGTCCGTCGCATACGGATGACCGCGAAACCAACTTCCAGGCGCCGACCGAAGCCGTCGTCAAGGATGTGCACGTGCCGGAGACGATTACCGTCGCCGAACTGGCGCACAAGATGTCCGTCAAGGCGTCCGAAGTCATCAAGCATTTGATGAAACTGGGCCAGATGTGCACCATTAACCAGGTGCTCGATCAAGAGACGGCCATGATTCTGGTCGAAGAGATGGGCCACAAAGCCTTCGCGGCTGAACTGGACGATCCGGAAGCGCTGTTGGCCGACGTTGGCGAACACGCCCACTTCGAAGCCAAACCGCGGGCGCCGGTGGTCACCGTCATGGGTCACGTCGACCACGGTAAGACGTCCTTGCTCGATTACATCCGGCGCGCCAAAGTGGCGTCCGGCGAAGCGGGCGGCATTACGCAGCACATCGGCGCTTACCACGTCGAGACGCCGCGCGGCATGATCACCTTCCTCGACACGCCGGGTCACGAAGCGTTTACGGCCATGCGTGCCCGTGGCGCCAAAGCGACCGACATCGTCATCCTGGTGGTGGCGGCCGACGATGGCGTGATGCCACAGACGAAGGAAGCGATCGCCCACGCGAAAGCAGCCGGCGTGCCGCTGGTGGTGGCGATCAACAAGATCGACAAACCGGGTGGCAACGTCGACCGTGTGACGCAGGAACTGGTGGCCGAACAGGTGGTGCCGGAAGAATACGGCGGCGATTCGCCGTTCGTGCCGGTGTCGGCCAAAACCGGCCAGGGCATCGAGGAATTGCTGGAGCAGGTGCTGCTGCAAGCCGAGGTGCTGGAACTGACGGCGGCCATCGATGCGCCGGCCCGTGGCCTGGTGGTTGAAGCCCGTCTGGACAAGGGCAAGGGCCCGGTCGCGACGATTCTGGTGCAATCCGGTACGCTGAAACGGGGCGACGTGGTGCTGGCCGGTTCGTCGTATGGCCGCGTGCGCGCCATGCTGGACGAGAACGGCAAGCCGATCAACGAAGCTGGCCCATCGATTCCGGTCGAGATCCAGGGTCTGACGGAAGTGCCGGTCGCTGGCGAAGAAGTGGTGGTCATGGCCGACGAGCGTAAAGCGCGTGAAATTGGTCTGTTCCGTCAAGGTAAGTTCCGCGACGTGAAACTGGCCAAACAGCAGGCGTCGAAGCTGGAAAACATGTTCGACCAGATGGCCGAAGGCGAAGTCAAAAACCTGCCGCTGATCGTCAAGACCGACGTGCAGGGTTCGCAAGAGGCGCTGGTGCAGTCGCTGGTCAAGCTGTCGACCTCCGAAGTGCGGGTGCAGATTGTGCACGCCGGTGTTGGTGGTATTTCGGAATCGGACGTCAATCTGGCGGTGGCCTCGAAAGCGGTCATCATCGGCTTTAACGCCCGGGCCGATGCCCAGGCCCGCAAGCTGGCCGAGTCGAACGGCGTCGACATCCGCTACTACAACATCATTTACGATGCGATCGACGAGATCAAGGCGGCGTTGTCGGGCATGCTGGCACCAGAGAAACGCGAAAGTGTCATCGGCCAGGTCGAGATTCGCCAGGTTATCCTGGTCTCGAAAGTGGGCGCGATTGCCGGTTGCCTGGTCACCGATGGTGTCGTCAAGCGCGGTTCTTCGGTCCGCCTGCTGCGCAACAACATCGTCACGTGGACCGGCGAGATCGATTCGCTGAAGCGTTTCAAGGACGACGCCAAAGAAGTGCGGTCCGGCTTCGAGTGCGGCCTGTCGCTGAAAAACTTCAACGAAATCGAAGTTGGCGACGTGCTGGAAGTGTTCGAAGTGCAGGAAATCGCACGGACCTTGTAAGCATCGGTCAGTAGTACGCTTGGCGGGCAGAACCCGCCCTACAAAGGCCGATACGGTTTTGTAGGGCGGGTTCTGCCCGCCATTGCGTCTTATGCGGCACAGTTAAAAATCAGGAAGCAGTACACACATCATGGCAAAACACAGCAAAACCATCCCGGCGCGCGGCCTCCGCGTGGCCGACCAGATCCAGCGCGACCTGGCCGAAATCGTCGCCTATGAAATCAAGGACCCGCGGGTCGGCATGATCACCATCACGGAAGTGCAGATCACGCCCGATTACGCGCACGCCAAGGTGTTCTTCACGATGCTGAAGGACAGCAAGGAAGAAGTCAGCAACACGGTGGCCGGCCTGACCTCGTCGGCCGGGTATATCCGCGGCCTGCTGGGCAAGCGGCTGCACATCCACACACTGCCGATGCTGCACTTCGTGCATGACACGTCGACCTCGCGCGGCATGGAAATGTCGCTGTTGATCGACAAGGCCAACGCCACCCGCGCGGCCGACGCCGAGCCGGACCAAGTAAAAGCCGAGGACGTCAAACCAGAAGCAGGCAAGGAAGCGGATTCGGAATAATCCGGCTGGCTGATGAAACCGACGACACCCAAAAAAGTCCGCGACCTGGTCGACGGCGTGCTGCTGCTCGATAAACCGGTTGGCTGGTCCAGCAACGACGCGCTGATCAAGACCAAGCGCATCCTGAACGCCAAGAAGGCGGGCCACACCGGCACGCTCGATCCGTTCGCCACCGGCCTGCTGCCGCTGTGTTTCGGCGAGGCCACCAAATTTTCGCAAGACTTGCTGGAAGCGGACAAGACGTACCAGACCGTCGTCCACCTGGGCCAGAACACGGACACGGGCGACACGGAAGGGCAGGTGATTCAAGAGCGCCCGGTCGCTGTCACGCCCGCGCAGATCGAAGCCGTGCTGGTCCGGTTTCGCGGCCCCATCCTGCAGACGCCGCCGATGTATTCGGCGCTGAAACGGGACGGCAAGCCGCTGTACGAATATGCCCGCGCCGGCATCACGCTGGAACGGGAGGCCCGTCCCGTGACGATCCACCAGCTGGAGCTGGTGGCGTACCAGGCGCCGATGCTGACGCTGTCCGTCACGTGCAGCAAAGGCACGTATATCCGCGTGCTGGGCGAAGACATCGGCAATGCGCTGGGCTGCGGCGGCCACCTGAACGCGCTGCGCCGCACGCAGGTGGGGGCGCTGACGATGGCCGGTGTTGTCACGCTGGACGACGTGACGGCCCACCCGGCGCCGTTGTCGTTGCTGGCGCCGGTGGATGCGTTGCTGTCGTCGTTTCCGGCCGTGCAGTTGACGGCCGAGCTGGCGAAACGCTTCCTGCAAGGCCAGCGCCTGGCGCTGGGCCGTGAAACCTTGCCGCAGCCGCTGCCGAGCGAGCTGGGCCGCGTGCGCGTCTATGAGCACGACGGCGGCCGCCTGCTCGGCACCGCCACGTTGCAGGAATACGCCGTGCTGGCGCCGGAGCGCCTGATCGCCACGGCGCACGGCTGACAGGCCGGTGCGCAGGGCGGGTAGGGCCCGCCCTGCGACAGCCAATAATGGCTGTTGTAAGCAAGCCTTTGAAAATAAACGGCATTTTGGCCGTAGTTGCAACGCAACATGCTATACTACGCGGTTCCAGAAATGAGCCGTTCCTTACTACCCAGTACACCCCGTACACACACGCTGTCTTTTAGCAAAAACTACGACTATGTCCACTACAAAACGCGCAATTCGCAACATCGCCATCATCGCCCACGTTGACCATGGTAAAACCACCCTGGTTGACAAACTGCTGCGCCAATCCGGTACCTTCCGCGAGAACCAGCAAGTTGAAACCCGCGTGATGGACTCGAACGACCTCGAAAAAGAACGCGGCATCACGATTTTGTCGAAAAACTGCGCCGTTGAGTACGAGGGTACCCACATCAACATCGTCGACACCCCAGGCCACGCCGACTTCGGCGGCGAAGTCGAGCGCGTGCTGTCGATGGTCGACTCGGTGCTGCTGCTGGTCGATGCCCAGGAAGGCCCGATGCCACAGACCCGCTTCGTCACGCGCAAAGCGCTGGCGCTGGGCCTGAAGCCTATCGTCGTCGTCAACAAGATCGACCGTCCGGGCGCACGTCCGGACTGGGCCATCAACGCCACGTTCGAACTGTTCGACAAACTGGGCGCCACCGACGAACAGCTGGACTTCCCGATCGTCTACGCATCGGCCCTGAACGGCTACGCTTCGCTGGACGACAGCGTGCGCGAAGGCGACATGAAGCCGCTGTTCGAAGCGATCCTGAAACACGTGCCGGTGCGTGACGACGACCAGGATGGTCCGTTGCAGATGCAAATCACGTCGCTCGATTATTCGTCCTACGTCGGCAAGATCGGCATTGGCCGGATCTCGCGCGGCCGCGTCAAGACTGGCCAGGACGTCATCGTCGTGGACGGCCCAGGCGCCACCCCGATCAAAGGCCGCATCAACCAGGTGCTGAACTTCAAGGGCCTGGAGCGCGTGCTGGTCGACGAAGCCGTCGCCGGCGACATCGTGCTGATCAACGGTATCGAAGAAATCGGCATCGGTTCGACGCTGTGCGATCCAGCCACGCCAGACGCGCTGGAAATGCTGACCGTCGACGAGCCAACGCTGACCATGAACTTCATGGTCAACAACTCGCCACTGGCCGGCCGCGAAGGCAAGTTCGTCACCAGCCGTCAGCTGCGCGACCGCCTCGACAAAGAATTGAAAGCCAACGTCGCGCTGCGCGTGTCGCCAACCGACGATGACACGATTTTCGAAGTCTCGGGCCGCGGCGAGCTGCACCTGACGATTTTGATTGAAAACATGCGTCGCGAAGGTTTCGAGCTGGCCGTGTCGCGTCCGCGCGTGGTCTACAAAATGGTCGACGGTGTGCGTCACGAGCCGTTCGAGCTGTTGACGGTTGACGTCGAAGAAGCCAACCAGGGCGGCGTGATGGAAGAACTGGGCCGTCGTCGTGGCGACCTGCAAAACATGGAATCGGATGCCAAGGGCCGTGTGCGCCTTGAGTACCGCATCCCGGCCCGCGGCCTGATCGGCTTCCAGTCGGAATTCATGACGCTGACGCGCGGCACCGGCCTGATGTCGCACATTTTTGACGCTTACGCGCCAGTCGACAACTCGCGCGGCGAGATGGCTGGCCGCCGCAACGGCGTGCTGATTTCGCAGGATGATGGCGCCGCCGTCGCTTACGCGATCTGGAAACTGCAAGACCGCGGCCGTATGTTCGTGGTCCACAACGACCCGGTCTACGAAGGCATGATCATCGGTATCCACTCGCGTGACAACGATCTGGTGGTCAACCCGATCAAGGGTAAACAGCTGACCAACGTCCGTTCGTCCGGTACCGACGAAGCCGTGCGCCTGGTGCCACCGGTGCTGATGTCGCTGGAATACGCCGTCGAATTTATCGCCGACGACGAACTGGTCGAAATCACGCCGAAAAGCATCCGTCTGCGTAAGCGTTTCTTGAAAGAGAACGAACGCAAAAAAGCATCGCGCGACGCTTAATCGCGTTACTGCAAACGCGGTCTGCGTGCCGCTGGCAGCCCGCCGTTCTCGTATCGTCTTGCAGGCGGGCCGGGGCGGCGGGTTTTTTTGTTGTGTGGGACTGGCTGGCCACGGGAGACCTGCTTGATTCTCGATATGCGAACAATTTTTGTCGGCGCCGCAGTGGCCTTCCTGATGCTGGGGCTGGTGCAACTGCTGGTCTGGAGAACCGGCCGTTTCGGCCGCTGGCCGGCCTTCTGGGGCAGCAGCAATTTACTGCTGGGCCTGGGCTCCTTGTGCGCCGCCCACCGCGGCCTGGCGCCCGAATGGCTGGCCGTCGGCGGCGCCAACGTGCTGACGCTGACCGGCTACGGCATGCTGCTGGCGGGCGTGCGCATTTTCGCCGGCCGGCCAGCGCGGCTGCTGGCCGGCGCCCTGCTGCTGGCCGGGCTGATTTTTGTGCTGACGTGGTACTGGAGCGGCCCGGCCGATTTTGCCACGCGGGTGGCGCTGGTGTCGGCTTGCTGCGGCCTGTGTGACATGGCCATCGTCCGCGAGGCCTACAGCATGTGGCGGCGCGAGCGTTTGCTGTCGGCCTGGATCATGGTCGGCCTGTTCGGCCTGACGATGTGCATGTTCCTGCTGCGTGCGTGGCGCGCGGCGAGCGGCGGGTTTGACGGCGCCGACCTGTTTTCGTCAACGGCGCCGCTGGACGGCTGGCTGGCCGCCAGCAGCGGCAGCCTGGTGGTGTTGCGCGGCATGACGCTGCTGCTGTTGGCTGCCGAGCGCAGCAGCAACAGGCTCGAAGCGCTGGTCCGGCGCGACCCGTTGACGGGGGCGCTGAACCGCGCCGGCCTGCGCGCCGCCGCCGAGCAGATGACGGCGCACGGCGCGCCTGAATTGGCCGTGCTGCTGGTCGACATGGACAATTTCAAGGGCCTGAACGATACCTATGGCCACGCTGTCGGCGACCAGTTCCTGCGCCTGTTCGCCGACCTCGCGCGGCGGGAACTGCGCAGCTGCGATATCTTCGCGCGGCTCGGCGGCGATGAGTTTGCGGTGTTGTTGCCGGCCGCCACGCTGCAGCACGGCGTCGATGTCGCTGAACGGCTGCGCTCGCACTACCGTGATGCGGCGGCGCAGTTCGATCCCCAGGGCATCGGCGCCTCGCTCAGCATCGGTGCCGCGCACGGCCGGCTGGGCGCGCACGGCGCCGGCCTGGATGGGTTGCTGAAGTTGGCCGACGACGCCTTGTACGACGCCAAGCGCGGCGGCCGCGACCGGGTCGCCGCGCTGGTGGTGCACGAAGTGGCCAGCGCCCGTGTGCCGGAATTAGACGATACGACAGATATAAGCGATGCGGCCTGGCCGCAGAACGGACGACAATGAACAGCACGACAAACTATAAAAAACGCACGCTCTCCGTGGCCCCAATGATGGACTGGACCGAATTACATATGTTCCCATAGTAGGTTTTGGTTATTTTCTCGATATTCGTAGCAAATTCGTAGCACATGTTTGATTGTCGTCGTCTCGGTCTGGCTATAAAGAAAACGATGCTTCGGTTTGTACCCAGTTGTGGTGTTGCTCGTTTGAAACGCGGTTGTACCTAGACTTGACAACAGATGAAGCATGCAGTATCAGCTCATGGTATATTCGTTCGCTAAGTGAAGAAAGGGAGTGCATGGAGCCAACGTTAGAAATTTTTGCGGCGCAGCTCATCGTCGTCGGGAGCTTCAATCCTCCGATTTTTTCGCCTGAGTGGTTGAAGTCTCACGGGCTTATCGGGTCGGATGATTGTGATGCCGCTATACAGAATGACTCTTATGCAATTACACCGGAAATAGCCAGGTTCGAGACAGACTGGTTCTCATTGCAAGTTGTTCAAAATCAATTCGCATTGGTGAGCAAGGGTGCAGTTACACCTCAGCTTAAAGATCTACTTATTGGTATTTTCACGATTATTGATCAAACTCCGGTGAGTGCAGCAGGCTTAAATTATATTGGGCAGTATAAAATACCTTCGCGCGATGCGTATCACCGCATCGGGGATATTTTGGCGCCAAAGACCATTTGGGCGAAATTTTACTCAGCAGAAAACAACGAGTCTCTTGGACTTGCTGAGCTCACGATTCAGGTTGATTCGGGTATTCGAGGCAATGAGGTACGAGCGACTGAGAGAGTAAAGAAAATTAATCTTTCGGTTTCACCATTTGTTCCGCACGGTGTCCAAATGAAGTTTAATGACCATAATCCGATAATCGTGGATGTGAAAAATAGGAAAAATTCCGCTGAATTGCTAATTGATTTGGTGAATAATCATTGGGAATCATCAATGGAAGAATCGAAAAAGGTTTTTATTGGGGTTCTTAAGGAAGCTATGGCTTAATGAGGAGGAATGTCAAATATGTCAAGTGTTGAATATATGAGTTCTGATTCGTCAGCGCTGCCTAGTCGCGTTGGTACAGGATCGTTGTTTGAAGTGCCCAAGCACAGAAACCGTCGCGTGTCAATTTCCGACTATACTGGTGGATTAGATTACGACGAAGTTGGCGGCGATTCTGATTTTGATGTCCCCGCTGCGGCGGCAAGGGCTGCAGTGCAAATGGTGGTCCCCGCTGTCACCAAGATGGTACCACTAGATGTTGGAACGCTTGCCACCGTAAGTGCGATATGGGAAGGCGTCGTTGTATCAATAAAAGATAACGAAATGCATGTCAGGCTGACCGATAGACAGGGAATTTTGCCTGCTCATTCTGCCGACGTGAGCTTGGATTTTGTTCATGATCAAGATGTAGAGCTTGTTAAACCAGGTGCGGTATTTTACTGGACTTTATATCGTGCTCAGAGAAGAGGAGCCATAAGTGCGACTCAGGAAATTCGTTTTCGTCGATTGCCAAATTGGACCAAAGCGCAAATTAAGAAAGTTTATGAAGACGCAGATGAATTAGCGTCGAAATTTAAGACCAGAAATAAAATCGCAGACTGATGATCAATTATGGTGCCGCACCTCCGGCTGATGAAGTGGAATTGATCGTTTTTGGCCCTGGGTATGGAGAGTCTATCGCCGTTCACGTGGGAGACAATAATTGGCTACTTGTGGACTCGTGTTTCGATGCGGCCAAGAAACGGCCTGCATCATTAGATTATCTTGAACGTATTGGCGTTTCGTTCGATCGGGTAAAAGTTATTGTTGCTACTCATTGGCATGATGATCATGTAAAAGGGTTGGCCGAGATCGTGAAGTGCTGTACGTCCGCAACTTTGCAAGTCTCGTCGGTGTTCAATGATCGTGAGGCTTTGGCATTCTTGTCCGCATATGGAGGTGCTACAGCTGCTGTGCATACCAGGGGCGCCAAGGAACTACATGAGGCAATTCGGTCATCTAATGATGCTGCCTACGCAAGTCAGAGAACAATATTATGGGAAGATACAATACAAGGTCGTAAGATGCGTGCGGTTGCATTTTCTCCTACGCCGCAGGCTGTTGTCCAGTTTATTGCGCGTGTTTCTTCATTTTTGCCTGATAATCCGGATCCAATAAATCATGCCCCGGAGTTAAAACCTAATCTGGAAACGGTCGTAATAAGTATAGACTTAGGAAGTGATGGTATTTTGCTAGGGTCGGACCTTGAAAATCATGATGAACATGGTTGGTCGGCTGTGATTGGTAACGAATGGTGCCTGACAAAAAACCAAAAAGCGTCAGCGTACAAAGTATCGCACCATGGATCGGCGACTGGTGATCACCCGCGAATATGGGGTGATTTGCTTCTGATGGATCCGATGTCCGTGCTCACGCCTTTTATGAATGGCAGTGTAAAATTACCGAAAGATACAGACCGTTCCCGTATAGTGGCGAACTCAGCTCAGGCATATATTAGTTCAAATGGAACTATGAAATCGAAGCTCAATCCGTCTCTCTTGAAGCAAATGGGGCAGGTCGGAAGTAATATTGTGCCTCTTGAAGGTGGTTTTGGAGCGGTGAGATTTAGAAAGAAATTAGGCGCGCAAAAGTGGAATGTGGAGCTTTTTGGACAGGCTCAGGAGATGAAATAGCTATTAGAAGCCACCGTTAAGGTGGCTTATTCTTATCCGATGATTCTACAGTCATCTATATATTTTCCAACGTCGCGAACGTCGGCGATGACGTGTTTGCCTGATTTTCTTGTCGGAATGGGAAACGTACCAGCGCTCATCTTGTTTCGAGCAGTTCCTACGGCGATATCGATCTCTGCGCATATTTCCTCCAGGCGGAGGAACATTCGGTCGTACTTTAGGGCCAAGAACATTGATGCCTTCATGTCATTCCTCTTTGTTGGTCGGCATCTTCCGCACGCCGCCATTCAGTCCAATGTGCCCCCCATGCGCATCGCTCACGAAAATCAGGCTACCGTCGGCCTGGGCGGTGATCCGGCGCCGGCTAGGGCATTCGACCCGGGCGCAGCCTTCTTGATGCCGTGCGGTGCGATGGCAGTCATTACATTTCCGTGCCGCCGTCACTGCCGGTCCTCGCTCTCGAACCGCGAGAATACGTGGCGCTCGTAACGCATCAAGATGAAGGCGATAATCGGCACGCTGATCGGCATCGCCACGAGGACTGCGATTCGGATCGCGATGAGCAGCGCCGCACTAAGTCCGTGAAATAAATCCCACCACGCTACGGGATGAAATATGCCGATGACCGTTCCCTTTAATGCCATCTTCAAAAATTTCATGGTGTTGTACCTTTCGTAATGAGGATCGCTGCGTCGGTGACGGCGACCATATGCTCCGACAACGCCATATCGTCAGCCGAGATTTGCTCATCGGCCAGCTCCCACGCGGCTGCTTCA
>Ga0233341_1000128_pt1 | contig 10204 bp, 3 predicted proteins | sample GEONDECOMP247_FD_180672 | JGI IMG/M metagenome (GOLD analysis project Ga0233341, IMG submission 180672) | Leaf litter microbial communities from Shasta-Trinity National Forest, California, United States - GEON-DECOMP-247 | ecosystem: Environmental > Terrestrial > Plant litter > Unclassified...
CGCCGCCGGCCCGGCCGTGCCCGCGCGCAGCTCGGCACTGCCCTCGTTTGCTGAGCTCGGCAAGCTGCGAGCTAGCAGCGCCAAAGACTTGTGGCGGTCGGTTGCGACGCGCGGCAAGTCGGAAGTCGAGAAGGGTACGTCCCACCCGCCCGCCTGCGTCGCAGCGCTTCCGCGCCACCTGGCTGACTGAATCCCCGCTGCCGCTCTCAGACGAGCAAGCCATCGTCAAGTGGCAGGCCGACCACCTTGCCGCCGCCTGTCCGATCTGCACCGCGCCCTTCTCACTCACGACCCGCAAGCACCACTGCCGCCTCTGCGGCCGCGTCGTCTGCTTCCTCCCGCCGTCGGGCCCGAACCAGCTCGTCCTCGCCGCCGCCGCCGCGCGCGCCAACGCGGCTGACCCGGACGGTCCCCAGCAGCTGGTCCCGCCGACGCGCCGGGAGCGGTGCTCGACGTTCTTCACGTACGAGTACGAGGCATCGTCGAGCGCGGAGGAGAGCGAGAAGCGGGTGCAGGGCGTGGTAGTGGAGGTCGCGCCGATGGAGCGGGAGGAGTTGGACCTGCGGGCCGCGATGGAGCAGGCGAGGGGGAAGGCGGCCGATGAGGCCAAGGACGAGAGGAAGAAGGTCAGGGTCTGCAGGGAGTGTCTCAATACGGTACTGTACGTCGAGCCACCCTCCACTCTGCTCCCACCTCTCGGGCCCAGGCTTAACGCTGACCCGGATCCGCTCTTTTGTGCTGGCAGGCGCGAGCAAGCCAAGACGCTCCCGGTGCGGACGCCCCCCTGGCTCCAGCTGCACGCCGCGCTCGCCCGGATCGAGGCCGAGATCGACGCGCTCCTGCCCGAGTTCCAGGAGCTCATCCTCGCCGTCCACAACCCGTCCTTTTCCGCCTCGGACGCGCACGCACGGCCATCAGTGAGCGCGACCGCGCGCCTGCGGCAGAAGCTTATGACCTCACTCGGCGCGTATGACACGGTCGCGAAGCGCGTGCGGGAGCTGCCGCTGACCGACGGCGGGGTCGCGGGCGGGAGCCAGGACCGCCTGCAGCGTGCGATTGCGACAAGGGCCGGGTCGTTTCTGCAGGAGAAGCTGATGCTGCTCCGTAGCCTCGGCGCGATGGAGGAGGGCGAGCGCAAGCGGGCCCAGGAGGGGAGGAAGGTGGCCGGCGATGGGGAGCCGACGGTGCAGACGCTCGCGAGCCTGCTCGGCCGGGAGGACCCGACCAAGCCGGTTTCGCCTGGGGGGCCAGGTAGTGAAGGGGGGAGCCAGCTGGCCGTGCTTCTCGAGTAAGTTCGCACGGTGTATGCGGGGGCCAGCCGTGTTTGCGTTGGCGGCGCGCTGACTGTGAGATTTGCGGGCGCAGGCAAGAGCGGCAGGTCCAGTCGTACGTCGAAGACGCCAACGCTCGCCGCCAGTTCGAGGATGCCGCGAGCCTCCAAATGAGCCTGGATGAGCTGAGGGGAGAGATAGACCGGTTGAGGGCCCAGATTGACCAATAGAGCTCAGATCGGCTTGGGACGTAGTCGACACGGGACGTTCTCGGTTGTGAGCGTGGAGGGCGAGTGGCATGGGTCGAGAGCTGCGGGGGGCCCGCTCTTGCGAGATACTTTATATCATTCCGTCTCCACTCGCGTCACCCGCGACGGAGCTCTGCTCGAATTGGAATCGACAACGTGAGCTCGACGAGTTTATACGCGGGTTTGGGAAGCGCGGGTGCAGCATTACAAGCGTGGATGGCATCACAAGGTTGCTATATGTCAATTTTTTTTTTGGGGGGGGGAGGGGGCACGAAACTGACGCAAACACTCAACAAGCAGGGACATGATCAAATGAGAGATCAGAAGATGGGAAAGCAAGCGCTCAAACACGTGATGCGGTCACAGCCCAGAAGCAGCAGCAAGCCCGGCTTGCGGCCGTCCAATGTTCCAACCCTCATTCTGCCTAACTCCCGGAAGCCCCGAGCGGCTTGAATCGGAAGGCTCGGCACTTGAAATTAAAACGAAAACATGAAAAGAAAACGGGTGACGTTGTGGTCGGGAAGGCAGCCGAGGATGTGATCGGGCTGGCCGAGGATGTGGGCTCGCAGCTCAGTCCGACTTGTACTGGAGCTGGTAGGTTGGGAAGTCGCGCACAAAGACTCGGCTGAAGTCAACCTCGGGGTGAGTCTGACAAGTAAATTAAGTTCAGCACCATTTTTGTGCTTCCGTAGCGGTTGATTTTTATTCACCTTCATGTGCCTGACGAGGTTGCTGTAAACGTTGAATGGCCTGTTGCACTCGAGCACCGGACACACAAACGCTAACACGAGCACAAACACAAACCCTCAGCCCCGGCACAAACCGCAACCTGCTTCCAGTCTACTTAGCTTACGCTCCTCCTTTGTGTGAACCCTGATGTGACCGACAAGTGCTGATGGCCTGAGGACTGCACGTCGTTCATGCAAAATTATCAGGATCTTCAAGTCTGTGGGAGAGTGGAGATGAGCCGATCGATCAGAGGGCTGACAAGATTGGCCACAGCCGTCGTAAGGGCAAGGGTGCATCTTGCGCGTACCACGCCCACCAGTACTAGATGAAATGGACGAGCTCGAGTTGCGCCGGACCCGGGTTGGGCAGCTCAAACTTCTCCCCCCACTGCTCGAGGGCCGGCTCCGTCCGCCTTCAAACGAGTGGCGCGAGGGGGACTCCAGGGCCGAAGTGGGCGAAACCGGCGTCGTCGGTGACGGTGGCGGGGCGAACAAAGCGCAGCTGTTCAAGTCAAATTCATGGTCAAGGATGACTGAGCCCGAGCTGGTGAAACTAGGCTGAGTAGGCTGGCTGGCCGGGGTGGCGTCTTGTACAAAGCTCCACGGGTCGGAGCCGAGCTCCGAGTGTTCCTCGACCGACTGGAAGCTGAACCAGCTTGACGGCCCGGGCCCGTATGCTCCAGGCGGGGTGACACCATCTTGTGAGCTGTTTGTGTTTTCATATATGGCCGAAAAAGATTGGGGCTGGACCACGCCGGGCGCGGTTGGGGGGTGGTTCAGGCAGGCGTAGGAACTGGGCTCGGGCATCTCGTTGGTGGCCCAAGGCGTGGTTGGGCCTGAGTAGAATGGGGACCAAATACTGTGCTCCAGCTGGGGAGGTGGCGGAGCAGGCTGGTAAGCTGAGCTTTGGTCGGTTGGCTCAGTTTGCGAGAGTCCAGCCACGAGTGGCGGGCCGTTCAAACGCGCGCCAGGTGGGAAGCCGAAGTAAGAGTTTGAGCCAAACACGCTATCAAGACTAGTCCGACTTGAACTTGGCCCATAACTCGGGTTCAGGCTCAGTTGACCAATCCTTGTCGTTTGGTCGGCCAAATTCGAGGTTGATTTGATCATCTGCTTCCTCAGTTGGGAGGAGCCCAGGTCGGAATAAGCCGAATCTGAACTGACTACGCTTGGGTGGCCCGGCTGGTCGGCCTGGAACTTCAGCTGCCCAGTGGAGTACTTGTTGAGGTGCAACTTGTTGGGGTTGAGCTTGGAAGAGGTGTACTCGGACTGGAAAGAGGAGTGGTCTACTTGATTGAGAGGTGGGGCACCCCACCCGGGCGAGGACGCCGGCTGGGAAGGCCACGCTTGGCTAGTCATCAAACGACTAGGGATCGGGCCAGACGCGCGATGCAATCGAGATTGGGGAGGAAGTTAGTTGACGATTGAGATCAAGTGGAGGGAAGAAGGAATTGAATGACAGATCGAGAGGGGCTGAACCTCGGCTTCGGCCTGGCCCGTGAAGACGGGGCGACTGTAGGCGCCTCCAATTAGGGGCGAGGGTCGAGGGCCGAGCGCATAGCTTCGCCATTGCCGGCCCACCCTGTTCGCCCAGCCCTGAGCATCCGCCCCGTGTTGTTTATGCTCGCTTTTCGACCCTCACTCCACCGTCCAGGTGGCTTGACTTGGCCCGGTTAAAGCACGTCACTTTTTTCCGAGAATGAGCGCTGTCTCAACTCGAGGGCCGGGCCCCGGCGGTCCGGCGTGCGAGCCTTGACGACCCTGTGCGCGTCAGTCGAAGGCTGGCATCCTGGGCGGGGAGTGCTAGTGCTCGGCTCGTCCCGAGGGAGGGGCAGGAGTGATCGACCGGGCTGCTACGCCCGGCCCCCGGTCGATCCCGCGCCCGCCGGGGCCCGAGCCCGAGAGTTTGATGGCTATCAATCAACCACCGATTTCACGTCTTGCTGGGCCATACGCTTGCACCACCGAGGGCGCAGGGCGACGCTGGTGCTGGCCTCGCTCGCTTGGAACGTGCGCCGCCTGCGACGGGCTTCTCCCAAGCCACAGTGTCGAGCAAACCAAACCGTGCGACAACACCAGGTGAAGTTCAGATTATCGTTCTTCGTGCTTTGAGGCAGGCCGGACGTGGTCGATCAAGTTGAGAGGCGAAGCCAGACGTGGCACCGAGTGGCGGAGGCTGAGCGGGAGGCGGACTCCGGGGCGGTTGCGGCCGGGCGGGAGGCGATCGGAGACGCACAAAATCCCACGCCGCGGCCGACGAGGGAGGGCCAGCCAACCTGGGCCAACTGAGCAGGGCCATCCTCAGCTCCAAACATCAACACTCGCCCGATCCATACCCCCCTTACTGCAACAGCAAAAAAAGGTCCAACAGTCGTCTCGTCCGCTTGAGCTTCTGACCTAACCACCCTTGCCCCGTCCCCCCTCCGCGCTCCCGTTGGCCTGTCAGGATGGTCCGCCCAACCGGACTGGACAAGGCATCGATCCTGCCCCTGTTCCCGCTTCTGAGCTCGCACGACCCGCCAACCCGCCTGGATGCGTCCGTGTCCCTGATCAGCTCGCTTCCCTCAATCGACCTCTCGGGCTCGACCGCGCCCCTCTCCGACGACGCCGACACACCCTATACCATCAAGCGCCTCGTTACCGGCCTCGGCTCGTCCAACCAGGCCTCCCGCCAGGGCTTTGCCGTCGCCCTGGCTGAGCTGGTTGCACGTCTGCCGGATGATCAAGCTGCGACTGTGCTCCCGCTTGTCATGTCGTCCTCGACCCCGACCGCGGGCGCTGAGTCTCGCGAGGAGCGCGACCTTCTCTTCGGCCGGCTCCTCGGCCTTCACGCCATCGTCCGGTCCAACGTCGTCTTCAAGGACACGCCGGCTGCTGCCGATGGATTCAAGGAGGTCATCCTTGCGCTGCTCGGCCTGTCGGGCAAGAAGGCGTGGATGCGCGAGCCGGCCTACTGGGTTCTCGTCCAGGCTGTGCGGACCCTGCTCGAGCTGCCAGCCAAGGCGGCGCCGACCTGGCGGGACGAGCAGACGGCGTGGATCGTTCAGCGCTTGCTGGTCGACTCGCGCGAAAAGGCTCGTGGATGGGGACCTGACAAGATCGCGCTCGTATTGATTCTCCAAGCGTTCGAGGTTGAGGCCGATTATAACGCTATCCTCGCGCCAACCTTCCCAAATGGGAACCCTCTCGCGCGCGCTTCCCTAATCGCCCTCTCCCAGGCTCTCAAGGTGAGCATATCAAGCTGCAACCACACCCTAAACTTTTGTGCTGACTCTTGACTGGTTCCTGCAGAGCAACCCCAACGAGGCTGACTCGTCGGCTGCTGGGCCTTCGGCCCCTAAGCAGGGCTCCAACTCTGTCAAGACCAACAAGGGCGGGCAGCAGGCTGCTCCCGGCGGAGCCCCTCACTTTGTGTGGAACATTATCTTCGACATCTACTTTCCCCAGCCTGGCACTCCCGCTCTCTCGATCAAGGGTGGCAAGGCTCAGTGGACCGACGTGTGGCGTCTGCTGGTTGATCAGTCGCTGTTCGCGCCCCCGTCCATGTCGCAGAAGGCTACCGGCTTCTCGCTCCTCCAGTCGGCCATCCAGCGCCTTCCTCCCGCTGAGGTTCCCACCTTGTTCGGTGAGGCCACCGTCCGCACGTTCGCCAACCACCTCCGCAAGACGCAGGACGGCGAGAAGACACTCAGCCGCGTGGCCGAGCGCCTCGCTACCGCCCTGCCCACCTTCATCGCCGCCAACCCTTCGGTCGGTCTCGCGGTGATCAAGGCCCTCATTGCTCCCCCTCACGGCTCGCACCAGTTCGAGAGCAAGATTGTCGAGCGCCTGGTCGCCAAGCTTGACGTTAAAGGAGTCAAGGGCTGGGCCGCCTACCTCAAGGAGTTCGCCCTCGGAGAGGAGCACGTCCGCGAGGACGGCACCTTAACTGAGCCCGAGGAGGAGAAGCTCGTCGCGGCCCGGCGCGTTTGGGCCTTCGACCAGCTCCTGCACATCGCAAAGTCCGGCGCGGTCGAGAAGGACGACGAGCTGCTCGCCTCGCTACTCGAGTTCTTCGCCGTTCTCGGTTGGTTCGAGGTCAAGAAGTCTGGCAAGGGTGCGCGGTCCTACGTTCCCGTGCCCGCCTTCACCGATGCGCTCCAGACGGCGGCCCGGTCCCGGTTCTTCTCGATCCTGACGGCGCTTCCGGCTACGCCTTCCGCCTCGGGCCTGACGTGGCTCTCGCGTGCGCTCTCGCTCCTCGATAACCTCTCGGCTGATTCGAAGCACTTTGCTGCCCTCCACGAGACCGACGATGAGGTGACCGAGGCGCGCGAGACTGTCAAGGCCATGTACGCCACCCTCGACGGAGACGACGTCCGCCGCGCGACGGCCCGGTCGCTCGTTGAGGGCGCCCTCCTTCTCTCGTACGACGAGGGAGCTGAGGCGTCCGAGGCCCTGGACCAGTTGATTGACACCCTCCCGGCCTTGTTCCCTGACCTGATCGAGGCCGCGCCCAAGGAGCCCAGCTCGGACGACGAGGACGACGAGATGGCCGGCGAGGACGACGGCGACGAGCCTGAGCCTGCGACCGTGTTAGTTGACATGCTCCTCGAGCTGCTCCACCGTCCTTCGGCTTTCATCAAGGGCGTTGTTCAGTCAGTCTTCATCGGCTTCGCCGACGAGCTCGGCGAGCAGGGAATGGAGCTCCTTCTTGAGCAGATCCGGCCCGAGGTTGCACCCGCGGCCGAGGCCGAGGACGCCACCGCGGGAGACGTTCCGATGGACGGCGACAACCACGACCACGCCGGGCACTCGCACGACAAGCCTAACGGCAAGAAGAAGGCCGCCCCAGTAGAGGAGTCGGACGATGAGTCGAGCGACGACGACGTCGAGGAGCTCGGCTCGGACGAGGATGGCGACGTGGACGAGGCGTTCAGGAACGAGCTTCTCGCCGCGCTCCAGGCCAACGGGGTTGCCGACGAGCTCGAGGAGCAGCTTGAGTCGTCCGAGGACAAGGACGAGGACGAGGAGGAGCTCCTGGACGACGACCAGATGATGGCGCTCGACGACAAGCTGGCCGACATCTTCCGCCTCCAGGGTGGAGGCAACAAGGGCCGCAAGGTGGACCGGATCGACGACATGCACTACAAGCTTCGGGTCGTGGACCTGCTCGAGTCGCTGGCCAAGCACAAGTCATCCAACCCGCTCCTGATTTTGGTCCTCATGCCCCTGTTCAGCATTGTCCAGTCGACCGCCGCGCTCGAGGAGGAGCTCAGGCTGAAGGCGACCAAGCTGCTTCGGACGATCGTCGGGTTCAAGTCGAAGGAGCCCGTCGCGCCGGCCGAGCCCCAGATGGCGCTCGACGCCCTGAACGAGCTGCACACGGTCGCGGCGTCTGTCGAGAACGCCGACCTCGCCTCGCTGTGCTCTCAGACGGGCATCTTCCTCGTCAAGGCCGCGCTCGCCTCGGCCAAGGCCAACAAGAAGACTTCGGCCGCGGTGGCAAAGGCCTACGCTAATTCGCTTTCGCAGTACCTGACCAAGAAGAACAGCAAGACCAAGGTGCAGCCCCTGATCACGGTCGACTTCTGCAAGCGCGCGCCCGCGACGGCGTGGGCGCTGTGGGCTGGGGTCGTGGCCGTCGCTGGTGGAGACGCGGCGAGCGTGAACGCCTACAGGCGGATGCAAGCTTTCGAGGTCGCTCATGCACTGCTGACGTCGTACGGCGCGCTCAAGACTGACGAGGCCAAGGCCGAGGTTGTCAAGGCTGTGCCTGCGTACAAGAGTGCGATCCTCGCGGTGCTCAACTCGTCGGTGACGGACGCTGCCTCGTCGTTCGACGCCTCGCGCCTCAAGGAGGTGGCCAAGCTTGCGCTCGCCGGGATCCGCATCACCACCGCCGCGTCGTCGGCCGCGACCGCCCACCAACTGTGGTCCCCGGCTGAATTCGTCGTCGCGGCTGACACGCTGCGCCAGTCGCCCCGGTTCAAGGGCGCGGTCGCGATTCAGTCGCTCCTCAAGCAGGTCGTGACCGTCGCCGGGGGCACCTGGGACGCCTCGGCTGCGCCCGCGGGCAAGAAGAGCAAGCGTAAGGCGGGCGAGGCCGAGGACGAGGTTAAAGCGGGCAGCAAGGCCAAGAAGGCCAAGGCGGTCGTGGCCGAGGAGGTGGGCGAAGTGGAGGTGGAGGTGGAAGTGGAGGTGGACGAGGCGAGCGAGGTGGAGGAGGAGGCCCGGGCCAAGGTGGTCCCGAGTCCGAAGGGCAAGGCGGCCCGGAAGGAGAGGAAAAAGGAGAAGAAGCGCGCCAAGGAGGCTTAGATCGGGCTTTTTTTGCATTGGACTCATTCGAGATAGAGCAGTGGGAGCGACTAGCGAGAGAAGATTGGGTGTGATCGTCAACGCGTGCAGGATGAAATTCTGGGTTGTTGACGCCACTGCGAGGCTGGGGCAGCTGGGCGGTGGAAGTGATTTGTGCTCGGTTGGACCACCCGCGCGGGGAAGGCCCCGACCCTGACCTGCTCTTCCCTCAAACTTCACCAATGGCAACTGCCACAATCAGTCAACTAGCCAGACTGCGTCCGTTGTTGGCATCATTCGCTGCGTGACTACGGTGTCCACGCACGGACGAGCGACCTGGTCGCCGCCAGCCGGGCCAACGAGGCGATCCAATCCACCCAAGTCGGGCTTCGGTGGATCCAGCGCTTGCGGGGCAAGGGCATCCTGCGCACAACCCGCGTCGCCAAGAAGACGACCAAGAACCCCACCGGAAGACGTTTCAAATTATACACAGTTTCAGCTACGTTCCGAGCGCGGCGCAGCAGATACCTTGTGAGGAGTGGTGCTTGATCGAGGACCCGTCGTAACGGCCGCAGTGCACGACGCCCGTTGGCGGTGGCGGAGAACGTGGTTTGCCAAGAATACGACGAGGATGATGCCAAGCTCAAGGCCAAAAACATAGTCTCTAATGGAAGCTTTACTCAAACATCAACTCTGCTGATCGACCACCTCCGCTCCGAGACCAAGTGGGCCGGCCAGGCAGACTGGCCTACTGACGCGTGGAAGCCAGACTGGAGGGACCGCGCGCGTGAATAATCGGTGCATCAGGAGCATCTGATTCAATTCAAGCACACCTGGAAGTCTGCGCAACAAGGTCAGTACTCCCGACTTGTCAAACAGATTGAGTTGGGGGAGTCCGGCTAACTTGCAACGCTTTCTTGGTCGGACTTCGTCAAGCTGCTCGCCACCTTCAGCCTTTACCTTCCTCTGGAACGCATCGGCCCTGGCTCAGAGTCCTCCGACCTCTCGGTTCACACTAGTACACTCGCATTTGAAGGCCCAGAAATTACGCCTTCCTGACCTCAGCTCAACCTCACGTCCGATTCCGATGACTACTACGCCGGCGCTTCCGCGGCCACCGTCATTCCCTCTCGGTCTCTAGCCTCAGGCACAAAGCCCACATCGGCACCGAGCGCTTCGCTTCTGCACAAAGTGCCACATCACCATTATCCCCGTATCATAGGACGTCTCTGATGACGAGAGCGGGACGGATCAGGAACAGGAGACGACAGATGACAGCTCGAGCCTGAGGTGTAGGCTTGCTAGCCCTGTCCTGCTGAGCGACCCAACCAGGACAGCGCAATCAACTCTTTCCGCCAATCCGGACATCCTGTGGTTCATTCGGTTTGGATCTTGTTTTGTGCTTGTCCTATGAAATGTGGCCTGCAACTCTACTGTCGTCCGCGCCCTCGCCAACCACTGCCAGCCAGATCGTCTGCGTCCGAGAGGGAGCGTCTGAGCTGTCCCGTCACGCTGCACGCGAAGACACCACCGTGCTCGCCGCAAGCGACCCGCCCGTTCAAGTCAGCTGAGTGCGCCACTCTCCCTCCCTCACTCTGGCGAGCCCAATGTTCTCACCGAGCTGCTCTCTGCCGATCCCTCAAAACAGAAAAAATGGTCGTGTATCGTTACAGCATCCCCA
>Ga0233341_1000129_pt1 | contig 10202 bp, 4 predicted proteins | sample GEONDECOMP247_FD_180672 | JGI IMG/M metagenome (GOLD analysis project Ga0233341, IMG submission 180672) | Leaf litter microbial communities from Shasta-Trinity National Forest, California, United States - GEON-DECOMP-247 | ecosystem: Environmental > Terrestrial > Plant litter > Unclassified...
GAGAGGGCGTCCTCCCACCGCTCTAGTTCGAGGAACCACTCCTCCTTGAGGGTGAAGCCCTGGGTCCGCTCGGCGTAGCGGAGAATCCCGACCGACACGTCGGGCTGCTGGAGGTGGTTGTTGATCTTGATGAGCTCTTCGATGGTCGACTGGCTGGGCGATTCCATCACCTCGAGCTCCTTGTAGTGAAGCGCCTTGGCGTAGGCCCTGCACTTGAGCGCGTAGCTGCCGAGGGTGGCGATCGGGATCGGCAGCCGCTTGTCGTCGTGCTCGATGAACTCGGCCAGGTTGAGCAGCGCCTGGGTGATGTCGGCCGGCATGGTCGGGCTCGCCAGCGCGATCTGGATCGCGCCCGTGAGTTCGTGCTGGTACTGGTCGTATAGCTCGGACCAGCACGACACGAACGCGGCGTTGAACAGCTCGCGCGCGAGCGGAGGGTACACCTCGGACAGGTTGGCGCAAGCCCGGAGCGACAAGCTGGGCGACGACTTGAGCAGCTGGACGCTAAGCCGCTTGAGCCACTCGCGCCAGTCGTCCTGCTTGGCCCGCTCGACGGGCTCCCACGCGGCCTTGAGGTGCATTTGGTTCACCGGCAGCTTGTTCATTCCCGCGTCCGCCGCGACCACTGCCTCGCCCGCTCCGACTCCGCCCAAGCCGACTCCAGCCAGGGCCGGCAAGTCACCCAGGTCGCGCTCCTGAAGCTGCTCGCCCCTGAGAAGCTTGGCCACGAGCTCGTCATACTTGGCGTGGCGCACGCCAGAACGAACCATGGCTTTGGAGATGGTCGGGACGAACAGGACAAAGTCCGAGTTCATCTGAACCATCAGCGAGCACAGCGCAGCCATCGCCGTGAAGCGAAGGTCGCCGGGCTGGGTCAGGCCATCCTTGGTAGGCCCAAGCGCGCCCGCGCCAGAGGCGAGGACCCGGGCAAGCGGGTGGATGATTCTCGAGGCGTGATCGGCGAAGTTGATCTTCCGACACAACTGCGAGATGGTCTGGATCGCCTGCTTCCGCAAGGGAATCGGCACCTCGGGCCCGCCCTCGAAGGTGCGCACGACGGCTGGGATAACGAGGTGAAGGTATTCCTCCAGGCTGCCACCGAACACGCCGAACGCGCCGAGAACCCTGTTCAAGCTCGTCTGCCGTTTCGGGTCAGTCAGGTCGCGGTCAAAGGCCTGGAGCATGAGCGGCAAAAGTGTCGGCAGGTAAGCCTTGAACTCGGCCTCGAGCGCAACCGCGATCGCTTGGATCACGTCGACAATGATGACCTGCAAGCCTGGGTTCGTAGTCGACTGCCAGAAATCCTTGACGATTTGCATGATGGGTGCGATGTGGGCCCTAACGTGGCCCTTGACCATAGCGATGAGCTGTCCGAGGTTCTGGAAGTAGTACTCCTGCAGCCCGACTGGACACGTCCGCATCACGTTCAGGAACGCAGGGAGCACTTGGGGGAGGAACGCAACCACCTTGAGCCTGAGCGAGCGGAAGATGTACATGATCGCGTCAACGACGGCGGTGTGGTGTTCAGACAAGCTCGGGTCGGTGAAGATGACGAGCAGGGCAGAGAAGGCGACGGTTGGGTAGTACTCGTCGTGCGAAGGACCAATGTTGGAAGGATGAGTCGGATCGGTCAGGCTGAGAGCCGCGCCCGATGTCGCTGATGCGTCGGCATCAACCGCATCAACCGTGTGGCGGTAAGGATCGAGCGCGCCGAGCACGCCAACCACCCGAATGACCTCCCGGCGCGAGTGCTGCGACGGCTCGGTCTTCAGCAAGCCGATCAGCAAGCCGAGCAGGGTTGGGTGGTCAAGGTAAGGGTCAATCACGTAGGCAGCGTGAGAAGCGAGTTGGCCGAGAGTGTGCAGGGCCGCGTCCCGCTTTGCGACGCTCGCTTGGTCGTGGAGCGTCTCGAGGATGAGCTCCATCAGTGGCCCAATCTTTGTCGAGACATCCTCTCCACCGACCCGAGACAATTCTCCGAGGGTGACCATGATGCTCGCTGCAACCGACGGACTCGGGTCCCTCGACTTTGGCAGGAGAACGTCGAGCATCGGAAGCACGTACGGCTTGGTCAACCGCTGGCTCGCCCCAACAAGCAGGCCGAGCAGGGTCGAGGCCTCCTCCTTTGACCGAGACGAGGTTGAGTACTCGAGCTCGGTCAAGAGCTGAATGAGCGTCTTGCGGAGCGAAGGCATCACGTAGGCTGGGTTCAGGGCGGCCAGGCGCCCTATGATCTTGATGGCGATCTCTCGGACGGCGTAAACCTCGTCATTCAAAGCGATGAACAAGCTCCTGACCGGCGCCTGCTGCGCGAGGTGGCGGTCAAACTCGCTGCCTAGGTGGTCCATCGTCGCTTCCCGAATCCTAGCTTCCGGGTCGGCGATCGCCAACGTCAAAAGCTTCTCCAGACAGTCGTTGACCAAGCTGACCGCGTGGGCCGAGGTTTGGCTGACGACCGGGTCGAGGGCAAGGACCTTGCAGCAGCTCACCGCAGCGGCCAGGCGGACGTCCGGGTTGTCGGCCTCGAGGTACCGGATCGCGTGGTCACGCACAAACTCGGAGAGCGAGTGCTCCACCTGGTCAGACCCGGCCACGGGCAAGGCGCGGTGCTGGTGGAAGATTCCCTTGAAATCGAATGAGCCGAGGATCTCAAGCGCAAGAGAGATGGTCGCGTCATCGTGGTGCTCGAGCCCAGCAGTCCCGTTCGGCCCTGCGCCTGGGCCGCTCAAGCCGACCCCTGCCCCGTACGCGCCACCGTCCCGGACGAGGCCGACCTTTTTGGGCGCCCCGGCCGGAGTGAAGGGCTCGCCGCTCAAGATCAAGCTCAACAGGTTGAGCATCCTGTCCTGAATCTCGGGTCCGAGGGGCGGGATATCCTTGCCGAGCTGCTGCAGAGCGATGTAGAGCGACTCGGAGAGGCCGCCGGCGAACATCAAGTCGAGCAGCTCGTGCATGTGCCGAGTCAAGGCGGCACCGACCGATTGGGCGAGCATGGAGATGCACTGGAAGATTGAATCCTCGGTTGGTGCGCCCTTGCGCCCGCGTGACTGGAGTCCCTCCTTGATTTGGATCAGGACGACGTCGAGCCAGGGCACGAGCGCGGCCTTGACGACCATGGCAATGTGACCGATCGCGTGGAAGGACGTGGTCCGGTCGCCTCCTTGGCTGGTCGACTTTTTCAGTTGAGCGATCAAGTGATTCATCACCTTGTGCAAGTACTGCGACACGAACGCGTCGCGGTCGTAGCTGGCTAGGGTCGGAGCCAGCTCGATCACGGCCCTTCGTACGAGCGGGTCGCGGTGATCCTTGTAAGCCAGGATCTGGTCGCACACTGCCGAAAATCGGGGCTGCATGAACGCCTTTCCTTGAAGAAACAGCTCCTTGTAACCGAGTAGGGAGCCATGCACCGCTTCGGCCGTGCCCAGCTTGAAGCCCCTCTGGGCCTGCTCGAACACCATCCCAAACGCCTCGTCGCGGCTCTGTGCGTCGCGCTGGGTCTCGAGCAGCAAGCACCCCGCTAGCGCAGTCGAGGCTGCCTCCCTAATAGCTACCTTGGGGTCCCGCAGCGCTGTCCATAGGTTGTCGAGCAGATCGACGACGTGGTCGAAGATGAGGGCCGGCGCTGCGCGCGTCAGCTCGCGCAGGACGAGCACGGCCGCGTACCGGCGCGCCTCGATACGCTCCCCCTGGAGCCACTCGACGCAGGCCTTGACTTGAACATCGACGTGGCCCGACATGAGCGAGCCGCCTTGGGCGGCGAGGCGGGCGAACACCTTGGCGGCGAGGGTCATGACCTGGGCGTCCGGGCAGGGGAACGCGCGCTGGACGGACGCGGCGAGGCGGATCGCGCGCGACATGTCGTTACCGAGAACATCGACGATCTTGTCTGCAAGGGGAAGGGATGATGTAAGCAGGAGTGGGTGATGACGGCTTGGTCGTATACGAGCTTGGCTATGCACCCGGTTGCGAAGGTGGGCTGGCTGAGGCGGGGGGCCAGGTGGGGATGAGGAGGCAGGATAGGGTTGGCTTACCAATAGCGGTTACTCCGGCTAATTTATCCTGTAGGTCATTGCTGTTTACAAGCTGAAAGCATTTGGCGTGAACTTCTGCATACACTTTATTGAATTGTTCTGCCGAGAGTGATCGGGACGAGGCCAGAATCTGGGGCGAGACCGAGGTGAGCAAAGTCAGCCGATGGTCTGATATGGCTTGCTAGGTGACTTGATGACCAGCTTGTTTGTGTTAGCAGCTGGCGAGGATGGTTCGGTGTGCTCACGTAGTGGTATAGCTCGTTGGCGGCTCGTCCCCGGATCTCCTCATTCTTGCTGCGACCGTCAATCAGACGACTCCGTCAGTCAAAGCTGGGGATTTAATAAGCTGGATAAGAGTGCCAGTTACCTCCTGAGATCTTGCAGGATGTCGTTCAAGGCGCGGGGGTCACCCCCACTTGGGTCGGCTAGCATCCTGGCCCGCCTCGCTAGTGGTCAACCTCGCCTGGGGCTCAATCAATCTACTGACAGTCCACGGCGGCGGAGAGATGAGTTCGTGTTGAGATTGGCGTGTGGTGGTCGGGTTGGGGGTATCGTTGGTTCGGTCAAACGGCTTGGGTGGCGGCCTCGGGATAGAGGGAGGTCCGATTGACCGCCGCGGTGCCGACCGATCACCTGCCTCGGCCGCTTCCCGCCCCCGCCACGGCCCAGTTCCGCAGTAACTTGCTCCGAACTCGTGACAATCCACCCCCGTCGGCCCGAGCCGCCATCTGCGGAAATCGATTCGATGAGATCAACATCCCGAGTACTCATCGCGAGCATCAGGGCCGTCATGAAACGGCCACGGCTCTGTGAGCGGCTGGATCGCACAGCGCTCCGGCGGCGGCTCGGTGGCGACTGGCATGCAAGCGGTCGCGCCTGGCCTCCGCAGAGAGGCCCTCGGTGGCAGCAGTAACACAATTAGAAGCCATTTTTCGACTTGAATACAAAAAAAGTAGGCAGCCTCTCTGGACTTGGTTGTAAGTGCCGTGGGTACTGGAATGGAGGGTGACTCGGCAACCAGCGTTCACCAGCCGAGGGAGGGGGGTGGTTAACCACAGCGCTGATGCGTTGCGGACGCCCAAGCTCGACGGGATTTCGCTGGCAACAGCACATGATCACTCCATCACAGCCAGGAAAAAAACGACTATCCCAGAACTCCCAAACAAGTACGTGTCCGTCAGTTCAACCAGTTTCCCCTCGTCGGGCGCAAGAGCTGTGTGGCGCTCGCTCGTCGGCCCCGCCGCCAGAGCCCTCGACAAGCTGGCAGCTCGCTGGATTGCTGATGAACACCGGATTCCACTGGCAATATGTTGACAAACTTGGTCAAGTTGGCTCATTCCTACCTGCCGGGACACGAGGGTCTGCCCTGGAGTTGGGCAGGGGATGGGATCGGGTGTGTTGATAGGTGAGCGATCGGCACTCGGCGGCGAAGCCGACAGTCCGAAGTCTGAGCCGCCGTCATCTCAGCCCTCTCGCCTCGTCGGGTCTCCCCATAACTCCAGCACACTCACCATCTCCAGCTCATCCCTCGCCCTTCCCCAGCCACCCATAGACTGAGCCATGGCCGCCGTGCTCGACCATCCGCCACCTGATGGGCTGCCCACGGTGCGGACCTACTCGCCCGCGCCGGCGCTGCCCCCACCCGGCTCGCTCGGGACAGGCGCGAGCTCAAACTCAGACTTCTCTGCCGCGCTGTACGCCTTCCTCGACAGGCTGAGCGAGGCGATGGTTACCCGCTTGTACGACGCGCCTGCGAGTTGCTTGAGTTTGTTTAGGTCAGTCGTTTCACTCGTGCTGGGCTGAGGCGGGCTTGGGAAGGTGGAGCTGACCAGGTCGGGTTGACGGACTGGTGCAGGTTACTGCCTCCAACAGCGAGGCATATAGTGCTCAACTTGATTTGGTTGGACTACAACTTGACCGTCGAAGAGGTGGCAGTTTGGGTAAAGGAAACCAAGGCTGACAGGGCAGCCGGCGAGCCAAGGTACGAACTCGATCACCAACAAACCGGCCAGGCTAAACGACTACGCTTTGATAGTAGCACTGACGAGTATATTATTGTGTGCAGACGCCTCAACGCTGCGCTGTCTGCCCTCTCGCGCCTTCACATCCTTATCCAAGTGCCAGGCTCGCAACCTCAGACACTCGCACTCAACTCAAAGTTCAAGAAACACTTCAGGCGAGCACTCACTGGAGGGTGAGCACACATCCTACTTCCTGTTTCCCACAGTGTTCTAATTTCTTCTCGACCACTGCAAGCCCAGCTTGCGAGGGCTGTGCTGACCACGACGATCGCGCGGATTTGTCAGTGGCAAACCTGGCTCGTTCGGAATCTCGTGCCCAGATCCAAACGGCCAGAAGGACGTCGCCTTCCTGGACAGTTATGCGGAGAAGCAGTGGGAGGTAAGTGATCATCTCTTGACTCAAAGTCTGAACTCTGCTCCGAAATTACTCACAATCGGGGCTGCATGTAGGCTATTCTGCACTTTATGGTCGGTTCCACGATGGGCGCGGCCAAGCCACACAACACGGTACTCAGTTTACTATCACGCGGAGGGCTCATGGCAAGCCCGTAAGCACAGAATAGCCATCTGGAAAGCTTGTCAATGGCCGTTTAGCTGATCTTTGGTGATGGTGGACCTCAGGAATGGGACGCTCCACAACCTCGCCATCACGTCGAAAGGATTCCAGTTTCTGCTCGAGGACGTCAACACTCAGCTGTGGGACCTACTCTTACGCTACTTGCAAGAGAGCGAGGACGTTGTCGAGGTGCTCGGTTTCCTGTTCATGCTGGGGTCACTAGAACTCGGCCGTTGCTACTCTTCAGAAGGCTTGTCAGACATTTGCCAGCGCGTGCTGGAAGACCTGGTCGACTACGGACTCGCGTACCGACCCTCCCAGGACGCCCAGTTCTTCTACCCCACTCGGCTCGCCACGACGCTCACCTCGTCGGCCACCTCGCTCGTGTCGTCTTCAAGTTCTGACAGCGCGATCGTCTCGGCTGAGGCCCACGACGAAGGCTTCCTCGTGATTGAGACAAACTTCAAGGTGTACGCGTACACGTCCAACCCGCTCAACATCGCCGTCCTCAACTTGTTCCTCAGCCTCAAGTCGAGGTTCCCAAACTTCGTCACGGGCCAGATCACGAGGGACAGCATAAAGAGGGGCCTCGAGCACGGCATCACTGCCAACCAGGTAAGCCGGCCACGGCTTGGCCGAGCCGGTGACGGGCTGATGGGCCACCTGCTGATCCGCGCCACTGCAGATTATCTCGTACCTGACAACCCGGGCACACCCCCAAATGAAGAAGCAAGCCGCCACGCTTCCGACCACGGTGGTCGATCAAATCCGCTTGTGGGAGCGCGAGGGACAGCGCGTGCAGTCGTCCGAGGGCTACTTGTACGACGACTTTACCACGGTAGACGACTTCCGCCTCGTCCGCGACTACGCGGCCAGGTTGGACGTGGTCTTGTGGGAGAGCGAGGAGGCCAGGAAATGTGTCGTAACCGGAGACGGCCACTTGCAGATCAGGCAAGTCACACAATTGGTTTGGGTTGTTGGTCAGCAGGAGGGGCCGGATACTGACTGTTTGGTCTTGTCTGGGTGTTTCTAGGGAGTTTATCAAGCGGCGGATGCAGGCTGCCGCGGGGGCGGTGGCAGGCCAGGCGTGAGCTGTGCGGTGCGGCGGCCTGTCGTTTCAGTGAATTGAGTTGCTTGCTGTATATCCATTTTCTTCCGCGCCACTTGGCCGACTAGCACGAGCATCTCAGTGTGATGATCTGACCGTATCGCGGAACAGCGGGAGCGTTCAGCGTAACAAGGAGTAGTAATGACAGTGGTTTGAGCCGCTACAAGGGGAAACACATTCAATCTCGGGTATAAAGCCACTCGCCTGCGAGTGACAACAAACCAGCACCCGCCCCTTCGCTCGCAACACACTGGTTTAGTTGTTGGAGTTGACAGCCTTGGCAGCCGAGCTAGATGAGCTGGCGTGGGCCGACCAGCTCGCCGACGACGAGTGCCACTGGGCCGTGGAGGAGCTCGCCTTGGCGCTCGTCGTCGACGACGCCAAGTAGCCACCGGTGAGGGCCGCCCAGGCCGCCTTGTCGATGGCGTCACCGCTCGGGGAGATCTCGAAGTCGGCGGCTCCCTTTCCAGGGACAGTGACCTGCCAGACCATCTGGGGGATCCCGGCGGCCTTGAAGCCGGTCACGAAGTTCTTGACGATGGTAGCCTTGTTGGTCCCGGTCGCGCCCCACTCACCCATGATGACGAGCTTGTCGTCCCCGACCGACTTCTGCGCTGCGACGAGCGCGTTGACGGTCGTCGACGCATCAGTGCCGTAGTCGTGCACGCTGATAACGTCGAGCGCGTCGCACGAGGTGAAGGACGAGTCGAGTGAGGTGGTGGTGGTGATGCCCCCACCGGACGAGACCAGGATCGACGAGCTCGCGGCCGACAGGAGCGACTGAAGCTTCTGGGCGCGGTTGCAGACCCACGACGGCGCGACTAGGTTCATGTGACCCTGAGGCTCGTTCTGGGGCTCGAACGCGTAGACGACCTCGCTCAGCTGGGACCAGGGCACGTTGCCGAGGAGCGCATTCTTGTGCGCGAGGATGTGGGCCATCCGGTTGTCCCAAGCTGACGCGGCCCACGAGGACTGGTAGAACTTGGAGGCGTCGGTGATCTGCTGGACGCCCGACGAGCCGGCCTTGGCGATGCCGAGCTGTGTGGCGTAAGCGTCGGTAGACCACCACCCGAGCGCGTAGCGGTCTCCAAGGGTGATGAGCAGCTTGAGCCCGCGCTGGGAGCAGTCGTACATCAGCTGGTCGACCAGAGTTAGGATGCTGTCGTCGTAGGTGCCAACCTCGTCCGGCTCAACGTCATTGACCGCCTGCGAGTCGGAGCCCTTGTTGTTGGCGCCGACCGAGGCGATGAAAATGCGCACGACACTGAAGCCTCCGTCCTGGAGCGCGTCCAGGACGGCGTAGCGCTGGGTGGCCGACATGGCGAACAGGTAGTAGCTCGACGCACCGTGGAAGTAGCCCGACTGGATCGCCTTAGCGACGGCAGCCGAGGCGACCGCCGGGCTGGCCGTCACTGCGACCGAGGCAGACCGGGCGACGAGCTCGGCAGCCTGTCCGATGTCGTCGGCGTCGGCGTCGCGGCGGCGGAGGCGGCTCGCGTCGGGCGCGGAGCGGAGGCCGTGGTGCTCGGCCATGCGCTTCATCATGGCCACCTCGCGCTTGCGGACCTCGTCGTCGGCCTCGGGAAGGGCCGCGATGGCCGCGTCACGCTCCTTGTAGCGCGAGGACCGGAGCTTGCGCTCCATCCCGCGACCATGGTGATGCGCGAACGCGAGGCGAGCCTTGGGCGGGGCGGACGCCGACGCCGAGTCGGTGGCGGTGGCGGCCGAGTCGAGCTCGGAGGCCGAGGCCGAGGAAGCGGCCGACTTGTGAGCCGAGGTCTTGCTCGAGTGGGTCAACTTAGTCGAGGTGGACTTGGTCGACTTGGTCGACTTGGCGGAGGAAGACTTGACTGACTTGGCCGAAGCGGAGGCGTGCGAAGCGGCCGAGGAGTGAGCCTTGATGCTGCTCGCCTTGACCGACGACTCAGTCTCAGTCTCACTCGCCGCCGACGCGACCGCCTTAGACTTTGACGCGCTCTTGGATGCCGCCTTGGCCGAGGACGAATGGCTGAGCGCGATCGAGCTGCGCGTGGCGCTCTTGGACTTGGAGGTCGATGACTTGTGCGCGGTCGAGGACGATAAGTGGTGCTTGGCGGTGGTCGTGCTGGCCTTGTGCGACGACTTAGCCGCGGACGAGTGCGCGGAGGAGACCGCGACTGAGGCGGACGAGCTGGTCGCCTGAGCGGCCGACACGGCCGAGTCCTGGGCGGCGAAGACCTGGTCCAGGTTGGGCCCGGCGCCGAGGACCGACGAGGCGAGGAGGACGACGGCAGCGGAAGCCTTGACCAGCATGGTTGAACTGCACAAACAAGCAGGGGTAGGAAACAAGTCGGATACAAAGTTGAAAGGCGGAGGAAAGAGTCAGCAAGCGGAATTCAGACCCAGGCTGAGGGAGGGGGCGGCGAGCTGGGCCCAGTCTTCGTACCTTAGTGGTGGGCGGGGAGAGGTGAGACAGGGGGTCAAGCCGCGGGAAGGCTGAGGTGCAG
>Ga0233341_1000130_pt1 | contig 10186 bp, 8 predicted proteins | sample GEONDECOMP247_FD_180672 | JGI IMG/M metagenome (GOLD analysis project Ga0233341, IMG submission 180672) | Leaf litter microbial communities from Shasta-Trinity National Forest, California, United States - GEON-DECOMP-247 | ecosystem: Environmental > Terrestrial > Plant litter > Unclassified...
CCAAACGCAACAAACTCGCACACTCACACACGCTCACAATCAAACTCGGTTCGCTTTATTAGTTTCCTTCGAATGATGTCATCCTGACCGCGTCGTCCGACATGACGGTCCGCGTCTTCTCGGCCATCGTAAGCATTCCTTGCCTCTCTCGCCCTTGGGGTCCCCGCCCTACCCCACCTCTCCACCCGGCCCGCTAATCCACCTCCCCGCCTGTCACAGGACGGAACCAACCCACGCACGCTCTCCGGACATACCAAGGCGGTCACCTCGCTCGCCATCATCGACCGAGGCCGGTGTGTCCTGTCAGCCTCGCTCGACGGCACTATCCGGCTGTGGTCCGTCGCGGGCCCGTCGTGCGTCCACACCTTCCGCCTCGCCCAGCCCGTCTTCTCCCTCGCGCTCGCTCGCGCGCCTGAAACGATGCGGGCTAAGTTGGCGCCAGGGGTAGAGGGCGAGGGCGCGGGAATGGTCGCGCTGGCAGGGTTGCAGGATGGGACCGTCGCGGTGGTGGACCTGAGCACGCGCGCGGGGGAGGTTGGAGCGGGGGTGGTCAGGACGCTCAAGGTCGGGTGGTCGGGAATCGAGGCTGCCGCCTACGACGAAGCGAGTGGATGGGTCGCGGCAGGCACGAGGGACGGCACCGTCGCCCTCTTCGACCTCTCGGCCCCGCCCGCCAACGACCCCGCCGCGCTTCTTGCCCCCTGGCTCACCTTCGCCCGCGGTGCGGCCTCGGTCACGTCGCTCGCGTTCTCGCCGTTCGCGGCACTTGCTGCGGCCGAGACGCAGGAGCCGCCAACGCTACTCGTCGGGACGAGTGATGGGCTCCCTTACCGGGCGGCGGTGGCGAGGGCAGCAGACGGGGCGGGGAAGGTAGCGGTGGCGGAGGAGTTTGCGGGGGTCGAGTGCGACCGGGTGGTCGTGGCGGCGAGTGGGAGGCAGGTGTGGGTTGGCGCAGCGGATGGAAGGCTGAGGAGGTACTAGGTCTGATGCGAATGCAGGCTGCACTTGGACTGTTTCAAACCTGTGCCCTCGCGCGCATGACGCGCCGGGTGCGGACAAACGTGGGGGGCTGCCCTTGCGCCGCCACTAGCCCTGTGAAAGGCGCAGCGCCGTGCGCTGTCTCCCACGAACAGCTCGTCAGGGGCACAGCACGTACAGTGCTATCATTCACTCACCATGCCCTCGTGATCTGGTGCGAGGGCGGCTTGGAGATCCGGGCAGCGGACTAGGCCCGGCATCCCGGCTCGGTGCACGAGCTCCGACCAAGAGCGAACGTGCGAGCTCGCGAACCCGATGGGGCCTCCCCCCGCAGCGAAGGGCGTTCGGATGTTACGGCGCACCCGCCCAGCGGCGATAGGCCGCTGTTGCCGCGCGGGAAGACAAAGGACAAAGCTGGTGATCGAGAATGCCAGGCGTGGCAAAATAGTCGGGGGGCAAGCTGGTCCGTCTGCAGCCTGCCGGGGCCGGGTCGCCGATCCCGTCGCCCCCGCCGTCGTCGATCGCAATGATGGTGCGGCACGCCCCTCCCTGGTGCAGGCATGGAACGAGGGAAACGTGGGCGTCTAGGATGTATCAGAAAAATGATGTTCTCCTTGTTCTCGTTGGGCGGGCGCGAGAGCCGCGCCGGATGTGTGCCTCGTGGAGCTTCGACGTTGGCAGGGCTCTACGGACGGTGGCATGCTGCGACGATCGGCGACGTGAACCAGCTTCGCCCCGTCGCAGGGCAGATCAGGGTGGCGTCGGCGTTTTGACGTTGTCGCCGGTCGGGCGAGCATCATTCCCTCAGACTAGAGAGGGAAGCATCGGTCTGCATTACAGCCGCAGGCCATCGTTATCTGTCCTCGCGCCCGCGGCCACCCAAACGGCGCTAGCGAGGAAACAAGAGTGAGTGACGCCCGTCGACGATCGCCCTTCGCCGTTTCGCGCGCGCGCGCCCCACCTCGCCAGGGGCCACTGACAGGGTGCCACGCTCGCAGAACCCGCAACCGCTCGCACGTCCAAGCCATCTCGAGAAGGAGCACGCCGACGCCCCACCCTTCCAAGAGCGCGCTGCCCCAACACGTGCGGGCCTTCGGGGGTCCGTCACGTCTGTTGTCCCTTGTGTTACCCCGCTGCCGCAGCAAGATGTCGGCGCTGTCAAGTGCTGAGCGTGCCGGGGAGGCGCGTTTTGATTGGCCCGCGATCGGGAGGGGGCGCCGGACGGGATTAGCTCCGGCTCTCGGGGCGGGGCCGGCGCCGGCGCCGCGTGCCCAGCGCTCAGCAGCCCCTCGCTGGTGGGGTGGGCGCGACCGGTCGGCGCCGTCAGGAGCTCCTCATAAACCTCGGCCGGGCGAGTGCCCCCCCGCTCCCCTTCTCTTTCTCCCGTTCCTGCAGCGCAATCCCCCTCCTCACCCCTTCATCAACCCCGACTGATTTCAGATGGGACTCTTCAACCGCAAGAAGGACGCCGTGCATGTCCCCAAGCGCAAGGGCCTCGGCGCCGTGAGTTGCGCCCCTCTCTCTCGGGCGGAAGTTGTGGGCGGAACCGCGTGCAGCGCTTGCCAGTCGAGGGGCGATAACGGACCGCGTTCGCTGTGATGGACATGCTCCCGGGACCCAGTCCTGGTTGGTACGCTGGGTGACGCGTAGGACTATTGGGAGTGGCAGAGTGGAAGTTGTGTCGGCGGGCTGGGGCTGTTGGCGGTTGAGAGGTTGCTGGACTGGCCTGGGGCGGAACAGGTTCCGCCATTGCCGCCAGGGGTGACCCCCCCACCTGCAAAGCTGAGCACACCTCATTCGACTGCACCTATTGACCAATACTTCGTCGCGTGCAGATTTCGATGGTGCTCGCCTCTGGCACGGCACTCTTCTCTGATGGATACCTCAATGGCTCAACCGGAGAGATCAACACGATCCTCAAGAAGCTTTACCCGGACGAATACACGAAGGTACGCGCCTACTTTACCCCCTGCTGATCCCCAATCCCTCGAGCACGGGCTGATGGATCGCTGGCACCTCGCAGAACAACCACGCCACCTTGTTCAGCTCGATGAACTTTGTTGGTATCGTCGTCGGAATGCTCACGTTCGGTTACCTCGTCGACCGCGCCGGACGCAAGATCGGAATGGTCAGTATCCCTCACACTCGACGGGTGGCGCACGGCGTTAGGGCTGACCCCTGCTACCCCGCCCCCTCCTCCCCTCTGCTCCCGCGCTCCCTACTGGCAGATCCTGGCGACTTTGATCATCATCATCTTCACGGCTCTCCAGGCTGGTGCCTACGGCGCTGGAGGGTCGACTGAGTCGATGCTTCAGGCCCTGATTGCCTACCGCTGCCTGGCCGGTGGTAAGCCCTGCCTCCACCTACTTGTACCTGCCGCGCGCCCCACAGCTTACCAGTCGGGTCTTTTTCTTTTTCTTTTCTTTTTCTTCAAATCAGTCGGAATTGGCGCCGAGTACCCAGCTGGATCAGTTGCTTGCTCGGAAAACACGGAGGAGGAGGGCATCCCTAAGGGCTCGCAGCACTTTTTGTTCGCCATCTCGACCAACTCGATGATTGACGTTGGCTTCGTCGTCGCGACCTTGGTCCCATTCGTGCTCCTCTACATCTGCGGCGAGGACCACCTCCGCGCCGTCTGGCGCCTCTCGTTTGGGCTCGGAGTCGTGTTCCCCATAATCCTTCTCTTCTTCCGTACCAAGATGGTTGAGTCGACGCGGTTCGTCAAGTCCAGCATGGTTCGCGGCCCGACGCCGTATAAGTTGATCATCAAGCGCTACTGGAAGAGCTTCCTCGGCCTGTCGGTCGCGTGGTTCATCTACGACTTCATCTCGTACCCTTTCGGTATTTACAGCTCGACGATTGTCGACATCATCACCGGCGGAGCGAGTGATCTCAAGACCGTCTTCAAGTGGAACATCATTATCAACGGTACGCGCCTCCCTGAGACCATGTCCAGCCACCCCACCCCCTGAGCGCCCCAACCTTCGCGGGCCTTCCCTACCCTTTGAGCTGACCTTGCTCCCCTCTTTTCCTGCTCTATAGCGTTTTATCTTCCTGGCACTTTCGGAGGTGCTCTCTTGGTCGACCGTGTCAAGCCTAAGCGGTTGATGATCATTATGCTCCTCCTCCAAGCCCTCTTCGGCTTCTTCATGTCGGGATTCTACGGCTCGCTCCAGAAGCACATCGCCGGATTCACCGTCATGTACGGCCTGTTCCTCGCCTTTGGCGAGGCTGGACCGGGCAACTGCCTCGGCCTGCTCGCTTCCAAGTCGTGGCCGACCGCGTTCCGTGGCCAGGCCTACGGCCTCGCGGCCGCGATCGGCAAGATCGGCGCCTTCGCCGGCACGTGGGCGTTCCCGGCCATCATCAACGACTTCCCTGAAGGTGACGCTCAGAGCTCAGGTCCTTTTTGGATCGGGTCCGGCCTGGCCGTATTCTCGGCTCTGTGCGTCTTTTTCCTCCTGCGCGAGGTTGAGCCCGACCACATGGTGAACGAGGACATCGCGTTCAAGGAGTACCTCGAGGCCAACGGGTGGGACACGTCGACCATGGGTGTTGACTACGTCTTGCCCGACGACGAGAAGATGAGCTATGACGGCGGCAGCCCCGTCAGCGTGGCGGGCTCGTCGGACGCCGAGAAGGTTGAGCGCCGCGACTGAGCGCCGCGCTGGGGGCAGGCGCGGGTGTGGAGGGGGTTTACAAGGGGGTTGGGTTAGGGGCTGGCGGCCTGCGAGGCTCGTTACTTGATATCTTTGGCTAGTGACTGTTTGTTTGTTTAGACTGGACTGGACTGGACCAGTCATGGCTGGGAGGTTAATGGTGACAGTTTACCTGATTGTTGGTTCCCTAATGGGCTGTTTCTTGGAACCAACCTGTTTTCACCGACGTTCCAACCGTTTGAGCCTGCGGCGGCCGGACACTGCGGCGGGCGGGGTTTGCCGCGAGCTTTGTGCGATCAGCGAGGTCCGAAGTGTGACAGCTAGACTGCGGTCTCCTCAACGGCCAGGCCTCGTCACAGCTCCCAACCTCGACATCAAGTTCAAGCAAATTGATATAAATTACGACCACTAAAAGTGTCTATGCGTCTAGTCTGCGCCACCTCCCCGCCTCACTCACATTCCACACGCCACCGCCCCAACCACGACTCCCACCGCCGCCGCCCACAAGCCCCTCGCCCCCACACGCTCCGCTCCACTCGCCTGGCTGCTCGCCGTCGGGCTCACGCTCGCGGGGCTGTCATCCCCACTCGAACTGGGCGGGTCGACGGTTACGAACGAGGTCTGGTACGACACCGACGGCGTCGCGACCGCGACCGTCTGGGCTGACATGAAGCTGATGCTGCTGACGCTCACGGACGAGGCCGACGTCACGACCGAGGACGAAGCGACAGTCGCGGTGGACAGCACGGCCGATGAGCTCGCGGCGGGGGAGACGGTCACGGTCGCCAGGACGGGCGCCGCGCTCGAGGCCGAGGCCGAGACTGACGATGAGGCTGAGGCTGTGGCGGGGAGGGCAGGGTCAGATGAGGCTGCGGCGGAGGTGGATAGTCTGGTTGACGTACTTGAGGTGGCAGCTGCAGACGAGGCCGCGCTCGAGGCCGAGCCAATCTTGCTGCCCGATCCCGAGGGCGCGTTGGACGAGGGCGCGAGGCCGACCGCGGGCGCGCCGTTCTCCGAGTAGGTAAACACCGAGAAGACGTTCTTGAGGAACGTGTCGCCGACGATGCCGACCGTGCGCCCCAGAAAGTCGACGTTGTCGCCGGCGACGACTGCCAGGACGCAGTGGGTTGTGTCGGCGCTGCTGACGTAGCCGAGGATGAGGTCGTCGACCGCGATTTTGTACTCGATCCCGCCCAGGACGATGCCGACGTCGACCGTCTCAGCGGCGGAGCACGTGATGACGTAGTAGCCGTCGTCAGACGAGGCAGCCGTCGCACCGAGGGCCTTGTAGAGCAACTTGGCCGTTGCGGTGGGGAGCGTGATGATGGACGAGCCCGTGTCAAGCGCGGCGTAGAACGACGAGCCCGCCACGCTCGCCCCGTTGAGGCTCACGGCGTCGGCCTGGACGGTCCAATAGCCTTCGGACGCGACGGGGACGTAGTTGATCGTGCCGGTGTACTTGGTCGAGTCCATGCAGCCGAGGCAGAGCTCTCCGCCGGTGACCTGTGCGCCGTTGGTGGTCGAAAGGGACGCGCGGTTGAGGAAGACGCTGAAGTACTGCTGGCTGCCGGTCAGGGTACCCTGGGCGATGAGCGACTCAAAGAAAGGGGTCGAGCCCGTACCCGAGAGTGCGCCAAACGCGAAACCGAACAGGCCTGAGATGGGCTGGTCGCTGAATGCATCGCTGACCTGGTTGGCCATCGCGAACGACTGGTTCGCGACCGAGTAGCCCCCGACGGCGACGAGGTCCTGGTAGATGACCCCGGCCTCGCTCCCCTTGCCGTAGGTGATACTCCAAGACGCGTTGCTCGTCTTGGACGTGGTCGATTTGGCCGGGTTGTAGGTCGACTCGGACGTCGAGCTGCTGATGGACGAGCCGTAAACCCATAGGTCGGCCGAGCCCGTGTCGAGGCCCATCGTGAACGACTGCGCAGCGGTGCCGATCTTGGTCGTCATCAGGTACACGATGTCGGTCCCGTAAAAGTAGCTCGACAGGCTGTCGTAGCCGGTTGCGCTCGACTGGCGCTTGGACATGGCCCTGGCCTTGGCCTGGCGCTGGGCGGGCGCGACGACGGCCGTGCCGCGCTTGCGGTGGCGGGCTGCCGCGCCGGACGCGACGCCATCGGCCTCGAGCTGCTGGGCCGCGGTCCGGATCGAGGCCTTGTGCTTGAGGAAGGCGGCCGAGGCCATGTTGGCCGCCGCGTTGGACTGGCCGTTGGCGAACCGGGCTTGCGAGTTGGCCAGCTGCCGGTTGAGCGCCCTGTTGTTTGAACGGCGCGCGTTGGTTAGCGCCAAAGCGGTGCGTGATGGGAGCCCAAGCCCAGCGGCCAGCCGAGCGGCCGCCCGCGCGCGCGCCCGCCGCGGAGACGGCGGGGGCAGCACGAGGCCGAGCTGTTGAAGCACAAACTCACTCAAAGTTGACGGCCTGCTGGGGGTAAGCCGATACGGCTGACGCAGCCAAGGCTACGAACAATGATTGGGACAGCATATATGTTCAAGGTCTCGAAGGAAGACGAGTCGTGCGAGAAGGTGGGAAGACTGGTTCGATCGCCGGAGGCAGAAGGGAGGGCTCGGTGGAGGTAGCGCGGAGGGGGCGTGTAACCGTTCGGGCTGCTGAGGCGGAGAGACAGGCGCGCGAGCACAGACCGAGGCGCGGGGGCAGTCCTGAACGAGTGCAAAGGTCGGGGGAAGGCGGCTATCAACGAGCTGTTAGCGGAAATCCAAGTCGGAAAAAGCTGAAGGCGGATGGGGGAGAAAACGGACGAGGCTGGGGAGGAATGTGGACGGTTTGCGCTTGCTGCGCAGGCTGGTCGAGCTGGGCCTGCCCCTCCTTGCTGGGCCAGCTCGGCCTCACGCCTGGGCGCTCCCCGCCTGAAGTCCGGAGTTGGGGGTTGGGCCCAACCAGTCGCCCGCTTTCGGATCGGCGAGGGAAACCCCCGGGCCCCGCAGCCTTCTCGAGCCCGCTCGTAGCAAGACCAGCTCGAGCCAGTCCAGCTTTCATGTTGCGTCAGGCAGGCAGAAACCAGTCAGCCTGCAGTACACCATAGCGGGCCACTATGCGTTTGCACCGACGGCGCGCCTCCGGCCAAGAGCGGCGCGCAGCGCGCCACCCTTGTGGGGCGAGTCGCGATCGCGAGCCGGGCGGGGCGGAAGCTCGCAGCACCGAAGAAGCAGTCGCATTCAACCAGCCACGGAAAGCTGGGCACCTTCGCAAGTCGCGGGGGGACACAGCGTAACCCGACGGCTTTTCAATATTCATTCAAAGTAGTACTCATGCGGTGCAAACCAAAAAGGGGAGAGGCAGTCAGAAGACCTTGTTCATCGCCTGCATCGAGAGCTCGACGCCGAGCTAGGAGGGTGGGAGGTAAAGGTAGGAAAGAGGATCAGCCTCCACGCGAGGGGTCGTCGGACGGTGAAGTCGACCGCAAACTTACGAAGCACGCCGCGTTGGCAGGGAATGCCTGTACGAGGAAAGGAGACACAGAGGGTAAGCAACACGCCCGCCCGTGTCCGCTCGTGGCCCGCGGGGAGGTCGACTTACCCTGGCCATGGCGGGTGCGAAGCCTTTGAAGAGCGCCTTGGGCCCGTCGGCCCTGACCGTCTTGACGGCGCAGTCGATGAAGCCCTTGTACGTCCCGTCGGGCGAACCCTGCAGCCGCGACTTGATCACGTCCGGCGGAATTGCGAATGTCCACATCGTCACGCCCGCGAGGCCGCCGGCGAGCGTGACGGCCGACAGGCTCAGCTGGCCTGGGTCCTGTCCGGCCGGGGTCAGGCGCTTCTTGACGTACTCGTACGCGACGAAGTAACTGCGGGGTGTATCGGACGAACACGTGATTCAGGAGGGTAGGCCAACGAGAGGGGAGCGGGCGTGAGACGGGGGAAGTGCAACAGCTTACGCTGCTGAACCGGGGCCGTCGCGGGCGAGGGTGGCGCCGGTGCCGCGGAAGACGCTGCGGAGGCCACCCTCGGCGTAGAGCTGCCTCAGAACGTCGAACGGTCCAGTGTACTTGAGCGCGCCTCCCTGGCCTTGCATCTGGAGCAGCACTTTGACGCGCTCCATCGGCCCGGCGACGGTCGTAGTCGGGACCGCGCTGAAGAAGCCGGCGAAGGCGAGCTCGGCGTGGCTGAGCTCGAGCTCGGTCCGGTTCGGCGTCGCAGCGTAGACAATCTTCTTGCCCATCGCATAACCCTGTAGGTGGGAAGGGGATGAGGGATCAGATTCAATCAAGCGGGCCTTACGAGCATCCTGAGGCAAGAGTGGGATAGGAGTGGGTGGTGGCTTACCCAGAACGAAACGGCGAACATCGGGGTAACTCCAACTAGCGGGGGCCCCATTCCACGGTACAACCTAAACCATGAGCACAATTGTGCCTCAGTGAGACGCTCAGTCAAGCATGGTTGTGCAAGTGTTTGGTTTGTTACCCTTTAACTCCTTCCCTCCCGATAGTCTGCTTGACGACATCCATCGCGCCTGTGTATTGCCCAGGCGCGGCAGTCTGCATACGCGTCTTGGTAAGGTCAAAAGGTTGGCCTGAAATACAATCGATCAAGAGTTGTCAGCTGAGCATATCAGAGTGTGCCCTGGCAGCTGGCCACTCAGCCTTGAGGCTGTCCCGGTGAGAGTTACTCACCCACGAGGACCGACGAGACTCCTCCAAAACCTCCAGAGAGGAATGACTTGAGCGCCGCGTTGCTGGGCAAAGCCTTCTGAGCCACGCTCGCTTCATCTACAGAGTCGGTCATGTCGTGTCTAAGCTGCAAGGCTGTGGCTGACTGGTGAGCGGTGGGGGTGGGTGAGGTGGTGGGGCCGAGGGGCAGAGGTGGTTGCTTAGTCGAGTGTTGGGCAAGGTGCGATATGTGAATCGGTCTTGCTGACGGGGTGGTGTGTCGTTGAGCGAACGGTGTGAGAAGAAGAGGGAGAGCCGGCTTGTGTGGGGTGGGCGGGCGTGGTCAGCTTGGGCGCCCGGTTACTCGCACTTTTTGGGTTGCCGGCGCTTCAATCCCGACCCTCCGGCTCAGCCAGCTCCGCCCCCGGGCCGCCGTCGCCGCCTCAGCCCGCTCCACTCGCACCCGACAGCCGGCCACCCGTCTCTCTACATCCGTTCTCGCCACAGGTCACTCTGTCCACCTCATTATCTCCCACTGAAGTTCCTTTTTCTTTGGCAGTGCAATGTCCTCAAAGTGGTCGGTGTGGCCGGAGCTGATCGCCGGTGCTCGCAGCCGCCCCCTGTATCACGTGCCCGCCCCGCCTCCGCCTTCGCCTCCGCCGCGCGCCACACGCCCTCTCGCCTCGCCTCTCGTTCGCACCCGATCTCGCCCGCAACGCCCCTTGCCGGCGGGCCCGGCTGACTCGCCCCGAGCTGACGCGCACCAAAATGTAGTCAGAAAAGAAAAGCAACAATTGATATCATGACAAGCCCGGCCGATCAATTGGGTGCCTGCCCGCCTTTGCGCTTCTTGCCTTTGGGCGCCTGCCCATCCGCACCCTCGGCTGCCTTGCTGGCCTCGTCGGCCGCTCGCTTTACCCCGGCCCCGTTCGGATTGAG
>Ga0233341_1000135_pt1 | contig 10074 bp, 9 predicted proteins | sample GEONDECOMP247_FD_180672 | JGI IMG/M metagenome (GOLD analysis project Ga0233341, IMG submission 180672) | Leaf litter microbial communities from Shasta-Trinity National Forest, California, United States - GEON-DECOMP-247 | ecosystem: Environmental > Terrestrial > Plant litter > Unclassified...
GCTGGCTGTGCGGTCGAGACCAGCTCGACGCCCCGCGCCTAATGCCTCTCCTCGCCCCCGCGCCACCGCCCCCCCTCGCAACCGGTCTTCACACGAACCCACCGCGCAGGCCGGTCTTCTCCTCGATCCGAGCCCAGCGACACTCCTCGCGCCGGCTCACAATAAGGCAGCAAGTCGACAGGAACAAGCACACCTCCACCACTGTGAAACCGTAGATCTGCGCAGGGCGAGGCGCCGGCCGTCAGCTCGCGGGCGCGGGATAGCCGCGGGAAGGCAGAGCCAGGGCTGGTTGGTGACGTGCGGTGGTGAAGGTGTTCTCGAGGAGGAAGCTGCATAGTTGCAGGATGGGGAGTTTGATCAACTAGGCATCCTTCTTGCAACGATTGCGGAGAGGATATGCTCACTCTGCGAACAGGATGATCGGGGTGATGCACGGGTTGGCCAGGCCCGAATTGGCCACCCCTGCCGTGCCGGGCGCGCAGAAACCCGTCTGGACCGAGAACAGGCCCTGCTCGGTCGCGTTGAAGTACCCGCAGCACAAAAGCTGTCCGATCAGAGGACGTCATCAGATCTCCAGTCGATCAGCTAAACGATCGTCAGCGGGGAAGGGGGGAGCACGCACCGTGTCCTGTAGGAACTCCTGCGTCGCTGGGGGCTGGGCGTTCCAGACGTCGCGGAAGTCGGCCCGCTCGGTCAAGCTGTAGCACCAGATGATTGATCCACCTACTACAGTCACGATCGCTGGCGGGTGGAGGGAAAGTAGAGGTGTCAGTGGGTGGAGGTGTCACAAGCGACCAGTCGAGAAAATCTCGTCGCCGTGTGCTCACCCGTCGCGATCAGCGCCCACGCGAACGCCACCAAGCCCAGCGTCTTGGGCCTAGTCCCATTGGGCAGGCCATGCACGAATCCAGCAACTCCCAAGACTGACGACGAGAGGATGAACACGGCGATCACCACCGCCACTGCGCCCGCCCCAAGTAGCCCAGACTGGGTTGAACGCTAGCCAGCCGGCGATGAAACGTCGACCACGGGCAAGCACTCACCGTTGAGAAAATCTGTCTTGATGGTAAGTCTTCGGAGGGTGTGCTTGTCCAGCTTGGCCGTGTCGCCAGTGCGCCAGACCTCGCTGACGGTGAAAAGCACCACCGCCACCGCTACGAAGGCAAGCCAGAGGCTCCACCACACAGCGCTCAGCTGGCGCAGCCGGGTCCAGCCCCTCAACATGCCCGGTCGGCTCATTGTATGGTGAGGAAAGCTTGGTACAGAATCAGTAGGCGACCAGCGCTTGTGGGATGTGAAGGAGAGGGCACTAGCGCAGGGAAGCCGAGGCGGAGCGAGCGTGGAAGGTGGCCGCAAGCTGAGACAGAGGTGGAACTAGGGTGCAGTAGTCAGGTTGCGAGAGTTCGGGTGGCTCAGTCAAGCCAGCGACGTGTGCTGCCGACTTGTTGGGCGAAGAGTCAACCCTTTTGGGTTTTATGACAAGCTCACAAGTTGTGCTCGTGCTCGGGATTGCCCAGCCGCCAGGCGCTGGACGGGGTCTTCGGAGCTGCGGGCGATCGCTGAGCGTACCGGTTCGAGCGCTCAAGGCCGTCGTCAGGCAGCCAGCCAGCCGCAGCCAGCCAGCCACTCGCACCCGCGCTTGTCTCCCTCCCTCCCTTCAGCCCTCGAGTCGCACCGGACGAGTTGGGTGAACCGAAACGTATGCAATGGCAACAAAATAACGATGGGGGATCGGTACAACAGACAAATTAAATGGGGTATACACAAAATGCAAACAAGGGAAACAGCCCCTAGACGCGAACCTCGTTGATGACGTTGCGCCCGTTGCGCACGCGCTGAACGTTCTCGGTGATGAGCTCGACCGCGCGGGAGAGGTAGGACGTGCTCAATCCAGCCGAGTGAGGGGTGATGATGCAGTTGGGCAAGCTGAAAAGAGGGTGATCGGGCGTGAGCGGCTCGGGGTCAGTCTGGAGGAGCCAAAGATAATTGTCAGGGTTAGCGAGGGGAACGATTAGCGGCAAGTAAACTCAGTCGCGGCTCAAAAAATGACCTACCACATCCAAGGACGCTCCTCCGATAACCAGGTTGCCTTCCTCGCTCGCCGCGCCCTTGACGCTCGGCACGCCCTGGAGAGCCTGGACCAGCACCTCGGTGTCGACCGTGTCGCCGCGGCCAACGTTGATCAGGATCGCGTCGTCCTTCATGGCGCGGAGGGCGGCCTCGCCGACGATCCGGCGGTTCTCGGGCGAGGACGGGAGCGAGTTGACGACGACGTCGCACGACGCGAAGAAGGCGCGCAGCGAGTCGGGGTTGGAGGTCGCGAACACCTGTCGGGGCAGCTGCCCCTCGGGATCACCCGTGCCGAGGATCCGGAACGACTCGAGCGGGCGGATCGAGCCGGACCGGGTGGCGGCGTGCACGGCGCAGCCCATCGACGCGAACATGCGCGCCGTCTCGCGCCCGATTGCGCCGTAGCCGAGGATGCCCACCGTCTGGCCGCGCAGCTCGCGCACGTAGTGCCCGCCCAGGCGAGAGTTGTCGAACCAGCGCTTGTCCTGGGCGGCGGCGATGACGAGCGTGTTGAGCTTGTGGTTGAGCATGAGTGCGCCCGCGAGCGCGTGCTCGCCAATCGACGAGACCTGCAGGCCGGTGGCGTTGGCGAAGCGGAGGAAGTGGCCCTCCGGCAGCGAGCGCCAGAACGGGTGCGATGTGATGTGGCCCGTGCCCGAGACGATGATCTGGAGCAGGTCGAGGTTGACAACCTGCGAGGCGTGGCGGAGGTTGGGCGGGAGCTGGACGCAGACGATCGTGCTCGCGCGCGCGAGCTGCTCGGTCGTTGGCAGGGGCGGATTGGCTAGCAGGTGCAGCGAGAAGCCGTCGACGTCGATGTAATCGACGTGCTGCAAGAGGGGAAGCGAGAGCGGGAGCACCGAGGTCGACCGGTTAGTCAGCGTCCGTGTCGGTGGCCCGTGGGCCATAGGCCAGTCTCGGCCGGCCGGGCAGGGAGGACAGGGCGGCTCACGTCAAACAGGCGCTCGAGCGCGGCGAGCTCTTCGCGGCCCATGTGCTGGTACACAAGCGCGGACGTCAGGGCGGGGGCGGCGTGCGGCATCGTCGGTCGGTTTGGAAAGGTTGGGCAAGGCTGATGCTGGTACAAGTGAAGAATGCAAAAGCAAAAGAGGTGCGCGCCTCAGGACGCTCAAGTAAGGCTCTCTCGCGGCCAGGCGGGGCCTTTCGGCATCCCGACAGACCGAAGCGGACAGCCGCCCGCTCCATAAACGGGACACCCTCTCGCCGCGCCGCGAGAGCCCCCAAGGGGGCGGGCGGCCCGAACCAACTCGCACGGGGAGCGGAGTGGGCCCGGTTGAGCTCTTTTCCTGCTTCTCCGGAAACTTCAAGAAATGTTTCCTGGGGTACGTGATATTCCAGCCGGCGCAAGGAGAGTGGGTGCGAGCGCGGTCTCTCGACGAGCTGCTAGCCAGCCAGGCCAGCCAGCCTACGGTTCGGCCGAACATATCCGATCCGCCTGCCTGTCAACTCCCGCCCACTTCCCCATTCCGCGACTCTTCCCGCTGCACGCTGGCTGCGTGCCGTGAGTGTAAGGGGGACTCTCGTATGTTGCAGCAGTCTATGACAGATGAGTATACAAGTCGTTTTGAGGGGTGAAAAAAAAAGAATGAAAACAAAATGGTATCCTGCGGGACGCGCGCCTACCTACGCATACACGACAATCAAGCCTCAACCTCGCCGCGCCCGCCTAGTACCTGCCGCCCCGTCCGCGCCCGTTGTCCTTCTTCTCCCAGGCATCGGCGTCCTCCTTGCCGTACATTCCTCCTCCTCCGCCGTAGCCGAAACCTCCCGACGACTCGCGCCGGGCGGGGCGGTCAAAGTCCCGCGCCTCGCCGTACCGGGATGGCGGCGGGGCCGACGTGCTGCGCTCCCTCGTGGGGCGGTCGAAGCTGCGCTCCCTGTCACCTCCGCGGTCGAATCGGTCTCCCCGGTCGCCTCCGTCCCTGTCCCGGCCCGCGTACGAGTTGGACCGCGGGCGCGACTCCCTGTCGCCCCGGTCTCCCCGGTCTCCCCGGTCTCCCCGGTCTCCCCGGTCTCCCCTGTCGCTCCGGCCGCGGAAGCCTCCGTCGCGGTCGCCTCCCCGTCCGCCGAAGCGGTCGCCTCCGCCGCCAAAGCCCTTGTATCCATCACGGGGCTTGCTGCGGTTCTTGGTCCGTCCGTCGTTCATGCCGAGCTTGTTAAGGAACTCGCGCGAGACGTAGGGCTCGTCCTGGAGGCCCATCGCGCCCGTCGCCCACTGCTTGAGGCCGGTCAGGACAACCTCCTTTGTCGTGCGGAGCTCGTGGGCCTTGCTGATGTAGTAGCCCAGGAGCGAGGCAAACACCTCGCGTGTGGTCAGCTCGTCCAGGGTCGGGAGGATGTTGGTGTGGAGCGAGTCGTGGAGCGTCTCGAGCGCGGGCGTCACCGGCGCATACGGGATCGACGGCCTCGGCGCCCGGACAGAGTTGCGTCGGTCGCGGGACGCGCCGCGCGGGGAGGGAGCCTTGTTGAGCGACTCGCTCGGAGCAGCGAGCTTGGGGGGGTTGGCGTCGTACTCGGCCGCAAGCTTGGCGAGCTCCTCCTGCGTGTCGGCGACCGTGCACGGCTTGAGGGGCACGTCGTTAAGCTGCCACGACAGGAATCCGCTCTCCCACGGCAGGAGGACGAGGTCTCCCCGACCAGCCTTGCCCGCGCGCCCAGTCCGGCCGACGCGGTGGATGTAGAGGTCGCGCGAGCCGGGCACTCCGACCTGGATCACGCGGGTCACGCCGGGGTAGTCAACTCCGCGAGCCGAGACGTCCGAGGTGATCAGGACCGAGTAGCCGGTCTTGGCCGAGCGGAACATCTCGGACGCGCGGGTGCGCTGCTCCTGCGTCTTCTTGGAGTGAATCTCGACCAGGAGCGTGTCGCGGCCGTACGGGAGGTGGTTCTTGGCCGCGCCGAGGACCTGGGCCATGAGCTGCGTCATGCGCGTCGTCGGGAGGAAGATGACCGTCTTGCCGCCGCCGACTCCGCCGCTCTCGGCCGCGGCCTTCGCGTGGAGGAGCTGGTCGTGGGCGATCAGGCGAACGATGTGCTCGATCTGGTCCTTGGGCGCGGGCAGGACGGTGTGGTACTGGGGGATGTGGAGGTGGGTGTCGACGTCGTCGGCGCGCACCGTGTCGATGAAGACGTGGTCTTTCTTGAGCGACTTGCGCGCGACCTCGCGAATCGACTTTGAGACGGTCGCCGAGAAGAGGAACGTCTGCCGGCTCGCGTTGTCGGGCATGCACTCGGTCACGGTCGCGATGTCGTCGGCGAAGCCCATGTCGAGGAGCGTGTCGGCCTCGTCGAGGATGAGCATCCGTGCGTTAGCGACCGGGCGCCGGATCGAACCCTCGGATTGGAGGAAGTCGGTCATCCGGCCCGGCGTTGCGACGACGATGTCGTTGCTGGGCGCGCGCATCCACTCGCGCAGCTGGCCGCTCCGCGACGCGCCGCCGACCAGGAGGCGGACGCCAAACTGGGGCAGGTGCGTCGTCATGGCGACGGCCTCGTTGGCGATCTGGGTCGCGAGCTCGCGGGTGGGCGAGAGGATGACGGCGCCGACCGAGTTCTTTGCGAACTCGGCGAGCGCCTTTTTGGCCTGCTGGGCCGACGCCTCGGGGTTGTCGAGCTTGTATTGGGCCAGGAACGACTCGAGTGCGCGCAGGCGGCCCTCGAGCGCCGGGATCAAGAACGCGAGCGTCTTGCCCGTGCCCGTCTTGGCCCGCACGAGCAGGTCCTGGGCCTGCTGCAGCGCGCCGGGCACGTCGGCCTCGGTCGCGGCAAGCGCCGTGGCCGAGGGCGACGACGACAGTCGCGGCAGGTGAGAGAAAACGGCCGCCTGAACCTCGCTCATCGTGTCGTACTTGAACGGTCTGCGCGAAAGAGCAGGTCAGCATGTCAGACGGGCGGGCAGTAACGAGCGGAGGGGGGTCGGTGGCGGTGTGCTTACTTCTCGGTCACGGCGCGGTAGACGGGCGGGTGGAGGGCCGACTCGATCGACTTGAACGTCTTGGGGGCATCGTCAGCCTGCTTAGGGGGTGCCGAAAAGGGGACGGGCTCGTCCTGCGAGTTGTCAACTTCTTGATCCCGTGCGGCCGTGGCTTCGCGCAGGAGCGAGCTCGACGCGAACGACCGGAACGAAGCTAAAATCCGAGGGCGCGCAGCACAGTCAGCTCTCAGGCTCATCACACAAGGCCATGGCACTTGTGTTGCTGTCCCGACCCAACGGCTGGGCCTAGTCGGGTTGGGTGCGAGGCTGCGCTGGGCTTCGGCTGTGGTCCATGGTGAGAAGTCGGTCTCCGGGGTTTCAATCTCACCGCCGACCAGTTCCCAACATCCTGGCAGTATTCGCTTCCAGTCCAACTCGTTCTCAAATGTTAACCTAAAGCCTGGACGGCCATCGACATCCTCCAAGATCGCACGCCTGATGAGGAGAGGGGACTACTCACCCAAACCGGCCGAGGCCGGGGCCGGGCGGGCAGCAAGGACGAGACTCCGAGCCGCCATCGCCGGGAGCCTCGCCTTGAGCGCGACGGAACGCACTAACCGAAGAGAATACATGGTTGGAAAGGGATGAGTAATCGGTGGGTCGACAACGTCAGAACACCCTCACTGCCCGCGCCCGGGCTCGAGTCGCCAGATGTCGCCGGATCGCCGCCGGCCCCGAAGCCGCAATTGACCGAAAATCGGGGGAACGCCCAACCCCGCCCGTGATCGTCCGCCTCGCCTCAGACTGCGCCACTCCCTCGCAACCGCGCGGGCTACTCAACTCACAACTCTCTTCCGAGGCTATGCCCGTGCCAGCAGGTAGGAAAATGCAAAATAACAATACAATGGATACTCCAACGCATCTGACGCGCTCCTAATCCTCGGTCAAGTCGGCCTGCCGGCCGGCCAACTCCTCGGCCACGCCCTTCTTCTCCCACTCCTCGAGCCAGAGCAGCAGGCGCACCTCGCTGCTCCTCGCCTTGGCATTGAAGCCCGCCTTGTTCTCCCTCAAGCCCTCCCTCAACAGGCACTCGAGCAGCTTGCCCGCCTGCCTCCCGTACGTCTCGAGCAGGCTCGGCCCGGCCACCTCGAGGAATGTGACCACCAGGAGCGGGGTCGGCTCGAGCGGGGCGAGAGGCGGCAGCAGGAGAAGATTGAGGACCCGCCACCCAGCCGAGGGGCGGAAGTGTGCGGGCACGTTGGCGAGCGCCAAGGATCCTTGGGGCGCGGGTCCTTGGGGGTGGGCGAGGGGATTGGTGGCGATGATTGCGCCGTAGAGCGCGACCAGGCCCGACTGGCGAGTGGCGTACTGGGTGACCGACTCGGCCGCCGAGATTGGAGCGTGCCCGAGCGCCTTGCGGTGGTCATCGTCCGACTGACCCTGAAGATGAGAGAAACCCGGAGCCACGCCAGAGTTTGAGTCAGTTGACAAGGTCACGAGGTACTCACCAGACACGATCTAGGAACTTACGGGCTGCCGGGGTGGCCACCACCCAGTAATCCAGAAGCACTTCTTGACCAGCCGGGCCATGAGCACCTCGCCCAACTCGGTGTGTCCCCTCAATAGTAGGCCGACCACGACCCTCGCGAGCGGGTAGGCCGTGCTGAGCTTGGCCGTGACCTCCTGCTCGGCCTGCTTGACGAGCGCCTTTGCGAGGTTGTTGAGCACCCACACATACGGCTCGGGCGCGGCACCGGGCTCCTTAAGCGGGTTGAGGAGCTCGTTGAGCTGGTTGATGATGCGCGACGTGGCCGCGGCTGAGGCGGTGAGCTGGCCAATCTTGGGCTTGATGGCCCGCTTGGCCGCGAAGCAGGCCGACCGGTACGCCGGGTTGGACGACACTGTCGGCAGGATCGCAGTTTTGATGTGCTGCCAAAACAAAAAGCAGAAACAACGATATCAGCTGCAATGAACTGTAAGTGGCTCGTTGGATGAGGTGACTCACTATCATCTTGTGGTTCCACCTCTCCCACTCGGCCTGGGGTGAGCCTGCCTCGGCAGTGCCCGGCGCCGCCACCTTGACACTTCCAGGCGGTGGCGGGGCAGCCGCCGCGGCTGCAGCGGCTGCTTTGGCCTCGTCAGCGACCCTCTTTGCTTCCTCCTTCCTCCGCTTGTCTTCGTCCTCTGCCTCCTTCCTCTGTACCTCCTCCCTCTGTGCCTCCTTCTCCGTCTCCTCCCTGGCGCGCTTCTCGGCCGCCTCCCTCATCTCGCGCGCCTTGCGCTCGGCCTCCTCCCCCTTGCGCCGGTTCTCCTCCATAACGCGCTGCTTCTCGCCCTCTAACTGCTCGGCGACCTTGATCGACTTCTCGATGTCGTCCCACAGGGCCGCGTTGCGTTGCTCGAACGCAGCGACAAGCGTGGCCTGCGACTTTTGGTGGGCGAGCGCCATGCCGGACAGGAGCGATGAGAGGGACGCGACCGAGGGGTCGTTGTTGCCCGAGTTTGCGCGGCTTGAGAGTGGCGGCGAGAGGGCGCGTGCGCGTGAAATGTGGAACGATCGGTTGGCTGTGGCCTGGAGGGGGGAGGTGCGACAGTCGGGGCAGGTTAGCAACCCACTCTGTAAATCGGGCGGGGCAATTTGAGACCAAGTTTTAGAACTTACCCAGCTATTTGCTTTAGTTTGGCCTTCGTATTCGTCCAAGTCGTCGTGGCCGATTACTAACCTAACATCCGAGGAAGCCACAGTCAGCGCTTGCGAAGGTCACGGCAAAGATGGGGACAACCCTCTCTCCCCTGTCGAATACAAACATCCGGCGAGGTGGAGCTCACAAAGTGAGATTTTGGTGTGTTGCTTACCCTTTGGTTGTCCTCCTGAATCCTCCCATTCCTACTGATCCCTTCGGCCCGACTGGCCACAAGTCCTCCTCGCTGTCGTCGTCGGTTTCATCCTCCTCCTCCTCCTCCCCCTCTTTCCCAGCCCCACCTTGGTCTCCTCCACTGTCACTGTCTGAGCTTTCAGCGACGAGCCTGCTCTTGCCGAACCTGGTGGGGAGCCTCGGCTGCCGCGGGAGGAGGTGGACCGGCTTGGGCGTGAACGGTGGGATCTCCGCCTTGGATGTGGACGCGACAGGGCTCAGCACCGACGAGCTCGAGCTTCCAGTCTTACGCAGTGGGATACGACGGGGGGCGCTGCGAGTGGCCGTGGGCGTGGCGAGCGGGGTCAGCGCTGTTCGAGGGGTGGTGTTGCTCGGGATGGGTGAGCTTACCGGGGCGCGTTCGGCGAAAGTGGGAGGGGTGATATTTCCTCGTCTGAAGATGATTCAGCTTGGTTGGTATCCAGCAGTCCGAATCGTGCCATCGTGTGATGCCCCAGTTGTGAGCCAACACTCTCCGCTCGCGCTTTCAGTCGACCTTCCATGTGCCCCTCCCCGCCCGGCCGCGGGGGATCAACTTCGGCACGGTCCCGATCACTCGAGCGCTCACACTTGGCGATCGGCCGGGCATGCCCACCAACAACTTGAAGGGGACAGGCCTACCCCGACCCCTCCGCAGGCAGGCAGCCGCAGTTCGGGACTGATCCAGTACGCTCAGCTAGCAGCCGTGCTGTCAGCCGCTGCATGCAGGCGGTGTGGGCGTGGGTGGACGCGCTGGCAGCCAGGAAGCCGGGCCAGCGATGTGGCGAACGAGGGGGCGGACCCGCGCGTCCACGGCGAGGTGCCAGCCAGGCCGTTGTCGGCTTGTGCCCCTCCTATCGGCAGGTGTAAACTACACGAAACTAGAGCAAAATCCAAGCGGCATGCGTTTACGAATCTCGTCTGAGGAGGGCGCGGCCAAGCAGCGCCGGCCACCGCCCAGTGGCGTCGCCCGTTCGAGTGGTGAGCGACGAGGGCCAAAAGGACAACAACAATCATCCTACCTCACTTGGTAGACTGCTGCGTTCAACGAAAAAAAAATGATGCACCAGTGGCAGGCCACATGAAACGGCATACAGAACTGGTGGCGAAGTCCCAAAAAAAGACGATAATGATTCGACTGAGGCTCGAACTCAGGACATTCTGTGTGCAAGTGTC
>Ga0233341_1000138_pt1 | contig 10002 bp, 8 predicted proteins | sample GEONDECOMP247_FD_180672 | JGI IMG/M metagenome (GOLD analysis project Ga0233341, IMG submission 180672) | Leaf litter microbial communities from Shasta-Trinity National Forest, California, United States - GEON-DECOMP-247 | ecosystem: Environmental > Terrestrial > Plant litter > Unclassified...
GCGTGGACCACGGGGTAGTTGGGGCTAGGGTTGGAGTGAGGGGGTGGGCGGCGGCCAAGGCGGGGTGGCGAAGGCCAAGAGTGGGGAACCAGGCTGAGACTGATTGCGAGTACATGAGTTGAAGTTGGATGATTTGAGGTTGAGACTGTTGTGAGATTGTCTTGGTTGATGTTGTGATCGAGCTTGGATGAGGCTGGCTTGGGAAGGCTGTCTTTAGCCGCTGCGCCGACGCTGGTCGTCCAGCCCCAACCAACCCTCCAACCTAAACGTTGCTAGCTAGTCGGATCGCACCCAGTTCACTCATCGAAGTGTTGTCCAGCGAAGCTGATGCCAGTCCATTCCAGTTTGGGTGTGTTGGTGTGTTGAGTCTGGGCCTGGGTCTGGGTCTGGGTCTGGGTCCTAGTCGAGTTGAATAACTTACGTAGGTCTGGTGAGCTTCACCGCTAGTAACCCCAACCACTCGGTCAGCTACTCATCATGACTTGTTGTGATGCGGGCTTGGCTTATTCTTGCTTACTATCCTCCGGCGTCCGATCCGTTGTCCGACATGGTTACAAGCTGAGGGGGGAGTGGTGCAGGCTAAACTGAGCCGCCGGTTTGAACTGTTGGTAACGGAGCTGGGGGAGTGATTAGTCCTGGTGAGGTTGGTGGGCTGCTGGTCCGAGTGTTGGTTGAGAGTTTGGTGAGTGTTGCTTGGCTCGCCCTGAGTGAGTGATGCCCTAGCCAGGCGAATTCTGCGTCCGGCCCGCCGGGCGCCCGAAATGAGCCCGAATCAAAACTGAGCTGTGGCCGGCCCATCTTTGTCGAGCAAGGTCGATAACAAACTGGACGGCCCATATTGAAAGCTCCTGCTTATCGCCGAACGCGTCGAATTTGATCAAGATGACTTCGCTGTACGCCTACCCCGAGCCCAACTCTGTCCTGATCGCCAACCTCAATCTGCTCCCCCACCCCGAAGGTCAGTCCACGCCCGCGCCTACGCCGGCGCCTCGTCTCGGCCCCCACATACCCAGCGCCCTCCCCCGCTCAACGAACTTGGCTCCCACCAACCCAGCCGCTAACGATAGATCTTTGGTATTGGATTTTCCAAGGGGGGTACTACGCCGAGACTGAGCGGATCGCGGACGAGATCCCGTCACCCTATTCGGAACCGGGTCAGTCTTCCGCGGGGGCCCGACCTAACTAACCTAAGCCCCGCCCGCGGCCGTGTCGAGGCCGAGCCCCCGAGGGGCTGACGATGAACTGACCCAAAACTTCGGCCAACCGCAGCGGGAAAGTCTCGCTCACTCGCCACCCAAATTTACTACCTCATCACTCCCCAGTCCCCCCGCGGAGTAAGCAACAGGCTCGTGTCGTGTGCTCGCCCGAGTGGCGGCTTCGCACGCTCTCTGCTGACCCCCCGCGCTCCCCGACATCTCAGCGGATGCACTTGAACCTGGGTACGACCTTCCACACCCTGTAAGCATCTACCGTTCAAGCTGCCACCAACTCCCCTCCTGACCAAACCCCCTTCGTCTCCGCAGCCACGCCGGCCGGGCCCTGTACACGCTCTTCAAGCCGGCCACAGCCACCTCCGCGCTCGAGCTCAAACACGTCGTCATGGGCGCCGACTCGGCCGCGGGCGAGGTCAAGCAACTGTTCGTGCCGGGAGGGTGGTGGAAGGCGTCCGAAGTACCAGAGGCCGACCTCGCCGGACTCGCACAGGACGAGGCCAGGGGCGCGTTCAAGGACGGCGAGGGGGACAGCGTGGGGTGCCTGATCAGCGAGGTGGTCGTGCCCGGGTTCGACTTTGAGGACCATGCCTTCCTGGGCGAGAAGGAGCTGGTCGACATGTTTGGTGGCAACAGGGAGGACGAGACGGTCGCCAAGCTGCTGCCGTATGTCAGGCCAGCTTGAGGCGGCACCGTGCACGGGCAGGGTCGATCGGTTACTCTGGAGCAAACAGCGACAAAGCGAGCCAGCGGCTGGAATGCAAGCAATTCGGACAGTGACCCAGGAAAACAAGTTCTTATTTAGCCAGATCGGTCGAGACTCAACCAGATTGAAAACTTGTGGTCCGCGAGAGGGGGACGGGAGGACAGAGGTTCAACCGCAGCCATTCCCCTGTCGCCACCCACCCGTTCGAGCCCTCAATCGCGGCCCACCTCGCCACTCGCCGCTGACCGTTGTTCGCCCCTCACCACTCAGAACCCGGGTCGGCCCCGCCCGCCCACTCTACCTGCATCTGAACTGGCCAACTCGCTCTCCATAACATCAGTAAAATGCAATAGCAGTCCCCGACCACCTACTTCCGCTTCTTCCCCCCAGTCCCCTTGGCCAAGCTCTCCAACATGTCGCTGCTCGCGATCTGGAACTCGCCCCCGCCCTCCCCAGTCGGGCCCCTCATCATCTTCTCCCGCATGCGCTCCTTGGCCCGGTCCACGTCGTGCCTCCGCCCAGTCTCGAACCCGCCGTCCTCCTTCCGGTCGAACTTGTGCCCAAAGTCGGGCTCGCGGGCCACGCGCCCGGTCGAGGGCTTACCCTTGGCGTGCTTCTTGGCCTTGGACGCCGCGGCCGAGGCCGCGCCGGGGGCCTCGCGCATGCCGAACGACTTGGCGACGTGGCCGAGGTGGAGGTTGCGCGTGTCAAACATGTGCTTCTCGGCCGCGGGGTGGGTCGCGTAGGCGCGGATGTGGGACCGGAACGCGTCGCGCGCGGCGGTCGAGTTCTGCAAGATGACCGGGGAGGCCAAAGTCAGCAACAACACAGGGTACGAAGAGAGTCACAAAGAATTTATAACGCACCTCCTCCTCCTCTGCGACCCAGCGCTCAAGACCCATCTGAACGTCAGTCGCGCGGGTCTCAAACTCGCGCCCCTCGCCGCCGTAACCATCCCTCAGGACAGCCTCAATCCCCACCTCCCGCAACCTGACGCCTTGAGTCTTGTTCGCCGTGCGCTCCTTCATTCCCGCCTCCACCCAAGGCACCCACTCGGCCTCGGTCGGCAGCAGCAGGGTCGTCACCTGTCCAGCCGCTCCCGCACGGGCGGTACGTCCTGCCCTGTGGACATACTCGGTCACTCCTCCCTCGGTCGGCAGGTCGTACTGAATCACATGGCTGATACCGGACACGTCCAGTCCACGCGCGGCGACGCTGGTACAGAGCAGCACGGCGTTCTCGGTCATCTCACCCGTCGGCTCGCCGTCCTTGTCGCGCACCTCGCTCGCGTGGGCGAAGCCGCCGAGACCCTTCTGCCGCTGAGCGAGCTCGAGGTTTCCGTGGAGGCGGTAGATGGGCACACCCGGCAGCAGCTTGGAGTAGGACGCCATCTTGTTCTTCTTGGCCTCGACCTCGGCCGCCTCGCGCTCGACCCGGGCCTTGGCGCCCTCGGGCTGGTTGGACGCGCGGGCGGTGCCAGCGCCGATCGAGTTGCCCATCGCGAGCGCCTCGAGCGCGCGCCAGTAGAAGTCGACCGCGGCCGTGCACGACAGGAAGATGACGACCTTGGTGCCCTGGCTGGCGGGTCGGCTGCGGGGGAACAGCTTGCGCAGGAGCGCAACCAGGGCCACGAACCGGAGCTTTGGCGGGGTGGAGATGTAGTTGTGAACCAGCTGCGCGGGAGGGACGAACGTGGCCTCCTCGACCGGGGCGGCCACCTGCATCTCGACGTCGTTGCCGTTCTCGTCCTTGGCAGGCTTAGCCGCGGGCGTGGGGATGAGGGTCTCTCCCGGCGCGCCGGTCACCTTGAGCACGACGGGGTCCTGCAGGGCCATGCCTGCGAGCCTGTCGACTCCCTCACTCGCCGTCGCAGAGCACAGAATCGTCCTCCTCGATCGCTCACCCATCCCATCACTGGGGCTCTTCTTCTCCAACTCCTCCAAGACACCCTTCATCTGCTCCTCGAAACCGAGGTCCATCAGCCTGTCGCACTCGTCCACGACCAGCCACCGCAGCCCGAGCTGCCGCCCGCCCCGGCTCCCGAGCGCCTGCGTGTTGGCGTTGCCGGGCCGGCCGCGGGGGCCCTTGGCCTTGATCGGCTCGCCCGCGAGCCGAAACGACTCGGTCGTGCGGAGGTGGTCGAGCAGTCGTCCGGGGGTCGCGACGACGATCGGGCAGCCTTTGCGCAGCCGGCGCTTCTCGTGGGTCCGGTTGGCGCCGCCGACGAGGAGGCCGGGGGTCAGGGCCCGCGCAGGGAAGGTGAAGTTGGACGAGGACGGCAGCGAGAGGAGCGTCTCGAGGACCGAGTGAATCTGGGCCGCGAGCTCGCGCGTGGGGGCGAGGATGAGTGCGAGCGTTCCGATCTCACGCGTGGCAGCGTGCGAACCGAGGACCGAGGCAGGGAGCGAGAGGAGGTCCGAGACGAGCGGGAGCAGGAACGCGAGCGTCTTGCCGGAACCGGTCTGGGCCTGAAGGATGGCGTCGCGCGCGCGAGTGATGGACGTATTGGCCTGCGCCGGCTTATTGCCGGCCAGCAGTGGGGGGACGCATGTCGCCTGGCACGCAGTCGGACCCGTGACGCCCATCTTAGTCACCAAGTGCGACACGAGCTCGGCATTGAGTCCGAGCTTGGCCAGAAGCGGCGATGTGGCCAGCTCGCGCCTGGGACCCTCCTCCTTCTCCTCATCGGCCTCGGCCTCGTCCTGGTCGTCCATATCCTCCTCGACAGCCCTCTGCGGAGCGTTACTCGGCCGCGCGGGCGCAACCGGCCCTGCGGGGGCCTTGCGCTGGGGCTCGGGCAGGCCCTCGGCCGTGAAGAGGGACGAGACGAACTGCTCCTTGCCGTCAGGTCCGAACGCCTTTTTGGCCTGGAAGGGGGCGCCGCCCTGGCGCGGGTTGGGCCCCCCGTACGTGCGCGGGCCGCCCTGGCGGTCGCCGTTTGTGGCGGGCGGGCGGGCGGTGGGGTCGAACCTGGGGCGGTTGGCTGAAGGGTCGGGGGCGTCGTGCGAGGTTGATGGGGTGGCTGATGAGTTGTTGGGGCGGATAGCGCGCTTGGTTTGGGTTTGATGTGAGCGCTTGGCCTTGGCGCGGTCGGTCCAGCGGCCGCCCTTCTCACCTCGAGCTTTGCTGGTTGAAGGCGCAGCCGAGGTGTCAAAGTTGAGCACAAAGTCGTCCATGTTGGACAAGAGGGTGGATTGTGCTGGGCAAGGACCGGGGTCGACGCCTGGGGTTCTGGGGAGCAAGCTGGAGGGGGCAGTTTAGGCCTCGGACACTTTAGGCTCGGGTTTGCGGTTTGATCGGCCGCGCGCTGACCAGTTTGACGAGCCCGATTCGGGCCCGATCCCGCCCTCCGCCGCAGCGCCGCTCCCCTCTCGGAGCCCGGCCGGCCGGCGGGCCCAAGCCCGAGGCCACGGCCACAACCAACTGTGACGAGCACAACGAGGGCGCCATTCGCTCCCACCCCGTACCCGACTAGACACCTTCAACCGATACCCAGCACATCACACCCGAGACCCGATCCAGGCGGCTTATCGGACTGGGTTGATTTGAGCATGTCGCGCCGGCCTTCGGTCGCCAACGTCCCCCCACCGCGACCGAGCTTCAACAGACCAACCACAGCTCAATCTCAACAGGGCGACCATCCAGCCCGCCCTGAACGGCGCCGGCCAGTGGACTCACCAACACCCTCAGTAGCCTCCAGCAGGTTCGACCAATATGACCACTCGGACCAGCCCACACCAGTCGGGGTAGCCTTCGCCTCGCCCTTCAACCAGGCTGGCCTCGCACCAGCCATGGCAAGGGGAGGAAGCACAGCGAGCAGCCTGACTGACCAAGGAAACAGTCCACAACCTGATCAGAACGGCGGAGGGAGCAAGAGTCGGAGGATGATGGATCAACTCGACCGTAACACTAACACGCCATCATCACCCCACCACCACCGCCCAACACCACAAACAAACTCACCCTCACTCCATCCAGCCTCAGCCAAAGCTCAACACTCTCGACGCGACTCTGGCTCATCCCAAGGCTCAGCACACAACTCGTCCATGCCCAACTCGCCCGGGCCCGGCGAGTCACCCGACCCGGGCGCGACGGTCCCCTCGCTTGCGCTTCAGGACGCCATCTCAGCCTTCACAGGCGCAGGTGCGCGCAGGGACGGGCGGCGGGGTGGCCTGGCCGACCAAGGCTTCGACGCCAAGCCCAAAGTCAAGTCTGCGGCGCTCAACCCGCACGAGTACCCCGATACGGCCGCCTTCCGCGAGGTCGAGGGCGTCCTTCGCAAGGTGCAGCAGGAGTGGCCCGTGCTTATGTACGGCACCGAGCCTGCACCAGGCGATAGCGGCGAGCAGGAGGAGCACGAGTTTGACCCCGTCTCGCTCGCACTGGGCTTGCTCGACCCTGGCAACGTGGCCACCGGGCAGAGCCTGCAGGCGTTCCTGAGGCTTAAGGCCGAACTCGACCACGCCATTTCGTCGACACTGGCGTCGTCGAGCAACTCGTACAGGGCCTACGAGTCGTCCATCACGACCCACAACTCCACCTTGGCAAGCCTGACGTCGTCGCAGCGGCAGGTGGAAACACTCAAAAAGACGCTCACCGACGCGCGCGAGAAGTTGGAGGGCAAAGGACGCGAGGGGCTCGCGGCCATGTGGAGCAGGATGGGCCACTTGGAGGAGATGGGTAAAATCCTCGACGAAATGTGAGCCGCCATACTGACATAGAAATCCACGTTTTGTAAGTGTGCTGGCTGACGTTTGACCCACCAACCCGCAGCGATCACTTCCGGTCGATTCCGGATCGGCTCGAGTCGCTCCTGTCGGAGAAACGGTTCCTGTCGGCCGTGGTCCTCCTCGTGCGGTCGCTCAAGGCTATCAACAAGCCCGAGATGCTCGAGATTGGCGCGCTGTCGGACCTGCGCGGGTGGCTGGCGATGCAGGAGGGCGTCCTGCTCGAGATATTAATCGAGGAGCTTCACAACCACCTCTACCTCAAGTCGTTCTACTGCGACGCACGCTGGAAGGCGTACGCCCGGGGGCAGCAGATGATCCCGGTCGTCGACTTCGGCGAGGACGTCGAGCAGGCCGCCGGACCGGCCCACCTCGAGGCTTCGTTCCACGCGTCGGGGAGGTCGAGGGCCAAGTTGCCTCAGCAGAGCAAGCTGCAGCGGTACCTCAATTACCTCTCGGTCAGGCCGTCGATCAACCCGCTCTTTGACGAGCCCATCGACGAGTACGTTGAGGCACCCGTGGACGACCTCGCGCTTGGGTACGAGGGCGGCAGCTTTGCGCTCCCCGCGCTGGGGACCGAACCCGAAGCAACCAAGCGCCCGGCGGCCAAGAATCCCGAGATTGACAGCTTCGCCTACATCGAAAGCTTGATGGAGAGCCTGGCGTGCCTGGGCAAGCTGGGCTACGGCTTGGATGCGATCAGTCAGCGAGTGCAGGGCGAGATGTTCAATTTGGTCGATCTCACAGTCGAAGAGGTCGATGAGCGGTAAGCTCACAGCGTGGTGACGACATCTCGGACAATCATCCGTGCTGATTTGAACTAATCTCTCCAGGAACGACTCGACCAAGCAAACCATGTCGTCGAGTGCCAGACCGGCCTCTTCTTACCTGGGCGGCAACATGCCCCGTCAATCGCTAGCCTCGCTCTCCTCCCTTTCGCTCTCACACGCGGCCACGAACCGGTCCTCGCTCCTGCGCCTGACCACGACCGAGTCGAACGAGCTCGAGATGAATGTTGAGACGCTCCGGGACTTGTTCTGGACGCTGTACAGCAAGCTGGACGCGGTCCTGCAGGGCTTCCGCGTCGCGTACGAGGTGGCGACGCGGATCGCCGAGAGGCGCGACTTCAAGGACGGCTCGATCGTAAAGTCGCAGAGCGGCAACCTACTGTTCTCGCTGCTGGACGTGTGGAAGCCGGTCCAAACTGAGGTGCGCGCGCTGCTGCACGACTACTTGGCCGACGACCAGAGCGGGACCGTGTCGTCGCGGAACCCAATCGTGTCGGTCAACGAGGTGCTCAGGCTGAACAAGCCGAGGGACGCCACAAAGGTGGGTGAGAAGATAACGGTTTAGTCGGCTGATGGTGGCTGACTGGAATTGTTTACGTTGCAGCAAATCTTCAAATTTGCCGACTCCGACCTGAAAGCGTCGACCAAGCTGCTCAAGGCCCACGAAGACTCACTCAACCGGGCCCTTAAGACGGCCGTGCCGGGCCTCATTACTGACTCGTCGGCCACGTCGGCCCCGGTGCTCAACTCGATGATGACGACCGACGACCGCTACGGCGGGGCCCGGGCCGGGCTGGGCGGGACCCACAAGGCCCTCATTTCGGCCGACGCGTTCAACGTGTCGGTTCTGTTCGCCCCGACGCTTGCCTTCCTCGAGCGGGTCAAGGAGGTCATGCCGGGTGGCTTGCTCGGCGACGACGACGTGTCGGGCTTCGGCGGGTTCCTGGATGACTTTGTGCTGCGGACGTTCCTGCCCCAATTGGAGGAGAAAGTCTCGACCGTGTTTCACCAGGCCGTGGGAGGGCTCGATGCGTTCCAGGAGGATTCCAACTACAAAAAGGTTTCGCGGGTACCGATTGTAAAGGCGAGTTTCCGAGTTTGTTCCGCCTCCTCGACCGCCTGTGGGCCGCAGCTGACGCCATGCTTGTTGGTGTTTAGTCTGTGACCAACTTGATGCTGCTAATCAGCAGCCTGTGCGCCATGCTTCGGGCTACGCCGTTCCATCGCGAGAACTACTCGCACCTGATCGTAAGCGTGATCCATCAATTCTACCAGCGCTGCCACGAGCGCTTCAAGGACCTCGCCGCGCGCGAGCCTGCCGAGGGCACCGCCCAGAACGCCAGCTCTGCCCCGGCCGCGCTCAAGACGTCAGCCACCTGGGCCGAGGCGAGCGACATCAACGCATGTCTGGCCGAGCTCCGGGCCGTGCCCGAGAAGGACCAGGCTTTGCTGCGCGAGGTGCTTAAGCGCGAAACCCGGCTTGAGCTTGACAAGAAGCGCAACGGCCAGGTCGTGGCCGAGGACCTGATCCAGCCGCCCAAGAAGCTGCTCGCGCTGTGCACGCTCTACTCGTCGCTCGACTGGTTCATCGTCCACGTCAGCTCGCTCAAGACGAGCGCCGACGGTCCCAGCGCCAATGGGGGCGCCTTCAGGACAGAGAACGGCGACGGCCCGGCCGACGACGATGCCGACGACAGTGACGAGGACGCGGCCGTCAGACAGGGCGGCTTCTCGCTCCCGCTCACGAGCGAGATGGCCAGGCCGTTCGAGGCCCTGCTCAAGTCGTACAGGCAGCTCGCCAACTTGGTCTTGTTCACCATCAGGCTCGAGATCAGGCTCAGGACCATTCACTTCTTGGACAAGGCGACCAGGGACGGAGTGTACCAACTCGCGGAGGACATCCAAGAGCCAGACCCGAGTGTGGTCGACCTCAACTCGGAGCTGGCTGAGTGCGACGAGTGCGCGGCTGGCACGCTCGCTCCGGCAGAGAGGAAGTAAGTCGCCGCTTTTCTTGATTTCGCGGCGAGCTTGTCTCGGCTTGAAAAGCAAACTGACCAAGTTGGCCTCGTTTGTTTTGCAGGTTTATCTTCGAGGGCTTGTCGCTCCTGATGGACCAGCTTTTGATCACAAACTCGCGCCACATCCGCCTCGCCAACTCGCACGGGCTGTCCAAGATGATGCGCAACCTGCTCGCGCTCCAGCAGAACCTCAAAAACATTGGCGACTCGCCCCTCGAGGTCGACTTTGAGCGCTCGCGCAAGTTCTGGGAGGTATTCGGCAAGGGACCAAAGGTACGTTCGCCACTCGGGTCCGTGGTTGACTTGCTTGTTTGCTGTGACACTGACCCAGCTTCCCCCCACTTGCAGGAGATGCTTGAGCTTATTCGTACGGGCCAGATCCACTACGAGTTTGAGGACTACAAGGCGCTCCTGAATTTGATGTGTGGGATCGACCAGAGCTCCAAGGACGCCGCGAGCGCGGGCGCGGGCGGGCCGGATAGCGCGGTGCCGCTCAGCGGCGGGGGCGAGCGGAGCCGGCGGATGTACAACGAGTACTTGATCGACTTGTTT
>Ga0233341_1000139_pt1 | contig 9930 bp, 10 predicted proteins | sample GEONDECOMP247_FD_180672 | JGI IMG/M metagenome (GOLD analysis project Ga0233341, IMG submission 180672) | Leaf litter microbial communities from Shasta-Trinity National Forest, California, United States - GEON-DECOMP-247 | ecosystem: Environmental > Terrestrial > Plant litter > Unclassified...
CCCCCCCCCTGAACCGGCCTGCGGGCAGTCAGCCGGCGGCCCGCACCACCGCACCACCGCACCACCGCACCACCGCACCACCTGTAACGGCCACGGTCACCTTCGCCATATCCGCGCGCAGTTACAGTAGCGATGGTGCCGAGCTTCCACTGCACACCAACACAAGCCTCCAACGACGAGGCGCTAGACTGATCCCTAGGAGGCCGCTTTCGCGACGGGCGGTCATGACTACTTAGGCGCCACCTCGCGGCAAGCCACTCGCGGGCTCGAGGGTCCCGAGAGGGCAGAAGCCGACTCTGCCAATACTCGAGAACCCGAGGGTCGCGAGACGGCAGGCGCCGCTTCCCAATCTGGGGGCACCACCACCAGATCAACCTTGAGGGAGCTAGCTTATCCCTGGACGCGTTCCAGGGGCAAAGATAAATGATGCCGTCTCAGTGTAGCTCTCTCACTTGATTCGTTGTTCAGTAATTCTAAGATTATTCAGCGTTGAGTAATAGCGGGTTTTAAGATCCGGAAGGTAACAGATCACGTCGAGGTTTCCAACTAGCTACAGTCCAGCCACCATCGCTTGCATCTCCGCCAGCGTTGCTACCACCTACCAGTCCAGCCCTTTAGCACGGCCGGGGATCTCTCGCAAAAGATTTGGCTGAAGCGTTACAGCCGTCGCCGTCAAGGTCCGCCTCGAGCCAGTGAAGGCCAGCCCGACCTGGGCTGCTGTTGCTGCTGCCGCCGTCACTGCTACTGCTGATCTCGCTATCCGCCGCCCAATCGGTTGCGTGGTCAAAAGAGCCCGTTGGAAGAGTGTGAACAGTTTGCATGGCAAGTCTGCGTGGTGTGATCGGAGCGGGGTTTCTGGGATCGTCTCCGTTGAACTGCTGCGGCAGCCAAGCGAGCCGGGCCGGGCCGAGCTTGGGTCAGCAGGGGCAGCCGCCAGCCGCCAGCGCCTAGTGGCCCGTCCCCGCGGCCGCCACCCGCCCAAGCTCCTCTGGCTCGCATGCATGGCCCTAACCCCCGTAAGCCTAATCCCCAAAACGTTTCGCGCCCTGTCGCGTCAAGACCAGTACCATCTGAAAGCTGGCAGCCGTCCGAGTTCAGTAGTGCAAGCTGCTCCTCCGACCGACATCATTTTGAGTCGAGCTTAACCGGGTCACCGTCCCCGGTCGAACTCGACTCGATTTCCGCTTGGCCGGAGGCCCGGCCCGGAGCGGGCGTCAGATTCGACTCGAGTTCGACGGACAATACTGGACAGGCTCCTGTCGATGGTTCAGCATCAAGCGCACCAAATCGAACTAGCATTTGAAGTCGAATGGGAGGTCATGTCACAGAGAGTGCTCAGCTGTATTGAGGCTCGGTGGGTTACAGACGCACGCAGGAGTCAGGGCGGACGCGGACCTGTAGGCCCCGCCGAGGTGACATGCGTCAGCCTCTTGGCAGACTTCGGCCCCACGCTTTGGCTCTCTCGCCCTCCGTCACTCTCTCCTCCCCCTTGCCTGATTCCTTACCAACAACCACCATGTCCTCCCCCTCCCCCTCCCTCTCCTCCCAAGACCTCATCTTTCCCCGAGCCAACCTACCAAAACCGAAAACCCACTCGCACGACTCGACCAATCCGACCGTCAACCTCTTCCCCCGGCGCCTCAACGGCCTCTCGGCCCTATGCGTTGGCGGCGCCGGCCTAGCCCTGTCCGCCGCGTTCGGTGCGCTGTCGCTGCAGCGCAGCCGCGCTACAGGAGGCGCCAAGAACCCGCAGGTGATGCGGAGCGTGAGGGGCCTGGTGCTGGTGTCAACAGTGCTGGTGGGGGTGGGTTATAGGGATTACAGGAAGGAGCATCCGCCGAAGCCGAGCAGGGATGGGAGGGTGGTGTGAGGGAGGGCGCGTCCGGCAACCGGGACCGTGAGGGCGCGCGGCCGGCCGGCCGGCCGAGGGGGATTCGTGGGGACGTCATCTCCGAAGCGATCCGCGATCTCTCACCCCGCGCCTTTCACTCTCTTCTACCGTTTTTAGATCCACATCGATCCTACATCTGCTTTAGCCGCCTGCCCCCGCCATCCGGACCCCCCACTCCCAATGGCCCGCTCCGACACGCTCTTCCAAATCGTCGACCCGCTCGCTGCCATCGCCCTCCTCGGCCTCGCCATCACCTCCTTAAATTGAGCATGCACCACTTTGCCGAGTGCGACCGCATGTGCCATCTGTGAGAGAGCCATTCCGGACATCTCGCCTCTTCGGCGTTATCCAGTGTCACTCACAGCGCGCCTCTGTGGCCGAGCAGGCTGGCGGCCAACCGGTCTGCATCGGGGGTCTCCGCGGGCCTGGGGGCGTGACGGATCGCGCACAGGTGAAGCAAGCAGGAGCCTGCTGTGCTGGGACGTCTAAACGGCCACGGTGGTGGGCCAAGGACATTGAGTGATCCGGCCGAAGAATCAGAGCAGTGTGTAACGACCCGCTAACCGACTCACCAGGTTCAGGACGAGCGCAAGTCGATACCCCGGCCTCCCACGCTGAAAGGAACTCGGACGAAAAGATGGCGCGTTTTCGACGGTAGGTGCCCGGCGCGGGGAGCCCCCATTTCCACACAAGGGAAATATGGGCGCCCTGGAAAAGCCCACAAGGTAAGCCTTCCCGTCACTCGAAGGCCAACGTGGCCTGTACCCCTTGCGCCATGCATGCACTGGGCCGTCACCTGGAGGTTGGCGTGGCTTGACACTCGCACCACGCAGGCGCCACGCGTGCATCTGGCCGTCCCCTGAAGATTGATGTGGCCGGTGCCACTTGCGCCACTCAGGAACTGCGCGTGCGCCACGCATGCGCTACGCATGCAGCCAAGTTGAGCCCAAACGGCCCGCATTCCGGGGGAAGTAAAATAGCGCGGACCTTCTGTGGCTCTCCCTTGGCTCGTCAGTCTGATACTCTAGTTTTTTCTCAGCGTAATCACCGTGTGCCTCTGAGTTTGCAAGGTAACACGATCAAGTCGGAATCTCCCTGAGTGTTGGACAACACGCGGCTCAGTTACATCCCCAGTACCGTCAACTCCGCCCTCACGCCTGCATCATCAAGGCCGCCCGCAGAACTCTTAGGAGGAGGCTTAACTGTGAGCATTCACATGGGCCCTGTTTTTTCGCTTGAGACAGCTTCCAGTAGAGGTTTGCATGTGCGCTGCCATCGACGCGATATTTGGGCGATCCGTCCGCCTTCCGTTCATCAGCCTGAAAGAATCTTCTCATCCAGAGTCAACTTTCCACGCAGAAGCTACCGAAGTCACTTCGAAAGCTTACTTGTAGCCACGATCTTGATACGCAGCCGAGGCCGCCCAGATCATGTGAGCAGCTCCTGACTTGCCAACGCCTGGAGAGAGGAACTTTGGGAGAATGGCAACGTTCAGAACATTACCGGTGTAGATGAATGCACGTGCTGCAGATGTGGGAAGTTATTCAAATCCCGACACTGCTTGTTGCGCAGCGACAAAGGCACTATCAAGATTGACTGCCGTGTCGCGACGAAAGTCGCGTAACGAGAGGTAGAATGGATTGTCGGCTGGGGTGAAGGTCGCGGAACTGCCATGGTAGACAACAAAACTGGGTGGTACTCCAAATACCTCCTTCACCTTTGCGAACGCTTTGACCACGTTGTCGCTCTGCGCCCAAGTCGCACGAGATGTTCAACTGCTGGTCGGTGCTATCGGCCTTTTCAGGGATCGCGAAGCGAGTGCAACCTTGTATCCCTTGCACCAAAAAGAAGCGGGCGACGGCCTGGCTGATATTAGGGCCGGCGCTAAGGATGAGTACAACGGGTGATTTGGCTGCCATTGCAACGGAGGTTCGTCCATTGAAGCGAGGTGACGCAAAAACAGTACAGATGGAGGTGTGTTTTAAAAGATAGAGATGATGGTGGCGAAGAATGTGTTCTTCTGAGCTGAACTTATAAAGAGGAGATTGCTAGCCAAAGCCGTCATCCAGCTCAAAAAACCCTTAGTAAGCGGCAGGTTGGTCAGCGTCAGCTTTAGTCAGCGGCAATTTCGATTGCCGGCAGCTTCGTTGATTAGCTCACTTGCCCAACCCAATTGCTGACTGAAAACCGGAAGCTCGACTAAGGACTAACCTGGCGGGATGGCAAAAACGGAAGATGACCAAGCTCCCCACCAGATCGACGAGGCCAAGATTACGTAGTGCGTGAAGAGTCAGTCCGCCTACTATGAGTACTATGTTCAAGGATGACAAAGCGGGCCGATAGATTCAGATATAAATCGGAGGCACTGCTTTCCATATAAACGGCATGCTTACATTGCTCTTTCCCTCGTTCTTCATCTCTCGCTCGAACTTCCTCTTCTACTCGCCGCCTTCTACGGGCCTGAATTTTGCGTCCTCAACAGATCCTTAATTTCAACTGCAGCAAGCTAAAATGCTAGCCAACAGGAGACTGGATGGAAAGACAGCTGTCATAACTGGCGGCGCTACTGGTATTGGCTACGCCGCAGCGAAGCGTTTCATCAAGGAGGGTGCATTTGTCTTTCTCTTCGGCCGTCGACAGGAAGCGCTCGACGCCGCTGTGGCCGACCTTGGGCCTAACGCCCGCGCCGTGACAGGCTCGGTGTCTAATCTGGAAGACCTCGACCGACTCTACGCGGCTGTAAAGGCCGAACGTGGAACTCTCGAAGTTGTCTTCGCTAATGCTGGGTACGGAAGCCAGCTTGCGCTCGGCGAGATTACCGCAAAGCACGTTGACGATATCTTCGATACCAATGTAAAGGGCTCAATTTTCACAGTTCAGAAGGCTCTACCCCTGATGAGTCAGGGTGGTTCGATTATTCTGACAGGATCCAGCGCCGGGGCTACGGGCGCTCCAACACTAAGCGCCTATGGCGCAAGCAAGGCGGCAGTGCGCAACCTCGCGCAGTCGTGGGCGGCGGGGGAGCTGAAGGGCACAGGCATTCGGGTGAACGTTCTCTCACCCGGGCCGACGGCGACTGAACTCGCCAAGGAAGCGCTAGGCGTGGAAGGCCAGAGGACCTTCGCTTCGCTCACTCCGCTTCAACGCATGGCCGAACCGTCGGAGATTGGAGCGGTGGCTGCCTTTTTAGCGTCACAGGATAGCAGTTACATGACTGGCAGCGAGATCGCTGTTGACGGAGGGCTCGCGCAAATCTAACGCGCTACGCCTGGCGGATTATTTCGCTCGAAATTGAGAGCCAGTAAGGCGTGGTGAAGTGTAGCAGTCGTGTAACACATTTGCACCTTGGAAACCTCTTGTTATGGATCAAAGCCTGCCTCCACCAAAGTTTCACATATATCATCCCTGGCTCCAGAAGCAAATAGCCGCAGACATTCAGACCTTGAAGACCGAATGAATTATACCATAACAAGGTAGTTTTCAACGGCAACCCAGAGATACCTGCCCCTTACTGTCCGTCGGACTCGATCCTAACCAGTATTGTCGGTGGAAGTCAACTCGACTTCCACCGGCCCGCAGTCCGCAGCCGGCTGCGCCCGCCCAGCCGCGCGAGCCCTAGCGAGTCGTCTTTTGTGCGGACAATGGGTAGAAGTCGACTCAAAACGAGGTCGAGCGTCCACGCGAGTGGTACGGATCAAACACCACCCATTGTCCGCACCGGAGGAAGTCGATTCGCTAGGGCTCGCGCGGCTGGGCGGGCGCAGCCGGCTGCGGACTGCGGGCCGGTGGAAGTCGAGTTGACTTCCGCCGACAATACCGGTTAGAGCGATGCAGTCGGTGGCCTTCCAGTAGCAGCCCTCGTGCGTTGCGGTGAGAGCCAAGTCACCGTGAGGAGCCCCACTTGCACTCGCTCGCGCCGGCCGAGCTGCGCTGCAAGCCGCGCTCGCGAGCAGCTCCGCTCGACCGCGCGCGCGCTTCCCAGCTGCCAGCTCTCCCTGACGAGTCGGCCATGCACTCAGCAGACGTGAAAAGGGCACCAAGCAAAAGGTATCATTTGTAATGTTCCAACCGTTCAACTCTCAACGCCGCTCGACCTTGTTTTGAGTCGAATGCGGCCCCAAACGCGCATCAGTCCCATTCGCCTCGATTTCGGGGCCCGAGCCGCAGTCGCCCGCAGTCCTCCAGGCCTGCCAGGCCCCGGCCGCAGTCCGGCCCAGTCCCATTCGACTCGAATGCGACGGACAATAAGGGATAGCTTTTCGCGCCCTGCCGCGTCAAAACCAGTACCATTTGAAAGCTTAGGGTCGTCCAAGTTCAGTCATGCAAGCTGTTTGCCCGACCGACGTCGTTTTGAGTCGAGTCCGACCGGTCCACCGTCCCCGGTCGGACTCGAATCGATTTCCGCCCGGGCGGGCCCGGCCCGGGCCACCCTGCCCGCCCGCGGCATCGAACCCGCGGTCGGACTCGAGTCGAGTCCGACGGACAATAATGGATAGGAAGTGGCCTGCTGGCCCGAAAGGTGTTGCCTGCTGTCTTGGGACACTCGTGTCAATGTGAGGCGTACCAAGATGCGGCGCCTGCTGTCTCGGGCCCCACGAGTCCGCGAGTGGCGTGCCGCGAGGTGGCGCCTTGGTAGTCATGACCGCCCGTCGCAAAGGCGGCCTCCCAGGGGTCAATGTAGCCCCGTGTCGCTTGATGCTCGTATCCTTGTACAGCGGAAGCTCGGTGATGTCGCTACTGTAGCTGCGAACGGATATGGCGAAGGTGGCCGAGGTTGTTACAGGTGGTGTGGTGGTGCGGTGGTGCGGTGGTGTGGTGGTGCGGTGGTGCGGTGGTGCGGTGGTGCGGTGGTGCGGTGGTGCGGGCCGCCGGCTGACTGCCCGCGGCCGGTCCAGGGGGGGAACCAATATCTTGGCGCTTGAGCACAGCAGTGCGACTCACGGCGGCGAGCCTACAGGCCGGTTTGAGTGCTGGGTACCGACTAGGGGTGGTGTGAATTCCGATCCACGCACCTAAGGTCGATACAAAACCGATGGGCTGGAGAGTGGGCGTGTACGGTTGATAGGCGGTGCGCGAATCGGTGTCTTGTTCTCAACAGACTCGAGAGAGGTACCATTTGAAATACATATTTCGTAGCCTTCCACCCGTACCATTCGTGTGGCCGGCCGACCTGGTTTCAGTCGACTTCCACTTATGGCCCGCACCAGTGGAAGTCGACTCGCCCAAGGCACCACCCCCTTGGCCGGTCGGGCTCGCGCGGCTGGGCCGGGGCGGCGGGCTGCGGGCCGGGCGGGGGCCGGTCAACCGACAATACTGAATAAAGCCGGCGCGCGCTGCGCAAGCGCAAGTAGCTGGCGATCAAGGTCGAGGGCTGGACTGTCGAGGAGCGGGCCAACAAGGAGGCCGAGGAGCGCGACAAGCTCAAAGCCATCCGCTGCACGCGTGTGCGGATCCTGGCGTCGGGGAACGTGGTGATGGCGGGGCTGATCGGGGCTATGCTCCAATTGGACATGACGATGAAGGATTGGGCGATCGGGCTATGCAGTCGTTTCGTTCCTTCGTGTGTGCGTTTGGTTCAAGTTATAAGTTGTAGCCATCGGTTTGTTAGCTCGCATACTTTGACATACCTCTGTGTTGCAGCCGCCATCAAGCCGAGTGCTTGATTGGCGGTTGCCACCACCGCCGCGGATCAAGCACCGCCAGGGCGGGAGCTCCGCCAGGTCGGGCAAGGCGCAAGGTCCGCCAGCGGACTGTACTGCCCTTGATACGTGGCTAACTCTCAGCGTAGCAGTTTGCTTGGTTGTTTCTTCGGTTATTCTGAGATTCTCCAGCGTAAGCATGAACGTGTCTTGAGATCTGGAAGGTAATTGATCACGTCGAGGTGGGCCTTGGCCTGCCGTGGGATGACCCCCTCCCCTCCCCGCGGCTGAGAGGCGCTGATTTGCTCATTCCTGGGATAAAATCCATACGGGCTGGGTTGACGCCGACCCGCCGACGCCATGGGTAGGCTCGCTCAATTAACGGCGGAAGCTCGTACGGGCACGGGCATTCCACGCGGGCGCCGGCTACAATGGAATGGGGCCCCACACTCGTTGGCGATCGGGTTGTACCGATTGATCTGACAAACGCCGCCAAATTGGAAGGCGCGAAAATTTCACTTTGCTTGAGTCGTTTGCGTTCATACTCCTTTGGATAGGTGTTGCTCTTGGTGAGAACGATGAAGGCTAGATTCTGAATGCGGTGGAGAGGCTCCAAGAGCCTAAAAAGACGAGAAGAGGAGCTGATCTGGACCGCAGCCGCCGGCGGGGGCGGGTCCCTTCGACTCTTCTTCTGTGCTCGTGCAGATTCCACTCTTTCCCTCCAAATCAATTCATGTCAAAATGCCATTACGCGAGGAGACAGATCAGAATATCATTCAAAGCGCTCTGGGTCCCCTCCTTGTGAATATGGGACTAGTCCTAGTCCTTGTGGGGGCTAGCTCGGCTCAGCTTACAACCCTGGTATTCCACCGTGCCAAACACAACTACTGGCTACTGGGCTTTGCTGCGTTTGTATACGCAATGTACGCTAAGTTCAATGCGATGACGATGGTCAGCTGGCAACCTACTAAAGCCTTTGCTTGTGTCACATTTGAACAGCACAACCTTAAAAGCTGCCAGTGACTTTTATGGGATGTATACATTCTTCATTGTGCATTTCGGAGAGCAACCAAGCATGGGTAAGCTGTTACATTGGCTTAGACTATTCTGGTTGCTTCGAGATCAGGTTGCTGACCACGCCAACCCGATAGCTATCCCAATGTGGACCAAGATAAATATCTGTGTGACTTGGGTTCCACTATTGCTCATCCAGTCATGTGGGTAGGCAATTGTTGCCAAAGCTGTTCGTTTCATAGCTAAGTACGACCTCATATTTGATACAGGGTTGACGCATCGTGTTTGGATAGTGAGTCAGATCTTTTTCTTTGAACATGGGAGACCTCCATGGCAGCTAACCGCCTTACCTGTGTAGATGTCGCGCCACGACATCCTGTTTACTCTGATAGGCGGTGCGCTGTCTTTGGCTTCAGTGGCAACCTATATATGGTACGCGGTAGAAACACGTGAGTGAGCGCGCCTTTTCCGAGTGCGTATGAAGGTGCTGAACCTATATCAACAAATCAGTCAATGACGCCACCGAAGTTAGAAGCACGTCTGCTAGCACTGCTCTCACGTCATGGGCAGTAATCAACGCCGTCACCGACTTTTACTTAACACTGGCATTCCTCTACTGCACGTATCGTATTCGGGCGGTGGCGCTGTCATCCACTTTCCAAGATCGCTTAACGCGACTGGCCAATGTTGCTGTGCAAGCTTGCTTGCCAACCACTATATCTGTTTTCATCACGATGATTCTGTATCTAAAGTTACCTAGCACCAATTGGTTTGTTATACCTCTTGGTGCGACTGATACTTTAGCCGTCATCAGCCTACTTTACACACTCAACGCCAGGGACGATGACTCACCAAGCAAGCAGCTAACCGGCGCATCAAGCGGGGTCACCTACCGGAGTCAGTCGGCATCGCAGGCTTACGCAGGGCCTACAAAAGGAAACAAGTCAGAAGTCTAATATCTCGTCTGGCAAGACCTGAGATTTGACAGAGTCGACGAGCACACTTTGAAGTCAGCAATGTAAATCGGTTGCAAGCGCCCCAAGCCCGCTAGCGAGCCAGCGCGCTCGGCAGGCTCACCCCAGCCAGCTCAGCGGCATCGTCCTCGTCGTCGTCCTCCTGTCGCACCGAGCTGGTGAAAACGGCACCACTGAAGAGCTGAGATCGTCACAGTCATCCTCGTACCATTCACAACGTTGAAAACTGCGACGGATGGCGCGGATCCGTTGCCGTCAACCCTCCCCCCCACCAGAATGGCGCCTGGGCTTGGGCCTGGGATTAACCCAGGCGGCGGCCGTTAACCCAAGGGCGGCGGCAGCAAGGGCGGCGCAGCAAGGGCGGCAGGGCGGCGGCAGCAAGGGCGGCGGCAGCAAGGGCGGCGGCAGCAAG
>Ga0233341_1000140_pt1 | contig 9904 bp, 6 predicted proteins | sample GEONDECOMP247_FD_180672 | JGI IMG/M metagenome (GOLD analysis project Ga0233341, IMG submission 180672) | Leaf litter microbial communities from Shasta-Trinity National Forest, California, United States - GEON-DECOMP-247 | ecosystem: Environmental > Terrestrial > Plant litter > Unclassified...
TTATCCTCCATTATCTGGTATACAATCTCACTCTGGTGGGTCTGTTGATTTAGCTATCTTCAGTTTACACCTTGCTGGGGTTTCATCTCTATTGGGTGCGATCAACTTTATTACTACGGTGTTGAATATGAGAACTAATGGTATGAGTCTTCACAAATTACCGTTATTTGTCTGGGCGATATTTGTAACAGCTATTTTATTATTATTATCTCTACCAGTATTAGCAGGTGCTATCACTATGCTTTTAACTGATAGAAACTTCAACACTAGTTTCTATGACCCAGCAGGAGGAGGAGATCCAATCCTTTACCAACACTTATTTTGGTTCTTTGGCCACCCCGAAGTCAAGATTATAGGCTTCGTAATGTTGCTGTTTGCGGGAACAACTTCTTTACCCATAGACCAAGCCATATGGCTTGGGAAACTTTGGGTTAGTTTTAAATACTCCAACCTAACATATATGGTCACAGTAATAAAGTTAAAACAACGAAGTAAATCTGCAGGAAATTCCACTGTATTTTGTGATGGAAGATCCTCAGAGACTTTACGCGACAAATCTGTCTTACCTATCATAGGTAAAAAAATATCTGTTCATGTCCCTACTCATTCTAAACCACTAAGTGATACTGATTTTGGTCATTATCTAGCAGGGTTAATAGACGGAGACGGCCACTTCTCTAAAACACCGCAATTAGTAATTGTTTTTAATGAATTAGATGCTTCTCTAGCCTATTATCTTAAAGCTAGAATAGGTTATGGTAACATTTACAAAGTTAAAAATAAAAAAGCTTGCATTCTAGTAATCTCAAAGCATGCAGGAATATATAAAGTACTTGAGTTAATTAATGGAAAAATTAGATCTAACAATAAATTAAGTCAAATTAATGACAATATATTATTAAATAATAAATTTAACAGCTTTTCTTCCCTACATTCTGATGTACATTGTGATGTACGGATGCAATTTAGTAAAAATAATGATTTAAATTTAAATAATCATTGGTTAGCTGGATTTTCGGATGCAGACGCTAGTTTCCAAATCAAATTAATCAATAGAAACGGTCAAACTGATTTACGTTTAAATTTTCAAATAGATCAAAAAGCAAATGATTTATTAATTTTAATTAAGAACTTTTTAGGTGGAAACATCGGTTATAGAAAAAGTCAAGATACTTATTACTATGGCTCTACAAGTTTTGGTTCAGCTATTAAAGTTATTCATTATTTTGATCAATTTCATTTACTTTCTTCTAAACATGTAAATTACTTAAAGTGGAGAAAAGCTTACATATTAATTCAAAATAAATTTCATTTAACTGCATTAGGTTTAGAAAAAATAGCTAAACTTAAAGCAACGATGAATAGAGGAAATTCAGATAAGTCAGATTAAGATAAAGTCCTAACAAGGGCGCGAGTTCTTGAGTGGTAATGCTAAATAAATCTTATCATTTCAAAGATTTAGATTATTTGCTTATCCAAAATATTGTTATATCTTAATTATTCCAGGATTTGGAATTGTAAGTCATGTTGTAGCAACATTTTCAGGGAAACCTATCTTTGGATACCTTGGAATGGTCAATAAGGCCCTCTAATTTTAAAAGAGAAACTTTACTATATACTGAAACTTATTATACCTCTTAAAACTATATAATTAATAGTTAAAATTTAAAGAAGGTTAAAATATAATCAGTAGGCTAATTGCCTCAGAGACTTTACGTAAAGAATTCAAAAAAGAATTAAGATAAAGTCCAGCTCTAATTTATAAAGTTTAAAGTTTAATTTCTGGCTCTGAATTTTGAATTACAGAGTTTGCAAACCATACTTAGATAAAAAAAGAGTATTTAGCCTAAATTTCCCAGTGAGGCCTAATGTTAACCGAGTTTTTAGTTCTAAAGCCTCCAGAGTTATAAATCTGGATCCAAACTGGCTAACTGGATTCAGTGATGCTGAAGGATGTTTTTCTGTCATTATAACTAAACGACCTAATAAAACCTGGCGAGTAATAGTAAGTTTTGAAATAAATTTACATACTAAAGATATTGCTATTCTACATCTAATTAAAGAATATCTTGGTGTAGGTTTAGTTAGCTCTAGACTAAATAAAACTATTAGTGTATTCCGTGTTACGAACATTGAAGATTTAATTAAGGTTATTATTCCACACTTTACTAAATATCCTCTTATAACAGATAAATATTGTGATTTTTTACTGTGGTCTAAAGTAGTACAATTAATCTCTATAAAACAACATCTTACATCAACTGGCTTTAATACTATCCTAACTCATTATGCATCTATAAATAGAGGGGTGTCATCTACTGTTTCAGCTGCATTTCCAAATATTATAGGTGTAGAAAGAGATAAATTCAATTTACCCGATAATTTAAACCCTAATTGGGTTTCTGGGTTTACAGCGGGTGATGGCGGATTCTCTATTAATGTTCGTCAAGGGGCCGTACTCAAACAGAAAGTTTACTTTAGTTTCAGATTCCATGTTGCTCAGCATTCACGAGATATCTTATTGATGAGATTATTCATTAAGTTTTTTGGGTGTGGAGCTGTTAACATACGATCTACTTCTAACCGTTGTGATTTCTATGTTCAAGATTTATCTAAAATTTACGGTATAATTATACCTCATTTTGAAACTTATCCTCTACTTAACATTAAAACTTTAGATTTCTTAGACTTTAAGAAAGCTGCTGAGTTATACAAATTTGATAAAGTTAATAGTTGTGAAGCTATCAACAATATTAGAAATAATATGAACTCTAAACGTGAACATGATTAAAAAGATTTATCTTTTCTTTATAACTTATAGCTGTTACGCGATGTTCTCGATTGGAATCCTAGGATTTGTGGTATGGAGTCACCATATGTTTACAGTCGGGATGGACGTCGATACGAGAGCTTATTTCACAGCGGCTACAATGGTAATTGCAGTACCAACAGGTATTAAAATCTTCTCATGGCTTGGAACCTTATATGGTGGTAGCTTGAGATACACAACTCCTTTATTATTCACTATCGGATTCATCGCATTATTTACCGTTGGTGGGTTAACAGGAGTTGTTCTTGCTAATGCTTCAATGGATATCGCTCTACATGATACTTTTTCATCTCTTATTAGCCCTCTCATCATAGCTAATAAAACTCTTAAGTCACCAAGAACTCTTTCCCAACAACAACTAGATGCTTTTACTATTGGTATTATCGACGGAGATGGTAGCCTACAAGTAAATCATTGGCGTAGTAAAATTCTACAATTTCGTCTTGTCGTAAAACTTTCAGACAAACCTCTTAACTATGAAATGCTTTGTCTACTATCTAAAAATTATGGAGGTCATGTACAACGAGGCCTCGATAATAATACACAATATGTTCAATGGGTTATCAATGATAAAAAGACATTTCATCGAACTATTCTTCCTCTATTTGAAAACAATCCTCCACTTACTAGCCGTATGCGACTACAATTTGAATTCTTTAAGCTATTTCTACTTAATCCTGATGTAGAACTTTATTTTAAAGAACGATCAAATAAATATATGTATCGTGAAACTATTGTGCCACTATTCACTACTATCCCTACTTATTTTAAAGATTGGCTAGCCGGTTTTATTGAATCTGAAGGATCATTCAATAGTCGTATACGAGGAAATTATAATTTTAGTATTGGACAAAATCATGATTATTCTCTGATTGAAGCTATTCGAAACTATTATTCACTTAATCATCTTAGTATTGCTACTAAAAAGAGTAGAGTAAGTGGTTATCCTTTCTACGAATTTAGTGTAGGTAGTGCTATGGGTACAGGCCAAGTAATCGATCACTGTACACCACTACTACAAGGTTATAAATATTATCAACTTGCTGTTTTTGTCAATAACAGTAAAGCATTCCAAGATCGAGTTAAAGAGTTCTTTCATTAAGTATGTGTCATGTTGTCATATCACTGTGGGAGAAATAGGTTTTTTCTCCCGGTATCTTCTTTATAAAGATGCTAACGGTGAAGTCTTATTCTATTCTATTAGAGCGTAGAATAAAAATAGGGATAAGATAATACCGTGGGAACCTTATTTAAATTATAAGGACTCCGTAGAGGCCACACGTGATACCAAACTAGAAGAGATCCGTTTCTCTAATTTGGAAGATATGGTCCGATCCTATCCGCGAGGATAGCAACCTAGTCGATTGTATAATTATATGATAATAGACTTTAAACAAAGATGACATACTATGTGGTGGCTCATTTCCACTACGTATTATCAATGGGAGCAGTATTCGCATTATTCTCAGGATTTTATTTCTGGTCACCAAAAATTGTAGGTTTAACATACAATGAACTATTAGGAAAAATACACTTCTGGTCAATGTTTGTAGGGGTTAACTTAACGTTCTTCCCTCAACACTTCTTAGGTTTAAGTGGTATGTTTGAAATGACATCTTGTACAGATGAAAATACTGTTTTATTTGCTATCTGCCTTTTCCCTTTTGGACCATTTGTAAAACCAATCTATTTAAAGGAACCTGTACGTGTTTATAATCCTAAATTAAATAGAAATCTTATTGGAAATGAAAATAAAAATAGAATTGTAATTTACCAATGGATTAATTTAATAAATGGTAAAATATATATAGGTAGTGCTTCTACAGGTTCTACAAGATTACTAGGCTACTGTACAACAAGTGTTCTTGCACGAAATTTACCTATATATAACAGCTTAAGACTATATGGACATAATAATTTTTGTTTAGCTATTTTAGAAGATTTAGGACCATCGAAACAAGTATCTAAAAAATATATATTAGAAAGAGAACAATTTTATTTAGATATTCTTTTTACACAATATAAAGATAGAAAGTTAAACTTGTCTCCTACAGCAGGTACAACTTTAGGATTTAAACACAATACCAATACAAAAGCAAACAAAAGCAAACAAAAGCTTTTGTGTTGTGTTGTTTGCTTTGGTACTGAATTTAAATTAAATAGAACTGGTAATTTGAATCCTATGTTTGGTAAGATTTTATCTCCTGAATTTTTATCAATGCAAACTCGGGACAAAAAAGGACAAAACAACCCTATGTTTGGTGCTGTTAAATCTCCAGTTACAATAGCAAAATTACAAAAATTGGTTTATGTATATGAAGCTGAAACTCGAAAACTTATTGGGGTATTTCCTACTACCAATACAAAAGCAAAAAAAAGCAAAAAAAAGCTTTTGTGTTGTGTTGTTTGCTTTGGTGTGGAGTGTTCTAAACAATTTAAGATAGGAAAAGATACTTTAACTAAGTACATAAATAGCAATATTCCTTTCAAAGGAAAAATATTCTCACATGTACAACTCGACTAATTTCTATTGCCTCTATGGTATAATTTAAAATGCCATTAGTAAATTGGGTGAATTGCAAGGATATCCTAGATCTGTGTGTGCATCATAAGATACACTAATCTAGGACAATTTGCAGCGAAGTTTATTTCAATACCTCCATAGGTTTAATTAAATTTAATTTTATTATTATACCTGTTTTGTAGGAATAAAAACGTTCAACGACTAGCAAGTGAGTAGTATTAACAATAATCTTGCACTCTATATCATTAACAATAATATAGTTAGCGCCCAATCATCCCTGTTTAAAAATAGGTGATGAATGACATAGTCTGAACCTTTTACTTATTTAAGCACATAAATAAGTATATAATTATAAAAAGATTCATATTAAATATATTTTTAAGAAGAAAACTTAAATAATTTACCGTAAGGAAAGGAGTCTTAAGTGCGTCTTTATAATTTATGTTTTATAAAGAAGTATATTAAGGAATAACACAATTGATGCCAAGAAGAATCCCCGATTACCCCGATGCTTTTGCAGGATGGAATGCCGTATCTAGTTTTGGTTCGCTAATAAGTGTTATGGCTACTGTTCTATTTGGTTATATTATTTATGATTTATTTGCAAATGGTAAAGAAGTAAGTAATAATCCATGGGCAGTTCCTTCATACTTTACGGATACAGTTCAATTCAAAAGTGAAACACAAACAGCCAATACTCTAGAATGGGCTTTAGCTAGTCCAATACCTTTCCATGCATATAATATGCTACCTGTACAATCTTAATCAATACAATATAACCCCCTTTAGTTTGCTTAGTTTAATTGGTAAAACGCCTATTACTAGCCTGGATAATAGGAGATGTCTGTTCAAATCAGATAGTTTACTTAAAATAGACGTTTCATATCGGTAAAATTCGCGATCCACACTGTGCGAGACAACTCGGCCATATTTATTTGCATCTGTTCAACTTAAAATATACATCCCACGATTAATTTTTTCCAATACAATCCCCCACAAAGAGCCCCTCTTCCCCAAGGACCCAATGCTTTGCTACCCTACTGACCAATGCAAACAAAAGCTTTTGTATTGGTACCCTACGGACCCTTTTTGCAAATGTGAATAAACCAGTTTGAATCGAAAACCCCCCTTCTACTTCCCTGTACCATTTAATATTTGGTTGTATATTTTCTTTAATAATGACATGTTATTATATCTTTAGTCTATATTTATATAATGTATTCTAAAGATAAATTAAGTATTCCTATCTATTTTCCTCAATTTCTATTAGATTGGCTTAATCTAATAAACGCTATAAGTAAAAATGATTATAAAGGTTTATTTATAGAATTCTATTTCAAACATATATTAATTTACTTTATAATTTGACTATTTAATATTAGCGGTTTAATATATAAGAATCTTTAATCCCCTTTAAACTTTGTACTTAAATCTTATTTAGGTTTCTTTATTAATATACACCAAAGCTATATCCCTGGGTCCTTGGCTCCTTGGGTCCTTGGCTCCTTGGGGGTAGCAATACAACACAAAAGCTTTTGTTTGCTTTTGTTAGCATTGGGTCCTTGGGGGTAAGGGTAGGATTATTATTAAAAAAAAAAAGGTTAAATATATATCATTAGGTTAAATTCTTTTGTTTATATTTGTAGGGTTAAGAAGGAATCGAACCTTGATTTGAAAGATTTTGCAGATCTCCTACAGAAACCATCTGTATACTTAACCCGTCATAATTTGTTTTATTTTTTACCTGTTTGAACTGGCACACCCTAACAGCATAACTCACTGTTTTAAAAGAGAGCGAGATTTTAACCTAGTCCGTCCCTTGCTACGCACAAACAAGTACACCTAAGCTTTGGCTCCGGGAGGCTTGGGATGGTCGGATCTAACTTGATTTTTAGAACTTATCTTTACCAGTTTATTGGGTTCGAACCGATATAAAATGAAGGAGGGTTTTGTTAATAACTTTAACTAGTTAAGGCAGCAGAGCGTACGCACTAACCATTAGAAATAGCTAAGAATTACGTTATAGAGTGATTAGACTAAGTGTAAAACCAGCATGCTAACAATACTCTGGTAAGTTTTTTCTGTTGTGCGACTATCTTACGGATCTTACGGAGAAGATAGAATGAGTAAATAGATCTAATTAGTGAGTAGTTGATAACTATAACAATAAAGATTTGAGGGATTAATATGAGTAAAAAGATTAGATTTAAATGAAAATAAAGATAAAGATAGCTGAAGATAAACGCTACTCCCCCACTTCGAAGATTGCTGCCGTAAGATGTCTGCTGAAAAAAGGAATCGAACCTTTGTATTACCCTCATGAGAGGTATGTTTTAACCATTTAAACCATTTCAGCGATCTATGAACAAATAGATATTGTTAATTATATTTCTCTAATCTTATCAGTAATATTTTGTAGTTATCAACTGTTTCCGAAAAAAAGATAAGTTTAATAAAACAATTTGTTCTTCTACTTACCCTTTTATTGATTATTAATTACTTAGTTAAATTTTTGAGCGCATGAAACAAAAAAAAACACACTTAGACCTGGCTTACCGCTGGCTACCCTACCAAGACAACACAACAAAACACAACAAAACACAACAAAACCTTTTTTTTTTTCTTTGGTGGGCCTAAAATCAAATATTATGATTCATTGCACTAAACATCACTTAATTCAATTAATAGAAAAAGTAATACAAATCTACCAAGACAACAAAACACAAAAGCTTTTGTTTGCTTTTTGTTGCTTTTGTTAGCATTGGTACTGTTTATTTAGATTCTAAGGTCATTGAATACATTAAAATCGTCTCCCTTGCTATCCAATACAACAAAAAAGCTTTTGTATGCTTTTGTTAGCATTGGTACCGTAGGGATCCGTAGGAAAGGGGGTTAAAGTAAGTGATAATTTTTCAATGAGCCAAATATAAAATGTATGATTACAAAGCGTCATTACACCCTGTTCTTCGGAAGCGAAAGCAACCATAATAAGAACAGATATAGTGTAAAAGGCTTTACTAAGCACTATACACTACGCACAGCAAGGGGACTAAGCAGCGTCAACCCAGGCTAAGTAGTCTTGTACAGAAACTGCTTCTACAGCAATTGGCATGAACCCGTGGTATACTCCACAAATTTCAGAACATTGACCGTAGAATGTACCTGTTCTTTCAGCTAAGATAGATGATTGATTCAATCGACCTGGACAAGCATCAATTTTAACACCGAAAGAAGGAACTGCAAATGAGTGAAGTACATCAGCACCAGTAACTATTAATCTAATGTGTGTATCAACAGGAATAACTACCTTATTGTCAACATCAAGCAATCTAAATTGACCTAATTCTAAGTCTGAATCAGGAATCATGTAACTATCAAATTCGATAGCATCTCCACTTTCAGTAACATAATCACTGTATTCGTAACTCCAATACCATTGGTGACCTACTATTTTTATAGTAATTGTAGGACTTATAACTTCATCAAGTAAGTATAAAAGTCGGAATGAAGGGAAAGCGATTGCGATTAAAATGAAAGCTGGAGAGATAGTCCATATTAATTCAATTAATGTACCGTGGTTTAAGTATTTATGTACTATTGGACTATTTGTAGAATTGAAGTAATACATTACTGAACCAAGAACCCAAAAAACAGCTACAGATATTAGTACTAAATAGAAAAAAATAGTATTGTGTAATTCCACAATTCCTGTGAAACCTGGCGCAGCACTATCCTGGAATCCAATTTGCCAAGGTTGTGGTGCATCATTAAATATAGTATTAAAAATTGAAAGTAACATTTTATATTTAGAAATACGGTCCCTCTTAGTTTACTGTTTCCTCTTCCAAAACCAAGAAAACACAACACAAAACCTTTTATTTGATTTTGTTTACATTGCAACCAAAGCTAACAAAAGCTTTTGTCTTGGTAGGATATGTAATCTTTTTTATTTTTATTTGACTTCTATTTCTAAAGTATGCCTAGCATCTACTTAAAACAGCTATAATAATTGGTTACATAGGTTTTACAATCCTATTAAAAAAGGTATAAAAAGTAGAATATTTGCGGAATTCTCAGATAGTAAAATATTATTTAGAAGATTAACATAATATGCAAATAACATATAGAGCTCAATACTCTCCCCTTATTTTAATTATAAAGGAAGTTCTTTTTAAACATCTCTTATTTAATAAATTTAGTTTTACCGCACTATACTAAGAATAGCACCCCCACGACTTATCTATCTTATACTAGTTTTAGATTTAAAAAGTGTAATTTACTCTCCCTTGCTATCCAATACAACAAAAAAGCTTTTGTATGCTTTTGTTAGCTTTGGTAGCGTAGGGTTTGTAGGGGGCACAAAACAACTCGTAGCCTAAAATTAGCTATACTTAAAACATAGTTTAAACATAAGAAAGTAAAATCAACCGGATTAAACTGAGGAACAGGGTGGATTATAGTACTAGCATGCTATACTGTATTTATCATTCAGAAATGTAGAAACTCAACCAAAAATACACTAATCCCAGATCCGCTACAACTACCCTACG
>Ga0233341_1000141_pt1 | contig 9897 bp, 21 predicted proteins | sample GEONDECOMP247_FD_180672 | JGI IMG/M metagenome (GOLD analysis project Ga0233341, IMG submission 180672) | Leaf litter microbial communities from Shasta-Trinity National Forest, California, United States - GEON-DECOMP-247 | ecosystem: Environmental > Terrestrial > Plant litter > Unclassified...
GATGCCGCCTTCGTTCGCCTTGAACAGTTGGGCTAATTGTGTCGGGTCGATCCCCGGGACGGGGACGTGGGCGCCGATACGATAAACCACCAATGCGCCAAGCAAAAACCACAGCCGTCCCCAGGGGAAACCGGCTGCCGCACTTTTAGCAAGTTGTGGATTAGTCGCCAATTTTTGCTCCGATCAAGCTGTTAGCGGTCAACTCAGGCTACCGAGCCGCCGGCTGCTTCAATGGCCGCTTTCGCGCCCGCCGTGACTTTCAGACCCTTCAGGCTGACGGCCTTGGTGATCTCGCCGGACAGGATGACACGCACATCGCGGGCCAGCACGCCGATGACACCGGCTTGCTTGAGGACCAGGATGTCGACATCACCGACGGCCAGCGCGTTCAGGTCGGACAGACGCACTTCCGCTTTGAACGTGGCGTGCATCGATTTGAAGCCGCGCTTCGGCAGACGCCGTTGCAGAGGCATCTGACCGCCTTCGAAACCGACTTTATGGAAGCCGCCCGAACGCGATTTTTGACCTTTGTGACCACGACCAGCGGTTTTACCGATGCCGGATCCGATACCGCGGCCGACGCGACGCTTGTAGTGCTTGGCGCCTTCGGCTGGTGCAATAGTATTGAGTTCCATGATTTGCTCCGTACGCATAAGCCCGAAGGCTTACGCGACTACTTTAACGAGATACGACACTTTGTTGATCATGCCGCGCACGGATGGGGTGTCTTCCAATTCGGCAACCGAATTGACGCGACGCAAACCCAGACCGCGGACGGTGGCGCGATGCGACTCGCGCGTACCGATCAAGCCCTTGACCAACTGTACTTTGACTGTTTTTGTCATGATGTCCGCCTTAACCCAGAATGTCTTCAACCGACTTGCCGCGTTTGGCGGCGATGTCAGCTGCAGTACTCATTTTAGCCAGGCCGTCCAGCGTGGCACGCACCAGGTTGTATGGGTTCGACGAGCCGGTGGATTTCGCCACCACGTCCGTCACGCCCATCACTTCGAAGATGGCGCGCATGGCACCACCGGCGATGACGCCGGTACCCGGCTTGGCTGGGTTCATCAACACTTTCGAGGCGCCGTGGCGACCCGTGACCGTGTGATGCAGCGTACCGTTCTTCAGAGGCACTTTGATCAGGTTGCGGCGCGCTTCTTCCATCGCCTTTTGCACACCGACCGGCACTTCTTTCGACTTGCCCTTGCCCATGCCGATGCGGCCATCGCCATCACCGACCACGGTCAGCGCGGCGAAACCCATGATACGACCACCTTTGACCACTTTGGTCACGCGGTTGATCGCGATCATTTTTTCGCGCATGCCGTCATCGGGCTTGTCGCTTTGCATCTTAGCTTGCATTTTTGCCATGATGATTTTCCTTAGAACTTCAGACCGGCTTCACGCGCGGCTTCCGCCAGCGCCTTCACCCGACCGTGGTAACGGAAACCGGAGCGGTCAAACGCGACTTCGGTAATCCCTGCTTTCAGTGCCTTTTCGGCGACCCGCTTGCCGACCAGCGCAGCGGCGGCAGCGTTGCCGCCTTTGCCGGTCTGGCCTGCCAGTTCAGCGCGCACTTCGGCTTCGAGCGTCGAAGCGGACACCAGAATTTTGGCGTCCGGGCTGATCAGGTTGGCGTAAATGTGCAAGTTGGTGCGGTGCACCGACAAGCGATTTACCTTCAACTCCGCAATCTTAATGCGGGTTTGGCGACCGCGGCGTAGCCGTGATTGTTTCTTATCCATCGTCAGCCCCTAATTACTTCTTCTTGGTTTCTTTAAGCTTAACCACTTCGTCCGCATAACGGACGCCCTTGCCTTTGTAAGGCTCAGGAGCGCGGTAAGCGCGAACTTCGGCGGCAACCTGGCCCACTTGCTGACGGTCGATCCCTTTGATCAGGATCTCCGTCGGCGTTGGGGTGGCGCAGGTCACGCCGACTGGCATCGAATGGACGACAGGGTGCGAAAAGCCCAGCGACAGGTTCAACTTGTCGCCTTGCGCTTGCGCCTTGTAGCCCACACCAACCAAGCTCAGCTTTTTCTCGAAACCCTTGGTGACACCGACCACCATGTTGTTGACCAGCGCGCGCAGCGTGCCGGACATGGCATTGGCTTCACGGCTGTCGTCAGCGACGTCGAAACTCAGGGTTCCTGCATTGTTCTCTACCTTGACCTGGCCGTTTAAGGCTTGCGACAAGACGCCCAGCGGGCCTTTGACCGTAATCGCCTGTGCGGAGATGGCGACTTCGGCGCCAGCCGGCACGGCGATCGGCATTTTAGCTACTCGTGACATGTGTGCTCCTTAAGCGACGTAGCAAATGACTTCGCCGCCGACACCGGTAGCGCGCGCTTTGCGGTCCGTCATGACGCCTTGCGGAGTCGACACGATCGCCACACCCAGGCCGTTCATCACGGTTGGGATGTCATCTTTGCCTTTGTAGACGCGCAGCCCTGGACGGGACACACGCTCAAGGCGCTCGATGACCGGGCGGCCGACATAATATTTCAAACCGATTTTGAGTTCCGCTTTGCCACCGGCTTCGGTGACAGCGTAGTCCTCAATGTAACCCTCGTCCTTGAGGACGTTGGCAATCGCTACTTTGACTTTCGACGAAGGCATGGCCACCGTCGTTTTTTGAACGCCTTGGGCGTTGCGAATGCGGGTCAGCATATCGGCGATAGGATCGCTCATACTCATTGCTTATTCTCCTATTACCAGCTGGCTTTAGTCATACCCGGAATTTCACCACGCATGGCGAATTCACGGAGCTTGATACGACCCAGACCGAATTTACGGAATGTGCCGCGCGGACGACCGGTGATGGCGCAACGGTTACGTTGACGCGTCGGGTTCGAGTTACGTGGCAGCGCTTGCAATTTCAAGCGCGCTTCGTAACGCTCTTCTTCCGATTTCGATTGGTCATCCACGATGGCCTTGAGGGCGGCGCGCTTGGGGGCGAATTTCGCCACCAGGTCGGCCCGCTTGATCTCACGATTAATCAGTGACAGTTTGGCCATAATCAGTTCCTGAACGGGAATTTAAAGGCGGCGAGCAAAGCTTTGGCTTCGTCATCGGTCTTGGCGGTTGTCGTGATGCTGATATTCATACCGCGCAACGCGTCAATCTTGTCGTATTCGATTTCAGGGAAAATGATCTGTTCCTTGACACCGATGTTGTAATTGCCACGACCGTCGAATGCACGGCCATTGACGCCGCGGAAATCGCGCACGCGTGGCAACGCGACCGTGATGAAACGGTCGAGGAACTCATACATGCGGGCGCCGCGCAGCGTGACCATGGTACCGATCGGGTAACCTTCACGGATTTTAAAACCCGCAATAGCTTTCCGCGATTTGGTCGTCACTGGCTTCTGGCCGGCGATCTTGGTCAGGTCGGCAACAGCGTGCTCGAGGACTTTTTTGTCCGCGATGGCTTCACCGACACCCATGTTCAGGGTGATCTTGGTCAGGCGTGGAACTTCCATCGACGACTTGTAGCCAAATTTGGCGGTCAGGTCGGCGACGACTTTTTCTTTATAGAATTCTTGGAGACGGGCCATGATCTCTTACACCTTCACTACTTCGCCGGAGGATTTGAAGACGCGGACTTTTTTGCCGTCGACTTCTTTAAATCCCACACGATCTGCCTTGCCCGTGGCCGCATTGAACAATGCAACGTTGGACACGTGAATTGGCATGGTCTTATCGACGATACCACCAGTTACGCCAGTCATCGGGTTCGGCTTGGTCGCTTTTTTAGCGACGTTGATGCCGTCAACCACGATATGTTCAGCATCGATACGCTGCTGCACCACACCACGTTTGCCCTTGTCTTTCCCGGTCAGAACGATGACTTCGTCGTTTTTACGAATCTTATCCATTACGACTCCTTACAGGACTTCCGGTGCCAGGGACACGATCTTCATGAACTTTTCAGTGCGCAGTTCGCGCGTGACAGGTCCAAAAATCCGGGTACCGATCGGCTCCAGCTTGGCGTTGAGCAGAACGGCAGCGTTGCCGTCAAACTTCACCAGGGAACCGTCTTGGCGGCGCACACCTTTAGCGGTACGCACAACCACGGCGTTATAAATTTCACCTTTTTTGACACGGCCACGTGGCGCGGCAACCTTGACGGTTACTTTGATCACATCGCCAATGCCAGCATAACGGCGCTTGGAACCGCCCAATACCTTGATGCACATGACTTCTTTGGCACCGGTATTGTCGGCCACTTCGAGCCGGCTTTCAGTTTGAATCATAGTATTCTCTTTCCCAACTTAAGCCGAAGAATCCACACAATGTAGACCCGCGGTCAGTCTTGGTCCCGCCAGAGCCGCTCATGCAGAACGACACTGTTTGGGTGCATGACCTTCGTACTGCACTGACTCGCCGGCTTACTGTCTGTGACCAGACACTTGGCGGCATTACATGAACGAAGCCCGCTAGTATTACATAGTAATAGCGGGCCCGCAAGAACTAATTTGAACGTTTAAACGACTTGTGCTTCTTGCACAACGCGTGTCACCGTCCAAGCTTTGGTTTTCGAGATCGGACGACCTTCCTGGATCTCGACCGTGTCACCGGCCTTGACTTGGTTGGTCTCGTCATGCGCGTGATACTTGTTCGAACGCATGATGATCTTGCCGTACAAAGGGTGCTTGACGTGACGCTCGATCAGAACGGTGACGGTTTTATCCATCTTGTCGGACACCACTTTACCGATCAGCGTGCGCTTGAGCGGCTTTTTCACTGGTTCGGTCATTTGGCTTCCTTCGTATTCATTACCGTCTTCACCCGCGCGATGTCGCGGCGTACCTTCTTGAGCTGCGAAGTGTTGCTCAGCTGTTGCGTTGCGATTTGCATCCGCATGCCGAACTGTGCCTTCAACAAGTCATTCAACTCTTTTTGCAGAGCTGGCTGGTCTTTGCCGCGGAGTTCAGTTGCTTTCATGATTCAACTCCTGTTATTGGCCGACCTGGCGGATGACAAACGTCGTCGCCAGTGGCAGTTTAGCGGCGGCAAGACGGAAAGCTTCCCGTGCCAGCGCTTCGTCCACGCCGTCCATCTCATACAGGACTTTGCCTGGCTGGATTTCAGCGACGTAGTACTCTGGATTACCTTTACCGTTACCCATACGGACTTCGGCCGGCTTGTTCGAGATCGGTTTGTCCGGGAAAACCCGGATCCAGATCCGACCACCACGTTTGATGTGGCGGGTCATGGCACGACGGGCCGCTTCGATCTGGCGCGCCGTGATACGACCACGAACAATGGCTTTCAGACCGAACTCGCCAAACGACACGGCAGTGCCGCGGCTGTGCGAAATGCCGGTGTTACGGCCCTTCTGCTCTTTACGATACTTTCTGCGTGCTGGTTGCAGCATGATTATTCTCCTGCTTTCTCAGCGGGCGCAGCGGCGGCGGCCGGCTTGGCGGCGGTGCGCACACGTGCAGCACCTGGTGCTGTGGATGGTTTCGCAGCGGTGGCACCGGCTGGACGTGGACGGCCAGCTGGCTTGCCATCGTCACGGCGTGGGCCGCGGCTTTTCTTCTCGTCAGCCGGCGTATCGATCACTGGTGCATCGCCGTTCGGAGCGCGATCGCCTTTGTAGACCCAGACTTTGACGCCGATGATGCCGTACGTCGTGGCCGCTTCGCTGGTGCCGTAGTCGATATCAGCGCGCAAGGTGTGGAGTGGCACGCGACCTTCGCGATACCATTCTTTACGGGCGATCTCGATGCCGTTCAACCGACCGGACGACATGATCTTGATGCCCAGGGCACCCAGACGCATGGCGTTTTGCATGGCCCGTTTCATGGCACGGCGGAACATGATGCGCTTTTCCAGCTGTTGCGAGATGGAATCGGCGATCAGTTGCGAGTCGATTTCCGGCTTGCGGATTTCTTCGATATTGACGTGCACGGGCACGCCCATGATCTTCGTCAGTGCCGCTTTCAGCACTTCGATGTCTTCGCCTTTTTTACCGATCACCACGCCAGGGCGCGAGCTGTAGATCGTGAAGCGCGCGTTCTTCGCAGGACGCTCGATGACGATGCGGCCGACGGAGGCGTTCTTCAGTTTCTTTTTCAGGTAAGCACGTGCTTTCAAGTCTTCGTTGAGCATGGCAGCGAAATTACCGTTGCCCGCGTACCAACGCGACGCCCAGTTACGGGTGACGGAAAGGCGGAAACCTGTTGGATGTATCTTCTGTCCCATCGTGAGCCCCTTAGTTGCCGACAGTCACGTAAATGTGACAGGATTGTTTCGAGATACGATCACCCCGACCTTTGGCGCGTGCAGTGAAGCGCTTCAGGACAGGACCCTTTTCGACGTAGATCGTCGTCACTTTCAGCTCGTCGATGTCGGCGCCGTCATTGTGTTCTGCATTGGCGATGGCCGATTCCAGAACACGTTTGATGATCGCAGCACCTTTTTTCGGGCTGAATTGCAAGATGTTGAGTGCAGCGTCAACTTTCTTGCCACGGATCAGGTCAGCAACCAGGCGGCCTTTTTGGTCCGACAGGCGCACACCTTTGAGGATAGCTTTGGTTTCCATTATTTCTTCGCCTTTTTGTCAGCGGCATGGCCCTTGAACGTGCGGGTCAGCGCAAATTCGCCGAGCTTGTGGCCAACCATGTTTTCGGAAACATAGACGGGCACGTGCAGCTTGCCGTTGTGGACCGCGATCGTCAGGCCGATGAAGTCAGGCATGATGGTCGAACGGCGGGACCAGGTTTTGATGGGCTTTTTGTCTTTGATCGCTTGCGCGGCTTCGACTTTTTTCACCAGGTGGGCGTCACAAAACGGCCCTTTTTTCAATGAACGTGTCATGTGCTACCCCTTATTTCTTGCCGCGGCGCGAGACGATCATGGAAGTCGTGCGCTTGTTGCTGCGCGTCTTCTTACCCTTGGTCTGTTGGCCCCATGGCGAAACTGGATGACGACCAGCTGCTGTTTTACCTTCACCACCACCGTGCGGGTGATCGACCGGGTTCATGACCACACCGCGCACGGTAGGACGAACACCGCGCCAGCGCATGGCACCGGCTTTACCGATTTTACGCAGGCTGTGTTCGGCGTTGCCGACTTCACCAACGGTAGCACGGCACTCGATGTGCACACGACGCACTTCGCCGGAGCGCAAGCGCACCTGGGCGTACGTGCCTTCGCGGGCCATCAGCACGACGCCGGCGCCGGCGGTACGGGCCATCTGGGCACCCTTACCTGGCAGCATTTCGACGCAATGCATCACGGTACCGACCGGGATGTTACGGATTGGCAAGCAGTTGCCCGACTTGATAGGCGCTTCCGAACCGTTCATCACGCTGTCACCGACGGACATGCCTTTGGTGGCGATGATGTACTGACGTTCGCCGTCCGCGTAGCACAACAGGGCGATATTGGCGGTGCGGTTAGGATCGTATTCGATCCGTTCCACTTTCGCTGGAATACCATCCTTTTGCCGTTTGAAATCGATCAAACGGTAGTGTTGCTTGTGACCACCACCGATGTGACGGGTAGTGATATGGCCGTTGTTGTTACGGCCGGCGGTCTTCGATTTTTTCTCAACCAGGGCAGCGAACGGACGACCTTTGTACAGGTCCGGGTTCACCACCTTCACCATGCCGCGACGGCCTGGCGAGGTTGGTTTCATCTTAACGAGTGCCATTATGCAGCCTCCTCGGAGAAGTTAATTTCCTGGCCAGGCTTCAGGCACACGAAAGCGCGCTTGGTGTGGTTGCGACGACCGTTGAATTTACCGGTACGCTTTTGCTTACCTTCACGGTTCGCCGTTTGTACCGACACGACTTCCACCTTGAACAACAGTTCGACGGCGGCCTTGATTTCTGGCTTGGTTGCGTCCGGCAATACGCGGAACACGATTTGCTCGTTCTTTTCCGCGACCATGGTGGCCTTTTCGGAAATGACGGGCGCCAGCAACACCTTCATCAGGCGTTCTTCGCTATGTTTCAGGATCGCGCTCATGCGAACATCTCCTCGATCTTGGCCAATGCTGCTTTGGTGACCAGGATTTTCTTGTAGAACACCAGCGACAGCGGGTCAGCGTGACGCGGCTCAACGACGAGCACGTGCGGCAAGTTACGCGATGCCAGGTCCAGATTTTCGTTCAGCGTGTCCGTGATGATCAACACCGATTCCAGACCCAGGCCAGCCAGCTTTTGCGACAGCAGCTTGGTTTTTGGGGCATCGATGGAGATGTCTTCGATCACGATCAGGCGGTCTTCACGGGCCAACTGGGACAGAATCGAGCAGATACCTGCGCGATACATCTTTTTGTTGACTTTGTGGGTGAAGTTTTCGTCAGGCGAGTTCGGGAAAATCCGACCACCGCCGCGCCACAAAGGCGACGACGACATACCAGCACGAGCGCGGCCCGTGCCTTTTTGGCGCCAAGGCTTTTTCGTCGTGTGGTGAACTTCTTCACGGTCTTTTTGCTTGCGGTTACCACCGCGGGCATTCGCTTGATAAGCGATGACAACTTGGTGGATCAGCGCTTCGTTATAGTCGCGGCCGAAAATCGTATCGGCGGCAGCTACGTTCGAGCCGGCTTGACCTTGCGCGTTCAAGAGCTTGAGTTCCATCGTTTAAGCTCCCTTCTTGGCTTTGGTTTTGATGGCTGGCGAGACAATCACCTGACCATTTTTCGCACCAGGAACGGCACCCTTGACCAGCAGCAGCTGGCGTTCGGTGTCGATGCGGGCGACTTCGAGGTTTTGCACGGTGCGTGTGACGTCACCGAGGTGACCCGTCATGCGCTTACCAGGGAAAACGCGACCTGGATCCTGTGCCATACCGATCGAACCTGGGACATTGTGCGAACGCGAGTTACCGTGCGTGGCGCGACCCGAAGCGAAGTGGTAACGCTTGATAACGCCAGCGTAACCTTTACCGATGGTGACGCCTTGAACGTCGATCTTTTGACCAACTTCGAACAGCGAGGCAGCGACAACGTCGCCAGCTTTCAGTTCAGCGGCTTTGGTCGTATCGACCAGGAATTCACGCAGCATGGTGCCGGCTTCAACACCGGCTTTGGCGTGGTGACCTGCAATCGACTTGTTCACGCGGGAAGCGCGACGTTGACCGAATGCAACCTGAACAGCGGAGTAACCGTCTGTTTCAGGAGTTTTGATTTGCGCAACACGGTTGTTCGACACGTCCAACACGGTGACCGGGATCGAATCCCCTTCATCCGTAAAGATGCGCATCATACCAACCTTGCGACCGAGAAGGCCTAGGCTCATTTTTTCTCCATTCCCACCTGCGATTGGGCGGGGCTATGTTTAACTACCAAGTAACGTACAGATTCAAAACGGGCCGAATCCATACCGAAGCCGGCTAGTGTATAGCGAAAAGAGGCTTGACGCAACAACTAAATACGGGTTATGTCAGTGTGTTCGATGGCTGTGGTGTTTCGGCGCAACGGCGCTCGACGGTCGCGCCGGCGCCTTACAGCAAGCGCCGGAATTGCTCCGCCGTCAGGCCGGCGGCGCGCACGATGTCACCGAGTGTGTAGGCATTCACAGGATTGTGACGCGGAATGGTCAGAATGCGGGCGCCGCTGGACATCACGATATGCTTGCCCTGCCGGACCACGGCAAAACCCGCTTTCTCAAGCGCGCGAACAACATCCAGGTGGTTGACCCCCGGGATTTTGCCCACTACACACTGACTTCGATGTCGCGCATCTCGCGGCCGCTGAGTTGTGTTTCGGCCACCGCAAGGTATTCAACAATGGCGATCTTAATGTTGGCAATGGCATCAACCTCACTGTCGCCCTGCGAACAGCAGCCGGGTAAGCCGGGCACCGTCACACTGACTCCCTCCTCGGTGTGCAGCAACGCAATTCGATAACGCATAGTCGCCTCCTTGTCTG
>Ga0233341_1000142_pt1 | contig 9895 bp, 8 predicted proteins | sample GEONDECOMP247_FD_180672 | JGI IMG/M metagenome (GOLD analysis project Ga0233341, IMG submission 180672) | Leaf litter microbial communities from Shasta-Trinity National Forest, California, United States - GEON-DECOMP-247 | ecosystem: Environmental > Terrestrial > Plant litter > Unclassified...
CCGCAGATTCCGTCGCGTTCTCGCCCCTCAAGATCGGGGACATCACCCTCGGCCACAGGATTGGAATGGCCCCTCTAACCCGCATGCGGTAAGTGTCAAGCGTCAGTGTGCAGGTGCCGAATTTGTCGGCGAAAAGTGTCCTGACCCGTTGTCGTGCGCTTCCCAACCCGCAGCGCCGACGAGCAGCACGTCCTTCATGGTCAGTCCCACCACGCCAGTGCTCTCGGTTAATCACGAACCGGGCAAGGTTGAATTGATTCCCCACTTCTATCACAGACATCACGGTTGAGTACTATGCCCAGCGGGCGTCCTTCCCCGGGACGCTCATCGTGACCGAGGCGACCTTCATCAGCGCCAAGGCGGGAGGTAGGCTGGTCCCTCCGACTATGTCAGGGAAGAGGCTGTTTCTAACCTCACTGTGGTTTGTTACAGGCTACAAAACTGTTCCCGGCATTTTCACTCCAGCTCAGGTTGCGGGGTGGAAGAAGGTCGTCGACGCGGTCCACGCCCAGGGCAGCTTCGCGTTCCTCCAGCTGTGGGCGCTCGGCCGGGCCGCACACGAGGCCGACCTCAAGCTGGACAACCCCGAGTTCGAGGTCGTCTCAGCGTCCGACCTCGCGTTCGAAGGAGGAGAAACCCCGCGTCCGCTGACTGAGGCCGAGATTGACGAGTACGTGCAGGACTACGCCGCCGCGGCCAAGGCGTTCGTGGAGGGGGCCGGCGGAGACGGAGTCGAAAGTTAGTTGTGGACGCGCCACTGGAGGTTGGGCAAATGGCCGGGGAGCGAGCGACTGCTGACGAGCTCTGGGGTTTGGATCCACAGTTCACGGCGCCAACGGCTATCTGATCGATCAATTTACCCAGCTCCACTCCAACAAGCGGACCGACCGCTACGGCGGTTCAGTGGAGAACCGCTGCCGGTTCGGCCTCGAGGTCGCCCAGGCTGTCAGCGCCGCCGTTGGCCAGTCCAAAGTCGGGTTCCGCATGTCGCCCTTCACCGACTTCCAGGGTATGAAGATGCCCGACCTGGCTGACATCCACACCACCTTCTCCTACTTTGTCACCGAGCTCAAGCACCGCCTCCCCGACTTGGCGTACCTCCACCTGGTCGAGCCGCGCGCGGCGTCGGGCCTGCAGGAAGGCAACGTCCAGGAGGGCGAGGGGCTCGACTTCCTGGCTGAGGTCTGGGGGCCCAAGCCTCTCCTTATCGCCGGCGGGCACAAGGAGGAGGACGCCGAGGTCAGCACGCGCAAGTACACCAACTCGGTGGCGATCTACGGGCGGTACTTCATCTCCAACCCGGACCTGGTCGCGCGCATCAAGCACAACGTGCCCTTCACCCCCTACGACCGCTCCACCTTCTACAAGTACGGACCCAAGGAGGTGGAGGGATACACGACCTACCCGGTCGAGTACGGCGTCGACGGAAAGCTTTGAGCAATGCCTGTTTTTTCATCTGCTGGACAAGCGGGCTGCAGGCGTGATACTGGTATGTCGCTGGCGCCGCAGGCAGGCGACCTCTCACCTCACTTAGCATTGCCTCGGCCGCTTGGCTCGCACCCACCTTCACTGCAATTAACGGCCACGACGCCCTCTTCCTTCAGAATCGTGTCACTGCTTGGTACACGTTGCGACCTGGCGTTTCCCGCTTGTTTGCTCTCGTCCATTTACAACGAGGGCGCGCGCCAAGCAGTTCCCCTACACGCGCTACGCCCGGCTCGGATCGCGCATGAAACGCCATCCCCGCGCCCGACTGCGGCCGCAGCGCCTCGCGCGCGGCGCACGCGCGCACGGACCAGCCTCCCCCCTTCCTGTCTCTCCAGCCATCCCACCCCACGCCCGACCCGCCACTCTCCCCTCGCCTTCCCCCTGCCGAATCGGGCATGCGCGGACGCTAATTGTATTCCAGCCCCTCCCCAAGGTTTTTTACACCCAGCCGAGACCCAAAACCGCCCGGCAGGAGGCCGAGGGCACGCGGAGGCTGGCGGCCTAGCTAGAAGGAGCGCCGCGCGCGGCCGGGAGGGGGTGGCGAGAGCCCCCCGTCGCCGGGGCCGGCGAGCGCGGAGGCCGGGAGTGCCGGGAGGAGGGGGGCGATCGCCCGCGCGCAAGGCATTAGTCGAGGTTGGGTTGGGGTGGGGGGCGTCATCGGTTCCGGTAGTGGGTTAGGGTTCGTTTGGAGGGTGGAAGACTTTTGTAGGGTAACCTTGGCGCCGGGGGGCAAAGGCGAGCCCCTTCGGAACGGCGCGAGGGCAGATCACCTTCTTCCCTTCTCCCTCCACACCCCCCTTCGCAATCTCGCATACCGCTCGCGCTCGCATACACGCCCAGGCCTCTCAACCCTTCGCGCATCCCCATCCTGCCTCGGCCAGAACATCTATTCCTCAACACCCGACGCAGTCTCAGCCTTGCAACACTCCGGTCGCTGCACCAGAGTCAATCCCGACGCAGCTTAACTTTGGCCTCCTCCCAGCCTGCTGCTGCCCAGACCCGCCCCCGGCAGACGACACCCATCCCCCCTCCGCCCTACACTTTCATTCAGCGTTTTCCGTGTCCACAACTTTATCCCGCGTTAACCTCCCCGCTCTCGCCGTCTAGCCCAACATGCGCCCCTCGCTCTCCCTCGCGTCGTCCTTGCTCGCCGCGGCGTCGCTCCTGCCGGCCGCGTCGGCCGTGCCCGTGAACAGCGCCGACCTCGCGCCCTCGCCTGACTCGCCAGCCGCCTCCAACCTCGACGCCGGCACGGCAATCCCGCTCCGCAAGCGCGGCGGGAGGCATCACTTCAGGCGGGACACGGGAGAGGTCGACTTTGACAGGACCGAGGTAAGATGGGCCTGGTGGTCGGTAAAGGGGAACGACCCTGGCGGCGGTGCGGTGGCTGACTCTCCCCCTCTTTTCCCCTCCCCCTCTCTCGCTCGCTAATGGCTGTAACGCAGGCGCACTTATCCAAGGTCCGGGCCAAGTACGCCGTCACATCAACCACACTGTTTGAGAACGCCCCCGACCTCCACGCCGACCTCGTCAGCCCGGCCTCCCTCCCCGCAGGCGTGCCCTCGGACCTCGCGAGCCGCGCGGCGTGGGGCTCGGCAGCCGACAACGAGACCTCCCTCGACTGGAATGGCGAGGCGGACGCGCAGGACACGCTGCTGGTCGCCAGTGGCATGGGCGCCGCAGGTGTGTGGAACGGCAAGGTCGGCCACGGCCTGCCCCCGCGCCCGGCCGCCGTGCGGCGCAACCGCCTGATGGGCTACGCCGGCGAGGCGGCCGCCGAGTTAGAGGAGGAGGCGGCGGCGGTCGAGCGGCGCGACCGCAGGCTGCTCGGCAAGCGGTCGACGGCCAAGAAGACGGCCAAGGAGAGCCTGACGCACTACTCGGACGAGATGCTGTGGGCCGGGGAGCTCTCAATCGGCACGCCCGCAGTGTCGTACCTGGTCGACTTTGACACGGGCTCGGCCGACCTGTGGGTCCCCTCCTCGGCGTGCACGTCGGCTGCCTGCACGTCGCACCAGGCCTACGACGCCTCGGCCTCGCGCACCTCGCGCGTCCAGGCCGGCGCCAAACTGTCCATCGCGTACGGCGACGGCTCGTCCACGACGGGAAAGGTCTACAAGGACACGGTCTCGGTCGCTGGCCTGACCTCGGCCGACCAGCGCTTTGGCGTCGCGACGGCCGAGTCGGCCTCGTTCGCGGACGACCCGTTCGACGGCATCCTCGGGCTCGGGTTCCAGGCCATCTCGACGATGGGCGTCCGGCCCTGGTTTCAGTCGGTCATCAAGGCCGGATTCCTCAAGCAGTCCCGGTTCTCGTTCTACCTCGCGGCCAAGAGCAGCGAGCTCTTCCTCGGCGGGGCCAACAGCAGGCGCTTCACGAGCGGCTCGACCGTATGGTACCCCGTCACGTCAGCCACGTACTGGGTCATCAAGGCCCGGGGCTACGTCGCTGGCAAGAAGGTCTCCTCGCTCGGAACCTTCAACGCCATCATTGACACCGGTACCTCAGTCGTGCTCGCCCCGACCGCGTCGGCCAAGGCGTTCTGGGCCAAGGTGCCCAACTCGTCGGCCTACGGGGGCGGCTACTACGAGTACGACTGCGCAATGACGACCGCCGTCGGGCTCGGTTTCGGCTCGTCCTCGTCCTCCAAAGAGTGGAAGATTTCGGCCGACGCGCTCAATCTGGGCCTGGTCGCGGTCGGCTCGAGCCGGTGCGTGGGCTCGGTCGTCGGGGCCGACACGGGCCTGAACGCGTGGATCGTCGGGTCGACCTTCCTCGAGAATGTTTACTCGACCTTTGACGTCGACAACAAACGCGTTGGCTTCTCCGAGCTGGCCTGAGCTCCCACTTGCTTCTTTCTTTCGTACATACTTCTTGGGTTTGTTGTTATTGTTCTCTTGCAAAGCATAAAAACGCGGGCCTGCGTTGTTTCATCTTGTATGACACTCGCGCAGCGAGCGGCGGGCGAGAGACAGAGGTTGGTGACGAGGTTGATGACTACATGCTAGTGTTACAAAAGCGAGACCTGAAATTGGTCACGATGCGATGTTCAGAGAGAGAGAGAGAGAGAGAGAGAGAGAGAGAGAGAGAGAGAGAGAGAGAGAGAGAGAGAGAGAGAGAGAGAGGAGTATCCAGTCACAAAAGGAAACGATAGTTACAAGCTGGGCGCGAAGACAGGCAGCCGTGCGCAAGAGGGGCACACCCAGATAAAGACCAAACAACCGAAAACCAAACCGAACCGAATAGCCTAACCCGAGCTGTCCAACACAGTCGGACCAACCCTGGTCAGGCCATTTCGTCCACCTCCTCGACCCTGATGGCCGGAATGTCCTTCTCGCAGTCAGGCCCGGCGCGCCATTGGTGCTCCTTCTCGTCGGCCGAGAGCATCTTCTCGACCTCGCCCATCATGATGTGCTCGCTGTCGCGCCAGCCTTCGTCCCCGTCGGTGCTCCCCATCAGCGGCGTCCGCGCGCCTCCTTCCCCGAACCCGCTGTCGGACCCGATCAAGGGGCCGCCGTCATTGCGTCCCCACCGGAGCCTGTCCCAGCCGTTAGTGAGGGCGAGCTCGTGGTGGCGGGCGTCGTTGGCCCGGAGGAACAAGCGGTCGATCACATAAAAGGCTGTGGCCGAGTAGGCCGCACCGACGACGAGGTCGAGGACGTAGTGGTGGTGGAAGTAGATGGTGCTCCACGACATCCACACCAGGTAAACGCACATCCACAGCCCGCCGTAACCCGAGTGGTACCGCAGCGCGAACAGGCAGCAGCAGAAAGCCGTCGCCGAGTGGAGTGACGGGACAGCCCCAAACACGACCGCGCCGTGCTTCTTGAACGCGTCGCGGTAAAGGTTGGTTCCGAGGATGTCGTCAACCCGGACCAGACCCGCCGCGTTGCCCGGGTACGAGTAGTCGGGCTGGGCCGGGGTCGGGCCGTAGAGGTCGTAAAACCACGGCGCCGCGACGGGCACCAACAGGTGCGTGATCAGGCCGCAGCAGTTTTGGAGGCCGAGGCACTAAACAACAGACGGAGGAAATTGATTAGCTGTCCATTCGTGTGAGTGACTGGCACAGTCTAAGCCAGGGGATCCGAATTACCCATCCAAAGTATTTTGCGCTGCCCTGCGTGCCAAAGCCCCACACCATCCACGCCCTGGAAGAAAAAGAAAAAAACGTCCACCGGTCAGCTTGGTTCATGAGACTGGATTACGACCAACACAAGCATACTTACCCAACGATCGGACTCGCGAAATGCAAGGCGCCATAAGTTACAAATGCCATCACGTCCAGCGTCGGGCTCTGCGACACGCCCACCAAAAAACAAGATTAGCGCCCAGCCTTTTGCCCCTTGGCGCCGGCCCGGGCCCGGCCCGACGGTCGCGAGTGGCCTGAGGTGATGACGTAGCCCACCGCCGTGGAACTAGTCGCGCAACTGAGCAAGACCCGCACGCCCGCAGTACGTAGGAAAACGCGCAGGCGTCCGATCGTGGCGGACCGAAACAGGAAAAAAATAACACGATCGACCGTCGAAACAAGCTCGGCCTTCGAGGGCGGGCGCGAGCGGGGAAGCGGAGAAGAGGGGAGGGACTGAACGTACAACGGGGAGACGGCCGAGTTCGTGGGCGACCTTGAGCGCGAGCGGGTAGGCCAAAATTAGCCCAGCAAAGAACCGCCCCCGGGATCGGTCACCGCAAGGCGAGGAAGCACCACCTGAAAAAGACATGATAAGCTCGTTAGATGCGAGCTCAGCCGAGGGGGAGCCGCTTTGTGGGGCTGGAGAGAGGGGAGGGGGGACGCACAACGCTTGAGGACGAGGCGTGCGATGGGGAGCATTAACAAGGTGAGCAATGCTGTCCCGACCAGTCCGTCCATGACGAGGTTGTTGAACCACGGTACAAAATGGATGTGAATCTGTTTTCGACCAGCGAATTATCAGTAAGACAGCCTACTAAACTAGGCTGATGGACCACCCCCAAACGGGGGATCGGCTCGACCGCAGAAGCTTGACAGCCTGACTTACTGTGGGCCTCCATGATAACGGAATGAACTTTGCTTTCTTGAATGAAACGGTCCACAATACAACCGGAGCAGCACCCGCTTAATCGCCCAACCAATCAACGCAGTCAGCTCGTGGTCGGTTGAGTGGTCGGTTGCCGAGCTCCGAGGCCGGAGATGGCCGCACAGAGCCACTCACCTGCTACAGTCCACAGCCTATACCACACTGGCTGATTATTTAATAAGGTGTAGCAACACCGTTCGAGTATCCTATACACTACATTCAATACCAGCCACATTGACCTCGAAATTGACCTCGGCGTAACCGACAAAACCATCTTTGGCTTGGCTTTCAAACGAGGGGGGTTGGTGGGGTCGGCCAGGTTGGCTTGGGCTTGGGTGGGATGGCCGAGTCGCGTGACGATACAACGCTATCCCGCACAACTACTCAGTCGACACACCAACGCTCTGCTCGATTCAGTACGGAGCGGGCACGGCAACAAGTTGAGCTGTTGAAACGAGAGACCAAGGTTGACAAGGAAGGACAGGAGAGAGGGAGGGGCACCTGGTTAGGTTTGTCGCACGCGCGGGGCCTGCGGACGGCCCTCGTTCAGGTCTTGGCCCTGGCGCTTAGCCGGGCAAACAGCTCGCGCGCCCGCGCCTGCGCCCGCCGGGGGAGCGTGAGCCGGGCTCGTGCCCGAGCGCCCGAGTGCCCGCGTGCCCGAGCCTGCGCACCGCGACCGCGCTCGCCTCCGACGACCACGGCCCGGGCAGAAAACAGAGGCCGCCTGTCCGATGCCCCTAACGTGGACGCGGCGCACGTAATCATTTCCTAGACCGGACACTCCACAGAAAGCAGCGAAGGTATGATGCAACACCGCTGCAACGCAGTCGACGGTGCAGGGGCAGTCGCCTCCTCTCGTATAGGTACTATGGATTGAGCTGTTTGTACAAGTCGCCGGCGCCACCGGTCGAGGGAACGGGGGGTGCTGCGCGGGGCGGGTGGATCAGCGCCGCCCTGGCCCATGGCGGTGCTGCAAGCTGGCGGCGCTGCGGAGGCGGGCACGAACAGCAGCGCAGGTGGCCGGGCCGAGGTCGGAGCCTGCCCGCCGATTCACGTGTCCGGCCTGAGTCGACGCCGATCGGAAGGGGACAGAGGCATCTTGCCGTGCTATGTCAGGGGACGGGTCGCTTCGAAAGCTCGGAGGTCCTGCGACGGCCGGGCCGGGCCGCCAGAGGTAGCGCTCGCGTCCGTAGCGAGTGTATGCGGTTTGCCACCTCGGCGTGTTCGCCGGAGCCCGTCGCCGCCCGCTCGTTGATACCTTTTGCGCCCCGTCAGAACAGACTGAGGCTTTGCACTTGGATCAAGGTCATATCGTGAGTTGCTAGTCACATCAAGGTTGTCGTCATCAGCGACCTGCCGCCCTACTTTTCGTTCCGAGTGGCCTTCCAGGCCATCTCAATCACGACCAACTCCTCATCCGTCTCGACCACCCATCCCGGAACCCTGCTCCCCTCCTTGGTGATCCTCCTCAGACCCTCTCTCTTCTCATTCGCCTGCACGTCCAGGCCACCCTCCCCGCCGCCGAGCTTCTCGATCCACTCGAGCCCGGCCAGCACGTCCGCCCGGAGCCTCGCACTCTTCTCGCCAATTCCGCCGGCCAGCACCACCCCGTCGAGCGGGCCGGCCGCGAGCGCAGACGAGACGTAGGACGAGACGAACTGCATAACGTGGTCGAAGTAGAGGTTGTACACCAGGAGCGAGTCCTTGTCGGCCTTGGCGCCGTCGTCGGGGAAGGCGTTCTGGGAGATTGTCCCAAAGTTATCGGTCCCGACGAGCGCCTTGAAGCCCGACTCCTTGTTGAGTACCATCTCAGCCTTGGTGATTTGCCGGCCGGCCCAGTCGGTCGTGTCGGAGCAGTCGGGCGTGTGGTGGAAGATCAGGCTCGGGTCGACCGAGCCCGAGCGGGTTCCGCCCGGCAGGCCCTCGAGCGGGGTGAGCCCCATCGACGTGTTGGCGCTCTCGCCATTCTTGATCCAGCAAACGCTCCCACCGCTGCCAAGGTGCGCTACGACCAGGTTCATCTCACTCTCCGGCTTGCCGAGCTTGTGGGCGACCTGGGAGAGGACCGACTTGTACGACAGGCCATGGAAGCCGTACTTGACGAGCGGGACGGGTGTCTTGTGTGGCGGGGTGGAGACGGCGTACGTGGTGCGGAAGGCTGGTATGGTGGAGTGGAAGAGGGTGTCGAAGCAGAGTACTGAGATGGCCGAGGGGAGGTGGTCGAGGCAAGACCGGACGACGAGCATGGCGTGGTGGTTGTGGAGAGGGGCAAACGACGAAACTGCGTCCATCCGGGTGAGCGACTCGCGCTCGGAGTCAGTCCCGTGCTTGATCACTACTGCCTCACGCTCCGTTCCACCATGCACAATTCTGGCCAACAAGATATGCATTCGAATCAGCGTTGTATTTGAGAATGTGCTGCTCGGACTGACTGGACTTGCTCACCTGTGAGCGATAACTTTGACGTGCTCCTTGCCACCCTCGCCCACAACCCCGTCGCTCGTGACTAACTTCAAAATCTTGGCGAACGCCTCCTCGTGGGTTAATCCCTTCTCGAGCGTTTCTTTCTTCTCCTCGGTCAGCTCGTCCGGCCCGCTCGCTTTGGAGTGTTTCAGCTTGAGCTCTACTCCGTCAGCCGAGCCTAGGTTGGACGCAGCCCCCGCTGCGGTGACGGTGAAGTCGCTCCCGTCGGTGATTTTGTAGAGCTGAAACTTGATTGACGAAGAGCCGCAGTTGACCGCAAGGCCATATTGGTGCCGCATGTTTGTGAGTAAAAATGCGGTCAAGGCAGGAGAGTGACTGGCAAGCACGTGTGACGCAACAAGGGGAGGGGGGTCAGCTCGGGGCTGAGGGCCTAGTGGGGTGCATACACTCACTTTTCTAGGGTCAAGCTGAACTCCCTAAACCGGGAAGGGTGTGGTGATTAGTAGGAGTGAGTGGAATTTGCTGGGCTGTATGAGAGGAGTTGAAGATGGGGTCAGAACTGATGAGGGTAGTAGTTGAGTGGGTTTAGTTTCGACTTGCAACGCCGAACAAGGTGTCGGGCGCGCGCGCCCCGCGTTGGCGATCATCGCTCATCACGACTGGCCCCTGACCCTGGCCTGCCAGGAGCGTGCCGATCGCCGCCGACCGCCCACGCCTTCGCGCCAAACATCTGAGGGCTTCGCTCATCAACTCCAACCTCACTTGCAATCTCGACTAGCTCGCGCTGGAGGCCCACGTTGCAGGCTGTGTTTGGTTGTGTTTGCAGGGTTCGGAGCCTGCTCAACGGGCTCAGAACGTGCGCGAGGTCGGGCGAAGGTGATCTCACGCTTCTTGGGTGGCGGCTGAGACCGAGCGAAGGCGGGGGATGG
>Ga0233341_1000143_pt1 | contig 9850 bp, 14 predicted proteins | sample GEONDECOMP247_FD_180672 | JGI IMG/M metagenome (GOLD analysis project Ga0233341, IMG submission 180672) | Leaf litter microbial communities from Shasta-Trinity National Forest, California, United States - GEON-DECOMP-247 | ecosystem: Environmental > Terrestrial > Plant litter > Unclassified...
TGTATATATGTATAATTATATGGTTACCTGTGTATTTATTTGTATACTATGATATATTTAAAAGTGGTATAGTTTAACGGTTAAAACGATAGTCTCATAAGCTATATATATAGGTTCGATTCCTGTTATCACTTAAAAAGATTTTGTGTTAATAATGATATAAGTACAAAAATCAAAATATGTTTATTTAATTGGTTGTATATGATAAAAAATATCCGGTAAAAACTCTTTTAAAAAAAAGAAGACTATTGTACCCGAAATATCCAAGATTACGTTTTGGCGATACAGGTATTGTATTTAAACAAAGTATAAGGTTCGAATTTATATATTTTTTTTTATTCGCAAATTTATTAAAAAATTATTAAAAAAACAAAAAAGATTTATTAAAATCCAGCGTGTTTGGGTTTTTATACGGCCGAACCACGTGTTAACTAAAAAAGGGAAAAATTCTCGTATGGGTAAAGGTAAAGGAAGTTTTATAAGGTGATGTTCGTTAATAGAAAAAGGTTTTATATTCGCAGAGTTTACCGGCATTTCATCTATTCGATTACAAAAGTATGCGTTAAAACTTGAGAAAAAGTTTAAAATACCCCTTCAAATTATAAATAACCCAAACAATTTTACTAAACTTGCCCGAAAACAACATTTAGGGTCTAATAATATGGCATTAACTACTCCCGAAAACTATCATTTATTTTTTTCTCAAAAATAAAAAAGAATTACTAAATTTAATGTGTAGAACTTGAAAAACCAAATCTTTTTAAATTTAACGTATATATCTAATTTTATACCTAACGTTCACGTCAAAAATTATAGTGCTATGACAAAAGATAAAAACAAAATTCAAATAAAAAACCTTTTTATTTTTATTTTGTTATTAAAACATACTTATATGTACGGAAATACAGTGATAAATACAACACTTTTCGTTAAACCAAAAAAAACTAAATCTATTGTAGTTTTAAGAGCCCCTTATAGGTATAAACTTGCAAGGCTTAATTTAGCCTTTTCACGGCATTACATTGGAGTTTTTATTACGATTAACAACACTAAGTTAAAAAAAAATTTTTTTGAGTACACTTACATGGGTGTGAAAAATCAGGTCAAAGTTTTAAAAACTTTAAGTAATACATTCGACACTAACATGTTACATCAGCACAAGGCTAAAATTAGTTTTAATTGTAATTTTAAAAAAAATTTTTTTTTAAAAAATTTTATTGTTATTTTTGACAAATATATTTTTAAATAAATTTCAAGCGCAGTATTGTGTAAAGGGTATAAAATACGCCTATGATAACCCGCGAATGACTCTTCACACGTATTCTAATACGAAGAGGCCGTACCGAAATTTAACTTCTGTGGGTGTTATAAATTATATTAACTGTTTTGATCCCGCAAATTACGAAAAATTAAGTGATTTTACGCATTATTTAGTAATGCCAAAGTACGTATACTCTAATTTAAAATCTACCTTTTTAATTTAGTTATTATTTTACTGTTATTTTTGATAACTCTACATTATTTAGAATACTGTTACGCAATACCTTATTTCACATTTTTTTCTTCGATTTGGTTATTTTTTATAAAATCAAATTTTATGTCTGTTAAAATTAAAACCGTATCAAAAGATAAAATAACTCCATCTAGTATAATAAAAAAGTTACACTACAGTATTTTTGTTAGGTGAGGTTTTTTACAAGTTTTACTTTTACAGTTTACTTTTTTTTTTATGAGGGGTACTTCGACAATTTTTTTATGAAATCAACTTTATATCAACAATTTCAATCTCAATTTAATAAATATCATGTTATTATTTTTAGTTTTATTGATCGCTATTTGTTTAAATTTGACCACAAATAATATCAACTACAATACCGATTATTTTTTTTCATTGATAAACGTCTCTGTTTTCTTGATTTTTATGTTTTTTACGAATAATTTATTAGCGTTTACGTTTATATTAGAGTTAAATTCAATAACAATTTTTTATAAGTTTGTTACCTCTAAATACTGGTACAAATCAAATCAAACTATCGAAGATCAGTCATTTGACGTAACTAACCGAGCTATACCTAAAAACTATTTAAATATGCTTTTTTTTCAATATTGATCCACATTTTTTAGTTCTATTTTATTATTTTTTTCATTAGCAAATATATTTTTATATTACGGATCTTCAGAATATTTTGTATTACAATTACTTTCTTATATAAAAATAAACTCTCAAGATTTAAATTCAACTTTTATGGTATTATTATGATTACCGTTTTTATTGGGTTTTTTTATAAAAATGGGTTTGACTCCATTTCATCTGTTTAAAATTGAGGTTTATAAAGGTTTACCGTTGATTTCAATTTTATTTTATACAACACTATTTTTTTTCATTTATTTTATGTTTTTTGTAATTTTATGGGCCCACTATTTACCTTTTTTAAAGTTTTTTTTAAATGTATATATGTATGTAGTAATATTCATAGGCGGGGTTTATATAATCAGCTTATTATTTGACGTTACTGCTTTAAGATCTTTTTTTGCTTATAGTACTATTATAAACAGTTTATTATTTATAACAGCAACTTTTTTAATCTAATACGTCTAATACGTATTGGGGTTAATGGATGTAGAACTTGAAATTTTTTAAAAATTCTAATATTATGCATTTTGCATATAAAAATAATTTCCATGACGATTTTTTTACTATTAAGTATAAATATGTTTATAAAACTAAACCGGATATATCGTACATTTTGAATGTTAGCGAAAATAATTGTTATGAGGTGGAATTTAATAGCCATGTTTATCAGTCACAAAAAAAAACAGAATTAAATGCACATGCATCTAAAGATTTTTTTACAAATCATAATATTTTTTTAAATAAACTAGTAAATTACGTTTTAGTACAAGGTAAAAAATTAACCTCGTACCGTATCTTCGTATCTTATTTTAATTTATTTTTTTCGTTTTTTGAAAAATACAATCAAGATTTGGCCGAAAATTACAAATTATATGACATGTATTACAAGTATGCACAAGAAAACAGAGCATTATTTTTTAATCCTATGTTTCCTTATTACAATGTTATAAAATTTCTAGAACCTTCATTTATAATGAGTTTTAAAAAACCTAAAAAATCTAAAAGAAAAGTTACTAAAGCAAAAGAACTAAAAATTGATTATATAAAACCTTCACGGAGACTTTTTATTTGTTTGAAGTCAATGATGATTTTTTCTAAATCATTCTCATTTTCAAAAAAACATCAAAATTTATGTTATTCGTTATTAAATATATTTTTATCAAACAAAAATTCTTTACTTTATAAAAGAAAAATTTTAACCTACGAAAAGTTGTTAAAATTAAAAAAAAAAAAATAACAAATAGATGTTACTAGTTTTAGCCGTCAAAGTTTTAGTTTTAGGAGGTTGTATGTTACCAATTGCTTTTGGAGTTTTAGGTACAGGTATTTTATTCGCTGGTTATAACTTAGCAGTTTCTCGTAATCCTGAAGAAGTTGAAAATTTATTCAATACTACTTTAATGGGTTTCGCTTTAATGGAAACTTTTGTTTTTTTATCTTTTATCGCAGGTTTTATTATTTATTCCCTATAATTTTATTACGTTTTTTTACATTCAATGATTGCCTTACATAATTTTAGTTTTTAAAACCCTATTTATGATAATTTTTTCTATGGCAGTTCGTGCTACCGCACCACGATATAGATTTGATCAAGCTACACAATTAAATTGAAAACATTTTATATTTGTCTGATTGAGTTTTTTAACAATTTCTATAAATTTATTACTCGCTTTTTCTGCGTTAGTGATATAATTACGTTAACAAAAATATGTCCAAGTAGCTCAGGGGTAGAGCGTTAGGCTGAAAACCTAAAGGTCACTGGTTCAAATCCAATCTTGGACAATGGAACATTTTTATAGTTCATATTTTTACGATTTTGATTCTGCTATATCTATTTATTTGTCTGAAATATACGATGTCGTGCAACATTACGAATTATTAATTTTTAATAATTGCCCTCTTTATTACCAAATTATTTATGGGTATGCTCCAATTACTTATTTATTAATAAGAAGAAAATATAGGAAAAATAATTATAAAAATTATTTCGATAAATCTTCTTTAAATTGATTATTTTTAAATTTTAAATTGTTAATTTTTAGAGCAAACAAATTGATTATTTTAATAAATTTTATAAAAATATTTTTTTTAAAATTTTATTATTATTTCAAATATAAATTAGAAACAGGTAATTTTTATAAATGATTTTTTTTATTAAATTCTCTTAAAAATTTTTTTAAAAGGATTGTTTGAAAACCTACATTTAAAAAATACTCCTATTTCGGCTTATTTTCGCTTATTAGAACGAAATGGTTTAAATAAGTTAAGTTTTTAATCAATAAAAAATAATTATTATAATTTTTTAAAAAAATTAAAATTCATTTGGTTTTCATAAAAATGTTTAATGATACAAATCATGAAGATTTTGTTATGCTCGATGATAAAAATTATAATTTTATTTATTTTTTAAATAAAAAAAATGTTAAGGAAAGCAATAAGCTTTTGTTTAAACAAACAAACATTAGAAAAAAATGGAATTGTATTGCAAGTTCAGTTTTGATAAAATTAGTTTTGATAAAATTAGTTTTAGAAAATAGTTTATGTTATAAAAAATTAAACTTTTTAAATTTATTTTTTTACAAACTTATTTTACATAGAAATCTGCCCGCAGTTTTTGTAAATAATAGTATTAAAATGCTAGACGAAGATTTTTATTCGAATTATACGAAATATAATTTTACACTAAACGTAATTTCAAATATAAATTTTTATACAAATTTATTTAAGTACTACCCTGTTTTTAACCAAGTGGTTGATCTGGTTAGTTTCGATAAAAATCGTATTTACGATTTATTGCCAATAACAAAAGAAATCATAGAATTGCAGCCAGATAAAGCTAAAAAAATATTTTTTAAAAAAAAAAAGACGAAATTGTTTACTTATTTAAATGAAATGACAAATTCATTAGTTTATAGGGATGATTTTGACGATATCGAGTTTACTAATCAAAGTTTAGTAAAAAAACATGCGTACGTTTCAAGAATGTTTGTAATGTTACATTATAGCGGTAAATTTCAAAAAGTTGCAATTTATGCGGATAGTCTGTTTTCGAATAAACCGCAATTATTTTGAAAAAAACGTACAAATAGCAGTTACAAAGTTTTTTTTTATTTAAGTGCGCAAACTGTAAAACGCGGGCATTTTAATTTTATAAGTATTCTAAATGAAGGCGTTAAATATAATTTTTATTTTAATACGTACAATCCTAATTTTACATGTTCAAATCAGTATTACAACATAAATTTATCTAAAGCAGATCGCAATGATGTTTTTTCAAATATGTTTTTATATAATGTAATAAAATTATGCTCTAAAAAAAGCGTTTTAAATTTTTCTTATAAATACAATCATTTAAACCAAGAACTTGATTTTAAAGATTATCCTTTTGAAAAAAATACGTCTCCTTTAAAAGATGATATTTTATTGAAGTATAAAAATAAAAATACGTTCAACAATTTTTTCCCTTTATATTGTTTATCATACTATAAATTTAAAAAAATGATATTATTTTCAAAACAGCAGCAATCCCCATCCTACTCTTCGTACTACGTCTTTTATCTATTAAACTTTTTAGAGTCTCTGTGCAAATCTAAAATATGACTCAAAATAAATACCAAAAAGCAAATCTCCGATAAAGTTTACGAAACATTTGTATTTTTATTCAATAAAAATAGATCAGATCAGATAAATATCGGGAAATATTTTTTTTTAATAGAATTTTACGAGGTTATATATTTATCATTTATAAATCGAGATATAAATTTTTTTGCTATGTGATTTAAAAAAATTATGGAAAAAATTCATTTAAAAAAACATAAAAAAATGATAAAGGTAGTTCATAACACAATAAAAAATAATGAATTTTTTCTAGAATTAAGTAATTTACGAGGATTTAGTATGGATATACGAGGTAAGCTTGGTACAGCCGGAAACTCAAAAAAAAAACACTACGCATTTACTATAGGTAGTATAGCTCCCACAACAAAATCGCATGGGTTGAATTTATGCCAAACAACTGTTCGCACGAGTACCGGTGTTTTAGGTGTTACTATTTTAATGTCGTATTAAGTATAAAACTTATAATTTTATTTATCGTAGTTAGGCGTTTTAAATATTAGGAGATTTTCTTCCCTTACGTTTTACAACATTATATTTTGATAGTCTTAAACCCCTTAGAGTGTATACATTCAAAGGTTTAATTTTCAATAAATTAATTTTTAATTTATTCAATATATTTATATTTTTAGTTTTAAAAATATATTTATACTTACTTAATCGTTTAAAAAATATTTTTTGCATAAAAAGTTTATATATGTGAGAATGGCCGAAAGTGAAATTGATCATTTTTTTTTCTTTAAAAGATTGAATTCTGAAGCCTTTTCCGATAAATTTTATTTTAGCAAAAAATGCTACATGTATATTTTTTAAAAAAAAATTTAACAAGTTAAAATTATGATTAAAATTATGCTTTATATTTGAAGATTTTACCGTATAGCTTTGACTTTGTTTACTAAAATGAAAATCATTGTTATCTGTACTAACATAAAGTGTTACATATATTTTACGAATAAAAAGTAAGATCACATAGTTCATTTGTTTATTTAAAATTTTAAAATTATCAAATCCACTGAAGTTAACTTTATAAGAAATCAAAAATATTTTTTATTAATTTATTATTGGAGTTTAAACATTAAAACCCCCCCAACTTTATATTCAATAGCTTCTTGTAAGGTTAATAGTCCTTTAGACGTTGAAAGTATATAAATAGATCCCGTATTTTTATTCTTATATTTATTTATATCTTTAATTTTTATGTATCTAGGTCGTGTAAGGTTAAAAAAGTTTTTTAATTTGTAAGGGGACGGCAATGCTGTCAAAAATACTTTTATATTTTCGTCGTTAGATAATTTAAACCCTAAAATCAAATTTGCTTTTAAAAAAACATGTAATATGCATTTATTTTTTTTTGTATTTTTTAAAAATAACGTTCTTTTTTTGGTTAAAAAATGTGTTTTAATCGTATTAAAAGTTTGGATGTATGTAAGCAAAAGTATTCATTATTATTTCTTTAAATTACCGTTAAATTATTTAATATTATTTGTTTTAATGTTAATTAAATGGCCTTCTTGTGCCAATTTATTGAGTACATGTCTTGATGTGTTGGTTAGTTTTAAAACACCGCCAGATCTTCCCGTTATTAAACAAAAATTTTTTTGTCTAGTATAAAATACATTTTCTAATTGTAGCTTATATAGCGCGTAGGCTCTTGTTTTAGGTGTTAATTGTTGATTTCTTAGTATACTTTTTAGTAAAATTCTTTTCAATTCTTTTTTTAAAAATATTATTCGGCGTATTTCATCTCTCGAAAGTCTTGTTTTTTTTCGATCCATTATCTATCTATTTCTCCAAAAACTATATCTACTGTACCGACAATTGTAACTAAATCGGCTAAAAAATGTCCTTTTGCAATTTTAGGAACAAGTTGTAAGTGGTGGTATGCGGGAGATCTTACTTTACAACGGTACGGTTTTGTAGTTCCATCTGCCAATAAGGTTACTCCAAATTCTCCCTTAGGAGATTCAACAGCTTTGTAAGTTCACCCCTCTTGAACGGGAAATCCTTCACTTCAATATTTGAAATGATTTATAAGCTGTTCCATAGATGTATAAGTACTTTTATAATTATGTTGGTTGTACGATTTGGGGTAAACGTATTGTAAAAGTTTATGTGGATTTATATCTGTAGTTTTGGAAACTTTAGATACTTTTTTTTTTTTACTTAATTTGTAGACTACCTGATTTACTATGTTTAAACTTTCTGTCATTTCATTCATTCGTATTAAATAACGATCATATGAATCACCATTTTGGCCTATAAAACTTCTAAAATTCAGATAGTAATAATTTGCGTAAGTTTCCATTTTATCTAATCTAATATCTCGTTTTAATCCCGTTGATCTTGACATTACTCCGGTTAATCCATAATCAAAGCATGTTTGATAAGAATATACTCCTATATTTACAAGTCGTTGTTTTCAAATTTTACTATACGTTAATACATTGTGTATTTCATTTAGCGCCACAAAACAGTTTTTACTAAAATCTAAAATATCTTCTAATAAAAAAGACGAAATACTATGGATATTAACCTCATTAGGTCTATAAAATGCTGCATGCATTCTTGCCCCCGATACTCTTTCGTAAAATTCCATTATTTTTTCTCTTTCTTCGAAAGCTCAGAAAATAGGAGACATGCTACCTACATCTAAAGCATGACATGCTATTGCTAACATATGGTTTAATATTCTTGTTAGTTCGTCGAAAAGCGTTCGTACTTGCACAAATGTGGCGCTATAATTAGAAGTTCCTAATAGGGATTCAATTGCTAAACAATATGCGTGCTCTTGAACCATCATAGAAACGTAATCAAATCTATCAAAATAAGGAAGGGAATGTAAATAAATTTTATCTTCCATCAATTTTTCACTTCCTCTGTGTAAAAGTCCTATATGTGTATCTGCTTTTTCGATTATTTCGCCATTCAATTGTAAAATTAATCTGAGTACTCCATGTGCAGCAGGGTGTTGTGGTCCAAAATTTAGGTTTACTGTTTTAATGCTTTTTTCATTAAACGTGTCGTTTTTGATTCTTGGCTGTCATAAATTGAATATACTTCTATTCATGTATAATATGGATAATACACTATTTTTTACAAATTCGTCAGAATATATTTTAACTATTATTACTATAAATATATTTATATATATAGTAATGCTATATAGCGTATGTAGTATTTTTTTTTTATTTGATTTAAAATATGTAAAAACATTGACAGATTTAAAAGGTATGAACTTTGTTGATTCTATATCATTGTTTGTAATTATTAGTTTGTTATCTTTAGCAGGTATACCGCCTTTAGTGGGATTTTGTAGTAAATTTTTATTATTTATGTATTTTTTAAAAAAAACTAATATTGCAATACTATGTTTTTTTATTATTTTTAATTTTTTTGCTATGTTTTTTTATTTACAAAATACGCGTTATTTAGTTTCTAAAGAACCTAAAGCTTATTTTAATATTAAAAATAACTATGCTTTTTGGGATTCAAATTTGATTTTATTGGCAGTTGTTTTTGGTTGTATAAACGTGTGGGGTATTTTATGTTTTGACGATGCTATGATTCATGTAATGAACGTATATACTTATATATTATAAAAATTTTTCTTTATAAGCTATTTTATTGTTATTTTTGTCTACTAAAGTACAAACTAAAAAAAAATTTACTTTAAAAAAAAAAAACCACAAAAGAACTCCTGCTTTGTTACAATGTCCTCAAGTTAGAGGTACTGTAGTAAGATTACGAATTTTAACGCCAAAAAAACCCAATTCTGCAAGAAGACCTGTAGTTAAAGTTAAATTAGTTAATAAAAGACGATTGACTGCACATATCCCTGGTATAGGGCATACACTCAGAAAACATGCAGATGTTTTAATAAGGGGCGGGGGTGCTCGAGATTTACCTGGGGTAAGGTATAGTTGTTGTAGGGGTGTTTATGATCTTCACGGTGTGCTTCGAAAAAGAAGGAGAAGATCTATATACGGTATAGCTAAACCGTCACATGAAAAAACTAAAGTAAGACGTAAATTAAGACGAATTTAAATTAAATTGGCGTATACAATATCATGCGAGTAGATTATTTAGTGACCCCCGTACATA